>Ga0265342_10002430_pt1 | contig 16101 bp, 13 predicted proteins | sample 4CB327metaG_FD_203125 | JGI IMG/M metagenome (GOLD analysis project Ga0265342, IMG submission 203125) | Rhizosphere microbial communities from Carex aquatilis grown in University of Washington, Seatle, WA, United States - 4-CB3-27 metaG | ecosystem: Host-associated > Plants > Roots >...
TGGCGATGCCGGCAGGGTCGAACCTGCATTCGCAGCTCCACTACGATTAGCTGGGTAGAAGCCAGCCTCGGCTACGGCACCCAAGAGATGATCAATGACGTCACCAAATCACTGACATCACCAATGACATCGAAGGTGTGCGAGAGAATCGAATTCTCATGCGCGATTTTGCAGAGTGCTGCGTCGCCATTCCGCCACCGCACCAAAGTCGACGGTTGAATTTGAGGCTTCGTTGCGTCGGTGCATGACGCGCTCGGTATTCGGGTCGGCCACTCAGGATGGCCGGCCGTGGCCGACCATCAGTCTTTGAACGGATCGACGATGTCGGTGCCCGCCATCACGACGATCACCGGGCGCAAGGTGTGCTCGATGGCGACCGTACCGGCGTGATGCGCCAGCACCTCCGGCAGGCGGCGGTAGGCCTGCGGCGCTTCGTCGAGATCGGCACCGATCAGATAGACGCCGCGCCGATCGAGCCACGCGCGCATCGCCTCGCGCGTGACCTTCCCGGGCGAAAGCACTTCTCCGGTCTTGCGGTTGCGTTTTCCGCGCGCTTCGGTCCGCGACATGACGCGACCTGCGCCATGGACGGTCGAGTAGAGGCTTTGCGCGGCAGTCTCGCTCTCGACACCCGACAGGATCACTGCGTCGTCGCCCATCGAGCCGCCGACGAAGCCGCGCTGTCCGGGAAACGCCGGCGTTGCGCCTTTCCTGACGACCCAGAGATCGCGACCGCCATGGGTCTCGCGCCAGGCGTAGTTGTGATGGTTGTGCACCATGTCGGTGACGGCGCCGCCGATGATGCCGCGGACCCGCTCGACCACCCATTCGCGGCCGGCGTAGGCATACATGCCCGCGAGCGTCATGCCGGCGATGTAGCGCTGACCGAGCTCGCTGTCCTGGCGCAGAACCGTCGGCGGAACGTCGATCCCGTCCTTGCCGCCGCCGAGTTTGAGAAACGTCGTCGCCGTCTTGTGACCGAGGCCGCGTGAACCGAAGTGCACGCCGATCCAGATTTGTCCTTCCTCGTCCTCAAAGACATCGACGTAATGGTTTCCCGATCCGACCGTTCCCAACTGATCGCGCGCCATCTGCTTGAGGTGACCGATGTGGCCGGCGTCATTCCACAGCGGGCTATCAAATAGTGCGTGCTCGACCTTGGCCGCGTTGCTGCGGCCGATCCCGAAGCTGACAGTCCTCGCAATGTCGCCTGCGATCTCTGCGACGCGATCGCGGATATCGTCGAGCCTGACGTCGAGCCGCACGGCCATGTTGCCACAGCCGATGTCGAAGCCGACGCCGCTCACCGAGATATCCTGTTCGTAGGCGATGACGCCGCCGACCGGCTGGGCGTAGCCGAGATGACCGTCGGCGCAGAGTACGGCGCCGGCGACGCTTCCGACCGTCATGCAGCGCTGCATTTGAGCGATGGTCTTGTCGTCGTGCTCGCCGAAGATCCTGACGTCGCTCATGGCTGGCTCCTGGATGAAATGGTCAGGGTGCGGTGTTCTGCCCACCGGCCTCCGCGTTCCAAGCGCGGGGCTCTTCTAGCACGAGCTTCACCCTGTGATGGTGGGGCGCGCGAGAGGATTCGAACCTCCATTTGCAACTCCGATTACGGGTCACCGGTTCGTAGCCGGCGTCGGTTACGCGCGCGTAAGATGGTGCGGCGACGGAGCGTCGAACTCCGATCGTACCGGCTGAGAACCGGGTTTCCTGCCGTTAGACGACCGCCGCAGATTGGCTCCTCGACCAGGATTCGAACCTGGATTCGCCGGTTAACAGCCGGACGTCCTGCCCGTTGGACGATCGAGGAATGAGAGATGCGCGGTGCCCACGCCGCCTATCGACATGGTACCACGCTTGAATGGGTGGAGAACCGGGGTAACGCTCCCCGCGCGGGACCCTTGTCCGTTCCCCATGGTGCCCCGTCGTGGTTTCGAGCCACGCTCTCTGCGTCTTCGGCGCAGCGCTGTCACCAGATCAGCTTACGAGGCGAATGGTGCGGATCTGAACTTGATCACGTCAGGCCGATTGAGCGATGCCGGTCATGGCCGGCGCGTAGACCGGCCATGAGCGTTGAGAGAGGCGCGCCAAAAGTGTAACGCTTCAATTGACGGAGCGCCGGGGGTTCGAACCTCTGACCTTGCGTTCCCGATCGGGGACCGTGCACGAATTGGTAGACACCCCCGGCAACGATCCGGGACCTGACCGGTTAAGAGCCGGCCGCTCTGCCCATTAAGCTAGGTGTCCAATGCTGGCGAACCCCGGAGGATTCGAACCTCCTGCGGCACGGGTTAAAAGGCCGGCGCCGATCCAATCGGCTTTACGCTCGGGGTCCAAAGACCCCGGTTTGAGCGGATCGCTCATGACGGTTTCCTTTTCAATGTTGGTGCAAACGGGTGGAGTCGAACCACCTGCCACTCGGTTATCTGCCGAGGCCCTCGCCATTCGGACTCGCTTGCGTGATTTGGTGCACGCTGAAAATTGACAAACGGACGGTGCTTCCGCTGAGCGTCCCGAAGGAGGCGGTCGCACAGGCACCGTCCAATTCTGGACGTCTCACGATGTCAAACAGCCTGATCCGTTGCCGGATCATCAGGCAGTTTGAATGGAGAGATGGCGCAAGGTGATTTCGACTTGAAGTCGACTTGATTCGACTTGAGAAAACTTGCGGGCCGTCTCTCGATCCTCTCTGCCTCAGTGGCAGAGGGGGGAGGCCCGCTGCCGGTTTTATACTGGTCTTCCTGAAAGACTTCGGAGAAGTCTTCCCAGCCCTGGCCCTTGTTCGGGCTTCATATTCGGCATGCCGGACACGCACGCGCGCAGCCACTCGCGCGATCGAATGAACGATCGGGCGGCGGCGGTTGCGATATGCAAAGTGTCCTGGCGCATGGGTCTCTCGAAAATCAGTTCAACGTGCTGCTATACGGGAGTGTGGCACAATTGGATGCATTTTTCAATTAAAAAACCCGCAGCCTGCGCAAAGTCGCGCCCGCGAGCTCGGCAATTATAATTTAAGTCGTTTTCGCTGCGAGCGTTTTTCCCAACGGCGCTTCGGAAGAGATGACCGTTGTCTTGTGTTTTGCTCGCGCCAATGCCGAAGCACACAGCAACGGCGCCGTCATCGCGCAAACCAGGTACAGCCACATGTGATAGCGCGTTCCAAAACCGACCCCGACAATGGCAAAGCCCGCCGTATACGACATCGCACTCATGGACAGCGGCCAAACAATTCCTGCGACCGCATGATCGGTGCGGGAGAGCTTATGCGTCGCCCAGACAAATGCCAGACATGCAAAAAGCAACCATTCCGCGGGACCAAAAACCAGCAAACCGACGATCACGTGGACCAAACGAAAGTACCACCGGGTAAAGGCGTTGGGGTTCCAGAGGTCGACGCCTTCCAAGAGGGCAAGGTGTTGCGACGCCCAGTAGCTGCCCGGGGTCGCGGCGGTCGAGGTTGGGACAGGGTTGGTGTTCATCACACCCTGCGGATCGATGAATGGCACCGAATAGAACGCGGCGTATGAATGTGCGTACAGCTTCAGCGATGCCGCAAAATGCGCAAAGCGATGCCCGGCGTAGGCGGCAGGGTGCTGCCAAACAGCGTTGAGCCAGGTGCGCTGGAGGAGGGGAGAGCCGAACAATCCCCGCTCGACAAGAATTCTGCGCATTCCGCCGCAATCATGCGACGCCGGGTCGGGCCAATCGGTCGACCAGTCGCCGGTATCGTACGGGTCCCAAAGAGCCGGATTATAGCAGGTGCTGATTCTGCGTTCGTTGAACTCCGAATCCGCCGGAAGCAGCGGGGCAAATTGGTTTTCTCCGGTCTGCCTTGTGATTCCCGCGAGGTCAAATATTTGCAGCGAGGAAATCGCCCTCGCGTCCTTGGCACCAAGAAGCGTGTGGTTGACCCAGGGCATGCACGCGACCAAGCCAATCGCTGAGATGACACCGAGGGCGCCGGCGCCCGCATGGCGCAGGCCGATGCGATCGGATGTCTTCCGGGGAAACGCCCGCAGGAACCACCATCCGAATAGCGGCCACAGCGCGGCGAAACTATTGACCCTGCAAAATCCACCGAACAGCAGCAGGATTCCAATGGCGACGTTTTCAAATGCGCGCAGCATTCGTCCTTCAAGCTGCGCGTTACAGAGTATTGAACTGGCGGCAGCCAAAGAACATGTCATGAGCGCGTCGGTGCCGACAAAGCCTGCAAGCACAGTCAACATCGGCAAGAAAACGCAAACCGGAATCGCCAGAACACCCATTTGCAGGGGAGAAGGCCTCGGTCCGAGGATCGTCACCGCCGCATGCGTGTATCGATAGATTGCGATCGTGCACAGAGCGATCTGGACGAATAGCTTATTCTCCGGACTGCGGGACCACGGCGTAAAAAACGACCAAAAGACAAGAATGATCGGGGAGTGCCAATCGTTGACGTCGCTCAGGTGTCTCGCTGCGTAAAGCTGCTGGACGCTGTCCGGATTCATCATTCCGGGATAGGCGGCAAGCAGCGTCACCACGACGAAGATCAAACTTACGGAAACCGGGAGCACCACCGACGATCGAGTCAAAACGCCGACGGGAGCAGCAAGATATTTTGCTCGATACATTAACTCTCCAGAACGCAACCAATGACTCCGAACGTGACGGATCAATGTGAACTCAGGGTGACGACCCGGACCTTCGAATTGGTTTAATCTATGGCAAACATTGCGTGGTTCCTATCTCAATTGTGGCAGGCGCGACATCTGCGCAGAGGCCGCGAGGCAAGCAGAGGAGAACCCGCGCCCTAAGGCGGTTGCCTTTATTGTAGGCTGTCACGCCGGAGGTCGCGGGTTCGAGTCCGGTCGCTGCGGGACCGTTTGAAATGTCGCTGCGGCAGCGACGCTGCGGACCCATCGTCATGCAAGCGCGTCAACACTGTCGCGTATTCCCAATCGCCGCTAGAATAGGATGACGGCGCGCCGTGCGCGGCGCTGAATGTGAACGAAAGACCGCCCTCAACGGTCTTCGCACAGGGAGAAAATATGATCGGGGTAGGCCCCATGACGCGCGGGCGCAGCGCTCGGCGACTGGTCCATTGCCTCACTATTCTCGCCGGCGTGATGGCGGTGGCCGCACCGGTCGGCGCCGAGACGCTTCGGGTCGGCAAAGCCGGACGCGATGCGTTCTCGTTCGTGCCGGTCGATGTCGGCGTGCGCAGCGGCATCTTCAAGGCGAACGGACTGGACATCGAGGTCAGCGCGTTCGGCGGCGATGCCCGCGTGCAACAGGCGATGGCGGCGGACGGCATTGATATCGGCCTTGGTTCGGGGCCGGGGCTTGCCTTTATCGCCAAGGGCTCGCCGATCAAAGGCATCGCGGCGATGGCCGGTCCGCCATTGCTGTTCGCGCTGGTGGTGCGCAACGACGGCAGTGTGACCACCGCTGACGATCTGAAGGGCCGCAAGGTCGGTGTCTCGACCGTCGGCTCTGTCAGCAGTTGGATCGTCAGCGAAGCGTCGCGGCAGAAGGGCTGGGGCCTCGGCGGCATCGACCAAGTGACGATCGGCGACGACGCCTCGCGCATCGCGGCACTAAGGACCAAATCGCTCGACGCCGCGATCGTCAATCTGGCGGTGGCGTTGAATTACGTCCAGAGCGGCGAGGGGCGAGTGCTGTTGCGCTTCGGCGATCTGGTGAAGGATTTCCACATCCACGTGATCTTTGCGACCGACAAGGCGATCGCCGAGAAGCCCGACGCGCTGCGGCGCTTCGTCAAAGCCTGGTTCGAAACCATCGCGTTCATGCACGCGCAAAAGGACAAGACCGTCGCCATCGCCATGGAGGTGATGGGCTCCGACGCGCGCACCACTGCCGCGATCTATGACGAGCTGATGCCGATGTTTTCCAACAGCGGCCGGTTCGATCCGAAGGCGCTGGCGGTGCTGCAGCGCTCATTCGTCGAGATGAAGACGCTGCCGCAAGAGCCCGATATGTCCGCGCTGATCACCGAGGCGTTTCTTCCCGACAAATAGGCAACGCCATGGTGGGGCCGGAAATCCCGCGCACGTCACACACCGGAGAACTGGAATCATGTCTGTCGTCATGCCGCGCCGTCACGTCATCGCCGGCCTTGCAACGCTCGGCGTCGCCGGCCTGCAGCCCTGTGCCCGAGCCGCACCGGCCGAGAAGACTATCCCTCCACTCGCCGAGCGGTTGGCCGGCTATGCCGACGCGCTGCGCTACCAGGATCTCGATGCGGAGACCATCGAACGAGTCAAATTGCATCTCATCGACACCATCGGTTGCGGCATTGCCGCGTTCGACGAACGGCCGGTGCGAACCTGCCGTGAAGTCGCGCGAGCCGCGACTGGAGGCACCGCGACCCTGATCGGGACCAACCAGCGTGCGACGCCCGACCTTGCGGCGTTCGCCAATGGCGCCGCCTTCCGCTACTACGATTTGAACGACGTCTATGTCGGGCGTCCCTCCGGTCATCCGAGCGACGCGATCGCGGCCTGTCTGGCAGTCGCGGAATCCGAGCGCGCGAGCGCCGCAGAGCTGATCACCGCGATCGTTCTCGCCTACGAGGTCAATTGCCGGCTGATCGATGCCTTCGACATGTCGAGCCGCGGCTGGGACGCGCCGGTGTTCAGCCTGCCGGCGATTGCGCTCGCGTCAGGCAAGCTGATGAAGCTTGCTCCCGAGGAACTCGCCCAAGCGGTCAACCTCGCGATCAACGATCACATTCCGATGGGGCAGACCCGGGCCCAGACGCTGTCCGACTGGAAGGGACTGGCCGACGCGGAAGCCGGGCGCAATGCGGTGTTCGCCACCATGCTGGCGCGCGGCGGCATTACCGGGCCGGCGCCGATCTTCGAGGGTAAGAAGGGCCTGTTCCAGCTGGTGTCCGGGCCGGGTGATGTCGACGTCGACGCCTTCGGCCGGCGCGGGGTGCAATTCAGGATCATCCAATGCGGCATGAAAGCCTATCCGGTGGTGGTCTATGGCCAGACCACGATCGTTGCCGGCATCGCGATTGCCAAGGAGGTCGGCACTCTCGACCGCATTGCGTCGATCGAGATCGCAACCACGCTGCGGGGCTACCAGCAGGCGGGCAGCGACCAGGAAAAATGGACGCCGGATTCAAAGGATACCGCTGATCACAGCCTGCCCTATATCGCGGCGCGGGCGATGGTCGACGGCGACATCAGCAACGACAGCTTTGCGCCGGACAAGCTGCATGATCCCGGGATCCTCGCGCTGATGCGCAAGATCACCGTGAAGGAAGATCCGGCCTTCGCGAAGCCCCGGGGCAATGCGCCGTCGACGCGCATCACCGCGATCCTCGACGATGGACGACACATCACGCATCAGGTCGACGACATGGCCGGCTTCCCGGGGCAGGCGATGACACGGGCCGACGTCGAACGGAAATTCGTCAGCAATGTCGGCAAGCGCTGGCCGCAGGAGCAGATTCAGGACGTGCTCAAAGCGCTGTGGGCGCTCGAGCGGACGCAGGATTTGTCTGTGCTGCTCGGCAATCTCTCGGTGCCAGGCAAGCCGTAAGACGGCGATGCCCTATGGCCCGGACAACGGCATCAGGCCGGCTTTCGTAATCACGGGTGCGGCCTCGCGCGAGGTCAGGAAGCGGAGCAGCGCTGTCGCCGCCTCGGGCTCCTGAACCGTCTTGGTGAGCGCACCGGCGAAAAAGATCGCCGGCTGGGTGTCGGCCGGAATGGTGCCGACAAAGGTAATTCCGGGAACCTGGATCAGCTCGCTGACCTGCTGGAAGCCGATCTCGGCTTCGCCGCGGGCGATCACCGCGGCGACCGGCTCGCCGGAGGGCGGTCCGCGCACCTTGCGGCTCTTGCTCGCCACCTGGTCGGCGATCCCGAGCTTGGAAAACAGGATTGTCGACAAATAGGTGCCGCTGCCGCTGTCGGAATACGCGATGGACTTCGCGGCGAGCAGCGTGCTGCGGAGCGCGTCGACGCTGCCGATGTCGGGCTTTTCCGCGCCGGCGCGCACCACCATGCCGATCAGGGAACGCGCGAGCTCGACCTTGCTGTCGGGACGAACCAATCCGCGTTTGCCGAGCTCGTCGGCGGCGCCGCTATCGAGAATCACAACATCGGCGGCTTCGCCGCGCGCCAGCCGGGTCGGAACCGATTCCGGAGAATCCCCCATCGAGGGGCCGCGCGTCGTGATCAGGTGGTGGCCGCTGGCGCGTTCGAAGGCCGGGCCGAGCTCAGCATAGACGTGAAAGAAGCCCGCCGAAATCATCACATGCACATCGGCGGCAGCGGCCGGCTGCACCATCACCAGCGTTGCGATACAAAGCGCCGATAACCACCGCGGCAGCAACCATCGCGTCATCGCATTCCTCCCGGCGCGCCGGGTCACATCCGTCGCCGGACGCCCGCGCAGTTGATTGTCTTCGCCGTCCCATACAGCAAGCGGCACAGCGCAGCACAATCCCCGGCAAAAGGCCAGACGCGCCGCAGACGTCTCAATTTGGATTGGTAAAAATGCCGCCGGTCGGCGAAACCAATCGTTCAGCACCCGCGTTATTTTGCGGGGCGTTTCAGGTTCCATACGGGTGCCGCGCGTTGGCATTCGCAGCCGATTTGCGTAGCCTCGTACGGGGCCGAATCTGATCGGAGGTCGCGATGAATATCCTGATCCGCGCAGCCGTGTTCGCCGCTGTTGTCGTCGCGCAGCCCGCGCTCGCGCAAGACGATGCCGCGACCCAAGCCAAAACCCTGCGGCAAGCCCCCGTCGGCCACCGCCAGCCGACCGTCGCCGACATCGAGAAGGCGCAGGCCGAACGCGGCGTCACCGGGTCGTCGGCGGGATTGCAAAAGCAGTCCGAGTTCGATCAGCGGCTGATCATTTGCCAAGGCTGTTGATGGAGCGGCTGCTCGGCGGCGCAACCGTCTTCGTGTGCGGCGGCGTCTAGTCCACCTGACCTTCAACGACGATCAGGTTGCCAACCGAGCTGCGGTGGCGAAGGCCAATGATGTTCTGGTACTCCGGCGATCGGTACCAGCCTTCCGCAGCCTGCCGCGACGGGAATTCGATGATGACGAGTCGCGGGTGCGGCCATTCCCCTTCCAATACGTCGAGGTGACCGCCGCGCACGACGAACTTGCCGCCGAACGCTTCGAGCGTCGCCGGGACGGCCTTGCGATAATCGGAAAACATGGTTTCGTCCGAGAGGGTCTCGGCGGCGATCACGAAGACTTTCATATCGTCTCTCTGATCGATCGGTTCCGACGCGGCCGCTGCCTATTTGACCGTGATCGTGCCGATCATCCCTTCCCAATCGTGGTCGGCGCAGACGAGGGCAAACGTGCCTTTGCGGTTCGGCGTGAGGATGATGTCCTTGCTCTCATGCGGTTGCAGCACCACGTCGGTGCGATCGGCGTTCATCGCATCCGGATTTTCAATCTTTGCAGTCTTGAAAAAAGCCGCGGCGGTAAATTCGTGCAGCTCGCCGCCGGAATTCTGCAGATGCAGGCGATAGCGGTGGCCGTGCTGGAACACGACGTGATCGGGCTTGAACGTGTATTCGGTCATCACGACCGTGACGCGTTCGGGCTCGGCGGCGGTCGCGCCCGCCGCCAGCGCCGAGAGCGCCAGAGCCGCCAGGGCACCGATGGATATGAACGTGCGCATCGGCTGGCTCACGTCGCGAGGGGGCTGCTATTGCGTCCGGACACAGACCGCGACCAGCGGGCTGTCGGCGGCACTCGGAACGATGCCGCACGACACCGATGACTCGCTCAGCACCGTGGGCGCATGTCGCGCCGGCCCGCAATAGGCCGAGACCAGCACCTCGTCGACATTGCAGCCGGCGGTGCAGGTTTGCGTGGTGCAGCTCAAGCGGATGACGCGGGTCTGCGAGGCTTGCCCGGGAGGTCCGGGCGGCCCTTGCAGTCCGGCGGGTCCCGGGGTGCCCGGCGCTCCGGGATCGCCTTTGGGGCCTTGCGGGCCCGCAGGTCCGGCCGGACCGGCCGCGCCCTGCTGCGGGGAGCCCCCGCAGTTTGCAACGAGGAGGCACAAAAGCACGGCGGATATCAGTCTGCTGGGGGTCATCGGAATCCTCGAAACCTCAGGGCGGAGCCGGAACAACCATTATAGCGGAGCGCCGCGGGGAGTTCCGCGGCTTTTGCACAATTCACAAGAAGCCGATCGACAGCCACGGCACCAGGGCGATGACGATCAGCGCCAGCAGGACCGCCCCGAGGTAAGGCCACACCCGTCCCATCGCCTCGTCGGGGGCAACGCGGCCGATGGCGCAGGCGGCATAAAATCCGACCCCGAATGGCGGCGCGAACAACCCGATGCCCATGGAAAGGATCACCACCATCGCATAATGCACATCGTGGACGCCGAGCGCGCGGGCGGCCGGAAACAGGAGCGGGCCGAACAAGACGATGGCGGGGATCCCCTCCAGCACGCTGCCGAGCACGGCGAACATGACGATGGTCACCCCGAGAAACCCGATCTGTCCGCCCGGCATCTGCTCCATCAGGGTCACGAGTTGGCGGGAAAACCCGGATTGCGTCAGCGCCCAGGCCATCGCGGTCGCGGTGCCGATGATCAGCAGGATGGCGCCCGACAGCGAGGCGGTCTCGATCAGCATCGGGTAGAGCCGGCGCCAGGGAAACTGCCGATAGATGAACAGGCCCGCCAATGCCGTGTAGATCACGCCGACGGTCGAGACTTCGGTCGCGGTCGCAACACCCTCGACGACGGCGGCGCGAATGAGGAACGGCAACGCGAGCGCGGGCAACGCGACGACAAAGGTGGTTCCGACCACCCGCAGCGATGCGCGGCGGACACCCGCGAGGTTCTCGCCCCGCGACCGCAGGCGGCAGACCACCACCAGGGCCAGCGCCGCGACCAGCGCCGGCAACAATCCGCCGGTAAACAGTCCGGCAATCGAGACGCCGGTCACCGATCCGATGGTGATCAACACCAGGCTCGGCGGGATGGTTTCCGACATCGCCCCGGAGGCCGCCAGCAGCGCCACCAATTCACCCGGGCTCGACCCGCGCCGCCGCATTTCCGGAAACAGCACCGGCGCGACCGCGGCCATGTCGGCGGCCTTCGATCCGGAAATGCCGGAGACCAGATACATGGCGCCGAGCAGCACGTAGGACAGGCCGCCGCGCACGTGGCCGATCAGCGCCGCCATGAAATCGACCAGCACCCGCGCAAGCCCCGCCATTTCGATCAGCAGTCCGAGAAACACGAACAACGGTACCGACAGCAAAATCAGCGTCGAGGTGCCTTCGTCGATCCGACTGGCGACGATGGTCAACGGAACGTGGGTGGTGAAGGCGAGGTAGCACACCGTCGACAGCCCGAACGCAAACGCGATCGGAACGCCAAGCGCGACGCAGAGGGCGACCATGCCGACAAAGAAGATCAGCAGGTTGATGTTGCCGAGCGCGAGCAGGACCGGCTTTGCCAGCCACAGGCCGCCGGCGAGCGCGAACACGATGGCCAGCGCGATCGCGAGATCAGCGAGCCTTGCGCGTTCCATCAATCGCGCAACGACGATGACGAACATCAGGGTGGCGCCGACCCCGATGGCGGCGACGCGATAGCCGTCGCGGATCTCGAGCGCGGGCGTGGTGATGAACCATTGCACCGCGACGTATTCCCGCGCGGGGACGATCAGCGCCAGCAGAAACACCCCGGTGATGACCGTGGTCAGGGTCTCCAGCCGGCGACGCCAGTGCACCGGTGCGAGGCTGACCAGGAACGCCAGTCGCATGTGTTCGGCGCGGCGCAACGCGATGACGGCGCCGAGCATGGCGAGCCACAGGAAAAGGATCGAGGCCAGTTCATCGGTCCAGGTCAGCGGACGATTGAACGCGTAGCGGGCGACGACGCCGACAAAGAGCACGCCGATTTCGACGCCGACCAGGACGGCGGCGGGCAACTCGGTGATCCAGGCCAGAATCGTTTCCAGGCGGGAAAAGCGCAGCGGCACCCGCGTGGAATCCTCCGCGGCGGCCTGTTCGGATGCCGCAACGATCTTGCTGTCGCCACCGACGATCACGACGTCAGCTCAGGCTGCCGACCTGCTTCTCCAGCACCGCCCAGGCCTCCGGTCCGTATTTATCCTTCCATTCCGAGTAGAACCCCGCGGCGCGGAGCGTCGCGCGGAATTTGTCGGTGTCGGTGGCATTGAAGGTCATGCCCTTCTGGGTCAGGTCCCCCTGCAAGGATCCGTTGAGCGCGCTCACGTCCTCGCGCTCCTTGAGCGCCGCGCCGTTGATGTTGCGGGCGACGATGTCCTGCAGATCCTTGGGCAAATCGGCCCACGCCTTGGCATTGGCGAGGGTCCAGAATCCGTCCCACATGTGATTGGTGAGCGAGACGTATTTCTGCACCTCGTAGAACTTGAACAGGTTGATCAGCGACAGCGGATTTTCCTGGCCCTCGACGATCTTGGTCTGCAAGGCGGAATAGACTTCGCTGATGTTGATGCTGGTCGGCGAGGCCCCGAGCGCCTTGAACATCGAGGTCCAGAGCGGGCTCACCGGCACACGAATTTTGAAGCCCTTGAGATCGTCGGGCGCGTTGATCGCGTGGGTGCTGCTCGTCACCTGGCGGTAGCCGTTGTCCCACATGTTGTCGAGCGCATGCAGGCCGACTTTGTTGATCGCGCCGCGGACGTAGGCGCCGAGCGGGCCATCCATCGCCGTCCACACCTGGGCGTAGTCCTTGAAGGCGAAGCCGATGCCGTTGATGGAGGCGACCGGCACGAAGGTCGCCAGGATCAGCCCGGAGAGGTTGAACATCTGGATGGCGCCGGTGCGCAACTGCGAGAGCATGTCGGTGTCGCCGCCGAGCTGGCTGTTGGGAAACAGCTGAATCTCCATGCGCCCGCTCGATTCTTCCTTGATCTTGTCGACTGCCTCGCGCAAGCGCACGTTCATCGGATGCGCGACCACGTTGTTGTTGGCATAGCGGTAGACGAACTCGGCGGCATCGCCGGGCCTGGTCAGGATGCCAAAAGCGGCCACGCCGCTTGCGGCGGCGGTCGTTCTCATGAGAAAGTTTCGGCGGGTCAGCTTGCGCATGGACGTCCCTTTTCCCTGAAAATTTCTATCGTTATTCTTGGTAACGGTTGTAACCGTCAACCCTGACGAGCGTAGCTTTTCGGAATATGGCGCCTCGATCAAGTGATTACTTGCGGTATGTTGACCGGAATGAGCGAGGCCGAAACAGCGGCGAACTTTAAAGCCGCCACGCCAGGGAGAGAATGATGCAATTCCGCCAGAGGATGGCTGTTCAAGCGCTGCGTCTTGTCGCCATCGCCATCCCCTTTGTCATCGGTGTCGTCTTCAGTGCGGCGACCGGCGCGCCGGCTGCCGCCGAGAGCTATCCGAACCGCGCCGTCACCATCATCGTGCCGTTTGCGCCCGGCAGCGTGACCGATGCGGCGGCGCGCCTGATCGGCCAGCAATTGCAGGAGGCGCTGGGCCAACCGTTCGTGATCGAAAGCAAAACAGGCGCCGGCGGCTTGATCGCGGCGTCGGCGGTCGCGCACGCGGCACCCGACGGCTACACGCTGCTGATCACCACGAACTCGACGCACTCGGCGGCGCCGGCGCTGTTCAAGAATGTGCCTTACGATCCGATCAAGGATTTCACGCCGGTGGCGCGCATCGGCAGTTTTCCCTCGATGATCGCGGTGTATCCGGGATTGCCGGTCAAGACGATCGGAGAGCTGGTCGCTTATGCCAAAGCCAATCCGGGCAAGCTCGAATACGGTCACGGCAACAGCACCGGGCAGGTGGTCGGCGAGACGCTGAAAAAGCGCACCGGTATCGACATCGTGCGCGTCGCCTATCGCAGCAACCCGCCGGCGGTCACCGATCTGATCGCCGGTCATATCGCGATGATGATTCCGGACTTCAACACCGGATTGCCGCAGGTCAAGGCTGGTCTGATCCGTCCGGTGGCGGTGTTCACGAAAGAGCGGAACAAACGGCTGCCGGATATTCCGACGCTCAATGAAACGGTGATGCCGGGTTTCGATCTGCTGGCCTGGGCGGGCATGTTCGCGCCGGCGAACGTGCCGCCCGAGGTGGTCGAGCGGCTTTCCGCCGCGCTGCAGAAAATCCTGCGCGATCCGATCATCGTCGAACGCTTCGCGGAGATCGGGACCGACACCTTCTACAGCGGGCCGCAGGACTTCAGCGACTACGTCAAGACCGAACTGGTGAAGTGGACCGCAGTCGCCAAAGAGGCCGGCATCGAGCCGGAATGAACGAAGAGGGGGGTTGGTATCAGCGCTCATATTTGCGCCCTCTCAGCCGAAGTCGGATGTTTCCGACTTCGGCCGCTCTTAATGGGCGACCGAAATCGGGTAGACCCGATTTCGGCTCAGGGGAGAGGGCAACACGGGGCGCACGGCAGACTCGGTTGGGTGAGGGCGTACGGTCTCAATGGAGGGCTAGCGACCCTCACCCATTCTTGATCATTGAAACGTCGCGTTGCCCTCTCCCTGCCAGGGAGAGGGCGCAACAATGAGCAGCGCCGATTGCGCGCGCGTTTTGCGACACAGTCACGCTACCCGCGATAGACCGGTTCGGGTTGGACGAAGAAGCTCCAGAGGATCTGGTAGACCATCAGGTAGTTCTTCTGCTGGAAGCTGGCGTGCGAAATGCCGGGCATCACCACGAAGTGTTTGTCGGGATTGGGCAGCCGCTCGTAGAACTTCATCAGATCGTCGACGCTGGCGATGCCGTCCCACTGGCCGCGCATGATCATGGTCGGCACGGTGATCTTGGCGGGGTCGACGACCGGCAAGCGCGAGCACATGTCGACATAGGTGCCGGTCGGCATGGAATCGTCGAGCGCCAGAATTGCGTCGGCGAACACCTCGATGACGCGGTCCTCGGCGGTGCCGGGATGATCGCGGTTGAAGATCGAATGCACGAAGGCGCGGTCGATCGGCCGCCGGTTCTTGCTCTGGAATTCGGGCAATTTCTTTTTGCGTTCGGCGAGCGTCACGCTGCCTTCGCCGGTCCACACCATGGCGTCCAGGGCGAGGCGGCCGACCATGCCGGGATTGCGTTCGGCAAACATCGCGGCGCGCAACGCGCCCGAGGAGATGCCATAGACCAGGAATGGCCGCTTGCCGCGCAGCTTCTGGATATAGGTCGCGGCGGCCAGGCAGTCGTCGGCGCCCTGCGCGATCGGGGCATTGTTGTCGCGGCTCTTTTCCGAGCGCCCGTAGCCTTCCATGTCGACGCACCAGCAGTCGAAGCCGCGCTGGGCGAACCAGTCCATCGCCGAGGAGTCGGGGCGGCCGGGCACCTGCAGATCGAAGGTCGGCTGTGACGCCATCGACGAGCCGTGGACGAAAAACACGATGCCTTTGCTCTTGGCGGGATCGCCCACGCATTTTTCCCACAGGAAGAGTTTGACGTCGCCTTTGTTGGTCCAGTGCTCCTGGCCGGTGATCGGCCCGGCTATTGTTGGTGTCTTGCCGACGTCGTTCATCAAGAAAGCCTTTCGGAATGTTGAGTCAGTCGTGGATTGCGGAAAGGGTGGCGTTCGATCGTTCAATCCAGTTTCAAGCCGGCTGAATTGACGACCTTTTCCCACTTGGCGATTTGGGTGCGGATGAAGCCATCGAATTCCGTCGGCGTCATCGACATGCCGACGGCGCCCTGCTTGGCGAGCACGTCTTTGGTTTCCGGACGATTGAGGATCTTGTTGATCTCGGCGTTGAGCAGATCGACGATCGGCTTGGGGGTGCCGACGGGCGCCATCAGGCCGACCCAGAGCGTCGCCTCGTAGCCGGGCACGCCCGCCTGTTCCATCGTCGGCACGTCCGGGAGGATCGGCGAGCGCTCCTTGCCGGTCGTCGCCAGCGCCTTCACTTCCTTGCCGATCACCAGCGGCGCCATGGTCGGCACCGAGTCGAACATCATCTGAACCTGGCCGGCGAGAATGTCGGTGCGCGCGCCGCCGCTGCCGCGATAGGCGACGTGGACCATGTCGATCCCGGCCATCGCCTTCAGCAGTTCACCGGCCATGTGATAGTTCGAGCCCTGACCGGAGGAGGCGAAA
>Ga0265342_10002431_pt1 | contig 16101 bp, 12 predicted proteins | sample 4CB327metaG_FD_203125 | JGI IMG/M metagenome (GOLD analysis project Ga0265342, IMG submission 203125) | Rhizosphere microbial communities from Carex aquatilis grown in University of Washington, Seatle, WA, United States - 4-CB3-27 metaG | ecosystem: Host-associated > Plants > Roots >...
TAGCAGCCGAATTCCTTGATGCCGGTGATGCGGCCCTGGTACAGCTTGCCGACCTCGATCTGGGAGCCGCCGCCGCAGAGGGAGTCGATCTCCTGGACGGCCCGGTTCATCGCGTCCGCGTTGTTTGAGTAGATGTAGACCTTGCCCGAGTCGTCCTCGGCGATGTCGATCTGCGCTCCGGTCGTCTCGGTGATGCGGCGGATCGTCTTGCCGCCGGGGCCGATGAGCAGCCCGATCTTCTCCGGGTCGATCTGGATCGTCTGGATGCGGGGGGCGTACTTCGAGAGGCTGGACCGCGGGGCGGGCAGCGAGGCGAGCATCTTCTTCAGGATCTCGACGCGGGCCTCATGCGCCTGGTGGATCGCGGCCTTGGCGATTTCAAAGGGCAGGCCGTTGATCTTGAGGTCGAGCTGGAAGCCGGTGATCCCCTGGGTGGTGCCGGCCAGCTTGAAGTCCATGTCGCCGAAGTGGTCTTCCTCGCCGAGGATGTCGGTGATCGTGACCCATTTTGAAATCGAGCCGTCGGCCGCGTTCTCGGTCATCAGGCCGCAGGAAATGCCAGCGACCGGGGCGACGATCGGGACTCCGGCGTCCATGAGGGAGAGGCAGCCGCCGCAGACCGACGCCATCGAGGTCGAGCCGTTGGAGGCCATGACCTCGGAGGTCACCCGGATCGAGTAGGGGAAGGCGTCCTCGGGGGGGAGGACGGGGACGAGCGAGCGCTCGGCGAGCGCCCCGTGGCCGATCTCGCGGCGGCCCGGGCCTATGAACCGGCCGGTCTCGCCGACCGTGAAGGGCGGCATGTTGTAGTGGAGGATGAATGACTTGGAGGTCGAGCCGCCGGTGAGGCCGTCCATGTCCTGGGCCTCCTTTGTCGGTCCGAGGGTCGTGATGACAAGGGCCTGTGTGTCGCCGCGCGCAAAGACGGCGGAGCCATGGACTCGGGGCAGGACGCCGACTTCGCTCGAAATGGGGCGAAGCGACTTGGCGTCGCGCCCGTCCGCACGCACGCCGCGCTCGAGCACGGTGCGGCGGTACGCCTTGTATTGGAGATCCTCGAAGACGATGCTCAGGTCGGCGTCGGTGAAGCTCGTCGCGCCGAGCTCGGCTGTCAGCGCCGCCTTGACCTCCTCCTTGAGGGCCTTGATGTTGGCCGAGCGGACGGCCTTCTCCTTGCCGAAAATGGCGTCGGCGATCTTCGGGGTCGCGATGCGCTCGATGATGGCGCGGGCCTCGGGCTTGGCGACCGCGAGTTCAAACTTGGCCTTCGGCTTTCCGGCGAGGGCGACAAGGTCCTTGATCGCCTTGATGATCGGCTGGATGGCCTGATGGCCGAAGGCCAGGGCCTCGATGAAGCGATCCTCGGTGATCTGATCCGCCGAGCCTTCGATCATCAGCATATCCTTCTCGTTGCCGACATAGATGAGGTCGAGGGTCGAGGAAAACATCTGTTCGATCGTCGGGTTGACGACGAACTGCCCTTCGACCTGCCCGACGCGCACGGCGGCGATCGGGCCGTTCCACGGGATGTCCGAAAGGGCCAGGGCGGCGCTCGCGCCGTTCACCATCGAAATGTCCGACTCGTTGCTCTGGTCGGCGGAGAGAAGAAGCCCGATGATCTGGACTTCATACATGAAGCCCTCCGGAAAGAGGGGGCGGCAGGGGCGGTCGCACAGGCGGGAGGTGAGGATCTCCTTCTCGGAGGGGCGGCCTTCGCGCTTGAAATAGCCTCCGGGGAAGCGGCCGGCGGCGGCGTATTTTTCGCGGTAATCGACCGTTAGCGGGAAGAAGTCCTGCCCGGGGCGCAGGGTTGTGGCTGCGGTGGCGGCGACAAAGACGACGGTTTCGCCGGTCGTGATTGTGACGGCCCCGTTGGCAAACTTGGCCAGGGAACCGGTCGCTATGGTGAGTCCGTATTCGGGAACGGAGACTGTATGTTTCTGATTCATTTTGCTGTGAGTTTACTGCGTCGCTGCGTCTTCGATGGCGCGCTCCTGCCGGTGGGCAGGCGTTAGCGCCAGCAGGCGGTTCCTGCGGACGGCAGCGTTGGAATGGAACGATTGACTGACGGTTGACTTCGGCCCTGTGCGATTCCGCCGGGCCGGTTTCATCAGCTCGCTTCGGCTCCGAGAGATTCCCGTTTGGCGCCCTGGCTGCGAAACCCAGCCTGGCGGCAAACGGAAATGTCCCGGTCTGAAGTCGAGTGTCGGAACGACAACGGGCGACTCGCGGATTGAGTCGCCCGTTTGACGAGAGAGTTACTTGCGAAGGCTTAGCTTCTGAAGCAGTTCGTTATACTTCGGCAGGTTATGCCGTTTGAGATAATCGAGCAGCTTTCGACGGCGGCTGGCCATCTGGAGAAGCCCCCGGCGGGAATGGAAGTCCTTGCGATGCGTGCGCAGGTGCTCGGTCAAGTGATTGATCCGGGCGGTGAGCAGCGCGATCTGGACTTCGCTCGAGCCGGTGTCCTTATCGTGGGTTTTGTATTCAGCTATTATTTCGGGTTTTACGACTGTTGGCATGGTTATGCGGTTGGGTTGCACGACTGTCGGTGCCTTTGCAGGCCCCGTGCCACCCGCCGCGCTCTCAGTCGGAGCGAAGCCGGTGACACCGTTGCAGTCCGGCGGGGTGCCGGATCAGTCATGGTGGAGTCCCGCGACCAGCGGGGTTTCACTTACGGAAGCGATAATCGTCCCAATTGGGCGCAACTTGCGCAAGAGAATTTTTGTTAGCCAGCCCGGATGTGCAGTTCTGTCACACCCGAGCAGCCGGGCACCTTTTTGACGCGTTCGACGATCAGGGCCCGGTTGAAGAAAAGTTCCTCGCGAACAACGGCGTCCGACACGTTGACGACCAGGCGCCTGCCGCGGTCGATCCAGGCCGGATTGGAGCGGGACGCAAGGGCCGCGCCGACCAGCTCCGGCCAAAGTTCACGGATCGCCTGTTCGGGAGACGGGCGGCCGATCTGGTACTTGACCGCGAGTTCCTCCACCACGGCGGCCAGGCCCCGGGTCGGCCTCCGGCGCATGTTCTTCGGCTCGCGCGAAGGAACGCGGCGGAACTCGCCGATCAGTTCTTCGGCAAGCCTGCTGAACGGTCGCGGTTGGTCTGGCATGGCAAATCCACCCGGTGCTCGGCCTCATAGAGGCGGCTTTGGCGGACGAACGCACTGAACGCGGTCGCCCAGGCTATGTAAAGGCCCGGATAGCCGTCGAGGAAACCCAGGCGCAGGAAATAGGCCCGGACAAAACGCCAGAGAGGGCGGAACACGGCGGAGCCGAGGGAGAACCGGCGGCCCTTTTCCATCTGCTGGCGCAGGTACAGGTCGGCGAACGGGTTGATCTTCGCCACGTGGCTTGCGAGGGTCGGGAATGAAAAGTGGTGAAGGTCGCCGTGTAGGGTCGCCACCGGTCCATCGCAGACGATTCTTTCGTGGACAAAGGCATCGCCGCCCCATCGCGCCCGCCCCCGCCGGCAAAGCCGCAGGTTGAAGTCCGGGTACCAGTCGCCGTGGGTTATCCAGCGGTCGATGAACCACACCTTGCGCGGAAACCGCGCGCCGTCGAAGCGCTCCAGGTCGGGCCGGCTTAGGAAAGCCGTGATCTCGCCCCGCAAGGCCGGCGACACCACCTCATCCGCATCCAGGCAGAGAACCCAGGGCTGGGATGCGAATTCGAGCGCCGCATTCTTCGTGTCCCGGAAACCCCGCCAGGGGAGGCTGACGACCCGGGCGCCCAGTCCGGCGGCGATTGGGCCGCTTTCGTCCGTCGTGTCGTTCAAGGCGACGATTGTCTCAACCGTCCACCCTTTGACGCTCTGAATGCAGCGGGGAAGATTGGCGGCCTCGTTCCTGGCGACGATGACGACGCAGACACCCGGCGGCCGGCGGTCCTCGGCGGAAGCGGGGTCTCTAGCTGGGCTACGGGTGGTATCCTGTGTCATGGTCCAGGGATAGAACGGACTGAAAGACATAACCGCACGAACGCCACGCGCGCACGAGCGCCTTTTTCGCATTCCCGGACCGGCCGATCAGGGCGGAAGCGAGCGCGACCAGCGAGAAGGCGGGAATCTTGGCGAGATTGACGACAATGCGGGAGAGAAGGTAGCGCGTGGCATCGGGCCGTCCGGCACGGTCGATCACGCGCGAGCGGGCCGAATCGAAGGCGTGCCTGGCCGCGTAGCGGAAGGTTGTCCGGGATGCCGGCATCTGATGGCGCACCGCGGCTGCCGGAACGAACCAGACCACCATGCCGGCGGCGCGAATCCGGCGGATCATCTCGCTGTCGCCGCCGGAAAAGTAGCTGCCGGCCGTCCGGTCGAGGGAGGCATGGAAGGTCCCGAACTCCTTGAATACCCAGCAGGGGAAGGCGAGATTCGCCCCCATGGGGCACTGAAGGTCGGACAACGGTCCGGCATCCTTTCGGAATCCGAGCGGCGAATGCCATTCGGCCACCCACGGCGGGAGGCCGTCGGGGAAGACGGGGATCACCTCGCCGCCAACGGCGCCGATCTTCTCCCCGGGATGGCCGATGAATGGCGCGATCATCTGGGCTATCCAGTCGGGCTCCACCAGGATGTCGTCGTCGGCAAAGATGATGATGTCGCCCTTCGCCTCGGCGATCGCGCGGTTGCGGGCGTGGTCGAGACCCTGCTTCGTCTCCAGCAGGCGGCGCACTCCGGGCATGGACGCCGCAAGTTCGGTCACGACCCGGGCCGTGTCGTCCCTGGAGTTGTTGTCGATGACGAGGGTTTCGAAGCGGTCCGCGGGGTAGTCCTGCCGCGCAATGCCCTCCAGGGTCTGGCGCAGCAGCGCGCAGCGATTGTACGTTGGAATGGCGACCGTGACGCGCATCAAGTGGCTACCCGCATGCCTTGAGCAGCTGCCATATCCAGCCGCTCGGAATCGAGGCGAAGGGTATGCGGCCGAGTTCCAGCGCGCGCCTGAGCGCCGCGGGCCTTTCGGCAAAGCGGCGCGCGTACGAGCGGGCGTTGCGGCAGGTGAAAAAGCGGGCGAGCCAGCGGCCGAGGCGCGGAGAGCCGCCAAACTGCTCGCGGGCGATTCGCAGCCGAAGGAGGTGGGTCTCTCTCAACATCCGGGGCCAACTCTGCTCAGTCCACTGGCCGGGGGCGACTCGATAAAACGCGGCCCGCACCCGCACGACCTCGACCGGCCCTGCGCAGGCGAGCCGGTACCAGAATTCATAGTCGGCGAGGGGGCCCCAGGCCTCGGAGAAGCCGCCGAGGCGGCGGCCGAGCTCGCGGCGGAAGAGGACGCCGGGAAAGGGGCTCATCGAGCTCTTGATGAAATACCGTGGCGGATAGGCGAGGACGGACGGTCTGCCCCGGGGAGGGAGAAGCGCCGGGGGCGAAGGTCCCTGCACGGTCCGCGTGCAGACGGCCGCCAGTGATTCGCGAAGCCGCGGCAGGACGCTTTCGAGGTACCAGGGATACAGGGTGTCGTCCTCGTGCAGGATCATTACCCAGTCCCCGCGGGCGAGCTCGAGGCAGCGGTTCCAGTTCGCAACGGCGCCGAGCGCCGGCTTGTTCGGGACATACCGGCAGCGTCCGCCGGGGAACCCCTCGGCCGCGAGGCGCGCCTCCCCAAGGCAGCCGTCGTCGGCGACAACAACCTCGTATTCGGGCGGCGCAGTCTGGGCGGCGATGCTTGCGAGGGTTTCGCGAAGGAGTCCGGGCCGGCGGTAGGCGGGGATTGCGAACGTGAGCAGCGGCGCATTCATGCTCTCGCGGGGGAGACGCGGATGAGCTGGGCGCGGACGGCGGCGTAGACTTGGTCGGTTGAGATGCGGCGCACGCAATAGTTGCGGTAGGAATCCCCGGGAACGCACTGGTCGGGCGCCACGCAATCCGCGCACGGAAGCGGGGCCTGGAGCAGGCTGTGGCCTTCGCCGACCGGGTGGAAAAGCGTCGTGCTTTGGGACCCGAAAAGTGCCACGACCGGCGTTCCGACGGCCGCCGCGACATGCATCGGACCGCTGTCGTGGCAAAGGACGACGGAGGCCAGGCGGGCGAGCGCCGCGAACCGGGGCACCGAAAGCGGCGCCGTCAAATGGAGCAGGTGCGTGCGGGCCTCCCGCCGGATCTCCTCGACGACCTCGCGGTCGCCCGGGCCTCCCACGAGGACGACCTGTGCGCCCAGTTCATCCTGGGCGCGGTCGCAAACGGCGGCGAAGCGCTCCGGCGGCCAGATGCGGAAGCTGCTCCGGCTGCCCGGATGCACCAGCAGCACCGGCCCGGCGGCTCCCACAAGGCGGCTCATTTCCTCCAGATCGGCCTGCCTGGGGGTGAGATGCACCTCCCGCGTTGCGAGCGGCACGCCGGCCGGCGCCAGCGCCCCGAGGTAATACTCGGTGATCGGCTGGGACTCGTGCTCGTCGTTCGGGTGGTTGATCGTGTGGGTGTAGCACCCGCGGAACCTCAGCCGGTAGCCGCCGTGGTGGACGCCGCAGCGGAATGCGGCGCCCGTCGCCCGCGTGATGAAGGCCGTCCGCTCGGTGTTGTCGAAATTGAAGACGTGGGTGAATGCCTCGCGCCGGAGGTGAAGCAGGAAGGCCGGCCACTGCACGGCCCGGCGCGGGGCGATGAGGGCGGGCTCCAAGTCGGGATTCAGCGGCACGACCCCCGCATAGGCCGGCTCAACGAGCACCCGGACGCGCGCCTCCGGCCAGTGAAGCTTCAGATTCCTGACAAAGGAACCCAGCAGCACGATGTCCCCCAGGTAGCGGCGGCGGACAATGAGGACATTTTGGGGTTGCTGCATCGGTGAAAGCCGGGTCGGCGCCGACGACAAGGCTGCAAAACGACTATGCGGCCGAGCGCCGCGAAATCGAAGCGGTCGCCGCGGCGCTGCGGACGGGCCCGAGCCCGTCGTAAATCGGACCCACCACGCGTTTCTTGTAGGAACGCCGGAAATTCTCGAACGGCTTCATCGCGCGGTGCAGGAGCCAGCAGACAAAGTACCACTGGCGGGTCAGGTCGGCCAGGAGCATCTTCTCCGCGGCGATTATGAGCGGCGTCCGCTGGCAGTCCTTTCGCGAATAATAGATCCTGCGGAAAAGGCGGCGGCGCATCGCGAGCGAGGATGGCTCGACTCCGACCGACTGCGCAAAATAGCCGAAATAGCGGGAGACGATCCGAAGACCCTCGGCGGAGGCCACCTGGTCCTTGCGGTTGACGGCCGTCTGCTGCGCCTCGTGGTGGCGGAAGGCGCAGAGGGGCGCCGGGTCGTAGACAAGCCCGCCCTCCGAAAGGAGGTGAAACCACATTTCCTGGTCGACGAGCTGCCGGAAGGACGGGTCGAAGGCGCGCGTCGCGGCTGCCCGCCGGAACATGACCGCGGAGGGCTCCCCGATCAGGTTCCTGTCCTTCTGGATGCAGCGGATGATGGTGTCGTTCCCGTTGTGAAAGCCCGGCCTGCCCAGGTGGTCCCACACCTCGACGGCGAATGAATCGGCGTCGAGTATGGAACGGGCCGCGACAGCCATCACGGCGCGCGGCTCGCCATCGAGCATCCCGGCCATTCGCCCGAGGGCGCTTCGGGAGGGAAGGCAGTCGTCGCCGAAAAGGTACTTGATGTAGGTTCCCCTGGCCTCGCGCAGGCACCAGTTCCAATTGGCCACCATGCCGATGTTGCGCTTGTGGAAGCAATATCGAATCCGGCGGTCCATTGCGGCGTAGTGGCGGATGACATCCGCCGAACCGTCCGTCGACCCGTCATCGCTTATCAGGAGCTCAAAATCGCCGAAATCCTGCGCGAGGACCGATTCGATGGCCTCCGGAAGGAACCGGGCGTATTGGTAGGTGGGAATCAGGACGCTGATCTTTGGAACCGGCCGCTCAACCCATGCGCGGGCCTCCCTCGCCGATGAAGGCGACACAAGATTTTGGCAGGAGTTCATTAACTGGCAGCGACCAAGACAGCAGTTTTCCTAACGGGAGGTGTGATTCGCGGAGCGGCTAGAAAGTTCCGCGAAGCTGGGGGGAGAGGTGATTAATGCGGGGACAAGGGGGGCAGTGGAAGCATAATGCATGCTGGATTCCCGTTTTTGCAATCAGGACGCCTTTGCGTGCTGCCCGTCATAGAGGCTCCTGTAAAGCGCATTCGCCCCGTAGAGTTCCCCGTGCGTCCCGGCGGCGACGATCTCACCGCTGTCAAACACGAGGATGAGCGAGGCGTCCCGGATCGTGCTGAAGCGGTGGGCGATGATGATGACCGTCTTGCCAACGACGAGCTTCTTGAGGGCCGCCTGAATGGCGGCTTCGCTCTCGCTGTCGAGGGCGCTTGTCGCCTCGTCGAGGATCAGGATGGGGGCGTCGCGGAGGAAGGCGCGGGCGACGGCGATCCGCTGCTTCTGGCCCCCTGACAGGCGCGATCCGCGCTCGCCCGCAAGCGTTTCGTACCCCTCGGGGAATGTGCTGATGAACTCATGGGCGTGCGCATTCTTGGCCGCCTCGATCACCTGCTCCCGCGTGGCGCCGGGCCTGCCGAGCAGCAGGTTGTCATACAGGCTTTCGTTGAAGAGCACCGGGTCCTGCGAGACGAGCGCGATGTTCCGGCGAAGGTCGGAAAAGCGCATCGATCGCACGTCGATCCCGTCAACGGTCAGCCGGCCGGAGGCGACGTCGTAGAAGCGCAGCACGAGGTTCGCAAATGTGGTCTTGCCTGCGCCGCTGGGACCCACCAGGGCGCACACCGTTCCCCGGGGGATCCGGACATTCACGTTGCGAAGCACGAGCTCGGCCGTCTTGTACTCAAAAGACACGTTTTCGAACGCGATCTCCCCCCGCAGCCTGCCGACGGGAACGGGGTTGGGCGGGTCGACAATCGTCTCGGGCTCGTTGAGAACCTCCTCGAGCCTCTGGAGCGAGGCGGAGCCCCTCTTGATCTCATTGTTGATCGCCCCCAGCTTCTTGATCGGATCGTAGCTCAGGTAAAGGGCGGTCAGGATGCCGAGAAAACTGCCGCTGTGGACGTTGAACCGGTAGGCGTAGACGAAGGTGATCGAGATCCCGATCGCCGACAGGATCTCAATGCTGGGGGACAGGCCCTGGGCGTACTTGACGACCTTCATCTGGGCGCGCACGAGCGAGCGGCTGAGTTTCGCGAAACGGTCGACCTCGATCTTTTCGAGGCCGAACGCGCGGACCTCCTTCACCCCGGAGAGGTTTTCCGTGAAGCGGTTCGTGATCGTGCCGGCCTGGGCCTGGAGGTGAATGGCCCGCGAGACCATCTTCTTGCCGACATAGCGGATCGGCAGTACGGCGAGGGGCACGGTCAGAAGGCAGACGAGGACAAGGACGAGGCCCTGCTCCTGATAGGCCAGCAGCACAACCGCGAAAACCGTGCTGATCAGCTGGGCGGGCTGCTTGACCAGGTCGTTGGAAATGACGGTGAGCGTGTTCTGCAGCTGGTTCGTGTCGTTGAGCCCGCGGGAGATCAGTTCGCCCGTGGAGAGCCGCTGGAAGAATCCGAGCGGCAGGCACTGGAGCTTTCGAAAATAGTCGAGGCGGATCTCCTCCAGGATATGCACGCCCGCATACTGGATCAGGTAGGTGTTCAGGTAGCCGGCCACGCCGCGGACGAGAAAGATCATCGGCACCCAAAGTGCGATCGCCCAAACCTGCCAGAACGAAAGGAGGGGTCGCGCCGCGGCTTGGAGTTGCGGGGCTGGCGCCTCCGGGGACGGGGCCGTGGCCTGCTGTTGGGCGGGCAGCAATCTGTCCATCCATCTGTCCGGATTGACATGGGTCCTGAACCACCCGACGACTCCGGGATGCTGCGCCTGGACCGCGTGCCCCGATGGAGGAGGATCGGGCAGGAGGACCCTGGGAATCACGTATTTTATCATCAGCGGCATCCCCAGGCCGCCGGCGGCGCCGTAGAGGACTCCGCAGAGGACACCGACGATCAGCGCACCGCGGACTCTGCGCAGATATCTGAGATAGGGAAAGAAACGGCGCATGGACGGGGATGGGGACGGAAGGATGCGGGTCAGTCCTTGGATGCCCGGACATCCAACGCATCGCGGAGCCCGTCGCCGAGAAAATTAAGCGAGAACAGGGTCAGGGAGAAGATCGCGGCCGGGAACACGAGGAGCCACCAGTACTCCTCCATCGAATCGGCGCCGTTCTTGATGAGGACGCCGAGCGAGCTCATGGGCGGCTGCACGCCCAGGCCGAGGAAGCTCAGGAAGGCCTCCAGAAGCATGACGGAAGGGATGGTCAGGGTCGTATAGACTATGACCGGCCCGAGAACGTTCGGAATTATGTGCCGGAAGATGATCCGGCGGCGGCCAAAGCCGAGCGTGCGGGCCGCCTCGATGAATTCCATGCGCTTTACAGACAGCACCTGGCCGCGAACGATCCGCGCCATCGTGAGCCATTCCACGGCGCCTATGGCGAGGAAAAGCAGGAAAATATTCCGCCCAAAGAAGACCATGAGGAGGATGACGAAGATCGTGAACGGCAGGGCGTACATGATGTCGACGATGCGCATCATCACGGTGTCGGTCTTTCCCCCGGAAAAGCCGGCTGTCGCCCCGTAGGTGACGCCGATGGCGAGCGCCACAACCGTTGCGATAAGCCCGACTGTGAGGGAAATCTGCCCCCCGTAGAGGAGCCGGGCAAAGAGGTCGCGCCCCAGCGTATCCGTCCCGAGCCAGTGCGCGGCGCCCGGCGGCGACGCGCCGAGGTCGAGATTCTGCTCCTCGTAATGCTGGGAGAAGAACGGTCCGATGAAATAGAGGAGGAAAAGAGTGAGGACGACGATGCCGCCCGCCACGGCCAGGCGGTTCTTCCGGAGGCGGCGCCAGGCATCGGTCCAAAGCGAGTGTCCGCCCTCGGCCGGCTCTGGGACGGGCGGGGGCGACGGCAGGTTTCGTGGCGAGAGCGAGACCATGGTCACTCGAACTTGAGCCTGGGGTTGAGCCAGACCTGGACGATGTCGACGACGAGATTCAGGACAATGATGAGGCCCGCGTACAGGATCACCGTTCCGAGAACCATCGTGTAATCGCGATTGAAGGCCGAGTTCACGAATTCCCGGCCAAGGCCGGGGATCTGGAATATCGTCTCGATGACAAAGGAGCCCGTGAGGATGCCCGCCACCGCGGGGCCCAGGAAGGACACGACTGGCAGAAGCCCGCCGCGCAGCGCGTGGTGAAGGATGATCCGCGCCTCGCTCGCACCCTTGGCGCGCGCGGTCCGGATGTAGTCCTGGTGGAGCACCTCGATCATTCCGCCGCGCGTGAGGCGCGCGATGTAGGCGGCGTAGAAGTTGCCCAGGGTCAGGCAGGGCAGCACACGGTCGATCGGGCTGTACCAGCCCGAGGCTTCGAACCAGCCTGTGTGGATCGCGAAGGCGAGGACAAGCAGGGGCCCGAGGACAAAGGTCGGAACGCAGATGCCCGTCATGGCCAGCGACGAGCAGACGTAGTCGATCCACGTGTTTCGCTTGACCGCGGCGAGGATGCCCAGGGGCAGGCCGAGGCCGAGCGCGACCAGGAGCGACCAGCCGCCGAGTTCGAGCGACACGGGGAGCTTGTCGGCGATGATCTCGTTGACGGTCCTGTTCGGGTACTTGAACGACGGCCGGAAATCGATCCCGAACGCCGCCTTGAGGTCGAGGCCGTTGGCGAGCGCAAGCGGGTGAAACCGCTTGGGGCACAAATCCCAGACATAATCCGTGTACTGCTTCCAGAGCGGGTCATTCAGGTGATAGTAGGCCTCCAGGTTTCGCAGGACCTCCGGCGTGACGGCCTTCTCGGCCGTAAAGGGTCCGCCCGGGACGAACCGCTGCATGAAGAATGTGCCCGTGATGATGATCAGCATCACGGGAATCGTCTCGAGAATGCGGCGTCCTATGAAACGAAACATGATCCCGGTTTTTTTGCGGATCGTCAGTTCCGGGCGCCCGCCATCATCGCGTCCCGGCGGGCCTTGAATTCATTGCCCGGCTTCCACTCGGGCCACCGATCGCCGTCGGCCACGCGGCGGCCGATCTCAAAAAGCGTCCGGGCGTCCTGGACGGCCCCCTCCAGGGTCCAGTCGGGCTGGATCGTGTCGGTGACCTTGTGGTAGCGGTTGGTCACGAAGTCGTCGATCAAGTCATGCCCGTACTGCTCGGGATGCCCCGCAAAGTGCCAGCCGCCTGCGATCATGCTGGAGGGGACGCCGACCTTTGCGAATTCGAAGTGGTCGCTCCGGTAGTAGGTGCCCCGTTCCGGATTGGGCTCGGCCACCATGAACCGGCCCTGCGAACGGGCGAGTTCAGCCGCGACGTCGTCGATTGTCGTCGAGCCGAGGCCGACGCTTTCCATGTCGGATGTGAGCCCGTGCACGTTGACGCCGTCCAAATTGATGTCCGCCAGGGTCCTTGTCAGGGGATAGAGGGGGTTTTGGGCGTAGAAACGCGAACCGAGAAGCCCCTTTTCCTCGGCGGTAACAAAAAGGAAAAGGAGGCTCCGTTTCGGCCGGGCCGCCGCCGGAAGGGCCGAATAGGCGCGGGCGATCTCGAGAAGGGCGGCCACACCGGAGGCGTTGTCGAGGGCGCCGTGAAAGACGGGGTCCGGCTTGATGCGCGGGTCCCGGCCGAGGTGGTCCCAATGCGCGGAGTAGATCACGTACTCGTCCCGGCGGACGGGATCGGATCCTTCGAGCCTGGCCACCACGTTCCGGGAGGCGACCTCGCGAACCGCGTTTTGAATTGTGAAGCTTGCCCTCGCCCCGAGCGGAATCGGCCGGAAATCGCGGCTGACCGCCGCGGCCTTGAGCTTTGCGAAATCATATCCCGCCGCCGTGAAGAGCGCCTTTGCACCGTCCAGGGTCAGCCACCCCTCCACCGGGACGTGCCCCAGCGCCCCGGAAGGCGTTCCGAGATTGAAGTTCTCGCGCCCCTGGCTCGCGGCGATGACCGCGAAGGGATAGCCGGCGGGCCCGGTCTCATGCACGATCAGGCAGGCGGCGGCCCCCTTTGCGGAGGCCTCCTCATACTTGTAGGACCACCGGCCGTAATACGTCATCGCCTTTCCCTTGAACACCGATTCGTCGAGCTTGGTGGGATCGCGGGGATCCGGGACGGGAGGGTCGTTGACCAGGACGATGATGGTCTTCCCGCGCATGTCCTCTCCCTTGAAGTCGTCCCATCGATACTCGGGGGCGACCACGCCGTATCCGGCAAAGACGATCTCGCTGTCCTTCACCTCCACCTTCGGGACCCACCGGGGCGAAGTGGCGACGTAATCATTGATCCATGCGGGAACGATCGTGCGCGCGCCGATCGAAAACTTCGTTTCGGTCTTCGAGGTTATGCCGACCAGCGGCACCTTTTGCACGAAGGTGCCGTCGGGATTGCCGGGAAGGAGGGCGAGTTCCTGGACGCAGCCCGTCAGGTAGGCCACCGTTTTCTCCTCCCCCTGGGTGCCTGGCCCCCGGCCTTCAAAGTCGCTGGCCGAAAGGATTTCGATGTGGTGCCGGATCCTTTCCACCGAAATGTCGGGCGCGGCTGCGGGGGCCGTCGCGGCCGATGCCAACGCTGCTAGCAGTGCGAATAAGGGCTGTCGCATGGCGGGACTTTCGATCCTCGCGGCCGCGAAGGCAATGAGAAGCTGGGGCATGCATCCCGGGGCGGGTCGCGCGCCGGGTTCGGCCGGATTGGGGAGCGGCCGCCCGTCATCTCCCGCGCGGATCAGCGCCCCTTTGATTCGGCCGGGGCTCCCGTCCCGTCCATCCACAGGTCCACATAGTAGCGGGTCCACAGGGCGTCTTCATGCCAGCCATGGACGTAGGTGCCCATCACCCAGTTCTTCGAGTTGAAATAAACGGGCGCCAGCGGGGCCTCGATGAGGAGGCGCGATTCCGCCGCGCGCAGCAGCCGTTTGATTTCCGCGGGGTCGCTTGCGGCCGCCGCCTGGGAAACCAGGCCGTCGAATACCGCATCCGACCATTGCGGGTAATTGTTCGGCGAACCCGTTGTGAAGTCTTCCAGAATCGAGATCGGGTTGGCGACATCCGGTATCAGGGTGATGAAGCCCACGTCATATTCTCCGAGGCGAAGCGCCGCGACGTGGGCGCGGGCCTCCCGGATGACGATCGCCGCATCGATTCCGAGTTCCTTCTTCCACATGGCCTGGATCGCCTCGAGTACGGGGGTGCTCGACCAGCCCGCCAGCTCAAGACGCGGAAAATTGCGGCCCTCCGGGTAGCCTGCCGCGGCGAGAAGCCGCCGCGCCTCGGCCGGATTGTGCTCGGGCATCTGGAAAGGGCTGTTCCCCGGAGCACCCGCCGAAATGGCGGCGGGAATCAGCTGACCGGCCGGTTCCTGTCCGCCGCGAAGCACGTTGTTGACGATCCTCCTGCGATCGAGGGCCAGGGAGAGGGCCCGGCGAATGCGCGGATCCTTCAGGGCTGGGCGGCTCGTGTTGAATGACAGGTAGCGGGTCTCCGCGAGCGGTGCACGATGGAGCTCCGCGGGCCTTTCGCGTGCGTAGGTCTCGATGCGCTCGGTGGGAACCTTCATCGTCACATCGACCTGGCCGGCGCGATAGGCGCGCTCCTCGCCGTCCTCGTCGTCGAACCGCACGAACTGAATCGCCGCGAGCCGGATCTGGGCGGCCCCGCGGTAGAGCGGATTCGGCGCCACTGTGATGCGCTGGTTGGGCAGCCATTCGGTGAGGATGTAGGCGCCATTGCCCACGAAATTGCCGGGCCGGGTCCATCGCCTCCCAAGCCGGGAAACCGTCCTGGGATTGACGGGAATCCAAGGCCCGCTCGCGGCGTACAGCAGGAACTCCGAGGGTAGCATCGGCCGGGCGAGGGTGACGACGAGGGTGTGGGGATTCGGCGCCTTGAGCCCGACGGATCTGAAATCGTCGAGACTGCCCGAAAGAAACTCGCGCGCATTCTTGACGGGGAAGAAAAGCGCGGCCTTCGGAGCCGCGGTGCCGGGGCTCAGGGCCCGGCGGTACGATTCGAGAAAATCGTCCGCAGTCACCGGCTCGCCGTTTGACCAGCGTTCGTCGAAACGAAGATGAAAGATGTATGACAGGTGATCGGGCGAGACATCCCACCGCGCGGCCGAGGCCGGAAGGACGGCCTCCCCGTCCGGCGCGGGAATCACCAGGCCTTCGCTCAAGGCTCGAATGATGAAAAACTCGTCCGGCAGCGAGGCAATCGCCGGGTCGAGATCGGCGGGTTCATTGCGCTGGCTTATGCGCAAGACCTGCTTCCCGGCGGGCTGAGGCGCCTGGTCGCGGCGCGCGCATCCGGCCAGCGCCAGCACGGCGACAAGCGGAAACACCCCCCATCTTTTTTGCGAGTTCACGGTCAGAGCCGCGGACGATATCAAACTGCGGCCCTTTTTGAAATCCTTTTGGCGAGGCGCCTATGACTTCAGTCCGGCTCATCCGCGGTTGACCTTGCCTTAATACCGACACACCGTGACTTGAACGGCAGTCAGTCCACGGAGGAGTGGCTGAGTGGTTAAAGGCACCTGACTTGAAATCAGACGTGGGCGCAAGCTCACCGGGGGTTCGAATCCCTCCTCCTCCGCCATCTGAAACGACGCCGCACGATTTTGATACATTAGGCATTCATGCCCTGGAAGATCTGAAGGAGGGATGAGAACCCCCGGGGTTCGACGGAGCGAAGCGGAGATGGGTCGACCGAAGGTCGAGGGCGAAGCCCCGAGCGAAGCGAGCCAATCCCTCCTCCGCCGCCAACCTACTTTGCGACCGGTCCGATTGGAAGGACGACGGCGCCGTACACTTCGTTGATCACCAGGGCGAGGCCCGTGTACATTGCGAGCAGGCCGCAGACGATTCCCTCGTAGCCGCCGAAATGGGCCAGGGCGGTATTTCCGGAGAACTCGGCGCCGGCGAGGACGAAGAAAAGGATGACCAGGGTTCCAAATACAAGCTGGAGGGCGCGATTGAGGCGCAGCGTTCCGTAAAACATGACGGAGGTGAAGATCCCCCAGACGATCAGGTAGTATCCAAGCGCGCCCGGCACAGTCGGGGCGACGCCGGTCGTGGTCTTCGGCAGGAGCACCAGGGCCACGAGCGACAGCCAGAAGAATCCGTAGGATAC
>Ga0265342_10002432_pt1 | contig 16098 bp, 4 predicted proteins | sample 4CB327metaG_FD_203125 | JGI IMG/M metagenome (GOLD analysis project Ga0265342, IMG submission 203125) | Rhizosphere microbial communities from Carex aquatilis grown in University of Washington, Seatle, WA, United States - 4-CB3-27 metaG | ecosystem: Host-associated > Plants > Roots > Rhizosphere...
ATTCATCCGGCAATGCCGGCACGGCTACGGCTACGGTGGTTTTGGATACAACGCCGCCCCAGGTGACGATCAATGCCGTGACTTCGCCGACAAAAACAAGCAGCCAGACGATTTCGGGAAGTTACGTCGAAGCTAACATAAAATCCATAACCGTAAATGGAACCGCTGCGACAATTAATACAACTAACAAAACCTATTCCGCGTCTGTTACCTTAGCTGAAGGCAGTAACGCCGTAAATGTTTTAGCCACCGACCTGGTTGGTAATACCGGCACGGCAACCGCTACGATAATTTTAGACACGACGTCGCCCAGGGTAACCATCAACTCTGTGACTACACCGACGAATATTACCACTCAGACGATCACCGGTACCTATGTGGAAGCTAATATTAAAACAATTACCGTTAACGGAATCGCGGCAACGATCAACACAACTAATGCAACTTACTCCGCATCGGTTGCTTTAACGTCCGGCAGCAACACGATCACGGCGCTGGCCACCGACCTAGTCGGTAATACCGGTACGGCGAGTACGACAATTGTTCTCGATACTACGCCGCCCGCCGTGCCGCATGGCGTGAGTGCCACAGCGGGGGATACTACGGTAAATTTATCTTGGACGGCGGATACAGATAATGACTTGGCCGGTTATAATGTTTATCGTAGTACAACTTCCGGTTCCGGCTATACTAAAGTGAATACTGCGGTTATAACTACCGCGACATATAAAGATACCGGCTTAACCGACGCTACGACATATTATTACGTTATTACGGCACTTGATACGTTGGGTAATGAGAGCGCAAAGAGTGCGCAGGTTAGCGCGAAGCCGGTTAATCCTGATACCACTCCGCCCCAAATAACTAATGTGCTTCCTGCTGATAGCGCATATATAAAGGTAACGAAGCCCACAATCAGCGCCACCTTAAGCGACGATTTATCCGGGGTTAATGTATCCAGCGTTAAAATTGTTTTAGACGGGACTGATGCCAGCGCTGCGGCAACGATCACTGCCAGTGGATTAACTTATACGCCCACACAAGACTTGGCTCAAGGCGCGCATACTTTTACGATTAATTGCAAAGACAACGCCGGCAATAGCGCAACTCAAGTCAACCGTGCCTTTACGGTTGATAGTGTTGCTCCGCAAGTGACGATCGATCCAATTACTACGCCGACAAAAACTGCTCAACAAACTGTAACTGGGACTTGGGTAGAGGCCAATCTGTCTTCTATTACCGTTAACGGCATCAATGCCACGATCAATGCTACCGCCAAAACTTATTCGGTGAATATCACGCTTACCGAAGGTTCCAATACGATTACCGCGCTTGCCACGGATTCATCCGGCAATGCCGGCACGGCTACGGCTACGGTGGTTTTGGATACAACGCCGCCCCAGGTGACGATCAATGCCGTGACTTCGCCGACAAAAACAAGCAGCCAGACGATTTCGGGAAGTTACGTTGAAGCCAATTTAAAATCCATAACCGTAAATGGGGCAACAGCAGTGATTGATGCTGTTGCAAAAACATATTCGACTAATATCACGCTTACCGAGGGTTCCAACGCAATAACCGTGGCTGCCAATGATTTTGCCGGTAATGTCGGTACTGCGGCTACCACGATCGTTTTAGACACGACGCCCCCGAGTTTGCCTCAGGGGTTAGCTGCTATCGCGGGGGATACCACTGTTAATTTAACTTGGACGGCGAATGGTGAAACGGACTTGGCAGGTTATAACCTTTATCATTCGGTTACTTCCGGTTCAAGCTATACTAAAGCGAACGCTTCGTTAATAACTGCGGCGAACTATCAGGATACCAGTCTTACCGACGGTACAACTTATTACTATGTCGTAACGGCAGTTGATGCCTTGGGCAATGAGAGCGGACATTCGGGGCAGGTTAGCGCCAAACCAGTTCTTCCTGATACGACACCACCCCAAGTGACAATTAACCCAATAACCACTCCGACAAAGATTGCCCAGCAAACAGTTACCGGTACCTGGGTAGAGAATAACCTGGCTTCCATAACTGTAAATGGCGTAAATGCTACGATCGATACGGTTGCGAAAACCTATTCCGCTAACCTTACGCTCACTGAAGGCACCAACAATATCGTTGTTACGGCGAAAGATGTTGCGGGTAATGTTGGCACTGCGAATACTACGGTAGTTCTGGACACCACAGCTCCGGCCGTGCCTCAGGGCTTGAACGCTGCGCCTGGCGATACCCTTGTGAATTTAACCTGGACTCGTAATGCCGAAGGGGACTTGGCCGGGTATAATCTTTATCGCTCAACTACCTCCGGTTCCGGTTATGCTAAAGTCAATGCATCATTAATTACGGCAATAAATTATCACGATGCGGGTTTAATCGATAATACCGTTTACTATTATGTTCTTACTGCTGTTGATAAAACAGGAAACGAAAGTGGACAAAGTGGAGAGGTTAGCGCTAAACCGGTTAATCCCGATACCACTGCGCCCCAGATCACCAATGTGCTTCCTGCTGATAGCGCATATATAAAGGTAACGAAGCCCACAATCAGCGCCACCTTAAGCGACGATTTATCCGGGGTTAATGTATCCAGCGTTAAAATTGTTTTAGACGGCACGGATGTCACTGCCGCTGCCACAATAAGCGTCAGTGCCTTGGCATATACACCCACACAAGACTTAGCTCAAGGCGCGCATACTTTTACCATTAACTGTAAAGACAATGCCGGTAATTCCGCGACTCAAATCAGTCAGAACTTTACCGTAGATACAATTGCGCCGCAAGTTGTTGTCAACGCGGTCACGACCCCGACTAACATTGCGACCCAAACCATTACCGGTACCTATGTAGAAACTAATATTAATTCCATCACCGTTAACGGCACTGCCGCGACGATCAATACTACTAATTCAACCTACTCATCGCCGGTTACCTTAACCAGCGGCAGCAACACGATCGCTGTGGTGGCAACCGACCTGGCGGGCAATACCGCAACGGCGACCAGCACGATTGTTTTAGATACGACGGCTCCGGCGGTACCCCAAGGCTTGAGCGTCGCGCCAGGGGATACCTTGGTAAATTTAACCTGGACCGCTGATACCGATAGCGACTTGGCTGGGTACAATGTTTATCGCAGCACAACCTCCGGCTCGGGCTATACCAAAATAAACTCTTCCTTATTAACTACCGCAACCTATCAAGATACCGGCTTAACCGATGGTACAACTTATTATTACGTGATTACCGCCCTGGATGCCGTGGGGAATGAGAGCGGGAAAAGCTTAGAAGCCAGCGGTAAGCCGCAGGCGGTGAATACCGCTCCGCAGATACCGGTTTTGCTTGCGCCTAATGGTGGAGAAGTTGCCGATAGTAGTCAGCCGATCCAATGGCAAGCGGTTTTAAATAACGGCCAGGCCGAGAGTTCCCTCCATTATGAAATTGATTATACGAAAGATATTACCGGGTTTGCTAATGCGGCCAATACCCCCATAAATGTTGCTGCCGGCCTGTTGCAGAACGATAACGTTAAAAACATTTTTGTTTACGATACGACGAAAGACTCCGACCAGGGTGCCTGGCGCAACAACCAAAATGCTCAAGGTAAAACGTGGTTTGCTCAAGCGTCGCAATTTCCCGCTAAAGCTTATTTGATTTTGACTTCCGGCGGGTTGGATATTATTAATGCGCAGGATAATACCCTTTGGATGCGCTTTAGTCTTTCGCCTACGGCCGCGTCGTATTATCTCGGTTCTGCCCTTAACGGCGAAAAACCATCAGTAGTCTATGCGCTTAACGGCAAGGTATATATAGGTAGCAAACCGGGTTCGGGTTTACGGATTGTCGATTTTATTGCTGACCGGTTATCGGTGATTAATACTACGGGGCAGTTGTCGAGTTTTTCCCAGGATATCGGTATTGTTTCCCGCAACAGCGATATCGGTGCGGCTACCGTCAGTAATTCCGCTGTTACCTTACCGAATAACGATATTGACGACATTAAAGCGCAAACCATCAACGGTAAAGTTTATCTTGCGGTCGCCAACGAAGGCGGTCTCACCCTTATCAATGCAACCGACACCTTGGCATTTAATTCCACAGAATCAACTCCTTTCAGCTGCGCTTATTTTGCCGGCAATGCTCTTTATTACGCGGGTAGCGGTACAAGTAATTATTTACGTGTTTTGTATGATGCGTCAACGGCAAGCAATGGTTTTTCCGCCAATGTAATATATTCTTCGGTTACCGGCACCGGCGTGCCGATCTTACATCCCGGCAACATCAATAATATTTTTGTAACGCCGGGCACTTCTTCGGCACAAGCCGGGAGCAATACGCTCTATCTGGCGACAGATGCCGGTGCGGCAGTCATACAGGAAAAGCAAGGAAACGAGGCCCAAGCTACTGTTAAGTATTATGGCTCAACACTTGCTAATAGCTCAAGCGTAGACTATAAAATTTTATCTGGTATTACCGATAAAGCTATCGGAATAAGCGTTAAGGATAACTTAATGGGCGTTATTTCCGGTGGGTATAACGTTTTGTCGGGTGCGGTCTCCTGCTGGAGTTTTGATGAAGGTGCAGGGCAAGTTGCCGATGATTCGGTTGGTACCAATAATGGAACTATTTATGGCGGCACTTGGACGGCTGGCCAGGTAAAAGGCGCTTTGACTTTAAATGGTACAAGCGATTATGTCCAAGTCCCTAACCAGAGTAATATAAATTTTGATACGAATAATCCCTTTTCTGTGTCGGCCTGGGTTAATGTATCTTCTTTAACCTCCGGTTATAAGGCGATTGTTAGTAAATTGGAGAGCGGCTGGCGCGGTTATATGTTTTCGATCGTTGGAAGTGACGGTGGCCAGTATGCTAATTCACTCTTGGTGACTTTGACCAATGTAAACAATTCAACGGATATAATCCTATATTCGCAGGCAAATAGCGTAAAAACAGGCTGGCATTTATATACTTTTACTTATGATGGTTTGGGGAAAGTCGCGGGATGTAAATTGTACGTTGATGGGTTAGAACAGTCGTATTTAACCGTTAGAGATCAACTATCCGGCAGCATGGCTAATACTCAGCCGTTGCAGATCGCTCATGCTAATGCCAGCGGGTTTCCTGCCTGGCTCAAAGGCGCAGTGGATGAAGTAGTGATTACTAATAAGGTATCTACCTCTGCGGAAATTCAAAGCTATTATCAAAGTAAGATTTTAAAGATCGCCGGCGTTTTAAACGGCGTCGATTTAAATATTAATAAATCGGTTACGTCATCTGTTGGTGTTACAACGGCAAGTTTAGCGGATATATCCTTTTCCGGTAATAATTTGCTCATGGGGTCAGATTCCGGTGCGATTCTTTTGTCTCCGCAAACACAATGGTCAAATATAGTTTCTTTGCAGGATGCAGTATCTACAACGAATGGCCAGGGGAATTATACCTGGAATACTTCAGCATTGCCGGCAGGCAATGAATATAAGGTAAGGGCTCGTGCTTCCAACGGAACGGTATTCAGCGATTACGCGCAATCTGCCGGAGTTTTTTCTGTAAATCATCCTGTACCGGCCGCTCCACAGGGCGTGACCGCTACGGCAAGTGGTGGCGCTGCGACGCTTAATTGGACGGCGAACACGGAGGCCGATCTGGCCGGGTATAATGTTTATCGTTCGACTACACAAGGCACAGGCTATGTAAAACTGAACTCTTCGCTGATAACTGCGGCGACTTATCAGGATGGCAGCGTTAATAATGGTACGGCGTATTATTATGTTGTCACCGCTGTTGGTACTGCCGGTCAGGAAAGCGTTTATTCTAGGGAAGTTTCGGTTATGATTAACGGTGGTGTTGTCGCGCCGATTGCGCCTACAGGGTTAAGCGCGGCTAGCATCGATAGTGCAGTTACTTTGTCTTGGAATGCAAACACTCAAAGTAACCTGGCTGGTTATAATATTTATCGATCGACCACTTCCGGTTCGGGTTATGCCAAAGTAAATACTATGATTGTTACCACTACGGCTTATACGGATGCAGTCCTTATAAATGGTAATACCTATTATTATGTGGTGACTGCCCTTGATACCGCGGGGAACGAGAGCGGATATAGTACTCAGGTCAGCGCGCAACCGGTAGTATTAGTTACCAGCGCATCGGTTGCGCCCAATGCGTTTACGCCCAATGGCGATGGGCATTACGACACTACAATAGTAAGTTATACTCTTGCGCAAAATGTTCCTGCTGTAAAGATCAAGATCTATGATGGACAAAATAACCTGGTACGCACGCTGGTCGATGGCGTTGCTCAAAGCTCTGGCGCTAATGCTGTAGCTTGGGATGGCAAAAATGATGCCGGTACAATTTTGTCCGATGGAGTATATACTTACAAAATAGATCTTCTGGGCAATAATGGCTTTTTATTGTCGGAGAATACTGGTACCATCACGATCGATAACCATTTCTTTGCGGTTACCGGCCCATCACCGTCTAGCCCACTTACCGGTACTATAACCTTTACCGGTGCGCCTTCAAGCAACACCAGCACACAACGAGTCTTTTATTATTACCGTCTAAAAGGTACGACTAGCTATACAAATGGCGGTGCTACCAATTTTTTTGCTGGAAGTCCCTGGGCTGTGTCATTTGATACCACAGGTCTTCCTGATGGCGATTACGAAGTTAGGGCTAATGTCCAATACACAGATCTCAACGGTAACTTTCGTACTGAGGCTACTTCCCCGGTAACGTATACTATAGGTAACGCTGTTGCGATTCGAAGCGTTACTATTTCCCCCAATGCCTTCAGTCCCAATGGTGATGGAAATTCCGACACCACATCGATAAATTATATGCTAAGCAAAGCAGGCAATGTTACTGTTAAGCTCTATGATTCCCAGAGTAATCTCGTGCGTACTTTACTGTATGCACAGCCTCAAAGCCCTGGAGCCAACTCTATAGTTTGGGATGGTAAAAATAGCTCCGGGGTTATCTTGTCCGACGGCGTTTATACTTATAAAATAGATGCTATCGACAATCAAGGCATTCATGCGCCTCAAGCAGTGGGCACGATTACAATCGACAACCACTTCTTTGCCATCACCGGCCCGTCACTTTCCAGCCCGCTTACCGGAGCCATAAACTTTACTGGTGCGCCTTCGAGTAACACTAGTACGCAGAGAGTCTTTTATCAATATCGCGTTAAGGGTACGACCAGCTATACAAACGCAGGGGCCACAAATAATGGAGCCTCAAGCCCTTGGTCGGTGCCGATGGATACAACTTTACTTACTAATGGAAATTATGATGTTATTGCTACTGTGCAATATGGCGATCTTAACGGTAACTTCCGTACAGAATCTACTTTGCCGGTAACCTATACCATCACTAATCCCCCAGTAATCTCTAATTTGAAAGTAACGGTTAATGCTTTTAGTCCTAAAAATAATGACGCTTACTCTACTACTTCTTTTACGTATTCCTTAAACGAAAACCTTTACGTTGCTGCCAAGGTCTATGATTCCCAGAATAATCTGGTGCGTACTTTATTGTACGCAACGGCTCAAAATTCTGGAGCTAACTCTGTGGCGTGGGATGGTAAGAACGATGCCGGTAATATTCTACCCGATGCAACTTATGTTGTTAAAATTGACGCTCAAGACCTGCAAGGTAACACCGCAGCAGAACAGCAAGCCAGCGTTATCAGTGATAACTATTTTATGCGTTTGGTTACTATAAATAATGCGACCAAAAATAATATTTCGATAACGCTGCAGCCTTCGCCGAATATTAGTAGCCCTAGTGCACCATATATAAGATATCGTGTTGCTGGCAATAGTAACTGGACTCCGATTGGATTCACGACGCCTCAGGCTGACAGCACTCAAATTATTAATTGGGACACCACCAACGTTGCCGATGGTGTTTACGATATTCAAGTGTCAGGTGGTTATTGGGGCTTAGATGGTAGTTGGCGGCGCAGCAGCGAACCTTCTGGCGTGGGTGCCGGTGAAAGCATGATTATTGGTTCGGTAACCGTAAAAAATGGCGGGGCATTCTTAAACGTTACCGCTTCGCCGAATATTTTCAGCCCTAACGGGAATAGTGCTTTGAATTCTACAACCGTAACTTATATGCCCGCACAAAATAATTCTGCGGTTACCATACAAATTTATGATAGCCAAAACAATCTTGTGCGTACGCTTTTGAACGGCGTAACGGCAAATGCTGTGATGAACACCATAGCATGGAATGGTAAGACCGACGCTGGCGCCTTTGTGCCTGATGGTAGCTATACATGTAATATGTTTGCCGTCTGCAACGGTATCACGACTCCGGTGGTTTCTACGATAATTACCGTCGATAGCACCCCGCCAACCGCGGCATTAACTTTGCCGGTAAGCAATAATCCATTGTATGGTCAGATCCAGTTAACCGGTACGGCTCAAGATTCACATTTTGTCCAATATGTGTTAGATTACGGTTATGGCGCTAATCCTGCTTCTTGGAGTGTTTTCACTACTTCTACCAATGCCGTGAATAACAGTAATCTCGGCCAGATCGATAGCAACGCTTTAAACAACGGACAGGTAGTTTTTCGTCTTACGGCTTACGATGCCGCCGGCAACTCTACGCAAGTTACTCAAGCTTGTGTGGTGGACAATATTAAAATTACCAATGTAACAATTGCACCTAACCCTTTTGATCCTACGACCGGCCAGTCTGCCGGCATATCTTATCATCTTGATCGCGATGCGGTGATTACTCTTAATATTTATACCGGAACCACACTGGTAAATACCCTTACGCAAAACGGCCTTCTTGGCGCCAACACGGTAGCATGGAATGGTTATGATTCGCAAAGCAATAGGGTTAATAACGGGCCATACACTTTTACTGTTGATGCTAATTCGGGTCGTGGACATTACCAATCCCCAGCGGGACAGAGCGTTTTAGACAATACCAATATAATCAGTCTTACTGCTCCCGGGGTGCTTAATTCTTACAACAACGAATTATGTCCGGTAACCTTTACCTTAAATAAAGCATGCTTTTTTTCGTTGTGTGGCGACCTGCCTTACCTGCATCCTTATGAAAATAACCATCCACCGTATTGGCAGCTTAATAACATATATCTTAATCCCGGTACGTATGTTTGGAATTGGGATGGCCGAGTAGGGGGTAACACTCTAGCGGCTCATCAAATGGATATCAATACTGCGGCACTTTATCAGGGCAGGACGGCTTTAGGCGTATTTTGTCAATCTATGACCTCTATCGACGGGGCAATCCTTGTTTCCCAGCCTTTTACCGGAGGCGTCGACATTGGTTTGATGACCGATGGCTTTGCAATTGATCCTTCCTTGGGAGAATTAACCAATATTGCCTATACTATTCCTCTAAGCGGGTACGTAACAATCACTATATCCACTCCCACCGGTACGCCGTTATTCAATTTAGTTAATAATCAATTCGAGGCTGCCGGTACATATAATTTGGTATGGAATGGAACGGATGCATCGGGAAAACCGATTGCTATCACTGGTAATTATATTTTGCAAATCGTGCTTAATGCTGGGGCAAAAACCGATACCCGCCTGGGTAATATTACGATTAATATTAATTAAAGGTATGTTTAAATACATTTTTATCCTGATTTTATTTTTTTGTATGGGGTATTCCTGTTTTGCCCAAACATCCGATGTTGCCATTGCCTGGAACCAGCAGGCGGGTAGAGTTGATTATAACCTAAAGCGTGATTCGACTGTAAAGGTACGCGTTGGTTCGCCGCGCGGCCCGCTGTACCGTACTTTAGTCGATTGTGAACGCCGCAAAGCGGGATTTAACAGCGAGAAGTGGGATTTACACGATAAAGATGGCAATATCGATTTTGGCCCGGCCAAGGACCTGTACTTTACCATGCAAACGGGTGATAGTTTACAAAAGGATCGTGATTTGCTGGTATATTTGCCTGGGGATAAGCGCGCGCCTCTTGGCAGCCATGCTCAATTTAATGCGCAAAACCCTTCATTTTTAATCGATACGGCAGCTTTGCGCGGCACTTCCTTTAAGGTTATGGTTTTTGTTAATAACTCTTTAGTGAAATTAATACGCGCCAAAGCGTTGCCTTGCCTTGTAGAATTAAAAGGAACCTTTAAGAAAGGCGATTTATTTACTTTTAATCTTTGGTCCAGCGATCACGCCTGGGCTGCTTATAATAATTTTATTTTAACTGCGGTGCCTAATCTAATTTCCGAACAAAAGGTTCAGGGGCTAAGCGGCACTATGGCATATTGCCGTCAACAAAATAACTATTGGCAGATTTTTTCTTCCGGTATAGACAGCAGCAATGAATTGCAACTGACCAAAGATATCGGCGACAAAAGCTGTCCGGTTTTTTCTCCGGACGGAAAGCATATCGCTTTTGTCAAGAATAGTGGAGAACTATGGGTTATGGATCTTCACGGTGCCGGGCAGCGAAGGCTTGCGTCCGGGAAAAGCGTTACTTATCCGCGCTGGAGTCTTGACGGCAAGAGTATTTTATTTACTTCCGTAGATGACCCATACCATGGCGACAGCAGTATTTGGGAGTTAGATTTTTCGAGCGGAAAGATTAGAGAGGTTGTTAATCGCCCTTGGTTACAGTGCGATGCGGCGTATGAATCCGGAGGAAAGCGGATATTATTTGATGACGGCCCTGAGCTGTACGGCAGGGATATCTATGCGTTTGATTTTAAAACCAAAGAAGCGGTATGCTTAACTGATAGCAACGGTAAATTCTACAATCTTGAGCCGGCTTCTTTCCCCGACGGGCGAGATATCGTTTACATCAGCAATCCTAAGGGCGCATACAATCTATGGATCATGGATCATTTTGGGCGTAACCCACAGCCTTTGACCCAGGGTGAATTTTATGTTAATAACCCTTACCCGGCCGCGGATAATAAGAGTATTTATTTTTTATCCGATCGCGATGGGCATGCTAACGTGTGGCGCGTTAACCGCGACGGTAGCGCCCTGGCACAAGTGACCTTCGATAAATCCGATAGAAAAGATTTATCGATTATTACTAGGAAAAGCAAATGAAGAAGTTTTTTTTGCTTACGACTATTATCTATTTTGGGCTGTTGTTGTCGGCTTACGGTGGTGAGCGGGCTATCCCCGCGAAAGACATTAATTTTAATCCCCAAACCGGGGAGCTGAATTATGAATTGACGGTTCCTGCCTTAGTGCGCGTGCGCGTGGGCGTTTCGGATGGCCCGCTATATACCACAGTCTTGAATTGGCAGCCGGAATCGATCGGGAAGCATAAAGAGCTTTGGGACGGCAAGGATATGCAAAAACAGATAATACTTATGGGGAGAAGCGATGTCGTCGCTACTTTTAACTACATTACGGACGACGATAACACATTTGACCCCAAAGAGTTGCTCGCGGCTTTCCCCATGGCTAACAATACCATGGGCCATAAGTTACCGGCCTTTTCGATCAATCGTATCCATAAAAACCATAAACGTGATAATTGTCGTGATGTGGTGCTCGATGTTGATTTTATGGAGAAACTACCCAAGGCTAAAGACGGTTTTTATATTGTAAGCAAAAAGATGCCGATAAAAATGAGCTTTAAACCCGCCGACGAAAAGATGTTTCGTGATGAGCACTATTCAATCCATGTTTTTGTAGATGACGTTTTGGTTGCTGGCGAGCTTGATGGTTATGCTCCGTATCATTGGGTATTTGATGCTACCCGGCTTAACCAAGGTAAGCATGTTATAATAATCAACTGTTCCGGTTACGACGACCATTACGGGGTGGGAGTTTTGCCGGTATATGTTAAGAGGTGAGGAGCGTTATGCGTAATAATAAATTTATAGCTCTTTTGCTGGCTGTTATTTTACCGTTTAATACTTTCATCTCTTTTCCCGTTTACGCCTGCTGGCTGGGGGACACAACCTCTGTTACTTCCGTTTCAACCACCGCGTCTTCCAGCGCGCTTGACTCTCGTAAGCAAAGCGGACACGACAAACTTACGGGACAGAAGACTGCCGGTGATCCCGTTTATCTTCACGACGGCGATTTTGTTTATACCCACCAAGATCTTTTAATGTCCGGCAGGGGATTTAACCTTGAGCTGGCCCGGACATATAAAACGATGTCCCATGTAAACGGCCCCTTGGGCCTTGGCTGGGATTTTAATTATAACAAGCGGGTAGTCTTTTTATCGAATAATGACGTAGAGTATTTGAACGGAAGCAATACTCCCGCACATTTTACTTATAGTGCCGGTAGCTATATTGTCCCGGCCAATCTTTTCCTTACTTTCACGGTGAATAACGATGGTACCAGCATTATTGCCGACACCCATGGCAATCAGGAATTTTATAATGCCGATGGTACCTTGGCGCGCGTAGTAGATCGTAACGGCAACTATCTTAACTTTACTTATGACCCAGCCGGCAAGCTTCCCATTGTTGGTATTCCGGTGTTTTGGTCTTTGGATTCTGTGACTCCGCGTCTGGTGGCTAATATATTTCGTTTGACCCAGGTTACGTCGTCAACAGGGCAGACTTTTACTTTTAGCTATAACGATAACGGTCTTATCGCTAAGGTTACCGATTCTACTTCCCGTTCAGTCAGCTATGCTTACGATATCCAAAATAACCTTATCGCCGTTACCGACCCTATGGGTAACAACATAACTTATGGCTACGAATCCCGTGTGCTTACCCAGATTACCGATGCAAAAAATCAAGTTTATATTACCAATACTTATAACCCAATGTTGCAGGTTATTGCACAGGAGTACGGTAACGGTACTTGGTATTATTCTTATGGTAACGGCTCTTGCACTGTTACCGACCCTAATGGTAAAAGTTGGAATTATGCCTTCGATGCTAACGGAGACCCGACCACCATAACCGATCCTTCTGGCCGTGTTACTACTAAAACTTATAACAACAATAATACTATGCAATTGGCCTCGGTTACCTTGCCTAACGGCAACCAAACTCTTTACGAATCCGATTCCAAAGGTAATACTACCAAAGTAACCCGTAAATCCAGTACTACTTCCGATCCCGACATCGTTACTCAATTCACTTACGATCCGGCTTTTAACTTCATTAAGACCGCAACCGACCCAAAAGGTAACGTGACTACCTATAATTACGATACTAAGGGCAACTTAACCGGTATTGTTTACCCTGTGCCCACAACTGGAGGAACAGCGCCTACGGCCGCATTTACTTATAATAATTTTGGCCAAGCGGTAACGGCGACCAATCCAGTAGGCATAATTGCCCAATATACCTATAGTGATTCGACTGGATATCTTACCTCGGTTGTTTCCGACTTCGGCGACTCGACGCACTTAAACGCCACGACCCAATTTGCCTACGACTCCCGTGGCAATGTCACTTCGGTCACGGACGCGAAAAACAATACGACAACTTTTACTTACGATATCCTAAACCGGTTAACCCAAACTACTTTTCCGGCTCCTTTCAATTACGTCACAAAATATTCCTATGACGCTAACGGCAACCTGATCGAACTCGACAAGCAGGCGTCGAGCGACGGAACGCAATGGCAGACGACCCAATACGTTTATGACCTCTTAGATAGTCTGATTCAAACCAAGCAATTCCTTGATGGTACAAATGTGCTCAATACCTACTTCGGGTATGACCCCAACGGCAACCGTAACCAGATTACAGATGCCAACGGCAAGGTAACTAAATATACCTACAGTGAACGTAACCTCTTAGCCAGCGTTATTGATGCAAAAAACGCAATCACCGCTTACGTTTATGACAACAATGGAAATTTACAGACTATCACCGATGCTAACAATAACGTAACCACATATTTTTATGACGGGTTTGATCGATTAAATAAAACAACTTATGCTAATTCGACGTATGAGGGGTATTCCTACGACGCCAACTCGAATCTTTTATCAAAACGCACCCGGAGCGGTTCTGTCATCAATTATGCTTATGACAATCTCAATCGGTTGACCACCAAGACCTACCCGGACACGACAAGTGTGGCGTACGGGTACGATAATGCTTCCCGATTGACTTCCGTAACCGGCGGCGGCGCGGCGGCGATTTCGTACCAGTACGATGCGCTCAACCGTGTTACCCAGACGGCGGCGGCGGGGAAAACCATTTCCTACGAGTACGATAAGCTCGGAAACCGAACCAAGCTCACTTATCCCGACGCGAGTTTTATCACCTACCAGTACGATAATTTGAACCGGCTTACCGGAATTCAGGATCAGGGCAACGCCACCATCGCGGGGTATGGGTACGATACGCTCTCGCGCAGAACCAATGTTAACTTGGCCAACAACACCCAAACTGTTTACACATACGACTCTCTAAATCGGCTTTCGAATCTTTCGAACACCGGCGGCGGCGGCACGATTTCGACCTTCGGATATTCGTACGATGCGGCGGGCAACCGGCTTTCGAAGGCGGCGGCGGGCGGCACGGAAACCTACGGGTACGATAATTTGAATCAATTGACTTCCGTCCAGTACCCCACGGCGGCGGCGTTTTCCAACACCGGCTTCAATTACGACCCGCTCGGCAACCGCACCACCATGACCAACGGCGCGGCGACGACGTACGCGGCGAATAATTTAAACCAATATACCCAAGTAAACACTAATACTTTAAATTATGACGCCAACGGAAATTTAACAAATCATAATGGTTTCACTTTGACCTACGATTACGAAAATAGATTGACCGGAGCGACAGACGGCACGACCACCGCAGCTTACGTTTTCGACGCCTTTGGGCGGAGAATAAGTAAGACAGTCGGGGGCGTGACGACGAATTTTTTATATGATGGGGATAATTTGATAGCTGAATATGATTTGAGTGGTGCTTTATTACGAAAATATATTTTTTCCGATGAAATTGATGAACCCGTAGCCATTATAAACGGCACAAATACGTATTACTACAATCGAGATGGTTTGGGTTCCGTAACTGAATTGACTGATAACACTGGAGCAGTAGCGGAAAAATATCAATATGACGTGTTCGGAAAAACAATAATAAAAGATTCAAGTGATAATGTGTTAACGCAATCAGGCATTGGCAACCGATTTGGTTTTACTGGAAGGGAATTGGACGCAGAAACTGGATTATATTTTTATCGTGCAAGAATGTATTCACCTGACCTCGGAAGGTTCTTGCAGACTGACCCAGTGGGGTACTTGGACTCAACGAACCTTTACCAGTATTGTTTAAATAGTCCGACTAACTATATTGATCCATATGGTTTGGTATCACTGAATTTGGTACCTACTAAAGAAAAGTTACGAGAGTATGTGGATAAAATTAATCCACCAGATGTTTATAGCGTTGCTGGCCATGGTGCTGCGTATTCTATGTTGGATTCGGATAAAACAACTCGTATTAGCCCTGCAAAATTGGCCGAAAAAATATTGCAAGATACTGCTTACCGGCGCGGTCAGGATGTGCAGTTGTTTTCTTGCAATACTGGTTCCCGGCAAAATGGTTTTGGACAAAAACTCGCAAATGAGCTCACCAAGCTTACAGGAATAGAAACAACAGTTATCGCTCCTAGCGACATAGTGGGGGTAAATCCGAAAGGTGAATATGTTGTGAAAAATTCTGGAAAATGGCAAAATTTTAAGGGAATACTCAATAAGGCAAAAGGAGAAAAATGAATAAAATAGTTATATCTATTCTGTTGTTGATAGCTGTCGTAGCTACTATATTTTTTTATAGGATATTTAATTCGAAAAAAAACGATAATAATTTTGTGACACAAGAAGGGTATCATAATTTGACAAAAGATGAGATTGCGATGCTAAAAAGCGATGTCAAAAAAGGCAACGCAGAGGCGGCGATGAGGATAGCTAGCTATTATGGATATTGTCTACACGACAATGATAAGGATGTAATGTGGATAAAAAAAGCCGCACAGTTAGGGAGTAAGAATGCAAAAGAAGTCCTGCCGGGAATGTTGGACATGATGGGTAAAAAACTAGAAGATATACCAGAGCCAGACTTAGAATGAAAAAGTAAAGTATAGTATGGTTATATTCTGTTGCGCTTCATCTTC
>Ga0265342_10002433_pt1 | contig 16092 bp, 18 predicted proteins | sample 4CB327metaG_FD_203125 | JGI IMG/M metagenome (GOLD analysis project Ga0265342, IMG submission 203125) | Rhizosphere microbial communities from Carex aquatilis grown in University of Washington, Seatle, WA, United States - 4-CB3-27 metaG | ecosystem: Host-associated > Plants > Roots >...
GGTTCGACGTGATCGCGGTCCATCGTGCAAATGATCACCGCATCGGACAGGCGAGGCTGCGCGGCAAGCGCGCGCCAGTCCTTGAATGTCTTTTCGGCGGGCACGCCCCAACGGCGCGCAAAATCCCTTCGGTACTCCTCGCGTGGCTCGGCAACGGCGACGACGCGTGCCCACGGGGGCAATTGCGAAGCGATTTCGGCAAAAACATTGCCGCGCTGTCCCGCACCGACGATAGCAAGTGTGATAGGCGATTCCATCATGAGCTCCTTATCGCAGACGTGATCCGGACGATACCTTGTTCCGGCGAATCATTCTTAAGGGCTGCATCGAGTCAACTATGTCTCGGCAATGGTGAGCACGATCCCGGATTCCCTGATCATACGGGATTGATCCGGCCCGACATTCGAATCCGTGATGAGCCTGCTCACGCGGGAAAGCGGTGCGATCAACGCAGGAGCGGTTTTCCCGATCTTGCTGTGGTCAGCAACGACCCAGACTTCCCGCGCATGCTCGATGTAGAGCGCCGCCGCGTGAGCCTCGGCGTCCGTGAATGTCGAAATTCCGTTCTTGATATCAAGCCCGTCGACGCCAACCAACGCAATATCCAGGAGATAGCCTTGAATTGTCCGTTCCGCGACGTGACCAACCAGCTCATAGGAGCGCGTGCGCAGAGTTCCCCCGGTGACGATGACTTCAAGCGAATGGCAAGGTGCCAGCTCCATCGCGACGTTTATGGCGTTCGTAATGATCGTGAGGTGCTTGCTCTTGAGTGCTTTCATCACTTGCATGATGGTTGTGCCGCCGGTACAGCCGATCACCTTGCCGTCCCCAATCAACGATGCTGTTGTCGTACCAATGGCTCTCTTTTCAAGAAGATAGGCGGATATTTTCGATTGAAACGGCAGCTCGTCCGGATCCTCAATGGTAGTCGCGCCCCCATGCGTCCTGCGGAGATATCCTTTCTCCTGCATTGCGGAGAGGTCGCGCCGAACCGACTGACAAGAGATTTGAAGCATCTCGGCCAACTCTTCAACGTCAACGTTGCCTTTTCTTGCGAGCTCACTTCTGATTCGCTCCTGCCGCTTTTCTTTGATCATATATGAATCATCCTATATCACAATTCTTCCAAAGTAAACCATATTTTTGTTGACATTTGTTCATTTATCCCTCATAAATGGAAGGGAAGATTAACCAGGGGGCGGGCAAGAATGAGTTTGGCGAAGCTTTGATTCGCTTTTTCAAAGAAGTTAAGTCGAATAAATACCTCTATATACTAGCCATTCCGGGGATCTTGTTTCTTGTGGTCTTCGCTTATGTGCCCCTTGTCGGCCACGCCCTCGCTTTCGAGGATTTCAAACTTTCCACGGGCCTCTTTCACAGCAAATTCGTCGGCTTCGAAAATTTTAAGTTCTTTTTTGGCGGTCGCGATTGGCTGGTGGTGACGAAGAACACTCTGGTATTGAATGGTCTTTTCCTCGGCATAGGCTTGAGCTTCGCTCTTCTCCTTGCGGTCTTCATAAATGAAATGAAGAATGTGCCGCTCAAGAAGGTATCGCAGTCATTCATATTTCTTCCTTATTTCATTTCATGGCAGGTCATCGCGATCATGATCTATGCGCTTTTGAACTCCTCGACAGGGTTCATCAGCCAGATGTTCATCACCTTAGGGCTCAAGCCGATAAGCTGGTACAGCAGGCCGGATATGTGGCCAGGCATTCTCACGTTTGCGAACATTTTCAAGTACGCCGGCTACAATTCGATCATTTTCCTGGCCACTATCGCGGGTATTTCAGAGGAGCTCTATGAGAGCGCGAGGATCGATGGCGCATCGCGTTTCCAGCAGGTGCGCCATGTGACATTGCCGCTGCTCAGGCCCATCTTCATCATCATGCTCCTCATGGGAATCGGCCGTATTTTCTACGGCGACTTCGGGATGATCTATGGAATCGTAGCCGACAATGGAGTCCTGTTTCCGACCACGGACGTCATTGATACCTATTCCTATCGAGCCCTGCGGCAGGTAGGAAACCTCAGCATGTCGTCGGCAGTTGTTCTCTACCAGTCAGTCATGGGGCTGATCACCATTATCGTGTTCAACTGGATCGTTCGAAGGATAGAGCCGGACGTCAGGCTGTTTTAGATTCGCCGGCCGTTGCGCTGGAAAGGGGTACCGAGTGCGAAGATCGAGGGCAGTGCGCTTGCGGAGACCGCGCGGGGTTGGCGAGGTCGTCTTTTTCGCTCTCGTGTATATCGTCGTCATCCTCTTCGCTCTGGTTTGCCTCTTCCCCTTTTATCTCATCCTGATCAATTCCTTTGTCGACAACAAGATCCTCAATCAAGATGGCTACCAGCTCTACATAAAAAAGCTCTCTTTCGATTCGTACAAATTCTTGTTTCAGGGCACGCAGGCGTATACGAGCTACCGAGTAACCTTGATCGTCACCGCATTGGGATCGGTCCTGGCGACGGTGATTACCTCTACATACGCGTTCGTCCTGTCGCACCGCAAAGCGAAATACCGGCACATCATGTCCTTTTTTACATACGTGCCGATGGTGATGGGGACCGGCCTCGTCGGCTTCTATCTCCTCGTTGCCCAGTGGCTGCACCTCAAGGACACGATCTGGGCACTTATTTTCCCCTACCTTCTCAACCCGTTTCTCGTCTTTGTGCTCGTCAACTTCTTCCGCGCCTTGCCTTACGAGCTTTACGAGTCAGCGGCCATCGATGGCGCCAATGACATCTACGTCTTCTTCCGCATCGTCCTGCCTATTTCTATTCCCGGGATCGCTACCGTGATCCTCTTCTATGCACTGACCTATTGGAACGATTGGTGGCTGGCCATCCTCTTCATCAACCACGATTACTTGCACCCTTTGCAAATGATGATTCGCTCCCTCATGTCACAGATCAATGCGACGCAATACGTCATGGGGCGGAGCATGTATATCCAGAGCGTGCCGTCCGAGGGTCTCAAGCTCGCCACCGTATGCATCACGATCGGGCCTATCGTATTTCTCTATCCCTTGATCCAGCGCTATTTCGTGAAGGGGCTCACCTTGGGGGCCGTCAAGGGATGAACACTGGATTTTCATGCGTGGGTTTCCATGCAATGAGAATAAACGTCTGAAGCAGGAGGTTTGGTATGAATCGTACAAAGATTCTGTGTCTGGTGCTCATGGCAGTATTTGTCACCATGGGCGCATTCGCGAACGGCGCGAAGGAGGGCGCGAATCCGGTAACGCTCTCGATCGTTCAACCGAGCGAGAAGACGGCGATCTTTGACAGCTTGCTTCCCGTGATAGAAAAGGGTCTCCAGACGGACGGTGTGAACGTAAAGCTCGACGTCATATTCGTTCCTTGGTCCGACTTGGCAACAAAGACACAAGTCATGCTCGCTGGCCAGGACAACGTCGACCTCATGTTCGATGCCCCATGGCTTCATATGAACCAGATGATCGCCCAGGGCTATTACGAAGAGCTCACGAGCCTGCTGAACACCTACGGGCAGAACATCCTGCGCACGCGGCCCAAGGAAATGTGGGACGCGAACAAATTCAACGGCAAGATCATGGGGATTCCCCTCGGGCTGTTCTTCCAGCAACCGCACGGATGGGCGATTCGAGCCGACCTCAGGGAAAAGCTCGGATTCTCCCCTCTGAAAACGTACGCCGATATCGTGAAGTACGCCTATGCGGTCAAGAAGGACAATCCTAAGATGTTCCCGCTGTCGTTTGACGGGAATTACAGCAACATTCAATACGGACTCGTGAACTGGAAAATGCTCGATGACAGCGACACGAACATCCGGTTCACCCAGGCATTTCCGGCAAGCCTGATGCTCTATTACAAGAACAACGATGGTGTCGTGCACAACATGTTCGACGAAATGGATCCCAAGCTCGACACGGCCCTCAAAGAAGCACGACAGTTCTACATGGACGGCCTGATCAATCCGGATGTCCTTTCCATCAAGGATATTCAAGATGACTTCTACAACACGGGAAAAGCGGCTGTCTTGCCGATCCGCCTTTTCAGCAACAACCGAAGCACGGACAAACTGAACAACATAAAGGCCCTTGGTGGTTCTTCAGAGCCCGTGGTGCTTGCAACCAAAACTCCGGGAAAAGTCATATCGAACTTCGTGATGGACAATTTCATCTGCGTTACGAAGATCAGCAAGAACAAAGAACTTGCCATCAGATTCCTCGATTGGGTGAACAAAAACACGGACAACTACAACCTGGTCGAGCACGGGGTCAAGGGCAAGGACTGGGCACCGGTAGGAACGGAGAAGTGGAAAAACATCACTGGTGCGGAATTCGGATGGCAGGCGTACGCACTCTCATGGAACCCGCTCTACAACCTGCTGCCCGAAGCGGACGACGCCAATGCGATCGTCATGCAGAAGCTGATTGCGACGTCCAGCTATTTCGTCAAAGACGTCACCGCTGGATTCACTTTCGATGCGCAGCCGGTGAAAAACGAGATCGCTCAATACCAGGGCATCGAAGGAAAGTATTATCCGGCACTCATGAATGGCGTTCTCGATCCCGCCGACACCATGGCGAAGTTCAAGTCCGAAGCTGCTCCGACGCTGAAGATCATTCAGGACGAGCTCCAGAAACAAATCAACGCCTTTCTCAAGAAATAGCGATTATGGCATGCGGGGCTCCTGAGCCCCGCATGTCTTCCGACAAACGGAGAAAGCTCAATGAAAGTACTGTGCATACACGCGCACTACGATGACTTCGAGTTCACCGCCTCAGGTCTGTTCACAGCATGGAAAGAGAAACTCGGGAAGGATCTTCAGGCGCGCGTCATCGTGTGTACGGACGGCAGAGCAGGGCACCATTTTCGAACCCCGCCCGAGACGTCAGCTCTCCGCTTCAAGGAGCAGGAGGCGTCCGCCCGCGTTGGAGGATACGAGTTTCTGCCTCTGCGGCTGCCGGACGGGAGTCAGCCTCGGGAAGCCTGTCTGATCGTGACAAGGGACTTCCTGGCCGCTCTGTGGAAGGCCATTCGCGATTTCGAACCGGATTATCTCTTCTGCCCGCCTGTCCCCCAGGACACTCTTGCCGGCATCCACATTGACCACGTCGCGGTTGCGGAAGCCGTGCGGCGGGTCGCCTATATGATCAATGTTCCTCACGCATTCGTGGAGGAATACCCGTCTGCAGACACGGAGGCGGCGAGCTGCAAAGTTCCCGTAATCGTCAATGTCTACGACAGCTACACCCGGGGCGCAAACAGGTATCATATTGCCATTGATGTTGAAGCGCAGTTCGAGGCTATCTGCGCGATGAGCTACTGCCACCGCAGCCAGATAGCGGAATGGCTTCCCTGGGTCGGGCGTCATGACACGGAAGCTCCATCCACTGCCGCAGATTGGCGGCAGACCATGCGTCGGCGATTCGACAAAAAGAACAGGGAGCTGAGCATTGCAACCAGCCAGGCGCTGGAGGTTTTCACGGTTACATCATGGGGCACCGTGCCGACCGTTGCGCAGATCCTCAAGGATTTTCCTTCTATTAATGACGAGCACTCACGCCTCGATGGTCTCGCGGAGTTTCTCGATCGCTCACGGTAGAGCACACGGTCATAGCCGAACGAATATCCGCGATGGCGTACGGCAACGAGCCCTGCACGACAATCTTGCGGCGAGTGACTCCGAATCCGAAGAGTCGTTCTTGCTTGACTTCCCCGGGTAGAGAAGTATCTATACGTTGGGGGTTGTTTCTGCAAAGGAGATTCCCGTGGATAAAAGTATTTTGGCCATCGACGATGATGAAATGATTCTGTATGCGATAAAAACCATTTTCGAAGACTTGGGGTACACGGTGAAAACAACCACGGATCCCATGGAAGGCATCGCTGATGCGCTTGCCAAAGACTACGATCTGGTCATCACCGACGTTCGAATGCCGAGTCACAACGGGGCCGAGGTAGTAGATGCCGTCCTGGCGAAAAAGCCGGCAACGCGCATCCTCATGGTCACCGCCTATCCGACCGACCCGCTTGCCGTTCGCGGTCTCGAAGCCGGAGCAGTTGGATTGCTCAAAAAGCCATTCGAAATAATGAAGATCCTGGAATTCCTCAAATAGAGCGAATGCCATGCCAAAGAACAAGGACCCGACTCTTGAAAATCTCATCAACGGAACCGAGGAGCTCATCCGCGACATTCCCCTCGCGGGAGCCCTGAGCGCTGCCTCACTTCCCGCATCCCAGTTGGATGACGATCTGCGGCGCCGGGAAGTCGAAGCACTGTCTTCCGAGTCGGAGCCCACGAATGACGGGGTGGCGGGATTCACGGTTTCCAGTGATCATATGCTGGTACTTGCTACATTTTATCCTCCCACCGGCGACGGGAAGCCGCTGGATTTGGAGGCGGTCCGCGTGGGAATCGAGGCACTCGGCGTGACCACGGGCGTCGATTGGGAGACCGTCAAGAGGTCCGTCCTGAACTGCAACGAGGAACGTCTCCAATTGAGCGACGTCGAGGTCGCGCATGGGAAGAAGCCGGAAGACGAGATCCTCCCCTACCTCGTCATGAACCCTGACCTCAAGCCGAAAGCGCTCGCCGACGATCCGCCGACGCGCGTGGATTTCTGGGAAGTCTCGCCATTCACGATTGTAAAGAAGGGAGACGCCCTCGCGTCGATCATCCCAAAGCACGATGGTGCGATGGGCAAGTCGGTGATGGGTGCGGACGTCCCGTTTCTCAAGCATGCGGTGCCCTTTCCGAAGCCGGGAAAGAACACCCTGTGGCAAAAGGGGAGCGTTCACGCCGCGTGCGACGGCAAGTTCCAGCTGACGAGCACTGGCTTTTGGATCGAGGAAGTGCTCGATATCCACGGGGACATCGACTTTCATGTCGGGAACATCGATTTTCCGGGGAATGTCATGATACAGGGAGAAGTACGAAACGGGTTCGTGGTGAAGTCGGGAGGCTCACTGCTCTGTCTCGGCTCCATCGAGGCGTGCCAGATCGACTGCACGGGCGACTTTGTCACACGAAAGGGAATTGTCGGGGGAAACAAGGCCATGCTTCGCGTTGGCGGCACCATGCACGCGAAGTTCATCGAGGGGTGTTCCATCGATTCCAAAGGATCGATCTACGTCAGCACGAGCGTGCTCAACTCGAGTGTTCACACCGGGGACCGTCTTGAAATGGGAAACCGAAGCCTCATCGTGGGCGGCACGATCCAGGCGCAGAACGGCATTTCAGCATTTCAAATCGGGACGGCGCGTGGGCCGAGGACCGAGATTTACTGCGGCATCGACTTCGGCGTGGAGCGGAAGCTGGTCTGGTGTCGTGACAAGAACATCGCCTTGGCGTTCAAGCTCAAGGACGTTGAGAACAAGATGAAGGCCTCCCCTGAAGCGAAAAGCCTTCTTTCCGCGCTCCGGGACAAGATCAAGGCCGCAATCCATCAAGTGAACGAAAATGCGATGTTGCTCATCACCAACCTCGACCGCAATGAGGGCGCTGACGTTTCGGTCCGTGAGGTCGTCTATCCCGGCACCTATATCGAGATTTGCCACATCTCCTTCGTCGTTACAAAGGCAAAACGCTTCGTGACGTTTCACCTCGACAAGGCGAGCGGCAAGATCGTAGAGAAGAAATGGGAGAAGCGGCCGACCCGACCTCAGCCCTCCCCTGAGCGAGTGTCCTAGTGGCCGTGAGTACGCCACCGAATGAGCCCCACCTTCACCGCATCGTTCACGACAAGACATGAAACCATCGCGTAGCCAAAGAGTGAGAGCATCTGCCACCAGGGCAACGGCCCGAGACCCGGTAAACCCACTCGCGTCAAAGCAGTACCAACGAGTGTTTCTGACAGGATTGCAAGTGCAACCGTCTTGCTCGGCATCGTGGACCAGAACCATCGTCGTTCGCGCGCCGACACGATTGAGAACGCGGCAAAGTACAGCAGCGTCAGGAAACTGTAGGCGGAGCGGGCACTTTCGTTTGAGGCGAGCTCCCCGTGCGACCAGCCAAACCACAATGCCAGGAGCGCCTCGGCGACCATCAAGGCTCCGAGCACGACGGAAACCGTGACGAGGCCTCCGATCTTCCACGTCTCGGGCTTCTTCGAGGGTCGCACGCGGTCTGTGGCGAGAGAAATCTTGGCAAAATCGGTGATGAAAATCAGAAGCAGCATCGCAAAGGCGGAGATGACGAATTTTCCGCTCATCATGAACGCGATGGCTACGAACCCGGTCTTCAAAATGGTCCGGCTCACCTTGTTGACGATGTATGTCAGGATGCGCTGGTAGATCGTCCGCCCCTGTTGGACTAACGCTACGATATTCGTGAGCCCCTGCTCGGTCAGCACGACGCTCGCCGCACCCTTGGCCACATCGGTCGCTGTGCTCACGGCAATTCCGACTTCAGCCTGCCGAAGCGCGGGCGCGTCATTCACGCCGTCGCCTGTCATGCCGATGACATGCCCCGCGACCTGGAGGTGCTTTACGACGATGAACTTGTCCTCAGGATAGACTTCTGCAAAACCATCCGAGCCCGCCAGCAAGTCAGCCGCATCGTCACCAGCACGGGCACCGGGGAGCTTCAGGTCCGCGATGCTTCGAATGTTGGATAGACCCACACCCCGTCCGATTTCCCCCGCGACAGCCAAAGCGTCGCCGGTAAGCATCTTCACGGGGACGCCAAGGGCATGGAGCGTGGAGATGAGCTGCTTCGCGTCGGGCCGGGGCGGATCGTACAGGGACACCAGGCCGAGCAAGACGAGTAACCCTGTTTCAGGACCTTGCGCCACTGCCAATGTCCTATAACCTTTCAATGCGAAATCTCGCGCGTGCGCCTTGAGCGCGACCACCGCATCTGGCTTCGATCCGCAGGCCTCCGCGACGGTTTCCAAGGCCCCCTTCATCACGCGAAACCGCTTTCCTTCGCGTACGTAAACGGCCTCCGTCTGTCTGCTCTTCGCATCAAACGGCGTAAACGACACAAGCGTGGCCGCTGGCCTGTTGTCAAAGAGGAGCCGCTTTTTCGCTTCTGCGAGGAATGCCGCATCGATGGGGTCCTGATTAGCCTCCTGTGAAGCGAGTGCGCCGGCAATCAGCACTTCCGCTTCTGTGGCGTGATCCAACGTCATCACGCCCGTGACCGCCAACCGATTGACCGTGATGGTGCCCGTTTTGTCGACACAGAGGACGTCCATCGTGGCGGCATCCTCCACCGCGCTCAGGCGCGTGACGAGAACACCGCTTTTGGCAAGCTCCTTCGAGCCTACGGCCATGCTGACGGTAAACATGACGGGAAGGGAGAGCGGTATCGCGCTCATCAGAAGTATGAGGATCAGCGGAACCATCTGAAGGAGAGGAGTACCGTGGATCACCGAGAGGAGTATGACGACACTGAGAAGCACGCCGACAACCAGGAAGAGCCATCGGACAACCTTGGCCATCACGGCATCGATGTGAAGCTGCGGATGCGCTTGCTGCACGAGGTCGATGGTGTGTCCGAAGGAGGTCCGCGCCCCGGTCAGCAGAACGACGCCATTGCCTTCGCCTTGACGGACCACCGAGCCCGATGCGAGAACGCCGCCGGCTTCCGCGTCAACGTCTTTCGATTCGCCGGTGAGCGCTGATTGATCCACCGTCAACGCGCCGGAAAGAAGCTTCACGTCCGCGGGAATGATGTCGCCGGGGCGCAGACGAATAATGTCACCGGGAACGAGATCTCGCGCGGGAACAGCCTTCCAGATCGACTCACGCAGCGCACGCGCGCTTACCTGGAGCCTCTGGCGGAGCGTCTCCACCACGCCGGCGGCACGACGCTCCTGGAGAAAGCTCACCGCGGCGTTGACGATCAATAGAGAGCACACGACGCCAAGGTCGGCGAATTCTTTCAGCGCTATCGAGAGGACCGCGATGACTTCGAGCATCCATGCGGAAACACCCCAGAATTTTCCAAGCAAAACAAGAACGGGGTTCCTTGTCTTCTTAGCCACCTCGTTCGGGCCATTCTTCCTGCGGCGGATTTCCACCTCGGCGGATGGCAGCCCGATAGCGGGATCCACATGGAGCGCCTCAAGGGTGTCAGGGATCGAGAGCGAAGCCGTGTCGGGAGGCTGGGCGTTCGCACGTTCGCTTTTCATACCACGGCCTCGTTAGGAATGCGGGGGTGGCTCGATGGCGGCACGCTACTTTTGCAGCGTGCACACTTTCGAAGCTCTCAATGGGAGTTCACCTTGACGGCCGGTTCGTCTACCCAATATCCCTCATGATTGTAATGACGGTGGAGCCTGGCCTCATAATCCCGGGTCAGCAGCGATTCCTCCGAGTATTCTGGGGACCGTTTGATGCTTTCCCTCTCGAGATTGATGAACACTTTCATCTCATTCCAGCTGACTCGTTGGATCCAATTCGGGGAGATGAGCACCTTTTTGCCCGGCCACCAGTTACGGGTATCGATGATGAGGTAGCGGATTGCCCATGTGTGATCATCAATGATGAAATCCTCGACATGGCCGATTTCCCCATCCGTGGCTTGGATGTTGTGACCACTCACGGCGTTCGTGCTCCGAAGATGGACGTCCCACGCCTTCCCGCCCGGGTTGACTTCTTTCCACTTCTCGCGGTCATGCTCCACATAGGAATAGGATCCCCACGTATAGGGGCCGCCCCAATACAGAGGCCAACCGTAGTACCCGAAGTACTCCTCCTCGAATTGTCGGGAGACAGGCTTGTCGGTTTCCAGAGACGGGCTGCCTTCAATCTGTTTCTTTGTCAGATCCACGGTAATGTGCCGATTCTCTTTGTCCACGTCCCCCAGGGCATACGGTGAGATCAGCACTTCACGGTTCTCGAGCCAGTTTCCGGTGTCGGCCACCAGATACCGGATCGTCCAGTGTTTGTCATCGAAGTAGAACTCTTCGACCTTCCCTATTTCCCCCTCGCGGCTCTGTAACGCAAAACCACGGAGGATTTTCGCCTTGATCAACATGGCGTGAGTCCTTTCATTCTACCAAATTCGTCGTAACGCTAAAACGCCCTAAAGACCGCTCGGAGCAACCAGAAGGCGAACATGATGAGCGCGACGACGAGCACGATGTGAATCAGCCCGCTCGCGATGAAGCGAGTGCTGAAACCGAGCAGCCAGAACACGAAAAGCACTATGGAAATTATCAAGACAGCGAGCATAGTGACTTCCTTTCATTTGTCCTCAGGCTCCGGCCACGGCGGCCAGAGCTGCTTTTCTCTTTCCGTTGACGGAACGATATTCCTTCTCTTTGAGAGCGTTCTGCTCCTTCAGCCCCTCGATCTTCTTGAGAACCTCCCGGATGGTCGGTGTATCGCGGGTTACCGATGCGTGTTTCTTCTCAACGAGCGACTTGTAGACTTCAGTGCCGAGCTTGGCGACGAGCTTGTCCGATTGGGACTGCAGTTGCATGATCTCGATCTTCAGAATGCCCATGGAACCCAGGTCCTTCGCGTCAGCAGCGCCTTTGTTGATGAGATTCCGTATTTTCCCCATAAACGTCATACCTCCCCCTTAGAGCAAAAAATAGGCCTAACGCATGATGGGTTCTGTGCGGAAGGGCACACAGTGGTTCTCCGCGGAGGGCTTATTTTCGTTCCGACTGAGCAAAAAGGAAGCTCATGATCAGATCACGTTCTTTTTCCGACAGTGATTCGAATTTCACCCTTATCGTGTTTCCGATTCGTGAGAGACGAAGGACGCGTGCCAGTACCGTCAGCGCGGTCTTCTCGAGGGAGAAGGACATCTCCAGAAGCTCACCCTCCTTGAAAAGTCCTTTGGGATTCTGAAAACTTGCCCCTCCTCCTCCCAGATCGATCAAGGAGGTTTTCATCGGCATTGCGCCAACAGCGAGGGGCTTGAGGTAGACGGGGAGGAATTCGGATCTTCGGTAATATTTGCGTCGCTGGTGACGCGTGATTTGAGAGGAGTGTTCCAGGCGTATTGCATCCTGCATGATCTCGGTAACACGAGTTGGAAAGGAAAAGATGCCGGCCGCATTGTGGAAATAGAGGGTGAGCTTCGAATCCTTGGCCAGAGGCGGGGACCCTGCATCGAGGTCTACGAGCATCGCATTGGGTCCTTGCGAAACAATCCTTCCGCCAAATCGCGATTTCGACCCTGCGACGAGAAGCACGGGAGAACCCTCGGCCAGTTCCGAGCTGGACCCCGGGACCTCCTCGGGCTCCGTCATGCGGAATCCGATCTTGAGCCGCAGAGCGTCCAAATGAGTGTCTGAGGAATGTTCTTGCTGGCGCATTTTGCGTGCGCACGCGTCAAAGACATGATGACTGACGAGAAGCGAATGAAGCGACTCCCCCTTGTCGATAGAGCGTGAAAGCCGCCCCAGAAGGGCCGCTTCAGGCGCATCGAGATGAAGCGCGATGATGAGATGCTCGAACATCTGACGCGAGTGGACCGCAATCACGCGCAGTGCTTTTCGCTTCTGGCTCGCGATGGCAAGGAAGAAGACAAAAATGAGGACGATGACAAAAAGAAAAGCCAGAAGGATTTCGATCCGCGTCTGCACGAATCCCTGACCGAACGCGGTGATGAATTGCCCCACGCCCGTTTGATTTGAATACCCCATGCCGGGTTGTTACGGCCTCCCGCCGTGCTCAGGACCACCGACGATGCATAGGGAATGTCGGCAATGATCCGACGCGTAACTTGTCGTACTTCAAGTGTACGGTGTCGCCACGCATTGCACCCATGGCGGAAACGGGAACGATGACGTCCCTTTGTCCCCACAAATGTCCTTCCCGCATTACCATATGGGTGATATGCCCGCCTACCGCGTCAACGACAAACTCGTCAACGTGACCGATGAACCCGTCCGTCGCCTCGACGCGTGCGCCGCGCCGCACGGCGAGCTCTCCCGGCGGGATCTGCAAATCATCAACCGGCACCCGCACTGTCCTGTCAGGCGTGACAAAAGGCCAGTAGTAAAAGGATCCTACTCCGTACATTCCGCCCCCGTAGGAGTAGCTGCGATCGGGCACCTTCTCCTCAATAAACGTCGTTTGGACAAAAGGATCCATTTTCCCCAGCTCGGCTTTGTCGCAACGTAGCTGAATGGTTCCCGCTATGGTTTTTACCACGAGATCAATCGGTACGATACGATCTACGTTCGGCGATGCTGCCTCTTGTACCACCATATGCGTCACCCGGTCGGCGACGGGATTTATCAACACGTAGAGAGAGCGCCCGCAGATACCGTCAGTGCACTCGACCTGAGCATTCAGGGGAATCTCCATGTACTACCTCCATCCTTGAATGGTGCAGCAAGAATGTCGCCCCTATCCGTGCTGTAGCGCACATTTCCAACGGAGAATCGTCGAAGGAGAGCCCACACGCCCTCTGTACGCTACCGTACGGAATGGATCACGCGTCTCTGGCTAATTTTGTTTGGAAGCCTAGCGGCCCGGCCTGCACTGGCTTTCGAAATCTGGATTGCGCACGGTGCAAGGGAGACAATACAAATGAGCAATTCCTCGGCGATTCGCTATGTTTTGGCGGGCGTGCTCGGGCTTGTCATTGCGGTGGTATTCACCGCGGTTGTCAATCTCGTAAGCCCCGCCGGCTCTGTCGTACGAACTCTCATCGTCGCCTGCCTTTCCGGTCTTTTTTCGGCGTTCGTGGGATACATCCTGGGCGCATCGCGCAAAAGGTAGAATCAACCTCGACCTCATCATCGCACATCGGTAGGCGCAACCTTGAAGGAGGCATTAGAGATGTTCAGGAAGATACTGGTACCTTTGGACGGGTCAAAACGGGCCGAAGCAATCCTGCCCCACGTGGAGGATCTTGCGCACCGATACGAAAAGACCCAGGTGATCCTGCTCGAAGTGGTGGAGCCGGTCATAGAATCGCTCTCCCTGCCGGGTCCCGTTCCGTCTTTTGACCCGGACCTGTTCGACCGGATCAATGCCGACGCACGCACGTACCTCGAGAAGATCCAAACTCGTTTGCGAAAAAAGGGCATCCAAGCGCATGTCCACGTGTCGCTTGGCCCTGTCGTCAGAACGATCCTCGATCTCGCTGCGCGGGAGAAAGTGGATCTTATCGCTCTGGCAAGCCACGGGAGGAGCGGATTGTCGTCGTTCTTCTACGGGAATGTCGCTGCAGGCGTCTTGCATCGGGCGGACAGGCCGCTCCTGGTCATTCGATCCCTCTCAGCCACGGACGTGCCTCCGGCCAAATCTAAGAGCCGAGCAAAATGAAAAAATGAAACGCGCAGCGGCTGTGCTCGCAACGTCGCGCAAAGGGACTATGGCGCCAGCAGCAAGTCATGCAGAAGTTTGCGAGCCGCTTGAGTCTCTGTTTTTGCGTTCGGACTGAGGGCATCTGCATCCTTCACGATATCCGCCATGAGGGGAACGAGCGGATCGAGCCGGGCCTTTGCGGGAGCATCCAAACCCGTCGATGCGTTTTGAAGGTCCGAAGAGATCACGGTCATTTCGTCATGGGCCAGTCCGAAATTCCTCTCCGTAAGGTCGATAAAAACCGTGGACAAGCCGTCGCTCAGACGCCACAAGAGCTCGTGGGCTTTGGCGGCCGAAAGCTCGGCCGCCTGGGAAGAAATCGTCGCTTCCAGCCCAGTCTTTTGCCTGTTCCATGCATCTTGTGCCGACCTGAGTCGCATTTGAATGAGAAGTGCACCAGCGCCGAATCCTGCTGCGATAAGTAAGACAATGATGACAAGGGAAGAAAATCGCGAGATCTTCCTCTTCTGCCTCAACGTCTCCGTGTGAGGTGTTTCCTCGGCAGGGGAATCAGTCTTATTTTTCATAGTTGCTTAATCCCTCGTTGTGCATTCTCGAGCATCCCTAGTCGGAGACACCTTCGGCCTTGTCGATGATTTTACGGACCTTCTTTTCGATATTCGAAGCTGCCTTTTCCATGCCTTCCTTCGCCCTACCCATCACTTGGTCGGTCTTGCCTTTCTTGCGAAGCTCGTCGTTGTCGGTCAAGGCTCCAAGGGCTTCTTTCACGCGGCCTTTTGCCACATCGGACTTTCCACTCATTTTTATGTACCTCTTCTTTTCATGAAATTTCGCGGGCACTTAGTGTGTCATGGCGATTTTTTTTCTCACATCTGTCCTGCATGAGTCAGGGACCGCGAGGCGAGCACGCGGTCCCGCGCAATTGATGGGCTCCCGAATCAGAGCCAGTACCGCATTCCGAGCGCTACACGGAAATGCCAGTCAAATGCCATGGGGGACACCTGGATGCCGACGCCCGGCGCCGCTTCGAGGAAGAACTCGAGGTTTTCCCCAGCGGGCCAGAGCTGGATTCCGAACGGAACACGTGCCCCGATCTCGAGATTGCTGTTCGGATTCAGATACAATGTCAGGTATCCGCCGACACCCATGTACCAGCTAAAGGGACCGGCCACCAGGCCATGCGCCAGCCAGTAGTCCGCCTCCACGCCTATGACGGGCGTAGTGTTGACGCCGATTTCAAACATGACAGGAATACCGGGGAAATGCAGAAGAAGCCCGCCTCCCCACGGCAACTCGAGACCGGAGAAGTTATAAAACCCCTCGCCTCCTATCGCGAATCCATCACCCTTGTCCGCGAATGCCCCTGACGCGGCGATCACCATGATCGCGCTAACGATGACCCAAACCTTCTTCATGACAACTCCTTCTGCGCTCTCGCGCCTCGTACGAATATATCTGTTTCAATCTAATCGGAACAGAAATATTCGCATCGTTCTCGTTCACGATGAAACATCGCTGTTCAATCGCATTGGACAATGCACCGGCATGCCTTTATTTTACACACCAGTACGATCATTCGCTCAGGAGGTCAAAACATGCGAAAGGTTCTTATTCTCCTCATCCTCGTTGTCCTGATCCCGGTTGCCGCTTTTGCGCAGTTGCAGGTCGGTGGCATCGCGATGTACAAGGGCAATCCGACTACCGCGACTTCTGTCGGCGTCGACAGCTTCACGTTCGGTGGCGAGGCTCGATTGCGGGTCGGCATCCTTCAAGGGGCTGTCAGTGCGTTGTATGTCCCGTACGGAAGCTACGCGGCCATTGCGGCGCTCACCGACATTGGCGCATCTTTCGATGTGGCGA
>Ga0265342_10002434_pt1 | contig 16083 bp, 8 predicted proteins | sample 4CB327metaG_FD_203125 | JGI IMG/M metagenome (GOLD analysis project Ga0265342, IMG submission 203125) | Rhizosphere microbial communities from Carex aquatilis grown in University of Washington, Seatle, WA, United States - 4-CB3-27 metaG | ecosystem: Host-associated > Plants > Roots > Rhizosphere...
CATGGGCGCCCAGAACGCGATCAGTCTTCACTCGTAGGCGTCGGCTTGGCCGTGCCGCCGAACGCCAGTTGGGCGGAAAGCGCGCCTTCGATGACCACGCCGAAGTCGGGCAGTCCAGCGAGCAGCCGCACTTCAGCCGTGGCGGCAAGGTGCTTGCTGACATGATAGATGAGCCCGCCGCTTCCGCCCAGCAAGACCGGCCCCATGCGCCGTGCATCGGTTTCGGCGATGCTGGAGAACGGGTCGAGCTCATTCCTTTGTGTATCAGAGTTGTACTTGAACTTGGCCGAGGGTCTTACCGGAAAACGAACGTAACCACCGCCAAGGTCTCCCGAGTACGACACCTGAAGAGCTCCCGAATCGCTGAGATTGGTGTACCGGATCGCGCGGCCGAACACGGCGAAGGCCATGGTGGAGGGTGACCCCGTACGATATGCCGAGGCTGGCCCCAGGGTGCCCGTGTCCGGATCCCGGTACAGAAGCTGTTCTTGGTGGATGAACTCCCACCTCGCCTGGAGGGCCAGCCCGAAAGCGTACGAAATCTGGTAGCCCACTTCAGGCAAGAGGTGAAACATGCCGGTATTCATGGCCATCCTGCTGACCCAGATGTTCTTCTCCCATTCCAGGTTTCCTGCAGGCACGAAGCCCCATCCCACTCCAGCCCCTAGGCTGAACCAGTACGCGCCCGGGCCACGGCCTTGATAATCCTCTTCTGAAGGTTCAGGGCGTGGCGGCAGTGGAATAGTTTCGACGTCCGTATGCTTGTGGATCGCAATGACCGAGGGCGCGTCGGCATCACGGAGGCCAGCAATTTCGCTGTCGCTGGAATCGAGGGCATCGAAGTAGACCAAGAGCTCGCCCTCCTTCATCACCGAGGCGGGCAACGTGGCGACATACCAGCCCTTGGCCGTTCGCCGCATGGCGAGGACTTGATACTCTTCGACGTCAGGAGTCCGATAGTGAAGCTGGACGACTTCTGCGTTCAGGCCAGGCATCAGGGCACAACGAATTGGCACTTCCTGATTGGGCGGAACGACCTCGGGTAGCGCACACATCAGCTGCGCGGTCATGGTCAGTGGTAGATCGGGCTCTTCCGTCTTGGCTGGGTCGGTCGCGGCAAGATCGAACACGGATTTCAAGTCGGCGGTAGCGATGGAAGGTGTCAGCTCTATGTCGGGACGAATCTGCTTGGCCAGGATAAAGTTCGCGATGGCGGCTTTCCGGTCTTGGAATCCGACCCAAAAGACCGCGCCCAGGTGCAGGTAGGTCCGCGCTGTCATCTTGTCGTGCTCCAGGCCGGCCTGCCTGGCCTCCCTGAGAGCCTTGGTCAGAATATTCCTGGCCGCTTCAAAGTCATTGGCTTGGTAGGAAAGCAGGGCCTCTTGGTTGAGCGCCACGATTTTATCGCGCTCCATTTTGAGGTCGCCGGCGTGCCCGGTGCGCGCAAGGGACGTGAACGTGATGATAAAAGCAGTCAGCAGGAACGCGCCACGGGCAATTCCAATAGGTTTTCTCTGCATCAGGAAACCCTCCTTCCTCGCGCCTTTCGGAAAATTACGCCAGCCACGATTGGTGTGCAACCCGTCAGGTCGAGAAAGCCGAGCTGCCAGTGCTTGGGCGCTTGGAGCCCCGGCCTCTTCGAGGGTGCCACGGTGGCGAGCCGGGCTGGCCGTTACCATTCCCAGGGGTCGGCATCCAAAGCACAGCCACACGGGGAGAATTTGTGAATGGTTGGCCGACCCGAAAAGACATTCAAGCTCCTCGATCAGCATTTTCACGGAGGAAAAGGCGTTCATGAGGGACCTTCCCGGCATCCAACCCAAGCGGTTGCGAATTCTCATTGTCGTTCCCTACGACCTGGCCGAGCCGGGGGGTGGGGTCAAGCACCATGCTCTTGGTCTGGCGAAGGTGTTGCGAGGAATGGGAGATACCGTCGTCGTGGCTGGACCGACGAGCAAACCCGTCCACGGGCCACACTTGGTCGGGTTTCGCGGGGTGGTCAATGTTCAATTTAACGGATCCGCCAACCGCATCGGAATCTTGGTCAACCCGTGGGCCGTACGGCGATTCATGCGCCAGCGTACCTTCGATATCATTCACGTGCAGGACCCGCTCGCGCCCGGACTGCCCTATTGGATGACCTGGTTCTCGAAAGATGTGCCCAAGGTGTGCACGTTCCACGCATACGCCGAACGCCCGAGTCTCGCCCTTCGCCTAGGACACCGACTGAGCGCGCCCTTGGTGTTGTCGCATTACCAGCGCGGGATGGCCGTATCCCAGCCCGCCGCCCACCTCGTGCGCCGAGTTTGGCGTCGGCCACTTTCCATCATTCCCAATGGTGTGCACACGGATGTGTTCACGCCTGCGCCATCCTTCGATGTGACCCACCCGGTGGCCCCTGGACGTCCCCTGCGTCTATTCTTCTGCGCGCGCTTGAGCGACGAGCGCAAGGGGTTCGTGGATCTTCTGCGCGCCTACACCATCTTGCGTGAGAGGCAGATCCCAGTAGCCCTGGACGTTGCTGGTGAGGCTGCGGGACCACTGCCACCCGACTTGCCAGGACTTACGTACCACGGTCCGCTGTCCCTGAGAGAGCTGGTCGAGAGGTTCCAGGCCTGCGACCTTCTCGTGGCGCCATCCACTGGGCAGGAATCCTTCGGCATCGTCCTACTCGAAGCCATGGCGAGCGGCCGGCCCATCGTCTGCTCGGACATCGAAGGCTACCGACGCGTGGTGCACGCCCATGGCGCCTATCTCAGCGCTTGCCATTCGCCCGAAAGTCTTGCGGACGCCATCGCAACCCTGGCCGCCGATCCGGAGCGGCGGCGGAGCATGGCCATGGTCAATCGTCAGCGGGCACTGGACTACGACTGGACCCACGTGACAGCGCACGTTCGCTCTCAATACCTCCTGGCACTCGGCAATCGACGCGAAGAGGCATTGTACCACTTGCCGGCGCTCCAGCTGCAGGCAGAGAATCCCAACACATCCGCGGTCATCCCAGCCAAGGTCTGTGGGGGCGCGGCGTAGGCAATCTAGGCGGCAGATGGCTCGTCGACGGCCACCTTATCGACGACGCCTAGGTCATGATCGTCGGCTGGCAGGCTCGCCAGCACGGCTCGGGCCAGGATGCGAAAGGCGGCGGTGTCTTTGGCGTCCGGGTCAAGCGCCAGCGGCCGCCTGCTGTTGACGGATTCATGAATCGCGGCCGAAGAACGCAGCCAGCCGAGTACAGGGACCTTCAGACCGAGGTACTCATGCATGGTGTGTGCCACCGCCCCAAAGACGCCGGTATGCGCGTCTTTGAACACCTGGTTGCCGACCATGCATGCGCCAAAGCGTTCAATCTCGGCGAACACCTTGTCGGCCAATGCTGGGCGTGTCTCGCGGAGGCGGTCCAAGATCTGCACGACCTTCTCTCTACTTGTACTCAGCGTGGCCGGCTCGAGCAGGGCCGCGTCGATGGCCTCCTCTACGCTATGGCGTAAGAGGCGCAGTACGGCGCTCTTGAGAAAGGCGTAGGCATCGTGAAGGGCGGTGACTTGGGGTGTGGTCACGAGCAGCTTGCGCATGCCGAGATCGAAGAAATCGAGCGCGTTGTATCCCACCCCGGCCCCGACGTCGACGACAATGATGTCCGCTTCCAGGGCGCGCAACTTGCGCAGCAGGAGCACCTTCTGCGCGTGGGTGATGTTGGCGGCACCCAGCACGCCACTCGTGCCGGCCAACAACCGGAGGTTGGGCACCTGGGTCTCAGTCAGGCAGTTCTTGGCCTCTTTCACCGACTTGTCGAGCAGGTCTTGAAGTCCTGTCGCTGGGTTGTGCAGGCCGAGGAGCAGGTGCTGATTGGCGGCGCCGAGATCCATGTCGGCGATCACCACGCGATAGCCATCATGTGCCAGCACGGCCGCGAGGTTGAGCGCGACGATGCTCTTGCCCACCCCGCCCTTCCCGCCACCGACGGTAATGATGCACGATCGGGCTGCTTGTTGCGGCGCGATACTCATTGCACTCTTCTGCCTTACTTATCGGCCGCTCGGGCCCTTTGCTTAAGCGATCGCGAGGTCGACGTCTAGGTGCGCGATACCAGGTGTCTGGGACTGAGTGACTTCAGAAGACGACTTGGGACCAACTCGTGGGCGCGCTCGAATTCGGTCAGCGCGCCACCATGGTCGCCGTTTTCGAAGAGGTGCAGGCCGCGCGCGTACCGTTCCTTGGCTTCGCGGACTGCCTTGCCGTCTGGCTCGGTAAGCCCTTTCCAGCGCCGCCATGGCCGCGACCGCTCTCTCGCCGCAACTGGAAAGGGCAATTGGTTGGTCCGTCCCTCCACGCTGGCGACTCTTATCCAGCTGACCACCCGCAGAGGAGAACCATGAACAAGCTTCCAACTTCACGCTCGGCGCGCATCGGCACCGGATTCACCTTTTCGACCCTGCTTGCTTTCGCCGCTTGCTCGAACGGTGGGTTCGGCAGGCACGATAGTGGACCTGGGACCGATGGCCCGGTCGGCGCGGCTGACTCGGTTGACGCGTTCAGGGCAGACGGCATGGCGGGCGCCGCCGGCGTAGCCAACGTCGTGATTTCGGCGGCTGCGCGTGCGCCGCGCACCACGACCTGGTCAGTCAATTATTGGCAGTGGGCACCGAGCTACGGCAACGACGTCGCGGGCACCGAGTCGCTGGTTGCGGCGGTCACGCCGTCCTTCATTCGCATGGGCGGCTACAACAACGACGCCAACACGCCCGATGCGTTTGACGACGCGCGGATGGATGCGCTGGTGACGTACGCTGCGGCCATCGGCGCGCAACCCATCATCCAGGTGCCGCTTCTGCAGGACACGAACGGACAGCCCCCCACGGCGGACACCGCTGCCGCGATGGTGCGCTACGCGAACCTGACCAAGGGCTACGCCATCCAATACTTCTCCATCGGCAATGAGCCCGACCTCTACGCCAGCCAGGGACTGCCGTCCGACGCGAGCAAGCCTGCGATTCCGAACTATGGCCCGTCCGATTATTGCGCCACCGCGCGCGCCTACGTGACTGCCATGAAAGCGGTCGACCCGACGATTCTGATCGTTGGTCCGGATCTGTCCTGGAAGTACCAGGCCGGCAATGGAGCCAACGACTGGTTGACGCCGATTTTGCAGGACTGTGGCGATCTCTTCGACGTGGTGTCGATTCACCGCTATCCCTTCGAGGCCGCGCAATCCTCGCTGTCCGCGGCTGCGGCCGATGCCGCCCAGTATCGTGCAGTCATGACGTCTGTGCAGGGGATTTTGCAAGCCACGGGCTACGGGCAAAAACCGCTGGCCCTGACCGAGATGAACGTTGCCTACGACGCCACCGCGTGCGTGCTGGATGCGTCGCCGGGCACGGTTGGCTCAGCGCTTTGGATCGCGGACAGCCTCGGCGCCTCCATGGAACTCGGGCTTTGGACCTCCGCGATTTGGGACATCAGCGATCCCGAGACTTGGGCACTGGGATTCATCGGCGCTGCGCCCGCGCACCAGCCCCGGCCAGAGTATTACGCCTACCTGCTCTACGCCCAGCACTTCGGCCCGACCCTCCTCGGCGTGACCTCGTCGCCGGCAGGGGTGAGCGTCTATGCCAGCCGCAATACGGCCGACAACGCCACCCAGGTCATCGTGGCCAACTGGAACACCGCCACCCGACCCTTGACCTTTGCGGTGACTGGATTGGCCGCGGCATCCTCGGCCTCGCCGTCTCCAACATTCCAGATGCCCGCGGTGTCGCTTGCGGCGTTCGAGATCGCGGACACGGGGGCGACGAGCGCGTGGGTCTACGGCGAGGCCGAGCGGGTGGCTGGTCAGGGCCCGCAAGTGCTTGCCTCGGGAACCTTGCCGAGCGCATACCCCGACGCAGGGGCAGGGGCATCGGGGCGCACCGTCGGCGCCGGCTGCGGGGCCGGTGGCCCGACCTGCACGCAGGCCATACTGCCCGGGCCGGCCATTACCACGAAGGGCTCTGCCAGCGGGGCGAACGTGAGCTTCGGCACGGTGCCCAACGCGTGGGGCTCGTATGCCTACGCGGCCAGCGGGCAAAGCAGTCCTACTGCCACCGTCACGGCGGATGGCAACGGCCTCACCATCTCGGGCGGCTTCGCTCCGCTCGCCAACTCCGGCGCCAATTGGGAAGGGTTCGGACTTTACTACAGCAGTTCGAGCTGCATCGACGCCTCGTCATATACCGGGGTAAAGTTCGACTTCTCAGGTGACTTGGGAGGGTGTGGCTTCCAGTTTGGCGCTTCGTTTGATCGCGACCTGGACACTACCGCCGATGCGACCCGCGGCGCTTGCTCCAGCGGCTCTGGGAACTGCTACGGCCCGGCTGCCGACATCACCGCGGAAGCGCTTGCGGTGACGCCAGCGGCCCCCACCATCCAGGTTCCGTTCGCATCCTTGACCGGTGGCATGCCCGTCAAGACCTTCGATTCGAGTTTCATGGTCAGTCTGCAGTGGCAGCTCAGCACCACGACGGCCAATCCCGACGGGGGCGCTTGCTCGGCCAATTTCACGGTCGCGAATGTCTCGTTCTACTAAATGACCGGCATTGAATCGAGGACAAGATTGCCGCTTCGCAGGGGCTACGAACTGGGATCCGGAGAAGGGAACCACAGAGAGCACAGAGCAAGCAGAGGCCGGATGGAAAGGGGGTGGGTTCCTTGAGATCCGACCCCTTTCATTTCTCCTAACCCTCTGTGCCCTCCGTGCTCTCTGTGGTGAAGGACTCGAGCCGTCCGGTCATTTAGAGACTAGCCTGCAAAGGCAGCAGCCAGCGCCTGGGCTTCCACGATATTGTCCTCGATGGAGCAGTAGGTCCAGCCGCCGTAGCGTCCGATGCTGTACACGCCGTGCGTTTGCAGTTGCGCGGACAGGCGCTTTTGCTCGCTGATGGAGCGGCGAGTGATGTGCACGTAGGCAGGGTCCATGACCACGCTATGGTACGCAACCAGCCGGTGCTCGTTCAGAATTCCTTCCTGGTGCAGATCTTCGATGACCCGAGCTAGGAGCGCAGGCGCATCGACGATTGCGTCTTTGGGAAAACCAAGCTCGACGTAAAGACTGAGGCGGTCGGTGTCGAAGATGTTGTCGTAGAAGCCCACCCGGTAGAAACAGCGCGAGCGATCGGGATAGTAGATCCAGTGAACGCCCCTTGGGCCTTTGCTGTCGAAGCCCAGGTTGAAGACCAAGACCTTGTTCCACGTGAACACCCCGGGATCGTGCTCGAGCTCGGCTAGCTTGACCAGCTGGTTGAAGGGCGCCGATGACACCAGCCGCTCGAACCGGATTGAACGTGAGGGCGTGGTCGCAATCTTGTTGGCGAGATCGATGCCAACCAACGGTTCGCCCAGCGCGATGGCACTCGCGGGCACTTCGCTTGCCAACGCCTTGACGTATTCGAAGGCACCGCCTTCGGGGTACGTGAATGTGCTGTTGTAGCTGGCGTTGTCAGGGACCTTCATGTTGCGAATGATGTCCCCGAGTTGGGCGTGTGGGAAGAAACGACCCATGGCGTCCGTGTCCAGGTCCGCAAGGTCGCAGGCGTAGAGCTTCTCGTTGTAGGGAATGAGGAACTTCTCGGCGATAGAACGCCCGAAACGGCCGTACAGCATCTCCTTGAAATTCGTCTCGAGCAACGGTTCGGCGCCTTCGCCGGAAGCGCGTGCGAAGTAGAGATCGTGGAGGCAATCGATGAATTCCGCCTTGGCCAGCTGATGGATGTTCTTCTGAAAGGGAAAATCGATAAGTGCCCCCTGGTAGGAGATGAACGAGCGCTTCTCGACGGTGCGAACGCGCTGTCCCGTCATCCTATCGCGCAGCCAGGATTCGATCTCGGGGCGCTTGAAGTGGAAGAAGTGCCCCGAGTAGTCCCACACGAAGCCCTTGTCCCGCACGGTCTTGCAGTAGCCACCTAGTTGATGGTCTGCCTCGAGGATCAGAAAGTCGCCATCGCGCAGCCAAGCCGCCGTGGCCAACCCTGTGATGCCGGCGCCGACAATCAGCGTTCGTACCGATTCCATCGCCACCAAGCTACTACGCCGCCGCCGACGTGGCCACCTGCGATCCGAGTGGGTCGATGATCTAGATGTCCCAGGAAAGCGCGCCTGGCTGGGACGGATTTTCCTTGCTGTCCTTGGCAATGACCTTGACTTTGACGTCGTCGGCTACGACGAGCGAATGGGCAGGCACGCTTTGCATGAGGAAGGCATTGGCGCCAATGGTGCTGCCGGCGCCAACGACCGTGTCGCCGCCCACGATGGTCGCACCGGCGTAGATCGTAACGTTGTCCTCGATGGTCGGGTGGCGCTTCTTGCCTCGCAATTGTTGGCCGGCCGCCAGCGACCGCGCCACCAGGCCCACGCCTTGGTACATCTTCACATGGTTGCCGATGATGGAGGTCTCACCCACCACCGTTCCCGTGCAGTGGTCGACGAAGAAGTGCGTGCCTATCGTGGCCCCCGGATGCAGATCCATCCCCGAGCGAGCGTGCGCCCATTCCGTCATCATGCGAGGGATGAAGGCGATCCCTCGCCCGTAGAGCTGGTGGGCCAAACGCTGGGCGGCGACAGCTTCGACGAAGGGGTAGGCCACCATGACCTCGTCCTTACTGAGGGCCGCGGGATCGCCGTTGAAGGCGGCCTCTACGTCCGTGGCAAGAAGATCCCGCACTTCGGGCAAGCAAGCCAGAAATTTCCATGTCAGGTCGCGGGCTGCCACCTTCGCGTCCTTGCCCCTCGGTCCGCCCTGTCCGCCTGGCGGGCTGTATTGCAGGCTGCGGGCAATTTCCCGGCACAGCCGGGCCGCCACATCATCGAGCAACTCGGCGGTCGCTTCTGCGATGGTCGCTGTATGCACGACTGCGTCGTCGAAGAATCCGGGGAAGAGCAGGCGCAGAAGGTCGCTGGTGATGCCAGCGATGGCGTTGCGCGAAGGCAGGTTGTTGCCATCGAGGTGATTGATTCCCCCAACTGCCCTGTAGGAGGCAAGCAGTTGCTGCGCGAGCTCGTTCGAATCCATGCCGCGCGATTCTACGACCGCTTCGCGATAAATGCTCGTCGGGAATATTTCGGCTGGATCCTTGTTTCTCTACCTATGAGAAAGACAGCCCTGCTCGGACGGGCTTCGTGCGCTAAACTGGCGGAGCCATCTTGAGACTTCCAACCAAGAATTTTTCACTGCTGTCTGGTCTTGGGCTGGGCCTGGTCGTTGCCTCGACGGTTTGGGGTGGGCAGCCAGCGTCCAAGCCCAGTTCCGCCGATGCGACCGAAGCCAATATCACGCTGGTAACCGCTGGTTTCCTGGAACATTCCCAGCTAGCGCATCACCCGCTCGATACCGAGTTGGCGGGGAAGTTCCTGGACCGCTATCTCGATGACTTGGATGCCTCGCGCTCCCTGCTCTTGCAGCCTGATATCAAGGACTTTGCCGCCTACCGCGCGACCTTGGCCGAGGCTATCCACAGGGACGGCGATACCAGCGCGGCCCATGCCATTTTTGCACGCTATCTCGAGCGGCTGGAGCAAAGGGTTGCCTACGTCACGGAGCTGCTACGGACCGCGAAGTTCGACTTTACGGGGCACGACGCCTTCACCTTCGATCGGGAGCACGCCGAGCGGCCGCGCGATTTGCCGTCGGCCCAGAAGCTTTGGCGGCAACAGGTGCGCGCCGAGTATCTGCAGGAGAAACTGGCGGGCAAAGAGCCCGACCAGATCGTGCGGGCGCTCCTGCGCAGGAGGGCGCACCAGCTTGCGACCATGAAGGCCCTGCACGGCAGCGAGGTGCTCGAGATGTACTTGAACGCCTTGGCCCACGTCTACGACCCGCATACGGACTATCTGGGGCATGAACAGATGGAAACGCTGACCATTGCCATGAACCTTTCGCTCTTCGGCATCGGTGCAGCGCTGGAGTCCGACGACGGCTACTGCAAGATTCACCAGCTTTTGCCGGGTGGGCCTGCGTTGCGCAGCGGCCAGCTCAAACCCGGTGATCGCATCGTCGCCGTCGCGCAATCGAGCGAGGAACCTGTGGACGTCACGAACATGCCTCTTACGCGCACCGTGGAGCTCATTCGCGGCCCGAAGGGGACAACGGTCAGGTTGACCATCCTTCCCGCGGGCGCTGCCGATGGTTCGCTTGCCAAGACGGTGTCGTTGGTTCGCGACGAGATCAAGCTCGAAGACCAGCAGGCCAAGGCCCGCATCTTGGACGTGCCGGCGGAAAAGGGGCGCACCCTTCGGCTTGGCGTCATCGACCTGCCGTCGTTTTACGCAGACATGGGCGGGCGAAAGGGGGCCGAGCCTCGGAGTGCGACCGCGGATGTGGCGCGTTTGCTGACCAAATTGAGGACGGAGCGCGTGCGTGGCGTGGTCCTGGATCTGCGGGGCAACGGCGGCGGGTCGCTGGAAGAGGCGATCAGCTTGACCGGGCTCTTCATTCGTCAAGGCCCGGTCGTGCAGACCCGCGGTCTCGAAGGCGAGGTCGAAGTTGGGTCGGACACAGATGCGACCGTTCAATACGACGGGCCGCTGGTGGTCCTGACCAGCCGGTTCAGCGCTTCCGCGTCGGAAATCCTGGTCGGTGCCCTGCAGGACTACGGGCGCGCGGTGGTCGTGGGGGATTCTTCGACCTTCGGTAAGGGCACCGTGCAAAGTATTTTGCCGCTCGGGCGGATGATGGACAAAGCTGGCTTTGCGCATGGGTACGACCCCGGCGCGCTCAAGGTCACCCTGAGCAAGTTCTATCGGCCGAACGGCGCCTCGACGCAACTTCGAGGCGTCGCGTCCGACATCGTCCTGCCATCGCCCAGCGACCTCAGCGATGTGAACGAGTCAGCGCTGAAAGACCCATTGCCGTGGGATGCCGTTCCCGCCGTGCCCCACGAACAACTGAATCGGGTTCAGCCCTATCTTGGCACCCTACGCGAGCGCTCCCGCCATCGAGTCGACACGGAAAAGGCATTCACCTATCTCGCGGAAGATGTGGCCCGACTCAAGAAGAGCTTGGCCGAGAAATCAGTTTCTCTCAACGAGGCCGAGCGCCGGCAGGAGCTAGCACAGATCAAGGCCCGTCAGGAGGAGCGCAAGCAAACTGAGCTGGCTCAGCCCCCTTTCCGGCCGACCACCTATGAGATCACCCTCAAGAACGCCACCTCGGCCGGCTTGCCACCACCCGTGGCTATCAAGAAGAGCGAGAAGGGGGGCACAGCCACGGCGCCTGACACGAAGTCTTCCACCACGCTGGACGATCTCGACCAGGTGGCTGCTGGCCGGACGTCCGAAAGCGACATCCTCCTGCAAGAGGCCGTGAAAATCTTGGAGGACTACGTCGACCTGCTGCCTAGGGGACAACCTGAACGGAGTCGGGAAGCTCGGAGATGAGAGCTCCTGGCGTGATAGGGGTCGATACGTAGCCTGGCTCGGGCTTGGCTTCAGCCGCCAGCGGGTATTCGCTCGGCTGCATTTGATTGAGCTCGACTTCACACATGGTCGACCACTCGTTGAACCATGACTCCTTGGTGGCAGCCTTGAGGCACAGCTCGTAACCGGTGACGGCCTTGGACTCGATGGGCTCGGCCTTGTCCACCAGGGCGTCGCAGAAGATTTCGCGCGGCCGGTTGCCCCACTCGTCCTGTTCCTTGAGATCCTTGGGAATCTCTGCGGTGTAGAGCTGATTGACGAAGTCGGCAAAAACCTGGCCGATGCGAGCCGAAGCGGCAATGGTCCAGTGGGCCACGTGGTAGTCGAGCACGAAGTCATACATTCCCTTCTTGTCAGCGCTCGGCCCAGCAAGCCGCTCGGCCAGCTTGGTTTTCTCGGTCAAGTAGACCAGGAACTTCTTCTGCGAGTCGTCGAACTTCTTCTTCTTGGTCTCTGCGACCTTCTTGCTGTCGTAGGGCGACGGCTGCTGGAAGTCGAGCCCCTGCGGGAACTTGGATTTCAGGAACTGCTCGTAGACCTGATCTGCCTGATAGAAGGCGGCGCCAGCAACGGCAAAGCGCATGAAGACGTCACGGGCCGCAGCCTCGTCCGGGTTCGGCACCTGACTCTGCAGTTTCTTCTCGGCGTCGCCCTTCCCCCACAACCTGAACACTTCGCCAAAATGTTTCTGGCCCTCTGAGGCGAGTTTCGGCGAGCGGTCGTACACGGTAATTCTCGAGCTGGTGGGCGGGCCGCACTGGGTGCGCTGTTTCTCCTTGAGCTTCTTCTTCCTGTCCTTGATCTGGCTGTTGATCTGATAGAGCGCCTTCGCTTTTCCGTTCATGGTCACTCGCTCGACCTTCATACAGGCGCCGTTCACGCCCTCTTGTGGGCAGGATTTCGTCCAAGCGATCTCACCGAGTTTGAAGTGCGCGAGGATCTGCTTGTCGATGCCCCCTTTGGCCCCCCACCTCTTCAAGTAGGCTTCGAGGTTCTTGGCAAGCTCGTCGGTCTTCTTCTGTTTTTCGTATACCTCGCTCATTTGGAACACGACGCTGGCGGTCTCGGCGGGGCGCTTGTCGCCGTAGTACTTGACGAAGTTGTTCATGTCGGTGATCGCCTGGTCGAACTCGCCCAATCCGATACGAAACGCATAGGCATTGCCGAGTGCGGTGAATGCCTGCCCTTCGCCCGGGAACCTGTCAGCGAATTCTTCGTAGCGTTTAGCGGCCTCCGCGTAGTAGGCAAGCTGGTGGTAGCCCGAAGCGATCTGGAACAATGCCCGTTGCGCAAGCGGATCTTTGGGGTGATCCTTGATGAGCTCCTCACGAACCTTGATGGCCTGACCCACCAGGCGCGCGTTCTGGAAGCAGATCCCGGCGTTGTACAGGCGCTGCGCGTGGTCCTTGTGCTCTGGCAGCGTGTCGGCGGCAGCGACGAAGGAGATTCCACACTCTTTGTAGCTTTTGTCCTTTTCGTACTGTTTGGCTTCAGCGACCAAGCTATCGGCCTTGAGCGAGACCATCTGTTTGCGGAATTCGTCATCCTTCATGAGAATGGGATTGGCGAGGTAATTGTCGACTGTCTGAAGGAGCTCCTTGTAACGCTTGAGGATGTTGAGGCAGTCGAGCAGCAGGTTCGCCGAATAGATGGCCAACTCGTCGTTCACGTGATGATCGGCAATGTCGGCGAAGAGCGGGATGGCATCCTCGAAGTGATTGTAGTCGTACAGCACGCGTGCCCTGCGGTACTTGATCTTCACCAGCTCGGGCGCATCGGGTACGTACTTGATATAGGTATCGAAGGCCGCGAGCATCTTTTGCTGGTACTCGGGGATAGGGCGCGGCTCCAGGCTTTTCTCTTTTGCCTTGTCCCTGTCCACGCCCTCGCCGTCATCGCTGATGTTCAGGGCGTTCTTCCACGCCAGCACGGCGGCGTAGGCGGCCTCCTTGACGAATTTGCCCTTGGGGTCCAGCTGAACGACCTTGGTGTAGACTTGGGCCGCCTCCTTCCACGCCCTCGTCTGCCACAGAATCTCGCCGTAATAGAAGGTGATCTCCGGGGTATCCTTCTCGTCGCCGAAGTGGCTCAGGAACTCTCTGTAGGCCAGGCCCGCCAACTGATAGGTGTCGGCATTCTTGGTGCGCTGCGCCTCCTTGTGCCAGATGAGCGCCAGTTCCTTCCCTGTGTCGTGAAACACATTCTTGCATTCGCTCAGGAGATCCTTCTTGAGCTCTGGTCGTTTGGCCAGCGCCTCGTACACGTTGCCCAGGCGGTTGAGCTCCTGCACCTGATCCCGCTTGTTGCCGCTCGACAGCGTGTTGCGCAGAATCTTGTTTTGCCACTCGCAAAGACGCGTCGAGCTCTCGTTCAGCGCAATGATCTTGCGGTAGATTTTCGACGACTCCTGGAACATACCCTGTTCCCAGTACAGCTCGGCCAGTGCCTCGAGCATCTTGGGCGCGTAGTCGCCGCCCATGCGTTCGAAAAACTCCCAGGCCTTATCGGGACTGGCCCCCGGCGTTCGCCCGTAGGCCTTGACCAGGTCCTTCTTGGCTTCTCGCTCGAGAGGTCCGGCCTGGTTCTTGGGGATCTTTCCGTTCTGGCACAGCTGAATGACCTGGACGAAGATCTCCAGCGCATTCTTGAAGTTGCCCAAGTTGACTTCGACCCAGCCCTTCTTGTAGAGGGCGTACCCGAACACGGCCGAGGTCGTGAACTCGGTCACTTTGTCGTAGAACTTGCCGGCGTTGTCCATCTCGCCGTCCTGGAAATAGAGCTCGGCGAAGGACAGGTAGGCGTTGGGGACATACTTGGATTGTGGATAGTCCTTGACGAGGCGGCGGTAAAATTCGCGCGCTTGGTCGTCCTTCTTGAGTATCTGCAGGAGGTAACCCAGACGGAAGAGCACCTCGTCCATGCGCGCGTACTTGGGATATCTGGATGCAGCCATGTAGCTCTTGACCGCCTTGAGCGCGCTGTCCTCCGCTTGCTTGTCATACTGTTGCTGCTGCTGCTTGAGGCTGGCCGCCTGCCCGGGGTTCTTGGCCTGCTGCGCTTCGAAGACTTTTTCGTCGAGTGCACGCGCGTTGAGGGATAGGAAGCGTTGCTTGTCGGCAAAGAGCTCGCCGAGACGGAAGAGGTAGTCGGGCTTCTGCGGATCGTCGCTCGCAGACTCCTCCACGAGATCGTACATGTAGCGGATCTGCTTATCGGTGATCTGGTTGATCTTGTTTCGTTGCTGGCCTTCGAAGGCGTCGACAGTCAAGATCGGTCCGACTTGCTTGGGCTGCTCCTGCGGCGGCTCCTTGGGGCTGGTCAGCTCGGTTTGTTGCCCACCCGTGACCTCGATTTCCTTCTTGGTGAACCTAGCCTGAGCATGGGCAACTTCCGCGGCAAGGAGCGTTGCGATAAAGGAAGCCACAAGCTGGGCGAATCCTGCGTAGAGTCGATAGCGCTTCATGGTTACTGTGCCTCGCTGTCTCTGTTTCCCGTCGGTCGTCATTCTTCCTTGCGTCTTGGATGCCAACGACTCGGGCCTGGACGCACAAGCGGAGAGTTTCGCATCATCCTGTTTGGAGTCTGGTTTTCACGCTGGTTCTCGTGGCTTAGTGCGCTGCCGTCGGCCGCATGCCGCTCTGGGTAATTTGGATGGCTCCCTTCAATGATTTCTTGACCTTCCAGTGACTGGAAGGTCTACAACGTCCTAGTGATGGTTCTGACAGACGCGACCTTCCCGATCGATGGCATGACGTGTGCGGCATGTGCGGCGCGCATCGAGCGCGTGCTCGGCAAGATCGAGGGCGTCGACAACGCCTCCGTGAATTTCGCCAGCGAAAAGGCAAGGGTACGCTTCGATCCCGAGCGGACCCAGGCGCGCAACCTGGCGATTGCCATCGAGAAGGCGGGCTTCGACGTACGCACGGCATCGCTACGCCTTGCCGTGGCCGGGACGTTGGATGCGGCAGGTGCGCGACGCTTGCAGGATGTCCTGGGGCGAAGCGAAGGCGTGGTGGCGGCCCACGCGGATTCGGCCGCCAAGTCGGCCACTATCGCGTACACGCCTGGAGTGACGGACCCGGCGGCGCTGCTGAAGGCCGCCAAGGTCGCCGGCTTCGACGCCGCTTGCGCACCGACCGATGCCATGGAGCAAGAGGTCAGGGACCACGCCGGACGAAGGGCGCGCTTTCGCGAGGTGGCGACGGTGGCGGGTGCGGCAGCCTTCACTGTGCCCCTGGTGGCGCCGATGCTGGTCCAGCTCTTGGGCGCGCACTGGATGCTTCCAGGATGGGTGCAACTCCTGCTCGCGACGCCGGTGCAGTTCGTGGCGGGCTGGCGTTTCTATCGCGGGGCCGCAGCTGCACTACGCGCGGGCGCGGCCAACATGGACGTGCTGGTCGTGCTCGGTACGTTGGCGGCGTATGCGCTGAGCGTGTGGCTCTGGCTTGGCGGCCAAGGTCATCTGTACTTCGAGGGCAGCGCGGCGGTCATCACTTTCGTGCTGCTGGGCAAGCTCCTGGAAACGCGCGCCAAGCGCGGCACGACACAAGCCATTTCCGCGCTCATGCGCCTGCGACCGCAGACGGCGCGCGTGCTGCGCGACGGGCGCGAAATAGAGCTGCCCATCGAGGCCGTGGGGCG
>Ga0265342_10002437_pt1 | contig 16060 bp, 16 predicted proteins | sample 4CB327metaG_FD_203125 | JGI IMG/M metagenome (GOLD analysis project Ga0265342, IMG submission 203125) | Rhizosphere microbial communities from Carex aquatilis grown in University of Washington, Seatle, WA, United States - 4-CB3-27 metaG | ecosystem: Host-associated > Plants > Roots >...
GCTTCCGACAGCAGACACCGATCCGCACGACGCGGCTCCCAGGCACAAAGGTAGGCCACCGTTTTTATCGGCGAACCTGGTCCGTGTCAATCGATGGCCGGGCGGGTGCGGCATGTGCGCCCGCTCGCTGCTACGGCGCTTGCGTCGCCCCGCGATCGCGCATATTGAATGCGCAGGTTGCAGTGACCGCCCGCATGAACTCCGCTCCGGGCGGAGACGCGTTTGACGCGATCTCCGGGCAGTACGACACGCTCTTTTCGCCCGAGGCCAACCCGCTGGTCGGTATGATGCGCGCGCGCGTGCACCAGGCGTGCGCGCGCCATTTCCCCGTCGGCAGCCGGTTGCTGGAGCTCGGCTGCGGCACCGGCGAGGACACGCTGGCGCTGACCGCGCGCGGCCACCGCATCGTCGCGGTCGATCCGGCGCCGGGCATGATCGCCGAGGCGACCGCCAAGCTGACCGCCGCCGGGCGCGCCGGCGCGGTCACGTTCGTGAATTCGGGCGCGGGCGCGCTCGGCGAAAAATGGCCGGCGCTGGGGTTGTCCGTCGACGGCGCGTTCTCGAACTTCGCGCCGCTCAACTGCGAGCTGTCACTGGATCCGATCCGCGTGCTGCTCGCACGCGCGCTGCGGCCCGGCGCGCGCTTCCTGGGCGTGGTGCTGCCGCGCCTGTGCCCGATGGAGGTCGCGCTCTTCCTCGCGCGCGGCCAGCCGCGCGCCGCGCTGCGCCGCTTTCAGGCCCATCCGATCGCCGACGTCGAAGGGCGGCGCTTTCCCATGCGCTACTACGGCGCCGCCGACTTCGATCGCGCGCTCGGCGCCGCCTTCCGGCGCGTCGAGGTGCGCAGCCTGGGCATCGCGCTGCCGCCGCTCAGCTTCGGCCCGCAGTTCGCCCGCGTGCCGGGCCTGCTGCAGGCGCTGTCGTTCGTCGAGGATCGCTTGAATGCGCTGCCCGGCCTGCGGCGCATGGGCGACCACATCGTGCTGGTCTACGAGCGCGTCTGACGCCGGGCTCACCCGCTACGCGCGCGGCGTGCCGACCAGCAACGCGAAACGCGCGGGCTCGCGGCGGCCGCGTACGCGCGCGCGCAGCGGCGACAGCGCCCAGGCGAGGCCGTAGAACGGGCGCAGGATCGTCCAGTCGATCCGCAAGCTGGCCCCGAGCTCGTCGATGCGCGACCAGGTGAGGAAGCCCTCGCTCGCGAGCGCATCGGGCTGCGCGCCGTGGGCTTGCGCCAGGCGCTGCTGGCGTTCGCTGACCATCGCGCGGCCGCTCCCTTCGTCGTGAAAGATCGGCGAATCGAGCACGACGATCCGTCCGCCTGCGGCCAGCACGCGCCGCGCTTCGACCAGCGCCGTCCGGTAGTCGGTGGCGTAGTGAAACGAGGCGTTGAAGACGACGAGATCCACGGATCCGCCGCCGAGCGGGAGATGATCGAGCTCGGCCTGCGCCGACTCGAACCGCGTCTGGTAGTGCCGCCGCGCGCCCAGCCCATCGGTGCCGTTGTCGATCAGGTCCACCGCCAGCAAGTGGTGGCCCAGCGACGCGAGCTGGTTCGAGAGCCATCCGTTGCCCGAGCCGGCATCGACGATGCGCAGCGGCGCGGCGCGCGCGCCGATCACGCGGTCGCGCAAGACACGAAAGCTGCGCGCGCGGATCCGCCACTGGGCGCGTCCTTGCCCGCCAACGCCGGCGAACGGCAGCGCGCGGTAGTACGCGGCATCGTCGGAGCCGTAGCGCTCGGCGGCGCGCACCTGCTGGTAGTCGGCGATGAACCGCTCGTAGCGCGCGGCGCGATCGCGCGGCAGGAAGCGCCAGATGTCGTCGCGCAGCTCCCAGACGGTCGCGCAACCGGGGCAGCGCAGGGCGTCGGGCCGCGCCCGCTCGAGCGCAACGCGGCAGGCCGGGCACGCGAACGCGTCCAGGAACGTTTCGCCGTTCGGCACGCCCCAACATAAAGACAGCCTGGCCCGTCACGCAAATCGCGGCCCGGCCGGCTTGCCGCCCCCCACGGGAGGGGGTAGGTTCGTCGGTTCCATGCTGGCTCGGATTCGACGTGCGCCGCAAAGGAAGCCGCGCGTCGTGCTGGTTCACCCCCGGCCGACGCCCGGCGAGTCGTGCACGGTCCCCTACTCCGTGCTGGCAGTCGCGGCCCCGCTGGTCGCCGCCGGCTATCCGGTGCAGGTGCTCGACGAGTTCGCGACGCCCGACTACGAAGGCGAGCTGGCGCGCGCCGCGACCACCGCCGACATCGTCGGCATCTCCTGCTTCACCGGCCACCAGATCGACCGCGCCCTGGTCGCCGCGCGCAAGCTGCGCGACCTGCGCCCGGAGCTGCCGCTGGTCTGGGGCGGCTACCATCCGTCGCTGTATCCCGGCGAGACGGTGATGAGCCCGCTCGCCGACTACGTGGTCAGCGGCCAGGGCGAGTGGATGTTCCTCGACATGGTCGAGCGACTGGCCAGCGGCGAGGACCTCGCGGGCACGCCCGGGCTCTGGCACAAGCCCGGCGGCGTCCCCACCAAGAACCCCGGCGGCCCCGCGTTCCGCAGCCTCGACGATTTTCCGCCCTTTCCCTACGACCTGATCCCGCTCAAGACGTTCCTGATCCAGAGCCTGACGTCGCGGAGCATCGCCTATCACTCGAGCCTCGGCTGCCCGTTCCGCTGCAACTTCTGCGCGGTCACCCAGATCTACAACAAGCGCTGGAGCGGCTTTCCGTCAGAGCGCGTGCTGCGCGACGTGCGCTACCTGGTCGAGCAGACCGGCGCCGAGAGCGTCGAGTTCTACGACAACAACTTCTTCGTCAACGATCGGCGCACGCAAGAGATCGCGCAGGGCATCTACGACGCGCGGCTGGGCGTGGTCTGGAGCGGCGAGGCGCGCCCCGACAAGATCGCCGAGTACGACGACGACATGCTGAGCCTGCTCAAGAAGAGCGGCCTCGCCTGGGTCTTCATCGGCGCCGAGAGCGGGCATGACAAGGTGCTCGAGCTGATGGAGCGCGACCACAAGGTCGACCACATCATCCAGGCGGCGCGCAAGCTCGCGCGTTACGACATCAAGGTCACCTTCTCGTTCAACCTCGGCTACCCGCAGGAGCCGTCCGACAACTTCGCGCGCACCGAAGCGCTGTGCCGCGAGCTGTGCGCGATCAATCCCAAGACCGAGATCATGGTGTACATCACGACGGCGTACGAGGCGACGCCGTCGTTCCACATCGCGCAGGAGATGATGAACGCGAGCGGCACGCCGGCCGCGCCGCCGCCCCTGCCGTCGGCGGAAAGCCTGGAAAAGTGGAAGCACCTGGACCAGCGCTCGGGCGAGGGCAAGGCGTGGCTCGATCCGGCCTACAGCAAGAAGCTGAACAACTTCTCGCTGGCGGCGTTCTACGCGACCAGCCTGCTGCACCAGCGCTGGCGTACCTCGCACCGGCGCAATCCGTTCGTGCGCGCGCTCGGCGCGATGGCGGCGCTGCACATGCGCGTCGGCTACTACGACTCCATCCTGGACCTGCGCATTCTCAACAAGCTCTTCATGGAGACTGCGCGGCCGTCGCGGCGGAAGGACATGTGGACCGGGCGCTAGGAACCTCGGCTCTCCCATGAGCGCGGCGCCGGAAATCTCTGTCGTTCTTCCCACGTTCAATCGGTTCGAGATTCTCCGCCAGGCGATCGTCTCGGTCGTCGCGCAAACCCACACCGACTGGGAGCTGATCGTCGCTGACGACGGGTCCGCTGCCGACGCGCGCGCGGCGCTGGAAGAGACGCTGCGAGGTCTCGGCGACCCGCGCATCAACGTGCTCTGGCTCGCTCACTCCGGCAACCCGGGCGCCGTACGCAACCAGGCGATCGCGCGCGCGCGCGGCCGCTACGTCGCGTTCATCGACTCCGATGATCTGTGGGAGCCGCGCAAGCTGGAGACGCAGATGGCGCTCATGCGCGCGCGCCCGGAGCGGCGCTGGAGCTACACGCGGCTCTACGTCACCGACACCGAGGGCCGGCCGATCCGCGGCGCGCCCATCGAACGCTGGTACCCGCACGAAGGGTGGATCGTCGAGCCGGTGCTCCGGCAGCAGGCGATGATCGCCACGCCGTGCGTGCTCGCGGAGCGCACGCTGCTGCAGCAGGCGGGCGGCTTCGACGAGGACCAGCGCTACGGCGAGGACTACGAACTGTGGTTGCGCATGGCGAAGCTGAGCCCCGTCAGCGTCACCTCCGACGCGCTGACCTGCGTGCGCAAGCACGCCGGCAACTACTCGCGCGATCGCGTCGGCAGCCAGCGCGGCTGGGTGCGGTTCTACGACAGGGCGGCGGCGGCGGCGACCGACGCGAGCCTGCGCGCACTGTGCTTGCGGCTGCGCGGCGAGAGCGCGCTGGCGCTGGCCGACGCCCAGCGCGACGCCGGCGACGCGGCGGCCGCGCTGCAAACGTTGCTCGACGGAGCGGCGACGTCGTGGCGTAGGCCGCGCTGGTGGCTGGGTGCGCTGCGGGTTGCGGTGAAACCCCTGGTGCCGGCCACGGTGCGCGCCGCCTACCGTCAGGCGCGGAAGCCGGCGTGATCGTCAACACCCGGCGGCTCTTCACGGCGTTGCTGCCGGCGCTGGAGATCGACACCGTCTGCGACGTGGGCTCGATGGATGGCGCCGAGGCGTTGGCATTCAGGGCCGTGCTCCCCGGCGCCGCGGTGCTCGCCTTCGAAGCCAACCCGGCCAACTTCGAGCTCATGCAGGCGCGCGCCGACCTGCGCGACGCGCGCATCCAGCTTCTGCCGCTGGCCGTGACCAACTTCGACGGCGAGACCGAGTTCTTCGTGGTGCGCGCCGGCGCCGAGTCGAGCGGCGCGGCGCCCAACCTGCGGCGCGGCATGAGCTCACTGCGCCGCCGCCCCGACCACGCGGAGTTCCCGTCGGCGGCGACGGGCGTGAAGACCGCGCGCCTCGACACGGTGCTTGCGCGCGCGCACTCCGGCGCGCGCGTGGCGCTCTGGATCGACGTCGAAGGGAGCGCGCACGAAGCGATCGAAGGCGCGGCCGCCGTGCTCGACCGCGTGCAGCTGCTGCACGTCGAGGTCGAGACCTGGCCCTGCATCTCGCCGGGCCAGCGCCTGTACCCCGACGTGCGCGCACTGCTGTATCAATCCGGCTTCGTCGAGCTCGCGACCGACAATCGGCGCACGGCCACGCAATTCAACGCGCTGTTCGTGCGCAGCTCGCTGCCGCCGCGGCGCTGGTTGCCGGTCGCGGCGCGGCTGTCGATCGCGAGCGCCCGATCGCTGGCGGGCCGCGTCGTGCGCCGCTTGCGGAAGCTTACGTTGAGCTGAGGGATCCCGATCACTCTGGGCCCCTCGAGCCGCAGACTGAGCCGTACAGCCCGCCCACTTGGCGATATAGTCCACCCCGTGCCTCAATCGCCCTACCCTCCGATGGACGGCTTCGGCAAATCGCCGTCGATCGCGTCGTCCCCGTTGCCGGTGGTCGAGGAGCAGGTCAGCCGCGGCACGTTCGACACGCTCGAACGCATGGTCGGCTTCGGGACGACGCGCAAGCTGGTCATGCGGCTCGACGATGGCGCCGCCGTCGAGTGCGTGGTCATCGGCACGCACGGCCGGCGGCTGGATCTCCTGCGCCGCGGGGCGGGACTGGTGGGCCTGGGTGAAAGGGTCTGGTCGCATCCCGAAATCGCGCGGCGGGTAAAGGTGGATATCTGCATCTCGACCCAGGTCGGCTGCGCGGTCGGCTGCCGATTCTGCGCATCGTCGCTGCTGCCGTTCGGCCGCAGCCTGACCGTGGGCGAGCTCCTGCAGGAGATCGAGACCGGCCGGCGCACGTTGCTGCCGGGCCAGCGTCTGGCGCGCGTGTTTTACGCGGGCATCGGCGAGCCGCTGCTGAACTACGACAACGTCTCCGAGGTCGTGCGCTATCTCTGGGCGCGACACGGGATCGCGTCGACGGTGAACACCTCGGGGATCATCCCGGCGCTCGAGCGGCTGATGGCTGACCGTCTTCCGGTCAACCTGATCGTCAGCATCCACGGCTCGAACGACGAGCTGCGCGAGGAGCTGATACCCATCAACGGACGCTACCCGTTGCGCGAGATCCTGCGCGTGCTGGCCCAGGCGCCGCCCTGGATGTTCGTCGAGCTCAAGTACCTGATGCTGCGCGGAGTGAACGACGCGCAGCAGAACGCCGACGAGCTCGCGGCCTTGCTGCGCGGCCTGCCGGCCGTGCTGACGCTGCAGATGTACAACCGCATCTCCGAGCTCCCCTACGAGCAATCCGCGCCCGACACGATCCGCGCCTTCGCGGCGCGGCTGCGATCGCAGGGCATCCAGGTCGGGATGTTCAACTCCAATATCGGCGAGGGCATCGGCTCGGGCTGCGGCCAGCTACGGGCCCGTGACCTGGTCCGCCGCAGCCGTCTGGTGCGTCAGAAGCAGCCTTCGGCGGCGGAGTGAGCCGGGGCCTGCTACTTCGCCGCTTCGTCGAGCAGCGCGGCCACGCCGGCGATGTTCGCGACCAGCTCGGGTGACAGGCCGTGGCGCGTCCCGATGTAGCTCGGCGTATTGAACGAAAGCCAGGTGACGCCGTGAGCGTCTTCCCAGCACAGCGCCTTGAGCGGCAGGTCCAGGCCGACCTGGGGTGAGGCCGCCAGCAGCGGCGTACCCGTCTTGGGGTTCCCGAACAGCACCATCCGCATGGGACGCAACGAAAGCCCCACGGTGGCAGCGTCGCCGCTGAAGTCGATGCGCGCGAAGACCTTCATCCCGCGCGCACCAACCAGGGACTCCAACCGCTCGACCGTCTCGCTCACCGAACGCGAGCTGCGCAGATCCACGACGCCATTGCTTGCTTCCATCGTTGCTCGGCCTCCCTGCCCTCGTCGTAAGAGACGCCCCAGTCATGGGGACGATTGCCGACGAGGTCAAGAGGCCGGGTCAATGACGGTGGCCGCTCCCTCCACACGACGATGCCTGCAAGATCGACGTCGCGCCGTGACCGGGCGCAGCCCCCGAACCGCGCGCGCCCGGGCCGGCAAGCGCCTCGGCGCCCGAGCGCGCGCGGGGCTTCCCCGTGCGAACGCGCACCGCAATCGTCGACCACAGGCGATCCGCCTGCGTGCTCGCGCCGCAACGCGGGCAATCGATCGGCTCGCCGCGTTCAATCGCCCGGCGAACCGCCTCGAAGGGCTGCCCGCACCCCAGGCACCGATACTCGTAGATCGGCATCAGGGGTGCCCCCAGTACGGCTTGTCGTGCAGCATCCCCTTCGGCGTGATGTCCTGGTCGAAGATGGCCGTCGGAATCGAGACGGTGCAGGCGCAGTTGGGGATGTCGACGATGCCGCCGATGCGCCCCTCGACCGGCGCCGTGGTCAGCAACATGTACGCCTGGTTCTTCGTGTAGCCGAAGTGGGTCAGGTAGTCGATCGCCTTCAGGCAGGCTTGCCGGTAGGCGACGGTCGCATCCATGTAGTAGTTGACGCCCTTCTCGACGCAGATCCCCTCGAACGTCAGATACTCCTCGTAGCGCGGGCGCACCGGGCTCGGCATGAAGATCGGCGCGGTCAGCCCGTACTTCTGCATGCCGCCCTTGATGAGATCGAAGCCGATGCGCGTGGCGCCGTCCATCTCGATGGCGCCGCAAAACGCGATCTCGCCGTCGCCCTGCGAGAAGTGCAGATCGCCCATCGAGTAGCCGGCGCCCTTGACGTAGACCGGGAAGAAGATGCGCGTCCCGGTCGAGAGATCTTTGATGTCGGTGTTGCCGCCGTGCTCGCGCGGCGGCACCGTGCGGGCGGCCTCCTTGGCCATGCGATCGAACGCGGCGCCTTTCACCCCGCGCAGCACGGCGGTGCTGGGATCCGGCGGCTTGGCCAGTCCCTTCTCGGCGAGCGGGGCCTCGCGCCGGTTCCATTCGGCGAGCAGCTCGCGCGACGGCAGGCAGCCCATGAGGCCCGGGTGGGTCAGGCCGGCGAAGCGGACGCCCGGCACGTGGCGCGACGTGGTGTAGAGGCCCTTGAGATCCCAGATCGCCTTGTCGGCGTCGGGAAAGTACTCGGCCAGGAATCCGCCGCCGTTGTCCTTCGCGAAGATGCCGGAGAATCCCACCGGCGTCACCGGCGTGATGTCGAGCAGGTCGACCACCAGCAGATCGCCCGGCTCGGCGCCGGCGATGTCGAACGGCCCGGTCAGCGGATGCGCGCGCGTCAGGTCGATATCGCGCACGTCCGACGGATCGTCGTCGTTGTGAATCTGCGCATCCAGAAAGTCGAGCGTCTCGATGATGATCTCTTCACCCGGCTGCACGGTCGCCAGGAACGGGAGTTCGTTGTGCCATCGGTTGTGCCCCAGCTCGGCTTGCTCAATCAGCGGCTTGCCGGCCTTGATCTTGAAGGTCTGCATGTTGAGTCTCCTTGACTTGGTTTCTCTGAGGTCGCGTCAAATCGACAGGTGGCGCGCCAGGGTCTCGGGGACGACGTCGTCGCGCGGACACTCGTAGACTACTTCGCCGCGGTCGAGCACCAGCACGGCGGCCGCGACGTCCAGCGCGAACGCCATCACCTGCTCCGAGACCACGATGGCGATCTCGTTCTCTTCGTTGATCTGCTTCAACGCGCGCCCGATCTCCTTGATGATCGACGGCTGGATGCCTTCGGTCGGCTCGTCGAGCAGCAGCACGCGCGGCTCGCTGGCCAGCGCGCGCGCGATCGCCAGCTGCTGCTGCTGGCCGCCCGACAGGTTGCCGCCGCGCCGTTTGCGCATGTCCCAGAGCACGGGGAACAGATCGAAGATCCGTTTCGGGATCTTGCGCGCGCGCTCGCGGTTCAGGCCGGTCTCGATGTTCTCGAGCACGGTGAGCGTCGAGAAGATCATCCGCCCTTGCGGAACATAGGCGACGCCCTCGGCGACGCGCTCGAAGCTCTCCTTCTTGCTGATCTCGACGCCGCCCACCTTGATGCTGCCCGCTCGGGTGGGCAAAAGGCCGATCAACGCCCGGAACAACGTGCTCTTGCCGGTGCCGTTGCGTCCCATCACCGCAAGGATCTTCTTCGGCTCGGCGCTCAGGCTGAGGCCGTGGATCACCTCGCTCTGCCCGTAGCTGACTCGCAGATCGGTCACTTCCAACATTTGGGCTCCTTCCGGGGCGGCGATCTCAATGACCCAGGTAGACCTCGATCACCTTGGGATCGTTCTGGACGAAATCCATGCTGCCTTCGGCCAGCCACTTTCCCTGGTGCAGCACCGTCACCCGGTGCGCGATGTTCTTCACGAACTCCATGTCGTGCTCGATGACGATCAGCGCGTGCGTGGCGCTGAGCCGGTTCAGGAGCTCGGCGGTGCTGTCACGCTCGGACGGCGTCATCCCCGCGACCGGCTCGTCGAGCATCAGGAGATCCGGGTTCTGGATCAGGAGCATGCCGATCTCGAGCCACTGCTTCTGGCCGTGGCTGAGCCCGTCGGCGGGTCGGTTCAACAGGTCTGCCAGGAAGATCGTGTCCGCCGCCTCCTCGACCCGCGCGATGACCTCGGGCGTGCGCCGAAACGCGAGCGAGCCGAAGACGCTGCGACCGCCCGGGTACGACATCTCGAGATTCTCGAACACGGTGAGCGATTCGTAGATCGACGGCGTCTGGAACTTGCGGCCGATGCCGGCGCGAACGATCTCGTGCTCGCGCAGGCCCCGGATCTCGCGCCCCTTGAACATGATGCTGCCCGACGTCGCGCGCGTGCGTCCCGAGATCAGGTCGAGCAGCGTGGTCTTGCCCGCGCCGTTGGGACCGATCACCGCGCGCAACTCGTTGGGCTCGACGGCCAGCGACAGATCGTCGACGACCTTGAATCCGTCGAACGAGACTGTCAGCCCTTCGACCGACAGCAAGTAGTCTTGCATCGGGCGCCGCGCTTTGTCGGGCGGCTCGGCCGGCGCCGCCACCGAGGATGCTGCCGAGACCGGCGCGTAGGCATCGACGATGGTGGTCATGGCTCATGCCTCTCGGTGGAGACCGCCGGCACCACGGTCACCGCGCCGGCCGGCGGCAACGGCCGACTCGGAGAGAGCAGGCGGCCCAACCGTTCGCGCGCCGACGCCAACCAAGCGCGCCCGTGTGACTCGTAGAGACCGGCCAGCCCTTTCGGGAAGACCTTGACCACGCCGATGAAGAGCGCGCCCATCAGGACCAGCCAGAGCTGCGGGAACTTCTCGGAGAAGTACGTCTTGCTCCAGTTCACCAGCAGCGAGCCGTAGACCGCGCCCACCAGCGACTCGCGCCCGCCGACGGCGGCGAAGACCACCATCTCGATCGAGGGCACGATGCCGACGAACGAGGGCGACATGAACCCGACCTGCAGCGTGAACATCGCGCCGCCGACCGCCGCCAGCCCAGCCGCCATGACGAAGACGAACACCTTGACGTTGGCGACGTCGTAGCCGGAGAAACGGACCCGCTCTTCCTTGTCGCGCATCGCCAGCAACAGCCGTCCCATCTTCGTGCTCAGGATCCAGCGACAGAGGCCAATCGCCGCGAACAGGAGCACGGCGTTGACGAAGTAGAGGACGTAGCGAGCGTGATCGGTGCGGATGTCCCAGCCGTGCAGCGTCTTCAGATCGGTGATGCCGTTGACGCCGCCGGTCCACCCCTGTCGCCCGATGATCAGGATGCCGAGGATCGCGGCGATGGCCTGCGTGATGATCGCGAAGTAGACGCCGCCGACGCGGCGCTTGAACATCGCGGTCCCGATGATCAGCGCCAGCAGGCAGGGCACGGCAATGACCGCGAACAGGCTGAAGGTCAGGCTGTGGAACGGCCGCCAGAACGTAGGCAGCTGCGTGATCTGGTTCCAGTCCATGAAGTCGGGGATTCCCGGCGTCGATTGGATCGCGGTGCTGACCGGGTCGGACGCCTCCAGCTTCAGGAACATCGCCATGCAATAGCCGCCGAGGCCGAAGAACACGCCCTGTCCCAGGCTCAGGATGCCGCCCTGGCCCCAGCACAGCACCAACCCCAGCGCGGCGAACGCGTAGGTCAGGTACTTGCCGATCAGGTTGAGGCGAAAGCTGTCGAACGTCGCGGGAAAGACCAGGAAGATCAGCACCGCCAGCACCGCCACGCCGAACGCGTAGCGCTTGCCGCCGAACAGCTTCTCGAGCGCCGCGCCGATCATCGCCGCACCTTCATCGACACCAGGCCCTGCGGCCGCAGCATCAAGATGATGATCACCGCCGACAGGGTCAGCACCTTGGCCACCGATCCGGTGAGGAAGAATTCGGTGGTGGATTGGGCCTGGGCGATCGTGAACGCCGAGGCGATGGTTCCGACCAGGCTCTGCGCGCCGCCGAAGACCACGACCAGGAAGGTATCGACGATGTAGAGCGACCCGCTGGTCGGGCCGGTCGACCCGATTGTCGTGAAGGCGGCGCCGGCGATTCCGGCGAAGCCGCAGCCGAGGGCGAAGGTGAGGCGATCGACCTTCTGGGTGTTGATGCCGACCGCGCCCGCCATCTCACGGTTCTGCATCGTCGCGCGCACGCTGAGGCCCCAGCGCGACCGGAAGAGCAGGAAGACCAGCAGCCCCGTCAAGACGATGGTTATCCCCATGACGAACAGGCCGTTGATGGGGATGTCGATGTTTTCGGTCGGTTTGAGCGACCCCATCAACCAGTCCGGCAACGTGGCGCTGACTTCCTTTGCCCCGAAGATCGAGCGAAAGGCCTGCTGCATGATCAGGCTCAATCCCCAGGTCGCCAGCAACGTATCGAGAGGCCGTTTGTAGAGCTGCCGGATCAACAACAGCTCCACGATGTAACCGACCGCGGCTGCGATCACGAACGACGCGACGACCGCGAAGAGGAAGTAGTAGTTGTGAAACCAGGGCGCGTACTTTGCGCTCGCGGTCGACAGAACGTAGGTCGTGTACGCGCCAATGGTGAGGAACTCGCCGTGCGCCATGTTGATGACGCCCATCTGGCCGAAGATGATCGCCAGCCCCAGGGCCATCAACAGAAGCACGCAGAAGAGGCTCAGCCCGTTGAACCCCTGCATGACCAGGATCGACTTCAGCTCGGTCAGCGAATAGCCGCCCATATGTCTTCCCTCTCTTCGACGTTCGACAATACTGGTATCGCCTCTCGCGCTCGGGCGTCAGCTCACTGGTAACCCTTGGGGAAGGGGTTCGGCTCGATCAGGTTCGATTCATAGAGCACGTCGTATTGTCCGTCGGCGCGCACGCGGCCGATGCGCAGCTTGCTCCACAGGTGGTGGTTCTTGTGAACCTTGACGTAACCCTCGGGCGCGGTCTTGAGCTCGATCCCGGGCGAGGCCGCCGCCACCTTGTCGACGTCGAAGCTGCCCGCCTTCTCGACCGCGGCCTTCCAGAGCCACGGACCGAGGTAGGCCGCCTGCGTGACGTCGCCGATGACGCTCTTGTCGCCGTACTTGCTCTTGAAGTCGGCGACGAACTTCTTGTTGTTCGAGTTGTCGAGGCTCTCGAAGTACTTCATCGCCGCGTAGAACCCGACCATGTTCTCGCCGCCGATGCCCAGGAGCTCGTCCTCGGTCACCGAGATGGTCAGCAAGGTCTGCTTGTCCGCGGTCACCCCGGCCGCCTTGAGCTGCTTGTAGAACGACACGTTGCTGCCGCCCACGATGATCGCGTACACCACGTCGGGCTTCTTCAGCTTGATCTTGTTGATCAGCGAACCGAACTGCGTGTGACCGAGCGGATAGTACTCTTCACCGACGACCGTACCGTGCAACACGTTTTCGATGTGCTTGCGGGCAATCTTGTTGGACGTGCGCGGCCAGATATAGTCGGAGCCAATGAGATAGAATGTCTTGGCTTTCTTCTCCTTCGCGAGCCAGTCGAGACCGGCCAATATCTGTTGGGTCGCTTCTTGGCCGGTATAGATCACGTTCTTTGACTGCTCGAGTCCTTCATAGAAGGTTGGGTAATAGAGCATTCCGTTTTCATGCTCGAATACCGGCAACACCGCTTTGCGCGAAGCCGAGGTCCAGCAACCAAACACGGCAGCCACCTTGTCGTTGGTCAATAGCTTCTTGGCCTTTTCTGCGAACGTCGGCCAGTCGCTGGCACCGTCTTCCTGGATGATCTTGATCTTGCGTCCGAGCACGCCACCCTTGGCGTTGATCTGTTCGATGGCGAGGCGCTCGGCCTGGATCGACCCGGTCTCGCTGATCGCCATCGTTCCGGTCGCGGAGTGGAGCTGTCCGACGGTGACTTCGGTGTCGGTCACCGCGAGACCAGTGGAATCGACCTGCGGCGTCGGTGGGCCAGCCCACGTGACGGGCGTGAGAGCGAGAGCCGAGAGCGCGACCAGTGCCGGAATCCTAACCGAACCAGCTTTCATCTTCGTGTCCTCCGTGGTGGTTGACCGGACTCTAGCGGTCGCTCACCGACGAGAGGGTTAAATGATGGTCAAGGCGCGGTAACAAAGATAGGCGCGAGATATTTCTGCTCGCGGCTCGTTGTGGCTTCGCATCGCGCGCAAACAACGTTTCCGCCCGGTAAAACCGCGCCATTTTCACGGCGTTTTTGCCGTCGTCGCGCGCGCTCCCCACGGCGGCAATCGACCGCGGATCTGGCCGCAAACAACCAGAACAAAGATGCTCGGAGACTGGCGTCCGGAAAAAAACCATCGTGCGTCTCGACCGATCTCCGCTACAGAAGACACTGCGGATCGGCGCGATGAGAAAGACGACGCCCCTCGAGGTGAGCGAAGAGGATCGAGCGCTGTTGCTGTCGTGGCTGGGCAGCCCGCGGCTCGGCGCGCGGATCCGGATGCGCGCGCGCATCGTCGTCGCCAGCGCCGGCGGGCAAGGTGCTCGCGCGCTCGCGCGGGATCTCGGCGTCTCGCTGGAGACGGTCTATCTCTGGCGCAGGCGATACGCAGAGCAAGGTATTGACGGGCTGCGGTCGCTCACGTCGCCGGGCCGGCGCAGTCAGATCGACCGGCGGCGAGCGGACCTGATCCTGCGCGCGGGTCGCGCGCGCGGCGCCGGCGGAAACGCGCAGTCGGTGGCGGCGGTCGCGCGGGCCGGTGGCGTCAGCCGGGCCACGGTGCGCCGGCTCTGGGATCGGCATGGCCTGGTCGACCTCTTCGCCCACCGGGGAACGAAGACGTCCCGCGATCCCGAGATCGGCCCGTGCAGCATCGTCGGGATCTACATCGATCCGCCGTGGCGCATCCTCGCGCGGGTCGCGCCGACCGAACGACCCCGCGAGAGGCGGGTCGCCAGCGTCAACGCCCGGCGCGGTTCCCGCGCCTCCCAGCGCTCCTCTGCCGCCAGCGCGCTCGTGACCGCATTCGAGGCGTTTGGCGGCGACAGCTGGACGCGCGCCGTCTCGATGGACACCGGCGCGGCGGCGCCGCTCGAGGAGATCCTGAGCCGGCTCGCCAAGCTCGGTGGCGGCGCCGGGCTGGAAGTCCTCACCGGTCCGCGAGTCCCGGACCCGGGGAGCGCGTCCGTCGCCGGCGCACGGAGCGTTCGAGCGGCCGCCATGCACCTGGTCCGTGCGCGCACCCGCGGCGCCTGGCTCGCACGGGCCACCGATTGGTTGCTCACCGCCTCGAGCGTTCAGGACGCCGAGCTCTCGGGCGTCTTCGGTCATCTGATGGACTACTTCGCGAGCTGGCGCGACGGCAGCGAACCGTTCATCTGGACGCCCACCCAACCACCGCGCCCGCGCTCCTGGTCGTCAGTCAGAACGGCGTAGCCGTCGCGTCGTCGAACTCGGCGATGCCGCCGTTGTTGGTCGCGAGCGCGATGCCGCCGGTGGTGACCAGGTTCGCGGTGTCGGCGAACTGGAACACCATCATCCCGTTCAGTGAAGCCGTGTACATGCTGCCGTGGACCTCGAGCTTCACCGTGTTCCAGTCGGTGAGCGACGCCGGGATCATCGTCGTCAGATCCTTCGATTTGACCTTGGGCAAGCTCGACGCGCTGCCGAGGTCGGAGCGCATGCGCAGCTCCATCGCCCAGGAAGCACCGCCGGCTCCGTTGTCGGCCAGTTGCTCGAGGTAGACGCAGTACTTGTTGTCCTTGTTCTTCCAGCGCACGCAGACGCCGGCGCGCGCGTCAGGCGTCATGAGCTTGACCTTGGCTTCGATCGACGAGTCCGTCCATCGATAGTCGCCTGACACGAGCTCGGTCTCGTCGGCGGGCAGGCTCTGACTCGCGACCTTGGTCCCGTCGGTGGTGATCGCCCACTGCGACACGTCACCGTCGCTGCGCACCGTCGACAGCCACTTCGCGGGCGGCGCGGTGAAGCTGCCGTCCTCGAAGTCATCGGTGAACGCGGTGAGGATCGCGGGCTGGCCCGTGGCGGTCTGGCCCGCGACGCCGGTCGAGGCGCCGCCCGCCCCGCTCGAGACGCCGCCCGCGCCACCGCTCCCCGTCGCCCCACCGGCGCTGGTCGCGCCACCCGCGCCGGTCTTGCCGCCCGCGCCGAGCGCGCCGCCGCCGCCGGTGACCGAGCCGCCCGCGCCGCTGCCGCCGGCCGCGCTGGTCATGCCGCCCATTCCGGTCCCCGTTGCGCCGCCGGTTCCCTCCATCTCGCGCGACATTCCTTGGACGCATCCCGCCGCGCCCACCGCGCAGGCCGCCGCCAGCATGGGCCCCATCGAACGAAGAAACCGACCGCGGCAAGTCATGCGATCCTCCCAAACAAAGGCGTTACGGAATGATGGGCGGCTTGCAACCAAAGACGATCCCCACCGCCTCCGGCGACGACTGGATCTGGTCGCACCAGTCGCCGACGACGGTGATCGTAGAGGTATCGCCCGCCACGAATTGCCAGCCGTCGACGCCGGCGACGTCGTAGGGGATCTCGGTCGCGCCCAGCGTGACATTGACGAACTGCATGTCGGGCGGCCGCTGCCCCAGGCTGAAGACGCAGCTCGCGATCTGGCCGGTGATGGCCTTCAACGTCATCGCCAGCTCGTCGGGCGAGTCGGCGGGGAAATACTTGGTGTCGAGCGGGTTGGTCACGGGCCGCGCCTGGCCACCCGCGATTGCCATGGCGTCCAGGTTCGTGCCCGAGTC
>Ga0265342_10002438_pt1 | contig 16060 bp, 15 predicted proteins | sample 4CB327metaG_FD_203125 | JGI IMG/M metagenome (GOLD analysis project Ga0265342, IMG submission 203125) | Rhizosphere microbial communities from Carex aquatilis grown in University of Washington, Seatle, WA, United States - 4-CB3-27 metaG | ecosystem: Host-associated > Plants > Roots >...
GGCCGGCGGCTCGTGGTCGTTTGTCCTTGGCACCGATGACGTGGGTCGCGATATCCTCTCCCGCCTCATTTTCGGCGCGCGCCTGTCGCTGTTCATCGGACTGGTGGTTGTCAGTCTCTCTTTGCTAAGTGGGGTGGTTCTGGGCCTCCTCGCCGGATTTTCCTATCGGTTGGTCGATACTTTTATCGGGCGGGCGATGGATGTCTTGCTCGCCTTTCCGAGTTTGTTGCTGGCCCTGGTGCTGGTCGCGATCCTCGGGCCGGGGCTGTTCAATGCAGTCCTGGCGGTTGCCGTTTCCTACTTACCGCATTTTGTCCGGTTGACGCGGGCTGCGGTCATCGGCGAGCGCTTCAAGGATTATGTCACGGCCGGGCGCGTCATGGGGGCTGGTCCCGTCCGCCTGATGTTTCGCACCGTGCTGCCCAACTGTGTTTCTCCCCTGATCGTCCAGGGAGCTCTTTTCTTCTCGAATGCCATTCTTGACGCGGCGGCGCTTGGCTTTCTCGGAATGGGTGCGCAACCGCCAACCCCGGAATGGGGTACCATGCTGGCTGAGGCGCGCGACTTCATTCTGCGCGCCTGGTGGACAGTCACCTTTCCGGGATTGGCGATTCTGCTGACGGTGCTCGCGATCAACCTCGTCGGTGATGGCCTGCGCGATGCGCTCGATCCGCGTCTGAAGAGAAGTTAACGATGCCGCTTCTTGAAATCAGCGGTCTTTCGGTCGATTTCGCCACCGTGCGTGGCACCTTCCGCGCCGTGGACGATATTTCTCTAACGGTCGACGGCGGCGAGGTTCTTGCCATCGTTGGCGAGTCGGGCTCTGGAAAATCGGTTGCCATGTTGGCGGTCATGGGATTGTTGCCGTGGACTGCCACCGTCAGCGCCGCGCGCCTTAGCTTCGACGGCCAGAGTTTGCTCGACCTCCCGCCCCGGCGGCGCCAGCAGATCATCGGCCGCGATGTCGCGATGATCTTCCAAGAGCCGGCGACAAGCCTCAATCCCTGCTTCACGGTGGGCTACCAGATTGGCGAGACACTCGCCCACCATCTGGGGCTTGGGCGGGCGGAGCGCACCGAACGCACGCTCAACCTCCTCGCGGCGGTTGGGATCGCAGATCCGGAGCGGCGCATCGCTGCCCTTCCGCATCAATTGTCAGGCGGCATGAACCAGCGGGTGATGATCGCGATGGCGATCGCCTGTCAGCCCAAGTTGTTGATCGCCGACGAGCCGACGACCGCGCTCGACGTGACCATCCAAGCCCAGATCCTCGATCTGCTCTCCAGGCTCCAGACCGACACCGGGATGGCGCTGGTATTGATCACGCACGACATGGGCGTCGTAGCCGAGACCGCTCGTCGGGTCGCGGTGCTTTATGGCGGGAAGAAAATTGAGGAACAAACGGTTGCCGGGCTGTTCGCGGATCCGCATCATCCCTATTCGGCGGCGCTTCTCGCCGCCCTGCCTGAGCGGGCGTCGGGGCATCGGCTAACGGCCATCAGCGGCTCGGTGCCGGGGCCGTTTGATCGGCCCGCGGGGTGCCTGTTCGAGCCGCGGTGTGGGTTGGCGAGCGACCGGTGCCGGCGACCGCCGCCCCGACAAGGCGAAGAGATGGGACAGGCGCTCTGTCACTATCCGCTCAGTCGCGGCAAGTCGGGATCGCCTCGTCGGGCGTCAAGCCGTTCGGTGCCCCTGTGAACGACGAGCCGCCCGGTGGGGGCAACCGCCCCGATGGAATTGCCGTCGACGGACAGGGCCTCGCCCGCTACTACGCCTTTAAGACGGGTCCGTTGAGGCCATCGATCCTGGTGCGCGCGGTCGAAGACGTCAGTTTGCAAATCCGGAAGGGCAAGACCCTGGGGGTCGTCGGCGAGTCTGGCTGCGGCAAGTCCACGCTGGCCCGGCTCGTCAGCATGATCGAGCCGCCGACAGCCGGGCGGTTGTCGATCATGGGACGGGATCCAGCCTCGGCGACCGGCGTCGAGCGAAGCGCGCTCCGCCGGGCGGTCCAGATCGTGTTTCAGGATCCCTACGGCTCCCTCAACCCGCGCAAGAAGATCGGCGTCCAGCTCGAGGAGCCGCTCCGCATCAATCGCCGCGATCTGGATAGGGCAGCGCGGCGGGCCGCGGCGCTCGCCATGCTTGAGAAGGTCGGACTGGCGGCCGAGCATTACCAACGCTATCCGCACATGTTCTCCGGGGGTCAGCGTCAGCGGATTGCGATCGCGCGGGCGCTAATGCTGCGACCGGAAATCGTCGTTCTCGACGAGCCGGTGTCGGCCCTCGACCTCTCCGTCCAGGCCCAGGTTCTCAATCTGCTCGCCGATCTGCAGGACGAATTCGGGCTGTCATACATGCTGATCAGTCACAGCCTATCCGTCGTCCGTCGCATGACCGACGAAATCATGGTGATGTATCTCGGCCGCGTGGTTGAGCGCGGGCCGCAAGCCCTCGTCTTCGCAAGACCCCGCCATCCCTACACACAGGCGCTCATTGCCGCCACGCCGGTGGCCGATCCCGCTGGACCCAAGCGGCGGATCGCCATCAAGGGGGAGTTACCCTCGCCGATAAATCCACCCGCCGGTTGCGCGTTCCATCCGCGCTGTCCATTGGCATTCGATCGGTGCCGCCTCGAACGGCCGGCCCTCGAGATCAAGGGCGAGACTGCGGTGGCCTGCTTTGCGGTTCCTCCCGACTAGCAAGAGTCGAGTGGGTCATCAACTATCGAGAGCCGCCGGGACTCCGAGGGTTAGGACGTAGGTCGGAGCCTGCGTGATCGGATCGCTCAGCCCCAGGGCGCGGCGGATCAGGGACTGGCTCAGCGCCGCCGTTGGGCACGCCGTCAATCCCCGGGCCGTTGCCGCTAGCATAATATTCTGACCGATGTGGCCGGCTTCGATCAGGACGACGCGGTAGGCGCCGGCATCCTCATACTTCCACATTGAACGATCGAGCCAAGCGCAAAGGATTATCGCACACGGCATGCTGTCGGCCCAATCTTGTCCGGCGATCAGCGCCGAAATGTCCGGCGATAATGCCGAGTCCAAGGGAGTGATCGAATGATCGATCGCTGCATAGTGGTAAAACCCGGGCGCCAGGCCGTCGACCGACCGCGCGTAGACAAACCCTTCGTAGGGATTGCGGGCCCCGCCGGATGGGGTCATCGCCAGAGGAAGGCGGCCGGCAGCATTTTCGGTAAACCCGGTGATTCCAAGTCCGGCATAGAGGCAAGCGGCGACGTCGCCGACCGAGAGGGGGTCACTTGTTGCCGTCCGCACGGTCCGCCGACGCGCCATCAAGTCGATGAGACCGCCGTCGCCGAGTTGGGCAGGCAAGGCTATTCGTGAATGCGACTTATCTTCAAGAAATAGCGGCGGCTGGGGCTCGTGCGATAGACGCTGCTGCTGGACTGTGCTCGCCTGCTCGACGCTTAAATAGGCGCGGTCTTCAATCCCGAAATGGAGCGCTGCCGTGGCTGCGCCCCATTTCCAGCGTGCACAAAAGTCGTTTTCAGCATGAGCTAGTTCGCTGCCCTCAGCCACAATGGCGTCGACAGCGAGAAGGCTGTTGATCGCGTCGGGAACTTCGTCGCGCGGGGTGGCAGGGAGGTAAGTGGGAACCTCTTCGACGTCGGTCCAATCTTCGATCATTTCAAGAAAAGATAGGAGGTCGATGCTGCAAGCGAACCGCGACGACGTCAGGACGTGCAAACCGATCAAGCCTTCAGGCTGCTTGCTGAAAAGCAGATGCCGTGCCGACCGGATTCGCATGACCCGACGTCGTCCGTAATCGTTGGGCCGGTCAGGCCTTGTTGAAGTACAGCCCGGGCTTCGCGGGCACTGCCGTCACGGAGAGGTTGAGCTTGGCGCCGGTCGGCTTTGTTGCGGTCTTGGTTTGCATCGCCTGTTCTCCATCGTTGGTGCGCGGGTGGGAGTGCCACCCTGCGGGCGGCGACAGAGAACGGCCGTGAGCTCGAACTGACAATTCGCGCGATCCGTACGGGCTTCGCGCTTTCCGTATGTGTGCAGAGGCGCCTGCGCACTATCCACGCAGCCCTGCGCGGATCGCGCGTATCCCAGCTAACCCCAAGACATCTTACGGTTACTGGGACACGCGGCCGAGCATGGTAGTGGTGCAAATGGATATTGAGCGGATTGTCGATCGACCGGAGGGTTGGCCGCGGGCGGCCCGCGCTGAATATACCGCCGACCTGCTGCTGTCGCTCAGGAAGATCGCCGGCGAATCGGTCGAGTTCGGCTTCCTGCAGTATCTTTTAGGGTTGGCCGAGCAGGAAGCGCGTAGCCTAGCGGTCCACGCGTATCATTGACGACGTCGCCCGCGGCAATGGGTCAACCGCGAGGTCCAGGGGGCGAAGCGCGCCGACAAGACGGCGACATTCGCCTTCCAGGGCGTCAACGACGATCGTGTCGATGTCAGGATCGTCGAAGGTGAACGCGTGCGACAAACGTAGGGCCTGACGCAGGGTGACTTTCGGAGGGCACCGACAAATGACCACCGCCGTCACGCCTGGTCCAAGAGGACTGAGGATTGCTGCGTGACCGCCAAGGAGCGGTTCTGAGCTCGGAAGGTAGCGCACTGAGAGCAAAGTCGGCTCTTCATCCCCGACGCCGTTCATTCCGACGAAATGGATCCATTGTCGGCGTTCCAGCACGAGCCCTTGATGATCGCTGCTGAAGTGCGACCAATACGAGTTGCGGGGCTCGATATAGGCGGTCAATCGTCGAAAGGTGAGCTGCCGCCCATCGCGTCGCAAAATCATTGTCGATCGCATGAGAGCGCCGGGGTGGCTCGGATCTGCAAAATAGACAAAGTAGAGGCCTGGTTGAAGCGAGGCGGGGGGCGCGCCAAACAGGCGCTTGAAGAAGGTCCGCGCTTGCTCGTGATCAACCTCGGCAAGCTCGCCTGAATTGCGGGTCTCGGTTCGCTGCCGAGGTTCGGTAAACAGATCGGCCTCGCTAACTTTGAAGTAGCGACAAATCTTTCTGAGGTTGTCCGGTTGGGGCAACGACCGCCCCGACAGATAGCGGCCGAATTGCTGGCGATTAATATGAATGGCTTCGCAGACCGCCGCTATACTTGCTTTGCCGGCGCACAGACGAACGAGATTGCTGGAAAAGGTGGCATGTAGCGACATGGGCAAACCCCTCGCCCACAACGGTGCCTCAGGTAGCCTCGGCCAGTCAACTTATGATAGCAGGGCCTGGCCAACCGAGAGGTGATCCCCCTCAGCGGCTCGATCACAACCTTCGCGATCGGGACGCGGCAGGGGCGCGAGGAGCGGCCATCGGTGGAGGCCGCCGTGGACAAGCGCGCGAATTTTTTTTCGGGAGCTCGCCATCGTGCGGGGGAACTCTATTCCCGTCGTCGCGCCTTGGGGGTGGGAACCGATTCAGCCTCACCCTGATTATCCAACAAGGTCGGCCCCCTCGCCCCCCCCCCAATCCTGTCGACAGCAGGGTCAGCGCGAGCCAGTCGCCCACCTTCGTCCCTGACCAATTCGCCCTCAGCAGCAGTCTTCGCAACGTTGTCGAGGAAATCCCACAACCAGCGAAATCGCAAAAACGCAGCCGACTTCAACCCGTCTTAGGACCGCGACAGACTGTTGCGAATCAGCACCAGTTGCTGCTTCGCAATCTGTACCGGTTGTCAAATCCTTAATGACAGGCGATACTCGTTTAACGCGTGTTGGGTATAGCGGGGATTGCGATGGGGATCGGTCGCGGGATCTTGACGGCCTTGGTCTACGCGGCTTGGGCAGGCCAGGCGTGGGCCGGCGACCCTGGCCACACCTGTCGGATTTCCGATGAGGAGCAAAAGCGGCTGAGTTGCGCCTGCGTCGGGGATCGCGACCAAAAGCCGGATGCCCTTCTCAGCAAGATCAAGGGATTGGTCCTGAAATCGTCGGGCGGCCCTGATTTCAGCCCGGTTGTCGTCCCCACCCCCCTGGCGATCGGCGATAGCGTAATGACCAAGAACCAGAGCAGCGCGGAGCTGGTCTTGGGGGTCAACTGCAGATACGAGATTGGACCGAACGCTTCCCTGGTCATTCGACCGACCGCGGAGGGTTGTGCCTGCGCAGCACTCCTCCAAGAGCAGCCCGGGCCGCCGCCGGTTCAGGCGGGTTCGGGCGGCGCATTCGGTGCTACCCTCCTCGCCGCTGGCGCTGTGGGAGCCGGAGCGTTTCTGCTCATCCGTCCCGCTCCCGCCAGTCCGTAACGGGTGGAAGCGCCGGGCTCAATAACCGGGATGACTTCTGGTTGGACCGAGCCGCGTCGGTCGCCGCTCATTAGACTTGAGGGTCGGCAGAGCTGGTTACTGGCGCTGACGGTTGGAACGGCCCTTCTGCTCGGGGGCGGAACCGCGGCTGGCCTCGGCTCAGACGCGGTTGTTCAACTGATCAGCCTCGCCCTTTTGCTATCCGTGGGTATCACCGGCCTCAAGATCGGCGGGCCCCGACGATCGGCTCCCTTCGTAATTGCTGCCGCCATTTTGGCGCTTCCCCTTCTGCAATTGATCCCGGTGCCCCCTCAGCTTTGGGAGACCTTTCCCGGACGCGGTGAAATGGTGACAATCTACACCGCGATTGGGCTCGGCCTGCCCTGGCTTCCCGCCTCACTCGATCCTCACGCGACCCTCGGCGCCGCCCTGTCGCTCCTGCCCGGGATCGCAGTCTTTGCCGCCACCACCCAACTGCAATGGCAGGGGCGCCGAACGATCTCCCTGATCATTCTTGCCATCGGGATGGTGAGCGTCTTCCTCGGGCTCGTCCAGCTCATGGAGGGGCCGTCGAGCCCCCTCCGGTTCTTCCCGATCACCAACCCGGGTGACAGCGTCGGCTTCTTCGCCAACCGCAATCACTACGCCGCCCTCCTCTATTGCTCGATCGCAATGGCAATAGCTTGGCTCGTCGGCCTGATGGTCGATCGCCGCCTCGATCAGCCGCTCGCGATCGCAACCTTGGGATTCGTGTGTCTCCTGCTTGTGGTTGGCCTTGCCATGGCCCGGTCCCGAGCCGGTGTCTTCCTAGTCGCCCTAGTCGTAACCGGTGGGATCCTGATGGCCAATCGAATTGGAGCGAGGGCGGGCCGGCGGATCGCGATAGTCGTCGGGGCGGTCCTCGGGGTCGCGGGGGTTGTCGCCGGCACCTACGGTCTGCCCGGGCTTCTCGGCCGGTTTGACGACGGGATTGTTGATCGATTTCGGCTATTGATCAGCGCCACGACCGCGAGAGCGGCGGAGGCGTTTCTGCCGATTGGATCGGGGTTTGGGACCTTCGTGCCGATCTACCAACGGTTTCAGACCCCAATTAGCCTATCGACCTCGTACATCAATCACGCGCACAACGACTGGCTAGAGAGTTGGCTGGAAGGCGGATGGCCTGCGGCCGCGATCGCTGGCGCATTTCTTGTCTGGTTTTTGGTTGTGGCGATCAAGGTCTGGCGGTCGACCGACCTCTCACCGATCGATCAGGCCCTTGCCCGGGCCGCGACCCTCGCGATCGGTGCCCTCCTGATCCATTCTGGCGTCGATTATCCGCTGCGGACCACCGCGATGATGATCCTCTTTAGCTTCTGCTGCGGACTGCTGATTTCGCCACCGGAGCGACAGGCCCTCGTTTCCAGGTCGGGCCGCTCTGTTGGCAGATCAGGATGGTTGGCGAACCGGTTGGGGGCGTTGGGCCGCCGTCCACAGTCAAGCTGGACTAGCGATCGGTTCGGTTAGCCGCTGGAGTCCTGACCGAGATCGCGGTGGATCGCCAGGTGGCTGAACCAGATGTCTCCCCCGATGTCCTTTTCGACGGCCAGGTCGGCGAGGGTCTGGAGGGTCAGCCATTGGGCCGTACAGCCGTTGTCAGGAACGGTAAATTGGATTCCAAACTCGCGCGACGGGGATGTCCCGGAAAAATGTGGGGTGTCAGCTATGATTTGCTTGTCTCCCTCAGCGCATCGAATTCGCCAGCCGATGCCCTCCTTGGCAACGAGGTCCGCAATCCGCACCTGTCCTGAGAAGCGGTACGAGCCCGGCTTCAACAGCAGCAGCTTCGCAGTGTTGGCGTAGTCGACCCGAGTGTGGGCGAAATCGACGTGGAGTTCGTTTCCTTGGGCCGGGTCGCTAGCGGGAATGATGTCCGTATAGGCACCGTTAATCGGGGTCACGACCCAATCGAATGGAACTCCCGATGGCAGATGGGCGAAGTTGCCGTTCGACAGCAAGCCCTGTTCGGCTCGGTCCGGCGCGAGTTGCAACCAAGTCAAATAGCCCAGCTGAAAGTTCCCGGCCTCGACCAGCCGATTGACCAGCGGCGCGATCTCGGGGTCGGTGAGCGCGGTCTTCGACGAGAGAGCCGCCAGCATCGAATAGGCAATGGTTGGATCGGCCGATCTCGCCAGGCTCGCCAACAGCGGTTCCCGCCAGGGCGGGTTGCCTTGGATCCGACTGACCAGAGCTGCCCGGCCTTGATCGTTCAGGATCACCGGCTCGATCGACGGGAGAAGGCGGCCGATAAGGTCCGGCCGGGTCCGGAACAGGATGTCGATCCGGGTGACCACATCCGCGAAGTCCCGCCGCCGCAGGTTCGCATCGAGGAGCCAGACTTGGGAAACTGCATCGAATGGAGACGCGTTGCCGGCGATCGTCATGATCCGGTTCGCGGCCGTCAAATCGCCCCGCAGGTCCGCGATGAGGCCGAGTTGCCGAAGGGCTGGCTGGGTGAGCGGACTTGCTAGCAGGGCTTGCCGCGCCAGCGATGCGACCTCGTCGAGATCCTGGGGGGTCCGGGCGTCCGTCAGTCGCAGGTCAGCAGCTTCGGCGAGGATCGCGGGCGCGTTCCGATCCCAACGGAGAGCAGAATCTGGGTCCGCGGTGGCGAGCGAGGTCGCGGCGGTCAGGCTGACGATCCGCCAAGCCGACCAGCCGACAACCGACAACAGGCCAGCCATAACAACCAGACGGCGGGCCCGGCTGTTCTCCTTGATAGGTCGATCGGGCCGGTCAGCGATTTTCAACAAGCTCAGCCTCGACCGACCCGCGGACTTTTGGCTGTCCTGATGACTTGATGGGATCCAGGTCAGGCGATTTAGCGCCCGACCCCGGCGTTAGCAGTCTGGTTGAACGGGCTCTGATGGCGGCTACCACCAGCCCCGCCAGAGTTGCGGCCCGTTCCACTAACCCAAACCCCGTCCTCAACCCGGACTTCCGGTCGCCCCTCATCACCCATGGAACGGGTCTTTGAACGATGCCGAGGGCCCGACCCTGCCTGGTGCTGCCCGTTCGCTTTGGTTGGGTCTGACGAAGGAGGCGATGGTAATTCTTCCGGCGATCCGCTGTCTTCAGGGTTTCCCATGCCCTCAGGACCCGAGCCGTAGTCTCGGGACCGACCTCCTGGCCGGCGACGTCCGGGTGCAGCCACTTCATCAACCACCGGACTTGTTCGGCGATCCGGGGGTGGGGCGCCTCGGGAGCCACTCCCAGAATTCGATAGCTGTCCGCCCCAGCCGTCCACATGACTTGCCGGATGTAAAAAATTGATGCCGTTCGCAGCTCGGTTGGCGACCTGCCCGTCCTGGCGACGGCGTCAGCAATCGCATCGGGTGAGTTGGCTGCGATCTTGACCAAAGTAATGACATTCGGTGGCAGAGCCCGCTCACGCATGATCGCCACGAGGCTCGGGCGATCGAACAGGTCGAGGGCGACGTAAAGGGCATCGGGGCTTGCCATCGATCAACCCATCGCGACCGCGTCCTGCCGACGGCCACCTCTCTCTTGACCGCCCTTTCCGTTTTGTCCCGGATAGGAATAATAATTATCGTCGTAGCCGTAATCGTAGCCGTAGCCGCTGCGCCGAATATCGAGTCTGTTGACCGCCACCCCAACGACCTGGGCGCGAGCCAGCAGGAGCCGTTTCAAGGCCGCCTTCACGACGTTGCGCCGAGTCGCGGCCCCGTCGATTACCAAAAGAGTTCCCTCCGCGAGGCTCGATAGCAATGGCGCGTCGGCCAGACCCGCGACCGGAGGCCCGTCAATAATGACAAGGTCGAAAGTCTCGGCGACGGTGGTGAGAAGGGCGGCCATTTTCGGGCCAGCGATCAGTTCGGCGGGGTTGGGGGGCAGCGGGCCGCTCGGCAGCAGGGTGAGACCCTCCTGGGCCGTCTTCTGAAAGACGCCGGCCGGCACGCCAGACCCGGTCAGACAATTGGTCAAGCCAACCCCGCGATCACTCTTGAAGTAACGGTGCAGGGTCGGCTTGCGGAGGTCGGCGTCAATGAGCAGGATCTTCATCCCGACCTGAGCGTAGTGTCGAGCCAGCATGATCGACGTGGTCGACTTCCCCTCTCCGGCTCTGGAACTCGTAACCAACAGGGTCTTCGGGACTCCGGCGGAGGTCGAGAACTGCAACGCCGTCCGCAGCGAGCGATAGGCTTCCGTCACCGCCGACTGTTGCTTTTCCAGAGCTTTGGCGTGGGCTTCCGCCGACCGCGAGGCCGGGATGATTCCAAGGAGCGGCAGACCGAGGCCGTCTTCGAGATCGTCGGGCGACTTGAAGGTGTCGTCGAACTGCTCCCTCGCAAATGCTGCAGCGGCGGCCAGAAGGACCGCAATCATCAACGACATCACCAGGTTCTTTTTGAGGTCCGGTGCGACCATCCAAGCCTCAGTCGCACGATCGACAATAGACACATTGTTGGAACCGACCCCCCCGGCAACTCCAACGTCCTTGTAGCGTTGGAGGAGCCCCTCATAGAGGGTCCGGTTGGTATCCACTTCACGCTTCAGGATCGTGTATTGGATGTTAACGTTGCGGAAGTCGGTGACGTCCCCCTTAAGGCCGTCGACCTTTTGGGTGAGGGCCTGTTCGTTGGCGACGGCGGTATCGTACTGGGATTTGATTGACGCCTTGATCAACTGCACCTCCGCAGTGATCTGCTTGTCGATCTCGTCCATCTGGGCCTTCAACTTCTGCATGTCGGGGAAGGCCGGCTTGAAGATCTTGAGCTTGTCCTGATAGGTGGTTTCGAGATCGGCCTTCTTGGCCCGAAGGCTTGCGATGGCTTGGTCCTCGAGGACCTCGGGGACGCCGATCCCGGTCGCCTTGTTGACTTGATCCCAGAGAAGCTGAAGGCGAAGCCGATCGCTGGATGCCTTGGTCAAGGCATCGTTGGCCGCTTGAAGATCGGGCTGGGCCAGGGTCTGTCCTTCGGTCGGACTGACAATGTTGTTGGCGTCCGCATAAGCAACCAACTGCTTTTCGGACTCTTCGAGCTTTTGTTTGAGTTCAGCCAGGTGCTCCTCGAGGAATTGTCGCGCGTAAGTGGCGGTATCATATCGGCGGTCGAGGTTCTCCTGAATGAAAGCGTCGGCAACTCCGTTCGCGATCTGTTGGGCAAGGTTGGGGTTTGGATTGTCGAAGCTGACCTTGACGATCGTGGAGTCCCTGACCGGCTGGACGGCCAATCCGCCCATCACCCTGCCAACCGCGGCGTCCTGACGTGCCGTCACATCCTGCGACGTCGAGCTGGCTGAGCTTTGGGCCTCCGCTCCAAAAACCAATCGTTTCAAATTGGCCAAGGGCGACCGGACCGCCGCGACAATGAAGGCGGCGTTATCCTGAAGGTTCATGGTCTTCACGACCCGCTCGGCCAATGACCGGCTCTGCAACAGCTCGTACTGGGTCTGGTAAAACTCGTCGTTTCGACCGCCCTCGACATCGGACAGGTCTTCGCCGCCCTGAACGCCCGATACATTGGGAATAGTCCGATTGATCTGAATTGTCGTGGCGGCCCGATAAACCGGAGTGGTCAACAAGGTGCGCGCCGCTCCGACGCTCAATCCAAGGACCGCAGCGATGATGAACAGCCAGCGGTGTTTGAGAAAGACCCGCCAATATTTCCTGAGATCGAATTCGGGGCTGCCGTTCCCCGGGCTTTCGTAGTCGACGGCGGGCCCATAGCCGGCCGGGACGGGTCCGCGGTCATCGACCGTCGTCGGCGCAGTCGCGCGCGGTAATGGGGTCGGCAGCCGACGGTAAGCCCGATCCCCGCCAGATTCACGAGCCGGCTCTTCACGCCCAGCCGGCGGTTGACGGTCGTTCGAGTCAGGAGCGATCGCGGACCTGTCGTCGAGCTTTCGGTCTTGGCTGCCGGCCCGCTCATCTTTGGCGGGCTGTCCGGCCCCCTCGCGATCGGGATGTCGGGGGCCAGTTGTGGGCTGCAAATTTCCTTCCCGAGCGGATTGTCGATCGGGGTTGGCGGCCTGACCACCTGGATCGCGACCGCGCTGCCGATTTTCGACGGACGACGGGTCCGCCGGACCGGCGGGTCGGGTCGGATTTTCCCGACTGGGTGGGCCAGTCCGCTCCGATTTGCCCGCCATCGGTCGGCTCAATCCGATCGACTTGTCGAAATCATTTAGCTTCCGATGAAACGACTCGGCCCAGTTGGCCTCGAGGAGATCTTCTGCCTTCGGCTCCTTATGCCCGCTGGAAGAGTGATCGTCGGCCGATTCCTCTGACGTCGACCCTCGTCGAACCGATGACGCGACTTCGGCCCTGATCTGGTCTGACCAATCGTCTTCGGACCAGCGCCTGTCGGCGGCTGTCCCAGACCTCTTCTTGTTCTTGGAACCAGAGTGGCTGAATTCGTTCATGCGGCTTCGTATCCTCAGAGCAACGGTGCCAACGGGGCGAACAGATCAAACGCTCCGAGCGAGTCGCGCAGGAAGCCCATTGAGGTCTTGAAGCCCGACTGGTCGACCATCACGACGTCACCGCCCGCGACGATCGGGTCGGGTCCCGATCCGCGGCTAATCGCCGAATAGTCAAACTTGGCGACCTCGCGCTTCCCATCGATCTTGCGAAATACGAGGACGCCTTGCGGATCGGCCATCTGATCAAGGCCGCCCGCCATAGCCATCACCTGGAGGAGGGTCGTGTGACCAGTCGTCGAATAGATCCCGGGCTTACTAACCGCGCCCCCAACCGTGACCTGCTGGCTGATCGCGTCCTTGACCGTGATGGTGACCTGAGGGGACTGGAGATACTTTTCGCCAAGCTGACGGGTGAGATCGGCTTTAAGTTGATCGAGAGATTTGCCGCCGGCCGCCACCGTCCCGACCAGCGGCATTTCGATGTTACCGCTCGCGTTCACGGTCAGGGTTCCGCTGAGGTCAGGGACCCCGAATACGCTGACGTCGAGAACGTCGAGCGGGCCAATCCGGTAGTCGTCCGTTGCGACCGCAGGCTGGGGCGGGTCAGTAGCCGCAGTTTGACTCGGGTCGAGAGCGGTCGCGCCGACCTGGGTTGGGCCGACCTGGGGTCCGGATTCCACCGCGGCGTGAACGGGGGCCGGGCTCTGAGCGGTTGCCGCGAATCCTGAGGGCCCCCCGACCTCCGGGCCGCTGGCGCAAGATGCCAGGCCGATGATCGGACCTACAACGAGGAGTGCCAGACGAGCCTGCCAGCGCACGGCTTCACCCTCGGGCTAGGGAGCACTCCTCCTGCTCTTTCGCACCGCACTATACGAATCCCGACTTCTCAGGATCCTCAGGTTGCCGCAACTTTGACGGTATCACGTTTTCTAGGATTGCCAGGGGATTTTTTGCAACTAGACGGATCGCTGTTGCATCATTGTGACGGTGGGCGATGCGATCCCGGGCCTCCGACATTCGGGGCGGCCGTCTGAACGGATCGTGGCCATCCGAAGCAACCAGGTCGGCGAGATTTTCCGCCAGGATTCGATCGGCCCAATACTGGGGCCGCGACCCAAACTCCCCCGTGATCGAGGCCGCCGTCAGCTGGATCAAGACTCCTGAGCCATGGAGGCGCCCGATCATGTCAAAATGATCGCCGACCCATCTCAGCCGCTCGGGATGGGTGAGAACCGGGACATAGCCCCGCGACAGAACCCCAAGCGTAAAGTCCTCCAACCGGGGCGGGGCGACATGATGAGGCGGTTCGAGGAGGAAGTACCGGCTTCCACCCAGGGTGGGGACGGTCCCCGATGCGAGACTGGTGGCCAAGTCAGGGGCGAGATGAACGTCAGCGCCGATCCTCAGGCCAAGGGAAATCTCGGCATTCTCCAGGGCCGCAGCCAACCCACTCACCCGCCGTTCAATGTCGGGACCCGCGTTGTCATAGATCCCTCGAATAATATGGGGCGTGCAGGCAGTTATCTCGATTCCATCGCCTACAGCGATCCGAGCCATCGCCAGCGATTCCTCCAGGTCTGCTGCCCCGTCGTCGATGCCGGGCAAAATATGACAATGGAGGTCGATCAAGAGATTCTCCGAGAGTCTGCGGTCGCGCGGTCCGCGGTAATCCCAATCGATCGCTTAAAACTATTGAATGTCGACCCAGACAGCGAAGTCACCCAGCTTGCCGAAGTTGATAACGCCCCCGTGGACCAGCATTTATAAGTTGGCTGCGGAACTCGCAGAGTAAGCCTTAACCTTAAATGGCTTATCGGGCTGTCGAAAAACGATGCAATCGTCGGCGGCCGGTGTTATCTGCCCTCGGGACCTTTGCAGCAGTGACCCAATCTCCTGCCCCTCTCCGCCGAATCCAAAATTCAGGAATAATACAGATGCCTCGAAAGTCTCGGTCTTTTGCCCGCCTACCGTTGGACAAACTCATCGCGATCCGTAACCAGCTTCAATCGGCGATCAACGCCAAAGTCGCCGACGAGCGGCGGCAGCTCGAAGTGCGAATGAACGAACTGGCGGCCGTGGCCTCCGATGATACTCGGCTGACAGCTTCGCCCATCCCCAACATGAGCCGGGCCGTCCGCCGAGGAAGTCAGGCTAAGAACGGTCACGCTAAGCACGGGCTGAAGGGCTCTCGCGTTCCCGCCAAGTATCGCGGCCCCAACGGCGAAACCTGGAGCGGTCGGGGTCTGCCCCCTCGATGGCTGGTCGCCCTCGAGAAGGGCGGCAAGAAACGCGATACCTTCCTCATCAAGCGCTAGGGTTCAAATGGGCGGGGGAACTGAGGGTTCCGCCCGCCGTTCCGTCGCCTCATCCAGACCAGTCGACCCAGCCAACGGTTCGAGGAATTGGTCGCCTCGGCAAGCTTGAGGTTTGGGCAGCTGGGTCGGAGGTTCGATTGCAGCCGGTCGGGCAGGCTATTGCCCGCGATCGGGCCAGTCGCCCTGACAGCGAGGGCTGATCCGCAAGCCACCCTCAGGATTGGCCCAACATCCTGGCCCGAAACGCTTTGAACCCTGGCTCACTCGACTGAATTGCGGTGAACGGGACCGGCGATCCCTTCGAGGTCTAGGTCGTCGACAAGATCGTCGTCTCCCGACAACAGGGGCAACCGTCCGAGGGTGGGGCCCGGCCGTCGGACGGCGCGGTTAAATTGATCGCGGGCCATCCGAAAGTCGCTGAGGCGAATGGCAAGATATCGTGAGAGGGCCTGCTCGAACGTCAGCGGCAGGTAAAACTTCGGCTGATAGCCGACCCGATAAATATCACGGGTTGGTTTCGGGGTTGGGACAGGCCTAGACCTGTTCGTGTGAACCGATCCTCGCCCGGGCGCCTCGTCGAACGACGACAGCGATGCGGCGATCCGAAGCGTTCGAAGCAGTTGCCAAGCCGCTCCCTGTTTCATCGCGAGATCGCGGGCGAGACCTGCTGACGAGGTCGGGGATGCAGTAACCGCGTCAATCGTCGTCGCCCACGCGAACAGCGGCAGAGGCGATCCTTGGAAGATGGTGCCGACCTTCACCGAGAAGCTGCGGTCGCACCCATAGCATCGGAAATAGGGGAAGCGCTTTAGAGCGATGACCCGGCGGAACTGGCAATAGGGACAGGTATAGCTTTCGGACGGCCAGCGAAGATCGGCGATCAAGCGGGCCGCCGCCGCTTCCCGAGTCGCGATCGGCAGCGATTGATTGACGATCTCCGTCCGCTCAAGACCGCGAGGAATGGGCGCGCTCGTTTCGGTCCAGGGAGCTGCCATCTACGGAGGAGATGCCGCGACAGTTACGGAGGGCATAAACAACTGCCCGTTTGATAAGCGACAGTTATCGCCCTCACCTAAAGAACG
>Ga0265342_10002439_pt1 | contig 16056 bp, 16 predicted proteins | sample 4CB327metaG_FD_203125 | JGI IMG/M metagenome (GOLD analysis project Ga0265342, IMG submission 203125) | Rhizosphere microbial communities from Carex aquatilis grown in University of Washington, Seatle, WA, United States - 4-CB3-27 metaG | ecosystem: Host-associated > Plants > Roots >...
ATCCGTGCGCGCGTGGTCTCCATGCCATGCTGGGAGCTGTTCTCGGAGCAGACCTCTGAATACCGCGACTCTGTCATCCCCCGCGATATTCCGGCCCGAGTTTCCATCGAGGCCGGCGTCAGCCTTGGTTGGCACCGGTGGGTTGGCGATCACGGCATCGTCATCGGACTCGATCGCTTCGGTGCATCGGGACCTGGCGGCGTGCTCGTCAAGCAGTTTGGATTCACTGCCGACAACATCGTACGTGCCGCCATGGGCCTCGTGAAACCATGTTGAAATCCTTGCTTCGAATAGCGTGCGTGGCATTGGCACTGGGCTGCGTCGTCCCCTCGGCGCACGCCGCGGATGCGCAGCCTCCGACGGTCTTCGATGGTGCCTATCAGGGGCTTCTCGTCGGCGGCGTGGCGGGCCTGGCCACCGGCTATCTCTTCGCCCGGCAGAACGGGTGGCATAGCTCAAGCGATTGGAAGCCGCTCGTCTATGGCGCTGGCATCGGAGCGCTCACCGGGAGCGTGATCGGCCTGACCCTCGGAATCGTGGACATGTCTCAGGGCAAGCCTGGCCGCAACGGCTACGTGATGCGTGACGGCCTCTATGGCGCGGGACTCGGCGCGGTTCTGGGTGGCATCGCGGGCGGACTGGCCGCGATCTCGTCCAAGAAGGGAGAGCACATTCTTCTCGGTGGCTCCATCGGTGTGCTGTCGGGCACCTGCCTTGGCATGGGGGTTGGATTTGCCGAGGGCTACCGCAAGTACTCGGCTTCCGTTGCGCCGGTTCAGCAGGCCGATGGCAGTGTGACCTTCGTGCCGGCGGTTGCCGGTCGGTTCTAGAGCCAAGTAGCGAGGGGCGGGTTAGGCCGATTGTGATGAATCACGCGGGCTAGGGCTAGAACAGAGTTCCCTTGGGATCCACGTCGCCCCTCCGCGGGGTGACGCTGTCGAGAGCTTGGCGCACGGCAGTCGTGAGCGCCTGGCGAGTGATTGGCTTCTGGAGCAAGTCGAAGACGCCCAAATGACGCACACTCTGCCGCGTCAGTCCGGCCGAGTTGCCCGTGACCATGAGGACGGGGATATTGGGCCGAAGCGCGAGCACGGCCAGAGCAAGCTGATTGCCGTTCATGCGCGGCATCGTGAGATCTGTGATCACAAGGTCAAAGTCGCTGGGAGCGCTGGAAAAACGCGCCAGGGCCTCGACCGGACTCATGCATACCACCACCTGATAGCCGCTCCGGGTGAGCAAACGACCACACACCTGCCCAATCGCTTCTTCATCATCAACGAAGAGCACTCGCTCGCCGTGTCCACCTTCCGGTGCAACGGATTTGGACTCGGCACTCGCTTGTCCCTCGTGAAGCGGAAGATACACGGACACGCGAGTGCCTTCGCCTAAACGGCTTGCCACGTCCAGCGTTACTCACTTTTGCAGGTTATAGACCTCGAAAGCAGTTTCCTGCGGCGGTATTGCAAAACCGCCCTTAATACCCTGTTTCATCCGAGGCATGAGCGTGTCATCGCGGAATTGCTCCCAGCTCTCTTTCGATTCGTGAACCGCCGTGATTGTCCAGCCGCCGGCAGATGGACCTGCTGCGTGAAAGATCTGGCCCTTCGGTAGAAGGCCTTTGCCTGGGTGCACGGCACCGATGGAGGCCTCGTATTGGTCCTTCGTTCCATTCGGAAAATGATGAACAACTGCGTATGGCATATTGGTTCTCCTTTGAGGTCTTGTGACGTCTACATAGGGCCGCTCATCGCGACTCTGCAGTTGAAACGCTTACTTCGCTCAATCAATAACCCTTACCCACAATCGGCCGTGGCTTGGTTGCCTCGGATGCGCTGGACGCTTGACCGCTACTGGGGCCCCCCGCCGCCAGCGACCGCCGCGGCAGAATTCAGCGCAGCCTCGGCCACGGCCTTGAGACCAACCAGACCACGCTCGAAATCCCCGCCCACGGTCTTGTCCATGTTCATGAGCAGTGCAAATGCCTTGCCCATGAAGCCGTTATGGCCGTCCATGGCCCACGTCACCTTGGTGCCGTCCGTCGTGGCATCGAAGCTGAAGGTCACTGTGTTGGTCGCGGCAAAAGGCTTGATGAATTCCAGTGTGACCACGACCAGGGCTGGCGCCTCGCTCTTTTCGATGGTCATGCGCCCCTGCCCCACCTTGCCGCTCTCGCTCTTCCAGGCGTAGGTTGCACCTGGTCCGGCAGGCGGCCCCGTAAACGTTCGCTCCATCTTCGGGTCGAGCTTTTCCCAGGGCGACCAAGCAGCCCACGCATGCAAGTCGTTCACCTGGGTAAAGATCCTCGCCGGCGGAGCACCTACCGCAATAGAGCGCTCGATGTGAAACTCCGCCGAACGCGTGGCTACCACGATGATGAATGCAGCCACAATGACAACCAGTGCAATGAGAATCTTGCCGACCATGACGGCACTTCCTCCTGACTACACGCTTTGTCGGGACCGCGTCAGGAAAGATATCTAAGGCTTCTTTTCGGCCATGCTGGCCTTCTCGTGAGCCTTCTCGTCTTTGCTCCAGGGCGGCGTGACCTTGTTGGCCCTGGCGTAGGCCACCGACTGCCCAAGGTGCTCATTGAGATGTCCACTGAGGGCGATGAGCGTCGCACGAACTGTCATGTCGTGTCCGAAAAGGTTCACGGTCTTGTCGAGGTCGGCGTCAGAAACTGCCCCAATCGCATTGTGTACATGCGCGAATGAGGCTTCGAGGATCTTCTTGATCTCGGCTTTGTCCTTCGTCTTCTTGTCCCACTTAGCGGGATTCATCTCAAAGCCAACCTCGGCCGGTGGCTCTTTGCCGGTCGCAAACTTAATTACGGCGTAGTTGCCAAAGGCAATGTGCAGGTAGGCTTCGGCGATCGAGCGCACGCCCGGTGCTGGGCGCCAGTCGAACTTGTTCTGTGGCACTGCCTCTTCCAGGTCGAGCGTCTTCTTTTCAGCATCACTGTATACGCCAAGCAAGTCGCGCTGAAACGCGCCCTTGGCGGGAGCAGCCGGCGCCGGCGCCGCGTACGCCGCAGCACCGACCAGCCCGAGCGCGAGGCTAACTATGACTGTAGAACGGAGGACATTCTTCATCACCCATCTCCTTGTTTGTTGGATTGCGTAAGGTCCGCGTCCCCTTGGATGCCGATAGGGCGGCTTGGAAACAAAGAATGCGACGAGAACGGCTTTAGGCTCTACAGCGCCTTGCGCCCGAATTCGCGAAACTTGTTACTGGCGGCGTCGTGGACGTAGGTGATGACCGTGATGGAGGAACCTGCGATTTCGAAGATGTGGTAGCGCGAGCGCCGATCGGGCGGGCCGTCGTAGGAAGCCGAGCCCGCGCCTACCACGGGGATGCGCGTGCCGCCTGGGCCGGGCAGGTCATTGAAATAGTCGCGGTGGTCGTGGCCGTGCAACACCAGATCGGCGCCGGTACGAGCGAGCAGTCCCTGTAGGGTCGAACGATCGCGCAGGTTGCGTTCCTCGCCATGACGGTTCACGAGCGGCGGGTGGTGGATGAGAACCACGCGCCGGCGACTCTTCACCTCGGGCGCGGTGAGGAGGGATTCCAAGCGACCAAGCTGGCTTTCGCCCACCCGTCCCCAGGCACCGGTGTCGCCCGTGGGCACACCAGTGCTCGTGCATACGATGGCCACCTCGCCGCGCAAGCGTACGAAGGGATAGACGGCATTGTCGGCGCGCAATTCCGCCGTCTGATAGGGGGCGAACATGCGCTCGAACACCCCGTCGGACACCACTTTGGCGACGTAAGCGTCGTGGTTGCCCGGAATGACGGTCACCCGATCCATCGGAAGCTTGGTGGCCTCGATCCAGCGCAAAGCCGCGGCCCACTCGGATTCGAGCGCAATGTTGCACAGATCCCCGGTGAGGGCGAGATGGTCCACGGCCCGCGTTGGCAGATCCTCGACCAGTGCCTGCAAGAGCGCCATGTTGTGCTTGCGCCTGCGCATGAGCAGAAGGTTCAGTCCACCAAGGGCGCGTTTGCCCACAAGGTCGCGCAGCTTGACGTTGCGAAAGCTCTGAAAATGCGGGTCGCTGACTTGGGCGAGACGGAACATCAGTTGGGCTCCACTTGGATCTCAGCCAGCAGACCGAAGTGGTCCGAGGCGTAGACCGAATCAGCGCCGGGCTTGTCGAACACCATGCGACAGGAATGAACCGTTCCGCGCCCGTCACCGCGCATAGGGGTGACGAAGATGTAGTCGAGACGGCGGTCGGGTTCAAGAAACGCCAGCTTGGCGGTGTAGGGATTCGAGCGCGGCCAGGTCCAGCCCGGGTCGCCAGGATGCACGCGCTCCCAGGCGTCCTGAAAGTAGGTTCGCCGGCCGGCCAGGGTGGCCAGGCCGCGCAGGAAACGAAGCTCGTCCGCCTCGGGTCGTGCGTTGAAATCCCCCATCAGGACCTGCGGCGAGTCGCTGATCCGGCCGGCCACACTGGCCGCAATGGCCGAAACCTGATCCTCGCGCTGCTGGCCATGCGTGAGGCGGTAGTTGAGATGCGTGGTGTGGACCCAGACGCTGCCCTGCCCGTTCTGAACACGCGCGGACAGCAGAATCCGCCGCTCCTTGGGCTCGGCGTGAGGCAGCTCCAGCACGTCGTGCTCGACGATGGGCTGACGCGAAAGAATGGCCAGGCCTTCCTGCCCGCCCCCGAACGGCGTGGCCGGTGCAAATACGTGCTCGAAGCCGGCCGCCTTGGCCAGTGTCTCCGCTTGGTTGGGCAAGTGTCCCGGGACCTCCCGAACCTCCTGCAGAGTCACGACATGGGGCGCAAGTTCACGCAGTCCCTGAACAACCAAGGCCATACGCTGCTGCAGCGGCGGCTCGGCACCCCACAGATTCAGGGTGAGGCAGCGCAGGATTCTCACGCGCGATCCCTAGCCGACATTCCCATGGTAGGTGCAACACGAGTCAGCAGTTTCCCACACCGTCACCGCCGAAAGGTGGGGCACGATCTTGAACATCACCTGCCAGATGAAGGCGCACAGATTCTCGCAGGTCGGATTGTCCAGCCCGTGAATATCGTTCAGCGTGTGATGATCGAACTGCTTGAACAGCCCGGCCCAGGCATCGTCGATGACTGCGAAGTCGACGACCCACCCCGTAGCAGGGTCGACCGGACCGCGCAGCGCGATCTCGACCCGGTAGCTGTGGCCGTGCATGCGCGAACACTTGTGTCCAGCCGGCACGCGTGGCAGGTGGTGCGCGGCTTCGAATGAGAAGATTTTCTTGAGATCGACTAGCAAAGCGCCAGGAGTCTAGCACGTGTGAGGGGCTATCTGCCGGCGTAGCGCTTGAGGGCCGGAACCTGCACAATCTTGCCCTCGGGCAAGATGATAGCGGTGAGCTCCCGGCCGTAGACGCAGCCCGTGTCGAGGCCCGTGGCCAGTGGCTGCTGTTGCAAACCTCGGACGGCATCGTGCCCAAAGATGACCCACTCGGGCCCCCGCCACTGGGCGGCCCAGGGAAAGTGAACCAGCAAACGGCTGGTCGGCTCCCCGGTATCGGCAATGCTGCGCAGGGTGCGCAGGTGCTCCCGCCGCTGGTCTTCGACGGCAACGCCAGGAACCAAGCCCGCGTGCACGACCAGAACCTCCGGCCCTCCTGGCCTGACATCGCCAAGCCGGAGAAAAGGTGGGAGGGCCTCAAGATAGGCCCAGTCGTCCTTACCCAAGCTGCGAATGTAGCTGCGCCGACCTTGCGACCTATCTTTGTCTGCCTCGCTCTGGTGCGCGAGCGCGAATGCATCGTGATTTCCCAGCACCGCGAGTAGGCCATCTTCCCGCGCAAACTGCACGACGCCCTGGGAATCGGGCCCCTTGGCCACGAGATCGCCAGCCAGGACCACGCGATCTCCCTTGGCTTGACCACACTTGCGCAGGAGCAACCGGAGTTCCTCCACACACCCGTGGACATCGCCAACGATGATAGTCCTCTGCATCGGATCGGCACATCATAGCAGCCCAGGCAAGAAGTCGAAGTAAGCGCAAGATTCGAGCATCGACATCGGCCTCGGGATCGCTCAGATTGTGGATGTGAGAGAAACGGTGGATACCCGGTCGCGCAGATTGCGCGTTTTGGGACAGTCAGAGCCAGCGACGACCGCAAGCGGCGATAGGCCGCACCATCCGCCGTGGATTCGAGCGCGACTGCCCTCGGGCCAGGTCTACTTCGATCTGCGCCAACGGGTGCATGCGCTGGGCCTGCATACGGTGTGCGAGAGCGCCTCGTGTCCCAACCTGGGCGAGTGTTGGAACGCCAAGTCCCTCACCATCATGATTCTTGGCGGCCTATGTACGCGCTCGTGCAAGTTCTGCGATGTCCCTATCGGCAAACCATTACCGCCGGATCCTGGCGAGCCAGCCCGGGTGGCGGCTATCCTTGGTGAGTTGGGCCTCACCCACACCGTCATTACCTGTGTGACCCGCGACGACCTTGCCGATGGCGGTGCCGCCCACTGGGCCGCTACTATCCGCGCAGTCAAGGAGCGCTGCCCAGACATGGTTCTAGAGGTGCTGGTCAGCGATTTCAAGGGCGACACCGACGCGGTCGACGTCGTTCTGGCTGCCGGCCCCGACGTCTTTGCCCACAACCTCGAAACCGTGCCACGCCTGGCCCGCCAGGTGCGCGTGCAGGCGAGCGTGGAGAGATCGTTGGCGATCCTAAGCCATGCGCATGCCCGAGGGGCGCTGACCAAGAGCGGGCTGATGCTCGGCCTTGGCGAGACCATCGACGAAGTGCGCGCGGTCATGGGCGAGCTGCGCAAAGCCGGGGTGGCCGTCCTGACCCTAGGCCAGTACCTGCGGCCATCGCGCCAGCACTTGGCCGTCGAGCGCCACGCGACGCCGGATGAATTTCGCCAACTCAAGGACGAGGCACTCGCCTTGGGCTTCGCGCACGTCGAGTCCGGCCCCCTGGTCCGTTCGAGCTATCACGCCTCGAACCAGCACGACCTAGTCAAGGCGCACAAGGAAAGAGCACAGAGGGCCTAGCTGCCATAGAGACCGAAAGGCATTCCACGCGCCGAGCTCTGTGCCCTCTTCAGACGAGATCGGCTTCGGCACACGCGATCTGGTCCTCAAGGCGACGATGCTCTGCTGCCAAGTCGCTGCGGCCGAGAAAGGCGGCGTAGCTCATGAACGCGGTCAGGTAGGAAAGATCCTTGGCCCACGCTGGCATGTAGATGGGTTCATTGACCAGCCCTTCGCGCGCCAGACGGTCGAAAAGCGGCGTGTCGTCCACGGCCACCTTGCCCACAAAAAGCATCCTGACCAACTGACTTTGCCCCCTGACTAGCGCGATGCGCAAGAAATTGGTGACACGCAAAAGCCCATCGAGATAGCAGCCATCCTTCGTAAAGGGCGCACCGCCCTCGATGAGCCCCCCACGCATCACGCGACGGGCACAGTCAAACGAGGTGTGCTCGTCGTGACCCCGGTCGCAGAAGAAGCGATAGAGGTCGAGGAAATTCGCGCCTTCCTCGGCCATGTGAATGGCCAGCGTTCGATCGCACAGACGCCGGACCCGCGACAAGCCGATGGAACCCGTGATGAACTCGGTGAACACCGCCAGACCTTCCTGCGTTCGGGACGTGCGCGGCGAGGGTGCGCCGATGAACGGAATCACCGGTTGGGCGCGACCGTTGAGGGTCGTCGCCATGTGGACCTGGCCTTCGTGATACTCGATCTGGCGCAGATCGCGCGGCGAGAACATGGCATCGCACTTGAGCCTAACCTCGGCGGCCGTACTCGAAGCCGAGGCCGCCAGGTGATCGACGATTCGCACTTTGACGGGATGGCTCGTGAAAAACATGGCGAAGCGCGTACGTAGCATCTCGGCGGCCTCCTCGGCAGGCAAGGTCGGGCGATCGACCACGGACAGCGGCGGCGAAAAGCCAGCGATCACCTGCTCGAAGTGACGGGCGAGATCGAGGTTGGTGGTGCGCTTGTCCGAGGACAGGCTGGCTGGACGGCCATAGAGCTCCACCGAATGGTGGTAGAAGTCCCGGCTACCGATACTCAGGAGCATGCGCGCCGAGGTCGACAGCGCCACGCAGGTTTCGCGCAGGAAACGCTCTATCTCGTTGTCTCCGTTCAGGCGGCGACCCAGATTCTGAAAAAGGGTACAGGCCTCCCCCACACCCGCGGGAACGTGGTAGGTGGGCTTGGGCAACATGGAGGCGTTGTGCGCGAAGAACTCGCGCTCGACCTCGTCCGGCCAAGACAACGCCGGAATCACACGCACCGGCTTCTGTGCCTCGGTGATTTCGGAAGAAACCTCACGCAGCAGCGTCACCAACCGTTCCGAGATCGACATGCTTGGTCTTTCCAAGATCGGGGCGTACGGCTGGCAAGTTCACGATGGAATCTCGTCGCATCGTTCCGCGCATCCCTGGTCATGGGCGAAATCTACCCTCATGTCGGGCCAGGAGCCGACAGGAATCGAACGGCACCTCAGGACTTGGCAGGGCGTCGCAACAGAATCGCCAGAGCGCCGTCGCCGCCTCGAGCGCGCGCGGCGGTGGAGAAAGCCAGAACGTGCGGGCGTGCCTGGGGGCTGGACAACTGAGTGACGGCGACGTCACGAAGCACGGGCCCCTCACCGCCCGAGTGCAGCCCGCGACCGCAAATGACCAGCACCGCTCGACGACCAGCGACAGCCGATTCGCGGACAAATTGCTGGAGCCTGTGGCGAGCCACCTCGGCGCCAAGTCCATGAAGGTCGCACGTGCTTTCCGCGCGTATCTCTCCCCGAGCAAGTGCGCGCAAGGTCTCGCGAGAGACGCCATGGCTCGTGCCCGTGATCACCCCGTCTTGGCGCTCGACCACCAGGTCCGCCGGCGCGCGGTCTGCACGCCTGTCGCCCGCGGCGGCGGCCCTGCCGTCCTTGCTGTCGAGCACGGGCGCAACGCGGTCGGCCCCCTTGCGCAGCGGCTCTACGTCCCCGAATTCCTGCGCGAAGAGCCGGCGCTCCTCCTCGCTGAGATCCAGCCACACCCGCCCCAGCAAGGGTTCGCTCTTGGGTGGCAGCTTGCGCATGGACACGATGACGGCTCCTGGATTGAGCTTACCGCAGCCCTTCCTCCGTGCCCTCTGAAGTCTCTGTGCTCTGTCTGCCCTCTACTTGGCGGGCTTGGCGGCGGGTCCCTTTTCGTCGAGGTAGAAGAGGACCCAGGCCAGCGGCGCATTCCAGTTGATCGCGATCTCGTTCACCGACCACGCTTCGATGTTGTCGGCGAAGCACTTCTCGGCAGCGCAATCGTGCAGATGGGCGGCTTTGACGTAGGGGTCTTGCAGGCCTGAATTGGGCCCGCCAGAGACCGCGCCAGGCGGCGCGTGGGGAAACTTGTCGTTTGCCTGAAAGGCCCAAAAGCGGTGGTGCGGATTCACGAGCGGCCTTCCGCCGTACCCGGTGACATAGCACTGGTCCATGGCATTGCGGCCCAGGAGGTAGTCCATGCCCACCACCACGGCATTCAAGTACTTGCGCGCATCGGTGAAATCCGCGGCCAATCCGAGGACGATCAGGTTGTTGAGCAGGAACGAATTGGAACCCCAGGGCGATTGGTTGTCCTTGCCCCAGTCGATGGGGACGCGAAAGCCACGCTGCTTGAGGATGGCCAGATAGGCGTCGGCGGCGGCGACCACGGCGGCGCGCGCGGTCTTCTGCTCCACCGCCGGCAAGGCCCCCGGAACCACGGCCAGCGAAAGGGTGCCAAGCGCCGCAACTTCCTGCCAGGTCATGCTTGACGGAAGACCTTTGCCCTCGTCGGCGCGAAGGTGGGAGGTCACCTTGAGGTAGTTTGGCGACGAGCCGAGGACCTGGCGATACTCGGGCCGCCTGGTCGTGATGAACAGCTCGGCGGCGGCCCAATAGAATTCATCCTCCACGTACTTGTCGTCGTACGGCCCCCCGCCCACGTCGCCGGATTTGGCCAGAATCCCAGGGTTCGCGACCGCGGCGGCCCATGCCTTCTCGGCAGCGGCCACACAGCGCGCGGAGAATTTGGGATCGATGGTCTTCCAGATGCGCCCGGCCTGGGCGGCCACCGCGGCCAGATTCAACGTGGCTGCGGTCGAGACCGGATACAGAAAGCGCGGCATCGGATCTTCGTGCGGGGCCAGTCCAAGTGCGGTCCACGCCTTGTCGTGGATCTTGTGGTGCACCATGCCGGCCCTGGGTTGACCAGCAGGGACCTGCATCTTGAGCAGGAACTCCAGCTCCCAGCGTGCCTCGTCGAGCAGATCGGGAACGCCATTCTTGCGCTCGGGGATGTTCATCGTGCCGTCGGCGATCGCCGCGGTCGACTTGCCGATGAACTGGCTACGTTCGTAAAGGTTCAGCAGCGTCCACACCGAGATGCCGCCGCCCACCACGTACTTGCCGTGGTCGCCGGCATCGTACCAGCCGCCGGTAACGTCCAGGCTGTACGAGCAACCGGAATTGGGTGCGCAAGGGACGTTCTTGTCCGACAGGTGCCCGGCCGGCCGAGCCCACTGCTCGCCGCCAGCAAAGGGCATCGCGATCGGGATGCCGGAGCGGTTGTGGTAGAAATAGGAAAGCGCGTCGTACTTGAGCTTGTGGTAGATGCTGGCGCCGATGTCGAAGGGCCGGCTGCGCTCCGCGCCCACCCCCAAGGTCAAACCGCGGCCCGTCGCCTTGTAGGCGGAGAAGTCGATGACATGGACCATGTCGCCGGACGGAACATCCAGGCCGACAGGCTGCGACTTGCCGAAGGCGGCCTCGTGGCCGTCAGCGCCAAAGAGCTTCCAATCGAGCGGCTGTTTCGCGTCCGAGCGCAGGGTTGCGAGCTTGGCGAGATTGGCGAAGTAGCCCACCTGATTGACCAGGATTTTCGCCGTGGCCGGGGGGCTTGCCTTGGGCGGGCGGGTGAACTGGGCGTCCTCTAGGCGAACGTCGTCGATACAGACGGTGAACGGGCTGTGCGTTCCGTCGGCAAGTCGCCCCCCCATGTGAAAGGTGAGCTCGGCACTGGGATCGTCTGGCCCGCTCTTCTTGAACTTGCCGGAATACCTGCGCGGTGTCTGGTCGACCTTGATCTCTTGGAACCAGTACTCGGTGAAGGGCTGTCCCTGCATGCCGACTTTGGGGCGAACCTGCGTCGGTTGCGTCGCAAACGCACGAAAGTTGATACGGTAGAGGTGGCCGGCCTGAATCGTCATCTCACGATGACGAACCTGCGCGTCCCAATTGTTGTTGCCGCGGTTGTCGATGCGCAGACAGAGCGCACCGTCCACCACGCCAACCTCGCCACGGGCGGGATCGGTGAACGACGAGGTCCAGGGCAAGCTGCTGCCGTCCTCGAAGGTCGCATTCGCGACCAGGTTGTGCGGGTTGATCGAGATGTCGCCAGGCACGGCGGCGAAGTCGTCTGCCGTGCCGCCGCTCGTGCCCTCGTTCCGCCGGGTCTCTCCTATGGGAACGCAGGCTGCAACCCCGAGACACCAGGGCAGCAGCCTGGCTGCCTTCATTCGCCTACCACCACATGCTGGCGGCAAGCGTAACCACGTTCTCGTCGGGGTGGCCGCCCAGGAACTTGATGTCGTAGGTACCCTGTGCACCGAAGGGCCAGGGCATGACTTCGTCGACACGGGTCGGGTCGGAGTAGGCCTTTCCGTAGAAGTAGCGCGAGTACTGCAGGGTGATCGCCTCGTGGGTGACGAACTCGCTGCGGAAGATAAGCTTCGGCGAGACAGCGTAGAAGCTCTGAGTGCTGTCGCTCATGTTGGGGTTCACAACATCGCCGCGGACCCCGAAGGCCATCATGGGCGCGAACGAATAGAGGGCATCCACACCGTACTTCAGCTTGGAGTGTCGGGCATAGTCAGAGGTTACGCTCGTGATCTTGTTGAACATACCGAACAACGTGACGTTGACGTCGGTGCCCTGTCCCCAGAAGGGCCGGGGACGCATCATGAAGCCTGCGAGACTGAACGTGGCCTGCCCCGCAATGGAGTGGATGTGTCCGTTCCCGTCGTTGATATGGTTGACGGGGGGGTCACTGACGCAGCATGCTGTTAGGTCTTGAAAATAGTTCTGTCCCATTTGCCAACCACCCTGGGAGTGCAGGACCTCGATGGAATCGCTGATAGCTCCAGCGTGGTTAGCATTGATGAAGGAATATCCGGCATAGAGATCCAGCCAGCCGACGGCCAGTCGGAGATCGCCGCCCATGACTTGAATGGAAGCCGTACCGGGAGCGTAGATGTATGCCGGTTTGGTGTACGGCGTACCGCCCGTCGCGGCGACGTTCCAGCGGTTATCGCGCACGAATGAGTTGATGTAGTGGAGGGTGAGGGTCAAGATGCTGTCGTAGACGATGCCCGCGTGGATATGGCCGAGCATATTGGTTCCGTTCTGGGTGTTCTGCCCAGGATAGGGCTGCCACGTGGGATAGTCGTACCGGGGCTGGTTGTCCGCGAGGGTATTGGCGCCGATGGTACCGCCGTACATTTGATACATCTGGTCCATCTTGGCGCCGAAACCGCCTTCGATAACGAACTTCAGGTCATCGTTGATCTCGATGTCCGCTGTGCCGGTTGCACCGGCAAGGCGGGTGCGGCCGAACAGGTAGGTCTGATACTCGCCGCCGTCGTACTTGCCGAGAGCGCCGTAGAAATTCGAGAACACGCCCACGTCCCAGGCCATGCCGCCCAGGTTGCCCAGGGCCTCGGGAAACTTCAAGGTCAAGAAGGCGCGGTCGATGCCGAGCTGGTCTTGCAACTCGCGCCAGCCACCCGAGGTGATGTTGTAGCTGGCGATGGAGGTGGTCATCATGACCCGTTGGTTGCCGTACTGGAAAAACAACTCGGCCCACGGCCCCGGGCTGATGCCGGTGAAATTCCAGCGTGTGTAGTTGGAATCGGGAGTGACCGGGATGGCATGGAATTGCAACGTGCCCGGGGTGTAAATGGGCATGTTGTTGGAGTCTTTCAGGATCGAGCCCGACGAGTCGGTTGCTGGAACACCGATCTTCGTGATGCCAATGCGCATCGGTCCGCGGAAGTAACCTTTGAACTTGAAGCCCCAGTCCTTCTCCGAGGTGGTCGACTCGACCGCTTGCTCGTTGCCGGCGGCGTAGGTCAAGCTCTGGCTGTCGAGGCCAGCGCCCGAGACGGTGCGCTTCTTCTGCGCCTTGGGCGCCGCCACTGGCTGTTCCTCGGGCGGCGGTGCCGCGGGCACGGCCACCGGGGTTGGCGCTGCCGCTTCTTCAGTCTTGGCGGCGGGCGTAGATTCGGACGAAGTCCCAGGCTTGCCGCTCTCGATGGGGTTGTCATCGTCGGCAGGGGCTTTGGTTTGGGCCGCCGCTACGCCTGCGAGTAGGAAGGTTCCGAGAAAGGCTGTGGATCGAATTGAACGCAGCATGGTCACTCCCGAGGTTGATAACAGGGGGCGACGAACCCCCGAAGGATGATGGAATCCAGAACCACCGCTTGGGCTCTGGGACGTAAGTAAGTTCTTCCTGGCGCCCTCGTCCGCCCGCTGTGTTGATCTTTGCCGTTCCAAACAAATGAACGGCGCGGGATGGGAACCCAGAAACACAACGACCATCGGAAAGTGAGCGCCAGCACCGAATCGACGCGCGGACTGTACATGAGGTTGGCGCTTTTGTATACGCCTCCACGAAGCGGGGGCGGCTCGTGCCGGAAGGAGCTTGAACGAGCAGGCGCCTAGAAGGCCACCATACCGCCCAGCAAGGCGCTGCCGGTCGCGCGGTGCACACGCTGTCCGTCCAGGCGGAAGATCTCGCCACCGCCATCCAGGTTGAGCGAGAGGTAGGTCCGGCCGTAGATCCGAGCGCTGACAACTGCCGCACCGCCATAGGCGAAGCCGTAGGAGGTGGACACGAAGCCGATCAGGTCGCGCTGGCGCACCATCGGTACCCCCAACGATGGCCCAATCTGAACCGCCCAGCGGGAGGAGAGTGAAAGTGGCAGCAGAAGATCCACGTTGACGCCTCCGCGCAAGAGCGTCGAGCGGTAGACGTCCTGCTGGGAATCGAACGACGCCGCACTGATCCGTCCGCGCACCATGGCCCAGCGCAAATCGCGCGCATAAGACAACGAGAAGGTGCCGAGATAGGATGGGCTGCCAGGGACCACCGAGGTGCTCACCCCGGCGTACGCACCGAGGCGATTGCGCAACTCCAGATCGCCACCCTTGCTGCGTGGATTACCCTGAGGCACGACGACCATCCCATTGGGGTCGACCGTGGTGACACTGCCTGGGGCAAGGACCAGGGTGCGCTCGCTGACGTTGCCGAGGGTTCGGCGAACCACGCGATACTCGCCCGCGGGTAACGCCAGATAGAGGTCATCCCCGGCACTCGACGGCACCTCGGCCACAACCTCATCGCGGGTCCTGTTGACAATCGTGTAGGTCGACCCAGCCTCGCGCACGAAGGCCAGTCGCGCGTCCTTGGCGCGGGTGCGCGTCAGGACGACCTCGCCGGCGCCTGCCATGCGATAGTCGTAGGTCGGGTGCTGGCCACCCGTCAGACTCGCCGCGGTGCTCGCCAGGGTTCGCTTGAAGGCGAATTGGTAGACCTCGCTCAAGGTCACCTGACCATCGTGCGACGTATCCGCGGCCCCGAGCAAACCGGCCATGATGCTTTGGCTGAAGAATGATCCCTTGAGGTCGTCCGACTCTTGCGAGAACTCGTTGGACGTCGATGAGGTCACGATGGCCAGGCCTTTGACCTGGCCCGGATCGGCCAGCCTGACCTCGTAGCCGGGAACGCGCTTACCGCCCTTCACGCCGGTCAAGGCCCCGGACTGGCAGGCATCCACGAACGCCACGCGAATGTCGGCCGAGGTAAGCTGCTCAAGATACCCGCGCAGGTCACGCAAGGGCAGACGATCGGACCCAATCTCCAGCGCTTCGTTGTCGCCATGGCCCGAGTAGTAGAATAGAAACAGGGTCTGGTTGCCGGCGGCTTTGGCCGCCTCGAGCTTCCTGCGAACCTCCACCAGGCCCTTTTCGATCTCGGCGCGGCTGGCCCCACGCAGGGTCACGATGTCGTCGAAATCACCGGCGGTTCTTAGCAGATCCCCGAGCCGGCCCACTTCTTCTTCGGCGTAGTGCAGGCTGCGCGCCGAATCCCGTCCCGCGTTGTTTCCAGCCACGAGCCCAAGGCGAACCTGCCTAGGCTGTGCGCGCGCGGGAGCGGCGCCAAGCCCAAGCCCTATCGCCAAGGCAAGAATGCCTGAACACAAGGACCGCATGTCAGGGTCTCCTTAGTAGCATTGACACCTGCTGTACGGGTAGGTCAAGGGCTGTCATGCGGCGCACGTCACTCTCCGCTGCGGATAACGCATCGCCCACTGCGGAACGCACGGCGTCGTCGGCGAACTGACTCTCCGCCCACAGCGCGAAGATACGCTCCCAGCCTTTGTGGCTGTCCAGCTCGACCGAGCCAGGCAAGAACACGTGCGCGCCGGCCTCCGCGCTCACCCCGACCAAGGTGTGCTCCTCGTAGTAGGGAAAAACCTTGCCTTGGTCGTCGACCCCGAACACCAGGAGATACCCTGGTCGGCCTGCGCTGTAGGCGAAGCGCAGGCGGTCACCCTCAAGGAAATCCCCTCCCTCTGCAGCGGGGAACACACTGTCCCCACGCTTGCAGTAGACCTCGACGATCAGCTCGCCCTTGATAGCGGCTCCAGTCTGAGCGCCTTCGCCATGCCAGCGCACGGCGGGCCGAGCGAAGAGCAGCAAGGCAGCGGCGGCAGGGACCAGGAAAGCAGGCGCCAGAAACCGAAGCCAGCGTCTCCCGCTTCGCCGCCGCTCGACGAGCTCCAGAATGTTCCGCGCGGCCCGGGCACTGGCCGCGGCCGGATCGGCGCCAAGCAGCAGGGCGCGTGCGCTGGCAATGTCGTCGAGCACGGCCGAACATCGCCCGCATCCTTGAACATGGGCGACGAATGCGGCGGGACGCTCGGGCTCGGGATGAGCCTCCCAGCGCGAAAGTTCGAGGCGTGAAGGGCAGGCAGACATGCTCCCTACTCTTCTTCCTTGCT
>Ga0265342_10002440_pt1 | contig 16052 bp, 14 predicted proteins | sample 4CB327metaG_FD_203125 | JGI IMG/M metagenome (GOLD analysis project Ga0265342, IMG submission 203125) | Rhizosphere microbial communities from Carex aquatilis grown in University of Washington, Seatle, WA, United States - 4-CB3-27 metaG | ecosystem: Host-associated > Plants > Roots >...
CGCGCGACCTCTTCGGCCGCGCTCTGATACGCGTACGTATCGTCGTGCAGCGTATCGTCCAAGTCGAAGAGGACGATATCGATGCGGCGCACGGGGCCTCTCTACTGCGCCGGGATCAGGCGAAGGCCGGCGACCTTACCCTGGTTGTCCACGCCGAAGTAGTAGTCCATTTTCGATCCGTCGGTAAAGGTCAGCCGGTAGACGGCGTACGTGTACCCGCTTTGCGACATAATCTGCGTCTGCTCGAACGAGGTGGGCGCGCCGAGGCTGCCGATCATGCCGCGCACTTGCGTGAGCTGCTGGTCGGTCAGCGCGCCGTTGGCCGCCGTTGCGAGCTGCGAGCGGTCCACCTTGCCGGTCTGCAGTTCCGAGAACCAGCTCTTCGCGCGCGCCATGAGCGAGGCGTCGGGCGTCTGCGCCGGCATGGCGGCCGAACCGCCGGGCTCGGGCGGAGCGGTCGGCTCGCCCGGCGCGGCGGCGAGCGTGCAGGCCAGCAGCGCCGCGCAGAGCAGCGCCTGGAACGAGGCAGGCATGAGAGTCCCTTTCATGTACGAGATGTCCTAACGGATTTGTGAGATGCGTTCCTGCAGGAACGTCCAGCCGTCGGGCGAGATCTTCACCGACCCCGAGAAGGGTGTGGCAAACTCGTAGACCACCACGAAGAGTATCCCGATCAGGCCCATGAGGATCGCGGTCATCGTTAGCTGTGCCGGACGGTTCTCGACCCCGAAGATGAAGCAAAACGAAAGCATCGCAATCGCCCCCGCTACGAGTGCGAACCAGAGCACGAACGGAACCGCGGGAGCGGCCTGGATGACCCGTTGGCGCCTTGCGTCCAACAGGCGGCCCACGTCGCTCTGGGCGATCTGCTGCGTGTTGCTGTCGCGCATCGTAACCGGCGAGAAGATGTTGATGCGATGCGACATGTCCTCGATCATCGGCACGGGATCGGCGGAAACGTCCTGGTCGGCATTCATCTCGGGCCACTCCTTGGAGATGAGCGCCCGCGCGTAGGAGCGGATGTCGCCGCGCACGGCGGCGGCCAGCGCCGGCGGGAAGCCCTCCACGACATGGTAGAGGTCCGCACCGGCATCCACCTCGGCGATGACGTTCGTCACCGCGGCGTCGTACTTTTGCCAAACCACGACCACGACGAAGCCGAGCAGAACGGCGTAGAGCACTCCCACGGCCGAAAAAAGGTAGCCCGCGACGTCGTTGTGGCGTCGCATCACCTCGCTTTTAAAGCGCCGCTGAAAGAAGGCGTGCAGCCCGACCGAGCACGCGATGACGACCGCTATGACGAGCAGCTCGTCCACGAGCTCGGGAACGATGAGAACCGTGTGCGTCATCGCACCGAACACGTCAGCCTCCCACCAGTTCGGCCAGCGCTTTGTCCAAGATCTTCGGCGCTTTTCCGCCGAAGAGGATGCCCTCGCTGCCGCCGGCCTGCTTTCTCACTTCGATGAGTTCGTCGCGCAGGGCGGCAGCCTTCTCGAACTCGAGGTTCGCCGCGGCTTCGCGCATCTTGCGTTCCAGATCCGCGGCCATCCGCAGCGCGACCTCGCGCGGCAGGCGCTCCTGATACTTAGCCGCCTGCTCCTGCGTCGCGATCATGCTGAGGATGTCGTGAATCTCTTTGCGGATCGTCTTGGGTTCGATGCCGTGCTCGCGATTGTAGGCAACCTGCATTTCGCGGCGGCGTCGCGTCTCGCCCATGGCGCGCGCCATGGATTCGGTGACGACGTCGGCGTACATGATGACCTTGCCGTCCACGTTTCGCGAGGCGCGCCCGATCGTTTGGATCAGCGCCGTGCCGCTGCGCAGGTAGCCCTCCTTATCCGCATCCAGGATGCAGACGAGGGAAACTTCCGGAAGATCCAGCCCTTCGCGCAGGAGATTGATGCCGACGAGCACGTCGAAGACGCCGGCCCGGAGGTCGCGCAGAATCGCGACCCGCTCGAGCGTATCCACCTCGCTATGCAAGTACCGCACGCGCAGGCCGTTTTCGAGCAGGAAGTCGGTGAGGTCCTCCGCCATCTTCTTCGTCAGCGTCGTGACGAGGACGCGCTCCTTGCGCGCCGCGCGCTGTACGATCTCTTCCATGAGGTCGTCCACCTGGTTGCGCGTCGGACGCATCTCGACCTCGGGATCCACCAAGCCCGTCGGCCGGATGATCATCTCGACGACCTGCGCGCTCCGAGCGATCTCGTACGCGCCCGGCGTCGCCGACACGTAGACGACCGTCTTGAGGTGCGCGTCGAACTCCTCGTACGTGAGCGGACGGTTATCGAGCGCGCTGGGCAAACGGAATCCGTGCTCGGCGAGCACTTCCTTCCGGCGCCGGTCCCCCGCATACATCGCGCGCACCTGCGGCAGCGTCACGTGCGACTCGTCCACGAAGAGCAGCCAGTCTTTCGGAAAGAAGTCCAAGAGGCACGACGGCGTCGAGCCGGGCTCGCGTCCGGTGAGGTGGCGCGAATAGTTCTCGATGCCGTTGCAGTAGCCGACCTCGCGCAGCATGTCTAGGTCGTAGCGCGTCCGCATCTCCAACCGCTGCGCCTCGAGCAGCTTGCCGTTCCGCTTGAAGTAGGCCAGCCGCTCTTCCAGTTCCGCCTCGATCGAGACGATCGCCCGCCGCAGCTTTTCCTCGGGCGTGATGAAATGTTTGGCCGGAAAGATGAGCAGTTCGTCCTTGCGCGCGACGTACTCGCCGGTGAGGAGGTTGACCACGTCTATGGATTCGATCTCGTCGCCGAAGAACGCGATGCGGTGAACGAGCTCCTCTTCGATGCCGACGTATTCGAGCGTGTCGCCGCGTACGCGGAAGGTCCCGCGCACGAGATTGATGTCGTTGCGGCGATACTGCATGTCCACGAGTTTGCGCAGCAGCGCGTCCCGGTCAACCGTTTCCCCGACGCGCACGCGCGCCGACATCTCCATATAGTCCGAGGGCGAGCCCAGGCCGAAGATGCAGGAGACCGACGCGACGATGAGCGTGTCCGGACGGGTCAGGAGCGATTGCGTCGCCGAGTGCCGCAGGCGCTCGATCTCGTCGTTGATCGAACTGTCCTTCTCGATGTACGTATCGGTGGACGGGACGTACGCCTCGGGCTGGTAGTAGTCGAAGTACGAGACGAAGTACTCGACCGCGCTGTTCGGAAAGAACTCGCGGAACTCGGCGCAGAGCTGCGCGGCGAGCGTTTTGTTGTGGCAGAGGACGAGCGTGGGTTTGCGGACCAGCTCGATCGTGCGGGCCATCGCCATCGTCTTGCCGCTGCCGGTGACGCCCAGCAGCGTCTGTGCCCGGTCGCCGCGCTCGATGCCGCGGGCGAGCGCCTGCGTCGCGGCGGGCTGATCGCCCGCCAGCGCAAAGGGTGAGACGAGGGTAAACTCTTGAGCCACTGCCTTCCTCCAAACCGCCTTCGAGGGCCTACCGATTCAGGGCGCGAACGTTTCAGCCGTCGCCTTGCGCCTAGCCCGGGGAGAACGGCCATGAACCAGCACCCGCTTCTCTTCTGCGGAAACTCGAATCCGCAGCTCGCTGAAGAGATCGCCAAGCGCCTGCGGCTCCACGTCGGCAAGGCGCTGGTTTCCGAATTTCGGAACGAAGAGACGCGCGTCGAGATCCGCGAGAACGTCCGGGGCTCCGAGGTCTTCGTCGTGCAGTCCATCTGCAAGGCGCCCAACGGCAAGGGCGTCAACGACTCGGTGATGGAGCTGCTGCTCATGGTTGACGCCCTGCGCCGGGCCTCGGCGGCCCGCATCACCGCGGTGATCCCCTACTACGGCTACGCCAAACAGGACAAAAAGACGAAAGGCCGCGAGCCGATCTCGGCCAAGGTCATCGCGAACCTGCTGAAGGTCACGGGCGCCCGGCGACTCGTCACCATGGACCTGCACGCCGCTCAAATCCAAGGCTTCTTCGACATTCCGGTGGACAACCTCATGGCCGAGCCGGTGCTCTGCAACCACCTTAAGAAGGAGGGCCTCTGCGACGACAAGATCGTGGTGGTCTCCCCCGACGCCGGGGGCGTGCACAGGGCCGAGCGGTTCGCCAAGCGCCTGGGCAGCTCGCTGGCGATCGTTTTCAAGCGCCGCCCCGAGCCGGACGTGGCCGAGGTGACCGACATCGTCGGCGACGTCACCGGGAAGGTTGCGGTGGTGGTGGACGACATGATATCCACCGGCGGCACGCTCGCCAAGGCTGCCGAAGCGATCAAAGCCCGCGGTGCGACGAAAGTCTACACGGTCGCCACGCACGGGATATTTGCGGGCGACGCCGTAGAGGTTTTAGAGCAATCGGAGATCGAGAAGGTGCTCGTTACGAACACCATCCCCTTCGCGAACGTCGCGAACCACCCGAAGTTCGTGCAGTTGTCCATCGCGCAGGTCTTCTCCGATGCCATAAGTCGCATTACGACGAACCGTTCGGTCTCCGAGCTCTTTGACGGAGACGAGACGGCCAACGGGCTCGTCGAAACCCCGGCAGAGACCCTCGCCCCGGTGTAGAGAGCAGAGAGAAAGGAACTCGTGGCTACCAACGATTTGAACCTCCCCGTCGAGCGTCGCGGCAAGCTCGGCACGACCGGGGCCCACGCGCTGCGCGCCGCCGGAAAGATTCCGGCGGTCGTCTACGGCCACGGCACCCAGCCCGACCACGTCGCCCTTGACGCGCACGCGTTTGAAGAACTGCTCCACCGTTCCGGGCGCAACGCGATCGTCACGCTCGTCGAAAGCTCCTCGAAGCGCCAGACCGCGCTCATCCGCGTCGTGCAGCGCCATCCCGTCTCGCGCCGGGTGGTCCACGCCGATCTCCAGCGCGTCTCCGCCGACGAAACGATCTCGGCCATGCTCCCGATCGTCACGATCGGCGTCGCCGAAGGCGTCAAACAAGCCGGGGCGGTGATGGACGTGCTCGCGCACCAGATCGAGATCGAGGGCCCGGCCGACAAGATTCCCGAGCGCGTCGAAGTGGACGTCACGGCGCTGGGCGTGCACGAGCACGTGACGGCCGCAGATATCCCGCTGCCGCCGGGCTTCAAGCTGCTCACGCCGCCGGATACGGTCGTGATCACGATCGAGCCCTCGCGCACCGCGCAGGATCTCGAAGCGGCTGCCGCCGGCCCGCAGGAAGGCGCCGAGCCGGCCGTCGTCGGCGCCGAAACGCCTTCCGAGGGCGGTTAGCGCCTGGCCGAACGGCGCTCGCCGCACGTGGTCGTCGGCCTGGGGAATCCGGGCGACGAGTACGCGCGCACGCGGCACAACGTCGGCTTCATGGTCGTGGACGAACTCGCGCGGCGGCGCGGCATCACGACCTGGAAGAAGAAAGACTCGGCGCACCAAGTGCTCGACTCGGCCGGGCCGGTCGTTCTCGTCAAGCCGCTCTCGTTCATGAACCTCAGCGGCGCGCCCGTGCGGCTCATCTCATCCTGGTACCGCGCGCCGGCCGCCGACGTGCTCGTCGTCAGCGACGACATGGACTTGCCGTTCGGACGGCTGCGCATGCGCGCCTTCGGCGGGCACGGCGGCCATAACGGGCTGCGTTCGGTGGTCGCGACGATCGGCGAGGGCTTTCCGCGCCTGCGCGTCGGCGTCGGGCGCCCCGCCTACGACAGCATAAACCACGTCCTCGGGCCGTTCAGCGCACAGGAGCGCGTACGCTTGCCGGAGATCGTCTCGGCCGCTGCCGACGGGGTGGAGATTTGGCTGGACGAAGGCGTTGATGCGGCGATGCGGATGGTGAACCGCTACGGGCAGCCGCTCGAGACGTGATTGATCGCCGCGATACGCGCGCCGGTGCCCGGATGCGTGTAGAGAAGGAACGTGGCGCTCGCCTCGGGGCAGACTTCTTCCATCCGCTGATCGCTGTCGCGAACGAGCGCGCGCACCGCCGCGGCCGAATCGCCGGTTAACGCGACGGCATACCTGTCCGCACCGAAATCGTACGAGCGAAGCGCGGCATTGCGCACCGGGACCGCCGCGAGGTAGACGAGCGCGAGCAGCGCGCCGACGATCGCCAGGCGCGAGAGCGGATCGTCGTCGCGGCGGAACGGAATGCGGTCGGCGATGACGACCGCCAGCGCCCCGAAGACGATGATGACGCCGCCGACGATCAGCGCGATCGAGATGAGGTCGTGGTGCACGATGTGGCCGAGCTCGTAGGCAACCTCGTAGGCGATCTCCGGCGAGGTCGAACCTGCGACGAGCGTATCGGTGAGCAGGATCCGGTGCGCCTCACCCAAGCCCAGCACGACCGCGCCGCCGCTCGGAGAGTTGTGGACGACCTCGATCATGACCGGCACGTTCGAGAGATGCGCCCGCGCCAGGACGACCTGGAGTTCCGAAGAGAGCGTGCCTGCGACCGGTCGAATCTGTCGCGGAGCCGTCTGCAGGTACTGTCCTGCGTACGACCAGCCGACGCTCAGGGCGAGGATCGCGACGATCGTGTACGCATACCACTGGTGCGTGCGCTCGGCGAGCCGCAAAACGACGGCGGCGATCACTCCCGCGACGATCGTGCCGAGCAGCGTGTAGCCCAGCCAGGCGAGCGCCCAGGCGCCGGTGAGCTCTACCGAGAGGCCGAGGGTCCGGTCCACGCGATACAGGTAGAACGCCGGGACGAAGCCGGCCAACCGGGCGACGAGAGCGAGCGCCGCGCCGAAGAGGAAGCGCACGGTCCACTCGCTTCGGAAGCGCCGCCGCAAGCGATCGCGCAGCGCGGCCGCGCCGCCCGAGCTCCATAGGTAGAAGAGCGCGACGGCTTCGAAGAGCTGTACGATCACCAAGCCGGGGATCGTCCAGTGCGCGCGCCTGAGCGCCGCCTGCTGACGGGCCCTGTCCACGAGCGCGGTCGCCGGCTGCGCGAGGAGCGTGCCGGCAGCGATCGAGTCCACGCGACGGTCCAGCTGGTTGGGACGCTCGATGGCCGCCGCGGCGAAGGCGTACGAAGCGAGGGCCAAGAGTACCGTCAGCGCCGCCACGACGAGGGTTCGCCGATCTCTGAGCGCCATTACGGCGGACTTCGCGGTGGCCGAACCTATCTCTTGGGCAGCGGGCGAGCCGGATTGCCCGCGACGCGTTCGCCGGCGGGCACGTCTTTCGTCACCACCGAGCCGGCGCCGGTGAGGGCGCCGTCGCCCACGCTCACCGGGGCGACGAGCGACGTGTTCGAGCCGATCGAGACGTTGCTGCCGATCGTGGTCGGATGTTTGCGTTCGCCGTCGTAGTTACAGGTAATCGTTCCGGCGCCTACGTTCGTGCCCTGGCCGATCGTCGCGTCGCCGACGTACGAGAGATGGCTCACTTTGACGCGGCGGCCCAGTTTCGATTTCTTGATCTCGACGAAGTTGCCGATGTGCGCCCCCTCGCCGAGTTCGGCACCGCCGCGCAGGTGCGCGAAGGGCCCGATATGGACGCCGTCGCCGACGCTCGCGTCCATGACGACGCTTTCGCGCACGGTCACGCGTTCGCCCAGTTTTACGTTCGAGAGCCGCGTGTTGGGGCCGACGACGCACGCGCGGCCGATCTGCGAGAGCCGCGAAATCGCCGTGTTCGGATAGACGACCGTATCGGCACCGATCTCGAGCTCCGGCTCGAGGTAGGTCGTCTCCGGATCCACGATCGTGACGCCGTCGCGCATGTGCTGCGCGCAGAGCCGCGCGTTGAGCTCTTTACGCGCGAGCGCGAGTTCGACGCGGTCGTTGATGCCGAGCACGTGCAGGTGGTCGGTGGCACGGACGGGCAGCACGCCCTTGCCGGCGCCGGAAAAATGCGCGACCGTGTCGGTGAGGTAGTACTCGCCCTGGGCGTTGTCGCGCGTGAGGTGCGGGATCGCTTCGCGCAGCGCGGCTTCGTCGAAGGCGTAGATGCCGGCGTTCATCTCGTCTATGGCAAGTTCGTCGGGCGTCGCGTCGCGCGCTTCGACGATGCGCTCGACTTGCGCGCCGCGCCGCACGATGCGGCCGAAGTTCGAGGGGAGCGGCATCCCGACGGTCACGAGCGCCATCGCCGCGCCGCCGGGTCCCGCCGCATCGAGCGAACCGATCGTCCCGGCGAAGATCTCCTGCGAGACGAGCGGCATATCGCCGCAGGCGACGACGATCCGGCCGTTCGCCCGCGGTTCGAGCGCCTCGAGCGCAATCTTCACCGCGTGCCCGGTGCCCAGCCGTTCCGATTGCAGAATGCCGGCGACGCCGAAGGCAGCTATCTGCTCGGCCAGCTCCTCGTTGACGACGACCGCGATCTCCTCGACGCCGGCACCGCGCAACGCGCGCAGCACGTACCAGAGCAACGGACGCCCGCAGATCTCGTGCAGAACCTTCGAGCGGGCGCTCTTCATGCGCGTTCCCTGCCCCGCCGCCAAAACGATCGCTCGTACCATCCTACTCATGCGCTATCGAGCATGGACTGCCACGCTTCCTTCTCGCTCTTCGTCGGCGCTCCGAGGAGCGCGAGCGCGTCGCGAAGACGTTCGCGGACCATATCGCGCCCGAGCAGGTCCATAGAGTCGTAGAGCGGGATCGAGGTGGGGCTGCCGGACACCGCGACGTAGAACGGCCGCGCGATCTCGCGCGGCTTCTTCCCCAGCGCGGCGGCGACTCGTCCGAGCGCACCTTCCACCGCCGGCGCGTTCCACGCCGGGAGGCGCTCGAAGGCGACGAGCGCAAGCGCGAGCGCCTGACGGATCTCGACGTCCTCGAGCTTGGATCCGCGGAAGGCCTGCGCGTCGAGCGACAGTCGTCCCGAAAAGAGAAAGGCGAGCAGCGGGCCGAGATCGCTGAAGCGCTCGACGCGCGGCGCGGCCAGTTGTGCGATACGCGTCAAGCGCTGCGGCGAGATCGCCCAGGCCTGCGCGCGAGCCGCGAACGAGGCGGGATCGAGCCGCTCGCGCAGGTAGCGCCCATTGAGCCAGTCGAGTTTGTGGACGTCGAAGACCGGGCCGCCGACCGGCACCGCATCGGGATCGAAACGCCGCACCATCTCGGCGAGATCCATGAGCTCGTCCTCGCCCTCTCGCGCGGCGTTGGCCAGCAGTGCCAGGAAGTTCAGCAGCGCTTCGGGCAGGTAGCCCATCGCCTGGAAAAAGAGCATTCCGGTCGGATTCTTCCGTTTGCTCAGCTTGCTCTTATCCGGATTGCGCAGCAGCGGCAGGTGCATGAGCTCGGGCGGCTGCCAGCCGAAGTACTCGTAGAGCAGCAGATGTTTGGGCGCGCTCGAGACCCACTCCTCGCCGCGAAAGACGTGCGTGATCTCCATGAGGTGATCGTCCACGACGTTGGCCAGATGGTAGGTCGGAAGGCCGTCGGACTTTATCAGCACCTGCATGTCCACGCTCTTCCACTCGAACTCGATCGGACCGCGCCGCCGGTCTTTCACGATGCAGACGCCTTCGTCGGGAACGCGCAGGCGAACGACGTACGGTTCGCCCGCGGCCTCGCGGCGCGCGACCTCCTGCGCGTCGTACCCCAAGCAGAGGCCGTCGTAGCGCGGCGCCTGCGAGGCGGCGCGCTGCGCGACGCGCATCTCTTCCAACCGTGCCGGCGTGCAGAAGCACTTGAACGCGTGGCCGCCGGCGAGAAGTTTTCCGGCGTACTCGCGATAGATGCTCGATCGTTCGCTCTGACGGTACGGGCCGTGCGGGCCGCCGACGTCAGGGCCCTCGTCCCAATCCAGCCCGCACCAGTGCAGCGCATCGAGGATCGCGCGCTCGCTCTCGGCGGTGCTCCGGGCTTGGTCGGTGTCCTCGATTCGCAGGACGAACTCGCCGCCGTGCTGCCGCGCGAAGCAGTAGTTAACCAGCGCGACGTAGGCCGTGCCCACGTGCGGGTCGCCGGTCGGCGACGGCGCGACGCGCGTTCGTACCTTGGTCATGGACGGAAGGCTAGGCGACGGGAGACTGCCGCTTGCCGCACTCGCGCCGCACGAAGTCCACGATATCCTGCAGCGGTGCCCCCGGCGTGAAGATCTCGCGCACGCCGAGCTCTTTCAAGCGGGCGGCGTCATCGGGCGGGATCGTTCCGCCGCCGAAAAAGACGACGTCGCCGGCGTCTTGGGCCCGCAGCTGCTCGACCACGAGGGGAAAGAGCGTCATATGCGCACCCGAAAGGATCGAGAGGCCGATGCCGTCGGCGTCTTCCTGAATCGCCGTCTGGACGATCTGTTCGGGCGTCTGGAACAGCCCGGTGTAGATGACCTCCATGCCCGCATCGCGCAGCGCGCGCGCGATGACCTTCGCGCCGCGGTCGTGCCCGTCGAGCCCGGCTTTGGCGATGATGACGCGCAGCGGCCGTTCGCCCATCTAGATAACCGCGCGCTCGACGTAGCGGCCGTAGACGGACGCCATGGCTTCGACGATTTCGCCCTCGGTGCAGTAGGCGTTGACGCAATCTATCAGGTGCGGCATGAGGTTGTCCTGCGGATCGCGGCAGGCCGCGCGCAGGCGTTCGATCGAGCGTGCAACGGCCGCATCGTCGCGCCGGCCGCGCAGGTCGGCAACGGAGCGCGCCTGCCCGCGCTCGGTCTCTTCCGTGATCTTCAAGAGATCGGCCGGGAGCGTCTCGTCTTCTTTCACGAAGGCGTTCACGCCGACGATGATGCGTTCGCGCGTCTCGATCGAGCGCTGGTAGCGATAGCTCGCTTCGGCGATCTCGCGTTGGAAGAATCCGGACTCGATCGCTTCGATCACGCCGCCGTACTCGGCGATCTGCTCGAAATAGGCCTCGGCCTGGCGCTCCATCTCGTCGGTGAGCGCCTCGACGTAGTACGATCCGCCGAGCGGATCCACGACGTTCGTCACGTTCGTCTCGTACGCCAGCACCTGCTGGGTGCGCAGCGCGATCTCGACCGATTTCTCGGTCGGCAGCGCCAGGACTTCGTCCATCGAGTTCGTGTGCAGCGACTGCGTTCCGCCGAGAACCGCGGCCATCGCTTCGAAGGCGACGCGCACGATGTTATTCTCGGGCTGCTGGGCGGTCGCGCTGCAGCCGGCCGTCTGGGTGTGGAAGCGCAGCTGCCACGAGCGGGGATCGCGCGCGCCGTACTTCTCGCGCATGTGTCGCGCGTAGATGCGGCGGGCGGCGCGGAACTTGGCGATCTCCTCGAAGAAGTCCAAGTGCGAGTTGAAGAAGAACGAGAGGCGCGGCGCAAACGAGTCCACGTCCATGCCCGCGGCCATGGCCGCCTCGACGTACGCGAAGCCGTCGGCGAGCGTGAAGGCCAGTTCCTGCGCGGCGGTGGATCCGGCTTCGCGAATGTGGTAGCCGGAGATCGAGATCGTGTTCCACTTCGGCATCTCGCTCGTGCAGAACGCGATCATATCCACGATGATGCGCATGTGCGGGCGCGGAGGGAAGATCCACTCCTTCTGCGCGATATACTCTTTGAGAATGTCCGCCTGGATGGTGCCGCCGAGCTTGGCGCGCGGGATGCCTTTCTTCTCGGCAGCGGCGACGTACTGAGCCAGCGCGATGCAGGCCGGGCCGTTGATCGTCATCGAGGTCGTGATCTCGCCCATGTCTATGCCGTCGAAGAGCACTTCCATGTCGGCCAGCGAGTCTATCGCGACGCCGCACTTGCCGACCTCGCCGCGTGACTGCGGAGCGTCGGAATCGTACCCCATGAGCGTCGGCATGTCGAAGGCGACGGAGAGACCGTGCTGTCCCTGAGCGAGCAGAAAATGGTATCGCTCGTTCGTCTGCTTTGCCGTCCCGAAGCCGGCAAACTGCCGCATCGTCCAGAGCCGGTCGCGGTACCCGTTGGGGTGGATGCCGCGCGCGTACGGATACTCGCCCGGCCACGCGAGATCGCGGGCGAGGTCGAGGTCCGCGACGTCGGCAGGGTCGTAGATCTTCTTGAGTGGGACGTCGGAGATCGTCCGGTCCACGGCGCCCGAACCCGGGCCGCTGCGCGGACGCCCCTTGGCCGAGGCCTCCTCCCAGCGCCGGCGCTGCTCTTCGTAGGCCGGCGTCGTCTGCGCCCCCAGCCCGCTGGGCCGCTCGATCATCTTCGCCATTGCGTGCGCACCATTCGACGCACCAGGGCGATTCTCCCTAAGGGAGGCCTACCTCTAAAACGTCGCGAGGATGCGGTCTGCGGCTGCGTAGGGGTCGAGATCGCCGGTATCGCCGTCGCGCAGCGCGCCCTCCAGACGAGCCGCCAGGCGCCCCATGGCGAGCTGACGCACTTGATGGACGAACGCGTCGCGCCGGCGCCGTACGATCTCGCCGGTTTCGTTCAAGTACGCCGCGTGGCGTTCGATCGCGTTCCAGAGTTCGTCTATGCCCTCGCCGGAGAGCGCTTGGGTCGCGACGAGTTCGGGCACCCAGCCCTCCCACTCCAGCATCTCCATCGTCGAACGTATCTCGCGCCGCAGCTGATTGGCCATCGGGTGGTCGGACTTGTTCACGACGAAGACGTCGGCGATCTCCATGATGCCGGCCTTGAGCACCTGAATCGAGTCACCGCTGCCCGGCTGCAGCGCGACGAGCGTCGTCTGCGCGAGATCGGCGATCGCGATCTCACTCTGGCCGACGCCGACCGTCTCGACGATGACGACGTCTTTGCCGAACGCATCCATCAAGAGCACCGCATCGGCGGTGGCGCCGGCAAGACCGCCGAGGTGTCCGCGGCTGGCCATCGAGCGTATGAAGACGTCGGGATCGGTGAAATGCTCGACGAGACGAATCCGATCGCCCAGCAGAGCGCCGTGGGAGAACGGCGAACTCGGATCTACCGAGACGACGCCGACGGTCTTTCCGAGGGAGCGCGCTTTGGCGACCAGTCCGGCGCAGAGCGTGGACTTCCCGACCCCGGGCGGCCCGGTGAGTCCGAGGATCGTCGCGCGCCCGGCTTTCGAATAGAGTGCGCCGACGAGGGCGGCGCCGCGTCCGGCTTCGGCATACGAGATCGCGCGCGCGAGCGCGCGCGGCTTGCGCAGTTCGAAGTCGTGCAGCAGTTCGAGGCCGTCGTCGGTCAAAGCCTTGCTTTCTTTGGTTCCCGGCCCGCGCGGGGCCTCCGGCGCGGAGACGCGAAGTTACCCGGCTCATAGTGTCCCTGCTCTTTTCCGCGCTCCTGGCGCTGGGTTCCGCGCAGGCCGCGCGTATAGACGAGATCGTCGCCGCGACGATGCGCGCCGATCACATCGCAGGGTTGTCGCTCGGCATCGCGCGGCGCGGAGTGCCGCTCTACCTACGCGGCTACGGCGAGCGCGATCTCGCGCGAGCCCTTCCGGCCGACGAGTACACGGCGTACTGCGCCGGCTCCATCGCCAAGCAGTTTACGGCAGCCCTCGTGATGCAGCAGGCGGTCGCGGGGCGGATCGCACTCGAAGCGCCCCTTTCGCGCTACCTGCCCGGCGCCGGCGCATACGCGAGCGTGACCGTCGCACAGCTCCTCGGCCAGACGAGCGGCATTCCATCCTACACCGACCGGCCCGAAGCCGAGCTGCGCGCGCTCGCCGCCTCGAATCCCCCGCCGCAAGCGCTCCGGCAACTCGCGGCCGCCGCCCCGCCGGCTTTTGCGCCGGGCGATGCGTGGCAGTACAGCAACACGAACTATCTGCTGCTCGGGATGATCCTCGAGCGGGTCGCCTCCAAGCCCTACGCCGCGCTGCTCCAGAACGAAGCGAGCGCACTGGGTTTGCGCTCGACCGCGTTCGGTGCGCCGGCGAGCGGCGATGCGGCGCAAGGCTACGCCTGGCACGACGGCTTCCTGCCGGTAACGACGACGGTGCAGATGGCGAATCTCGCGTATGCGGCGGGCGGCCTGACGTCGAACGTGCCCGATCTGCTCGCGTGGCTCGAAGCCCTGCGCGGCGGCGCGGCGGTTTCCCCATCTGCGTTTGCGACGATGACCTCTTCGGTTCGCTTGAACGACGGGATACCGGCGCACTACGGGTACGGCTTCTTCATCGCCGACTGGTACGGCCGGCGCGTCGCGTTCGCACCAGGCGAACTCGACGGTTTCTCCGGGGCGGATGCGATCGTGCTCGACGACGGCCTCGAGCTCGCGCTGCTGAGCAACGCCGATCGCGTGGATCTCGGCCCGCTGGCTAAAAGCGTCGCGGCGATCGCGGACCCGTCGCTCGAGCGCGATGCGTTCGCACGGCCGGCGGAGAACGAGAATCCCGCCGTCACCGCGCAGGTGCGCGCGATTGCGGCCACCCCGGCGTTCGCCGCGCTCGGCCCGCTGCGACTGGTCGAGTTCGTCGAGCGGCGCGGCGCGGGTGCGATCGCGTACGACACGTACCGGCTCACCTTCGCGAGCGGCCAGTGGTGGCTCACGATCGGCTACGCGAGCGGCGGCGCGATCGAGTCGCTTTCGCTCCAGCCCGATACCGGATGATCCGCATCGCCGCCGCGCTCGCGCTCGCCGCTTTCTGCGCGGCCGCGCTTCCGCCGCCCGCGGCTGCCGAGACGCTCGTCGTGCCGCTCACCGGCAAACGCGTGCGCGACATTCAAACTTCGCAGCTCTTTCACACGCTGCTGCACGACTTCTTTCTCGAAGACGATGCCACGACGTACGTGCAGACCGGCGACATACCGGCGATGTGGCTGCGCGATTCGTCGGCGCAGACGATCCCGTACATCCGCTATCAGAAGATCTACCCGGTGCTGCGGGCGCGCTTTGCGGGCGTGATCGAGCGCAACGCGCGCAACGTTCTCACCGATCCGTATGCAAATGCGCTCCAAGCCGACTACCACGTCTGGGAACGCAAGTGGGAGGTAGACTCACTGGCCTGGCCGGCCGTTCTCGCCTCGGTCTACTGGCGCTCGACGGGCGACGCGACCATCTTCACGCCGCATCTGCACGCGGCGCTGCGCACGATCGTCTCGACGTACGAGTGCGAAGCCGAGCACGGGCAATGCAGCCGGTACCGCTATCCCTACCGGACCGGGACGCACGACGCCTACAACCCGCGTACAGGCATGATCTGGGGCGCGTTTCGTCCCTCCGACGACGCCGTGCTCTACCGCTTCAACATTCCGCAGAACGCCCTGGCGGTCGTCGCGCTGCGCGATATCGACGAGCTCGCGATGGACGGGTACGGGGACGAAGCCCTGGGCGCTCGCGCGGCCGCGCTCGGCGCGAGCGTCTACGCGGGCGTCCAGCGGTACGGGCGCTACTACGACCGGCGGCGCCGCGAATGGCTGTACGGTTACGAGACCGACGGGTACGGGCGCTACAACGTCATGGACGATGCGAACATTCCCAACCTCACGACGCTTCCGTATATTGACTGGTGCTCGTCGTACGATCCGACGTACGTCGCTACGCGCAACCTGGTCTTGAGCCCGGCGAATCCGTTCTACTACGCCGGACGGTACGCGCAGGGGCTCGGCAGTCCGCACACGCCCCCCGGCTGGGTCTGGCCGCTCGGCTTAGTCGGGCGCGCGCTGACCGCCACCTCTCGGATCGAGGTGGCGACCGCGATCACGACGCTGGCCGAAACCGACAGCGAGGGCGGCCTTACGCACGAGAGCTTCTACGCCGACGGGTACTGGCGTTACACGCGCATGGAGTTCGGATGGGCGAACGCGCTTGGCGCGGAGCTTCTCTTCCGCAGCTTGGCAGGCGAACCCGCGACGCAGTTCGCATGGCACGGCCCGATCCTCCCTTTCGAGCGCCGGTCGACGACGCCGACGCTCGTCCCGCTCTTCACGCAGATCGAGAACGCCGGCGAAATCGTGGCGACGCTGGGGCGCCTCCTGCACGCGGGCGGTGCGTCGATGCCCGTCGCGCGCAAAAGTCTACTGTTCGAGTTCGTGCAGCGTGTTCGTTCCGGTATCGGTATAGAACAGGGCGGTGTCGGAATCGCTCGTGCCCGTCGCTAGAATACCGAACACGTGGGCGGTACCGCTGGAATCTATCGTCTTGGTGGCGAGGACTTTCCCATCCGGCGTTAACTCGACGAGCTTGTTTCCGCCCTTGGTGTTTGCGACGATGAGGTTGCCGTTCGGCAAGAGCGCCGACGCTACCGGCGCGTTAAGCGGAGAGCCGCTGTAGACGAGCGTCGCGCACGTGTCCTTCGGATGCGCGCATTTGAACTTCTTTCC
>Ga0265342_10002445_pt1 | contig 16030 bp, 13 predicted proteins | sample 4CB327metaG_FD_203125 | JGI IMG/M metagenome (GOLD analysis project Ga0265342, IMG submission 203125) | Rhizosphere microbial communities from Carex aquatilis grown in University of Washington, Seatle, WA, United States - 4-CB3-27 metaG | ecosystem: Host-associated > Plants > Roots >...
GTTGGTGAAGCAGTAGACCGCGTCCTGGTACGAGTCGTTCCACTGCACCGCGATCTCGACCTGAGTCTCCTCTTGCTCGCCTTGGATGACGATGGGCTTCTCGTGCACCGGTACCTTGGAGGCGTTGAGGTCGGCCACGAACTGACCCAGCCCCCCTGCGAATTTGAACTCATGCGACTTTCCGCTCCGCTCATCCTCGAGCGTGATAGTCAGGCCACGGTTCAGGTACGACAACTCACGCAGCCGCTGGGACAGCACCTCGAAGCTGAATTCGGTGATGCCCGCAAAAATCGTGGGGTCGGGCTTGAACGTGACCTTGGTGCCGCTCTTCTCTGATATGCCGATCTCCTCAAGGCGAGTTGCGGGATCGCCGCGCCGGTACTCCTGGTAGTAGACCTTGCCGTCGCGTTTGATCTCGAGCTTCAGCCACTCGGAGAGCGCATTGACTACCGAAACGCCAACACCGTGGAGCCCACCCGAAACCTTGTAGTTCGAATGGTTGAACTTGCCCCCGGCGTGCAGGACCGTCATGACGATCTCGGCCGTCGGGCGTTTCTCGGTGGGGTGTTCGCCGACCGGAATGCCACGCCCGTTGTCCTCCACGGAAACGGAATCATCAAAATGCACGGCTACGGCGATGCGATTGCAGAACCCAGCGAGCGCCTCGTCCACGGAGTTGTCCACGACCTCGTACACCATGTGGTGCAGGCCCGTGCCGTCATCCGTGTCGCCGATGTACATGCCCGGCCGCTTACGCACGGCCTCCAGGCCCTTGAGGACCTGGATGCTCTCTTCGTTGTATTCACTTGCTGCCCGGTTCGGCTCTTGACCCTGGGCATCATCGACATCCGGCGCCATGACAAAAAACCAAGAAGTTACAGTTACATAGCACCCAGAATCCGGGGTGTAAAGGAAAACCGAACTGGCCCTATCCTCGATCTACGTGGGAGCCTTTTCAGGGTTCGCTTCGCCCTTCGGCCCCCCACCTGCCACCACACCCGCTCGCTTCCCCCTTCGGGGACTTCGGGACTGCACCTGCCCCACCACACCCGCTCGCTGCGCTCGCGCCCTCGCGCTCGGCCTCGCCATTCCCCCCGCTATGGAACGCCGCCGGCGTAGCTGGCGGGTTCCCCCACGCGACCGCTAGATGCGCCGCAACGCCCCTGCGCTGACCAGGTAGTCAACGCAATTGGGCAGGGGAGGCAGATGGTCCCGCTCGGTGACCGTGATGAGGCTTTGGCAGGAGAGAGAAGACATGGCCTCGAACAGACTTCGCCGTCGCTCCTCATCCAATTCGCTCGCCACATCATCCAGCAGCAAGAGAGGTGCCTCTCCCAGCGCCTCGCGCAGGTGCTCCACCTCCGCCAGCTTGAGGGCGAGCACCAAAGAGCGTAGCTGGCCCTGCGACGCGTGTTCGCGCGCCAGGTGGCCCGCCAGTTCCAACTCCAAATCATCGGTTTGTGGCCCGAACCCCGTGAAACCCCGCCGCTGGTCAGTCTCCCTGTGCGCGAGCAGCCCCGCTCTCAGGGCGGAGACGACCTCTGTTTCACTGTCAGCGGCCTGGACGAGTTGATCACTTGTGTAGCGCATACCCACGACGGCCTTGCCATGGATCTGGCGAAAAGTCGCCTCCAGTCGTGGCAAGAGCGAGCGAACTGTCTCGCGCCGCCGAACCACGATGCGCGCTCCTGCTTCGGCGAGCTTCTCGTCGTAGCTGGCGAGCAACGTGGCGTCCGGCGAGCCACGGCGCAAGAGAGCATTGCGGCTCTTGAGGGTACGCTCAAACGTCAAGACCTCGCGAAAATAGGGCCGATACGCCCCAAACACGGCCCGGTCGAGAAAACGCCTCCTTTCTGCTGCCGCGGCCTTTGGCAGGCGCAGATCGTCTGGCCCGAAAAGCACAGCCCCGACGCCCAACAAAGCCGGCGAGTCGCGCCGCACGGCTTTGCCGTCGAGGAGTGTGATCTTGTGACCTTGTGCGATCTGGATCTTGAGCGTCCGCTCAAGCGTGCGCACCGTGATCTCAGCTTCGACGGTGGATCCCTCGGCCCCCCAAGCGATCAAATCGGACAAGCTGTTGGTGCGAAAGGAGCGAAAACAGAGCGCGGTGTAGGCCGCTTCCAGGATGTTGGTCTTGCCCTGCCCGTTCTGCCCGAACAGAACCGTCGCGCTCGGCCCGGGCCGGAGGGCCAAAGCGGCGAGGTTTCGCCAACCTCGGACCCGCAGCTCTCTGAGAATCACAATCTCATCGGCATGACCACGCCCAGGTAGTCGCTGTCGTCAGCGGGTCGGATGACGGCCGGGTCGAGGTCTTCGCCTAGCTCCAGCCGCACGTTCTTTGAAGCCATCTCAGTCAGAAGGTCGATGAAGTAGCGTGCATTGAAGCCTATCTGCAACGCCGATCCCTTGTACTCCACATCCAGCTTCTCGCGTGCGTTGCCGAGATCGGGGTTGTCCGCCTCGATGGCCAGCGAGCCCTTCTCCAGGATGAGCCGGATGCCCCAGGTCTTGTCTGAGGCAATAATGGAAACTCGGCGAAGGGCGTCCAGCAGAACCTCTCGCTCAAGGACCAAGATTTTGTCGTTCTCCTTGGGAATGACCTGCTCGTAGGGAGGAAACTGCCCCTCTGCCAGTTTCACGGTAAGAGTCACGTCGTCGGCTCGCAGCACGAAGTACCCTTGGTGAATCCCTATGTCGCACGCGGCCTCGCGTCCCTCGATGGCCCGCCGAATCTCGGCCACGCCCTTGCGCGGAATCAGCACGCCGCTTGCCAGCTTCGGTCCCTTGGCCAGGGCCTTGCCAAACTTCGACAGACGATGCCCGTCGGTCGAAACCATGCGGGCCGTCTCGCCATCCGACTCGAAAAACACGCTGGCCAGGTGAGGCCTCGTATCATCCTGCGAGATAGAGAAGGCCGTCTTGCCTATCATCTCTGAAAGAACTACCGGATCAACGGCACTTAGTTCCGCGTCGGCAACGGCTGGAAGCTTGGGGTAGTCCCGCTCGCTCATCCCCACCACCTTGAATTCCGCCCTCCCGCTTTGAATCTCCAGCCAGTTGTTCTCCGTTCGCCGCAGATGAACCTCCTCCCCTGACAGACCTTTCGCTATTTCGAAAGCCTGCCTCGCGCCGACGGTTACGCCCCCCTCTTCCTCAACCTTTGCAGGCAGCGTCACCACTATCGCGACCTTCAGGTCGGTCGCTGCGCACGAGATGCGATCCGTGCCCTCCGTGCGTATCAGCACGTTGGCTAGAATCGGCATGGTGCTTTTTCGGTCGGCTATGCCATGCGCCAAGTAGAGTCCCTTGAGTAGCTTGCTCTTGTCGATCCGAATGTCCATCAGTCACCCTCGTCCTGTTGTCTCATCACTGGTCACTCTGAATCTATAAAGATCTGATCTAAAGAAGGGAGAAGTATAAGGCCCTGTGGATTCCTTGAAAGATTCGGTTTCTCGTCGGCTGGACTAGGCTGAAGCCTGGGGAAAAGCTGCGAGTCATGTAGGGGAGAGAAGCGTGACGACTTGAATTCCAACCTTGTCAAGTTTTGACCCACAGCTTTGTCCCAGAGATTTAGACAGTCAACTGTTGATAAGTGGACCAGACCAAGAGGGCGATCTCGGGAGGGGGACGCTGGCTAGGACGCTCTCAAGAGAAGTCTTGCAACCGAGAAGGGACGGCCATAGCTACGCATGCCACACCCTTTGTGGGGCATGCCTCTCGGGAAGAAACGAAAGCGTCAGCGCTGACGGAGATGGCTCTCCAGCGTGGTCACCACGCTGCGCAGATTCGGGTCTTGAGCGAGCAGACGTTCGATCTTCTTGACCGCGCTGATGACCGTCGAGTGATCCTTGCCGCCAAAGCGGCTGCCAATCTCGGGGAAACTCGCTCCGGTGAGCTTGCGCGCCAGGTACATGGCGATCATGCGCGGACGGGCCACCGACTGGACACGCGCTTGCCCGCGCAGGTCGTGCAACTTGACATCGAAGTACGTGGCCACCTCGCGCTGGACGGCCTCGATGCTGAAACCCTGGGGCACGGCGGACACCAGATCCTTGAGAACCTCGTCAGCAAACTCCTTGTCGATGCGGCGTCCTGTGATCGAAGATCGGGCCGACAGCTGCAACAGCGCTCCTTCCAACTCCCGGACATTCGAGCGAATCACCGTGGCAATGGCCACAGCCACCTCGTCGCTCAGGGCCATCTTCTCGATCTCGGCCTTGCGCTTGACAATGGCCACCCGCGTTTCGAAGTCGGGATGGCCGATCTCCGCGATCAGACCCCACGCGAACCGGCTCTGCAGCCGTTCCTCAACGCCCGGCAGTTCGGCTGGCAGCTTGTCGCAGGTCAGGACGATTTGCTTCTGCGCGAGGTGGAGAGCGTTGAAGGTGTGGAAGAATTCATCCTGCGAGCTGTCCTTGTTGGAGAGGAACTGGATGTCGTCGACCAAGAGAACATCCGGTGTCTCGCGGTAGCACGAGCGAAACTCCTCCATGAGGCTGACGCTGCTTGCCTGCTTGCGCTGGTTCATCATGGACCGGATGAAGTGAGTGACGAACTGCTCGCAGGTCACCACGGTGATGCGCCAGTCTGGATGCTGGCGGTGAATCTCGTGTCCGATGGCGTGTAGGAGGTGTGTCTTCCCCAGCCCCACGCCCCCGTAGAGGAACAAAGGGTTGTACTTTGAACCCGGAGAGCTGGCCACCAAGCGCGCCGCCGCGTGGCCGAACTGGTTTCTCGCACCGACCACGAACCTGTCGAATGTGTACCGGCTGTCTAGGCCGGCAGGCGTGGGACGCCAAGAGGAGACTTCTCCTGCTGTCTCGCCCACACCTTCCTGAGGCTTGGCTGGCATTGACGACTCCTCTGGGACTTCGAACTCGACGGCGAATGATCGCTGCGCGCGCGTTCGCAGGTTCTCTAGAATGGAGGGAAGAAAGTTGTCCTCAAACCATTCCTTGTGATAGCGATTGGGCGCCCGCAAGCGGATGCGACCATCGCTGATGGCCAAGCACTCTATGGGACGCAGCCACTGGTCGCGGTTTGCCGGTTTGACCCTTTCTTCAATCGAACGGACGGCTTCACCCCATAGCTCAATCATTGTTCTGTCCACAACAAGGTCGATAGAGAAACCCAAACGATGTCAGCAAGTTGGGGGCCATTCCCCCCTGTTCATCAACAGGCGCACGCTGGGCTCTCTCAAGGTACCCTGTCACGTGGGGACCAGCGAGACGACCCGGCGGCAAGCGCCTTAATTAGCAACCAAGCACCTCACCGACAAGACCAAAAAAGCGGACGCCGCGAAGATGCCGAAGATCAGGGCAATTTTCCTCGCGAGAGGATGGCGAAGGCAACAACAAGCCGCCCGATGGCCGTCTTGGCTTGGTGCGAACCAGCCGCTATCGCTGAGGAATTTCAAGACGCGGGGATCGACAATTCCGCTCGCCGCAAGATCTGCGGGCTCGCCGCGCGACCGAGCAGGGAAACCAGCACAGGATGCGGCTTGGCGCAATCGCGCGCGAGAGACGTGCGAATTCTCCGACGGGCGCACGGCGTGCCCCACATGGTTGCGCTGCCAAGAGCCGTCGACAAGAAAGCCGCGCACCCGCCGAAGCCAGCTCGTTCTCGACGGGCGACGCATTCAAGTGGGCGCCGACATGCATGGTCAGCGTCGGTGATCCGGTCTTTCCACGCGAGCAAGGGGTGCGATACCTGGCAAGCGTGGGCGTATTTCACGTATGTCCAACCACACGGAATCGGCATGGCGGCGTTGACAGGGCTCAACTGGGATGCTAGTTCAGCCATCCCACACGGTTGAAGAGCCGGAGGATTACGTGTCGAAGAGGACTTTCCAGCCGCACCGAAAGAGCCGAAAGCGAACCCATGGCTTCCGGAAACGCATGAGCACGCCCGCTGGCCGCGAGGTCCTTCGGCGCCGTCGGCGCAAAGGGCGCAAGAAGCTCACCGTGAGCGTGCCCAAGAAGTAGGTCCCGTGAGCGCGAATGGCCGCCACGAACGGCTTGGCCGCGGGGATCGCTTGCGAGCGCGATCAAGCTTCCTGGCGGCGCAGCGGCGCGGGCGTCGTGTTCCCGGGCGGAATCTTGTCGTCTACGCACTGTCGCGTCCCGAAACCGAACAAAAAGAGCGAGCCAGAATTGGGATTACCGTGAGCAAGAAGGTCGGCAATGCTGTGGTTCGCAATCGGGTGAAGCGATGGCTTCGCGAAAGCTACCGGCGCATGGCCTCTTCTGCGCCTGGCGGTACCGACCTGGTCATCATTGCCCGTCCTGCGACGGCGCACAGCACGTACCAGCGGACAGCCCACGAACTGAGCGAACTCGTCGCGCGTGTAGGACGTCCGTGAGATCCGCACCCTCCCAGGGCAGCCGGCTGGCCCGTGGTTTCACCCGCGCGCTGTTGCACGGCTACCGGGCCGCCATCGCGCCGGCCATCGGCCCCGTCTGTCGCTACATTCCTTCTTGTTCAGTCTACGCGGAAGAAGCCATCGAGCGATGGGGCGTGGTCCGCGGCGGCTACCTGGCCCTGCGTCGCGTGCTTCGCTGCCACCCCTTCGCGCGCGGTGGTCTGGATCCGGTTCCCGCATCAAATCCCGGAGAGGGCCGGTAGGACACACCCATGGACAAGCGGTTGGGACTGGCCGTCGTCGTTTCTGTCGCCATTTTGTGGGCGTGGTGGAAGCTGTACCCGCCGCCGCAGCCGGCACCCACGGCAGCCCCGCCTCAGCAGAGCGCGAGCCAGGCAGCCGCGCCGCCGAGCGCCGCCGAGCCCGCAAAGGCGGCGCCAGGGGCAGCGACGCCCGCCGCGCGCCCAGCCGAGCAGCAGCTTGCATTGGACACGCGCGACGCGCGCTATCTGCTGTCGAGCTGGGGCGGCACGCTCCGGCAGGTCAAGCTCAAGGACCGACAGTTCCTGCTCAACCGCCGCGATCCGGAGAGCGGCATCGAGCTTGTGACTACGGGAAAGTCGGAGCTGGCGCCTTTGCGCACGACCTTTGCCAAGGCAGATTTCTCTCTTCCCGATGACACGACCTGGGCGGCTGAGCAGCCGACCCCGGACACGGTCGTCTTTCGCGCGCAGACCGACACCGTCGCGGTCGAGAAGCGCTATCAGTCTGAACCAGACCGCTACCGGCTGAACCTCACCTTGAGCGTGCAAAACAAGAGCGACAAACCGCAGTCGCACGGCCTCATCGTGCACCTCTACTCCCAGCAGGACCCCGAAAAGAAGGGCGGCGGCTTCATGAGCTACGCTTCGGCCAATCTGGCCGAAGTGGTTTGTTGGGCCAACGACAAGGCCCACCGCTCGGCGGTGGAGCCCCTGGCCAAGGGGCCCCTCGACTTTGTGGGTGGCGTGCGCTGGGTGGCGGTGGGCGAGAAATTTTTCACCTTGGCGGCGGTGCCCTTCCCCGAGAGTCCACCCAAAGAGCGCCGATGTGGCGCGCGCGACCTTGACCCGCTCACCGGCGAGGTTTTTCTTTCTTTGAGCAGCCGAACGTTGGCCCCTGGCGAGAAGACCGAGTACGCCTTCGAGGTTTTTGCCGGGCCCAAGTACCACACCGATCTCGACAGGGTGCGGCCCGGCGGCGAGGACGCGCATCTGGCGGACGACGTGGACGTCACCTTCGCGGTGCTGTCGCGGCCTATGTTGGCCATGCTCAAGCTCTTCTATCGGCTCTCGGGCAACTGGGGTGTCGCCATCATTTTGCTCACTCTCTTCGTCAAGCTGGTCACTTTCTACCCGACGCAGCGGACGTTGCTTTCGGCGAAGAAGATGCAACGCCTGGCACCCAAGATCGCGGCCTTGCGCAAGAAGTACGAGAACGACAAGCAGAAGCTGGGCGCGGAAACCATGAATCTGTACAAAGCCCACGGCGTGTCGCCGTTCGGCGGCTGCCTGCCCAGCCTGATCCAGATGCCTATCTGGATCGCGCTGTTCTCCACGCTCAACTATGCGGTCGAGCTACACCATTCGTCGTTCCTCTACATCGCCGACCTGTCGGCCAAGGATCCCTACTACGCCACGCCGCTGCTCATGGGTGCGGTCATGTTCCTGCAAATGCGCATGTCACCGGCAGGCGCGGATCCGCAGCAGCAGAAAATGATGGCGTTCATGATGCCGATCATGTTCACCGGATTCTCGCTCTTTTTGCCAGCGGGCCTGTCCACCTACACGCTGACCAGCTACCTGCTCGGGATCCTGCAACAGCTCTACGTGAACTGGGCCGATCGTCGTGCGGCTGCCACGGCCTGAGCGCCCCTTGCGTGAATTTGGGGTAGTCTTGACCCAGCCGGAACAGGGTAGGCCAGCCCTGACGTAGCGATGCGAATTCGTCAGCACGTCAATCCACTCAAGTCGAACTTCTTTCAGATCGCGGTCGAGCCGCCCAAGCTGCCGGCCGGAGTGCCGGTCGAGGTGGAGCTGGGCTCGGCCGAAGCGCATTTCCTCATGACCCGCGCCGCGGAAGATCCGGCCCGTTTCTACGTCGGCGTCGAGATCCGCCGCGACCATGTGGCAGTCGTTAACGCCACCTGTGAGCGACAAGGGCTCAAACAGGTGCGCAGCGTGTTTGCCAACATGTCGGTCGACCTGCCCCGGCTCTTCCCTGCCGGTCGCGTGAGCCGTTTCTTTCTCTATTTTCCCGACCCGTGGTGGAAGGCACGCCAGCAAAAGCGGCGCGTGATGTCGCCTGAGCTGGCGGCCGAAATGTACGACCTTTTGACCGACGATGGCGAGATCTACGTGGCCAGCGACGTCTTCGACATCGCGCTCGACGCCATGGCGGTTCTGGAATGCGACGGCCCGAGACGGTTCGTCAACCTGCGCGAACCGTGGTCCTTCCTGCGCGAAAGCCCCTTTGCCGCGCGTTCGCGCCGCGAACGCCAGTGCGAGACCACGGGCATTCCCATCTGGCGGCTGGGCTACCGGCGAATGTGAGTCTTCAGCCTATATCCAGCTGAAGTTGTTCGAGCTGCAGGATGCGGTCGCGGATGGCGGCAGCTTTCTCGAACTCCAGCTTCTCGGCCAGATCCATCATCTCGTTCTTGAGTTGCGCGATCACGCCGGGCAGTTCGTCGCGCGCCAGGGTTCGCTTCCCCTTCTTGGGCAGGGCCAGCTTGCCCAAATCGACGAAATCGTCCTGGGCTGTGCCGGTCAGATCCTGGATGGCCTTGCTGATGGTCTTGGGTGTGATGCCGTGCTTGCGGTTGTGCTCTTTCTGCAGCTCGCGTCGCTGTCGTGTGATCGTGATGGCCCGCTTCATCGAATCGGTCTCGCGGTCGGCGTACATGATGACTTTGCCGGCCACGTTGCGAGAGGCGCGGCCGATGGTCTGGATGAGCGAGCGTTCCGCGCGCAGAAAGCCCTCCTTGTCGGCGTCGAGGATGGCCACCAACGACACCTCCGGCAGGTCCAGCCCCTCGCGCAGAAGATTGATCCCGACCAACACATCGAAAGTGCCCAGGCGCAGATCGCGCAGGATCTCGATGCGTTCCAGCGTGTCGATGTCAGAGTGCAGGTAGCGCACGCGCACGCCCAAGTCGGCATAATACTCGGTAAGATCCTCGGCCAAGCGTTTGGTCAGCGTCGTGACCAGCACGCGGTCACCCGCGGCGACGCGCGTGCGGATCTCGGCCAAGAGATCGTCGACTTGCGAGGCCACGGGCCGGACTTCGATCTCGGGATCGAGCAGCCCCGTGGGCCGGATGATCTGCTCGACCAGCACTCCGCCCGCGCGATCAACCTCATGGTTCGCGGGCGTCGCCGACACGAAGACGACCTGGTGAATGCGCGCTTCCCACTCTTCGAAGCGCAAAGGACGGTTGTCGAGCGCCGAGGGCAGACGGAAGCCGAAATCCACCAGCGTCTGCTTGCGCGAGCGGTCGCCCTTGTGCATGGAACCGATCTGGGGCACGGACTGGTGCGATTCGTCCACAAAGGTCAGGCAGTCCTCGGGGAAGTAGTCGAGCAAAGTGGGAGGAGGCTCGCCGGGCTTGCGGCCTGACAGGTGGCGCGAGTAGTTCTCGATGCCCTTGCAGCGACCCATCTGCTCCAGCATTTCGAGGTCATAGAGCGTGCGCTGCTGTAAGCGCTGTTCTTCCACCAGGTGATTCCCCGCGTGCAACTCGGTGAGGCGTTCGCGCAACTCCTCCTTGATGCCACTCATGGCTCGCACCAGTTGCTCGCTCGGGGTCACGTAGTGCGAGCCGGGAAAGATAGACACCTCGTCCAGCTTGCGCAGTACCTTGCCGCGCAGAGGATCCACCTCGGAAATGGTCTCGATCTCGTCGCCGAACCATTCCACGCGCAGGGCCTTCTCGCGTTCGTAGGCCGGAAAGATCTCCACCACATCGCCGCGCACGCGGAACTTGCCGCGGGAAAAGTCCATGTCGTTGCGCTCGTACTGGATCTCGATCAGCCGGCGCAGAACCGCATCGCGCCTCACCTCCACGCCAGTGGCCAGATCGATCTTCATGTCGAGATAGGCTTCCGGTGCGCCGATGCCATAGATGCAGGACACCGACGCCACAATGATCACGTCACGCCGGGTGAGCAGGGCGTAGGTGGCGGCGTGGCGCATGCGATCGATCTCTTCGTTGATGAGCGAATCCTTCTCGATATAGGTATCCGTCGACGGGACGTAGGCCTCCGGCTGGTAGTAGTCGTAGTAGCTGACGAAGAAGTGCACGGCGTTGTCGGGAAACAGGCTCTTGAACTCGCCGTAGAGCTGGTGGGCGAGTGTCTTGTTGTGAGCCATGACCAGCGTGGGGCGCTGGGCCTGGGCAATTACATGCGCCATGGTGAAGGTCTTGCCGCTGCCCGTGATGCCGAGCAGCACCTGCGCTGGATCGCCGCGCTTCACGCCAGCGACCAGCTCTTCGATGGCGCGTGGCTGGTCCCCGGTGGGCAGCAAGTCACTCTTCAACTTGAACGGCGTCGGCATTTCTGTGTCTCGACAGATCGAGCGCGCGCGACATAGTCTAGCTGTCAAATGGCGTCGATGCTCCGCGGATACTACGCAATTCTCAATCTGCAGGGCGAAGTGCCTGAAAAACCGGCCGCTCTGCGCGCACGCGCCGAAGAGCGGCTGGCGGCGCGGCCCGCGTGCTTGCAGCTGCGGGCCAAGCGCATGGGCGCGGCGGACCTTCGGCGGATCGCGGCGCTGCTCTTACCCGCGTGTCGAGCGGCAGGGGTGCCCCTCCTGGTGAATGACCGACTCGATGTGGCCCTGGCCGCAGGCGCAGACGGCGTGCATCTCGGACAGAACGACCTGCCTCTGATCGATGCCGTGCGCATGCGCTCCAGTCCGCGATTTATCATTGGCATTTCCACGCACGATCTGGCGCAGGCGCAGGCTGCTTCGCGCGATGGAGCTGACTACATTGGCTTCGGCCCTATCTTCGCTACGCAAACCAAAGCCGACGCTGAGCAGGCGGTTGGCCTGGCCCAGCTGGGCGAGCTGTGTGCGGCGGTCTCGCTTCCTGTGGTCGCTATCGGTGGCATCACACTGGCGACCGTGGACGCTGTGGCTGCGGCTGGGGCCAGTGCGGCTGCCATCATTGCGGCGATCGACCAAGCCCGCGATCCTGTGGCTGCGGCCAGGCGTGTCGCGCAGGCCTTCGGCGCGTAGGGTAGCCGGTTGGCCAGCTGGTGCAGTCGACGCCGCTCTTCGCTTGGCAACGCGCGAGTCAGTGTACAATCGACACTCCATGAGAACGAGCAAGGCTGGCCGGACGGATCAGAACGGAACTTCCTGGAAGTCTTTCCTGCTCTCGTGGCGGGGCGCCCTCTACCTGGGGCTGCCGCTGGTGGCGTTGCTGGCCTCGGGCATCTTGGCGGCGCAGAAGCTGGTCCAACCCCCGCCCAGCACCATTCGCATTCTCAGCGGGCCCGACGGCAGCAGCTATCGGTTGAACGCCGAGAAGTACAAGAAGATCATCGAACACTACGGCGTCAAGGTGGTGATCCTGCCTTCCCACGGATCACTCGACAATCTCCATCAATTGGCCAAAGCGAAAACGAAAGCCGACGTGGGGTTCGTGCAGGGCGGACTTACCGACGGCGTGGACATCACTCATTTGGTTTCGCTGGGTTCCGTTTTCGCCCAGCCGATGATGGTCTACTACCGGCACGCCGAGCCGGTCGAGCGCCTCTCGCAGCTCAAAGGCAAACGCCTGGCCATTGGCCCAGAGGGCAGCGGCGCGCGCGCCCTGGCTTTGAAACTGCTGCAAGCCAATGAAATGGATGCCGCGCCTACGGTTCTGCTGGAATTGGCCGGTGAGGAAGCCGCGGACGAATTGATCGCTGGCAAGATCGACGCGGCCTTCCTGATGGGCGATTCGGCCACGCCGGCGATCATGCGCAAACTGCGAGACAATCCTGACATCGAAATCGCGAATTTTCGTCAGGCCGATGGATACCTGCGCAAGTTCCGTTTCCTGTCCAAGCTGACCTTGCCGGAAGGGGCCTACGACTTGGGCAAGAATGAACCGCCCAGGACCTTGACGCTGGTGGGGCCCACCGTCGAGCTGGTCGCCCGCCACGACCTCCACCCCGCCCTCTCGGACTTGCTCATTAGCGCTGCCCGCGAGGTTCACAGCGGGCCTGGCCTGTTCCGCAACGCCGGCGAATATCCCGCGCCGCTCGCGCGCGACTTTCCCATTAGCGCCGATGCCGAACGCTACTATAAGTCGGGCGGCCAGTTCCTGTACAAGAGACTGCCGTTCTGGCTGGCGAACCTGATCGATCGACTGTTGGTCGTCGTCGTTCCGCTTCTTGTGATCCTCGTGCCCGCCACCAAGATAATACCCAACCTCTACCGCTGGCGGATGCGCGCGCGCATCTACCGGTGGTACGGCGCCCTCATGGCCATCGAGCGCGAAATGCTGGCGCAGCCGGTGCCGGAGGCACAAAGCGCGCTTCTCAAGCGCATCGACGCCATCGAGCGTTCTGTCAACGAACTCAAGACGCCCTTGTCTTTCGCTGACCAGCTCTACGTTCTGCGCGACCACGTGGGCATGGTTCGCCAGCACTTGCTCGCGGCCACCCAGCCAATCAATCAGGCGAAGGAGACCTCGGGACTGCGCTAGGGGCGCGGTCGCACCAGTGCGATTCGTGGCGGCCTTGGCTACACCCGAACCGCCAGCACGAACTTGAGGTAGTTGCCCTCGGGGAAGCCGGGATGTACGGGAAAGTCAGGGGGAAGGCCCTGGCGCTCGATGACCCGCAGCTCGAAGCCCCGCAGGGCCGCTCCCTCGGCCAACGCCTTGTCCACGTCGGCGGCTGACAGCTTGGCCGCGTTGTTGGCAAAGGCTAGCAATCCACCAGGCTCGAGCACGGCCCCGGCCGCTCCCGCCAGCTCAGCCAAATCCGACGCGGCCGAAAACGTCCGGCCCGGGCCCTGGCCGTGGGCAAAGGTCGGCGGATCGCAGATCACGATGTCGAAACGTCGCTTGCGCGCGCAGAAACGTTCGAGGGTCTTGCTCGCCTCGCCGGTGACTTGCTCCATGCGAGCAGGGTCGAGGCCGGAGAGTTCGTAGTTGCGGCGCGCCCGCGCATGGGCCTTGGCCGAAGTGTCCACCGCCACGACTTCAGTCGCGCCGGCCTGCGCCGCGCGCACGGAAAAGGCACCGGAATAGGAGAATAGATTGAGCACCCGGCGCTCGGCGGTCCGCCGGGTCACGCTGTCGCGTCCCAGGCGCAGATCGGGGAAGAATCCCACACCCAGGGGCGCCGTCACATCCACGGCGAAACGACAGCCGGCCTCCTCCACCACTACCTCGAGCGGGGCCTCTTCACCCCGGGCTCGGGTGGCGGGATCGGCCGGAGCCTGGCCCGCTAGGGGACGCAGACGCTTCTGTTCATAGATGCCACGCGGATGAATCGCCTCTTCGATCGCATCCAGTAGTTCCTCGCGCCAGGGCAGAGCGCCCGGCGAATACCATTGCAACACGGCGAAGTCGCCGAAGCGATCGACGGTAACGCCCGGCAGCCCCTCGCTCTCGCCCGCAAATAGGCGCAAGGCGGTGGGCCTGTCTGGCCCGAGCAGCAGCCAGCGCAGCTGGACGGCGCGCTGCAAGCGTTTTGCAATCGTTCCGGATCCTGGGTGGACCCGCTCGGCCGGATCGCGCGAGAGCACGCGCACAGCCACAGAATGATCCCGGTCCACATATCCGCGCGCCACGAAAGTGCCATTTCCCGCCACGAGATCGACCACAGCGCCGGTCGCCTCGCTCATGGTCCTTCCAGCCAATGCCTCCCGAAAAACCCATGGGTGGCCGCCGCGCAGTCGCCGCACTACGTCATCTGGAAGTCGGTATGATCCCGCGCGGACGAACATCCCGGGCCCAGAGGCGCGGGGAATTCTGGACGCAACGCGGCCGACGTGTTTCATGCTGACACCTCGATACAGCGAGGTTCTGGCCGATGCATGGCGGTGCAAAGTGGAAGAGGCACGGGTAGAGGGTGAACCATAGGGAGCGGCTCTCGCCCTGTCAAACGTGTTCACAACCACACAGGGGATTGACTTTGAGCTGGCTGGCCGGGAAACTGCCTGGGCAGTCACCTCCGTCTAGCGGGTGAATTGCTTGTCAGCCGAAAGAAAGGAAACTTCCTATGACGAGTGGGCCCGGGACGACAGGGAAGACCGATGTGCCCCCCGATGAAGCCATTGAAGAGATCTCCGGCCTCTTGGAAATGGATGAATTGAACGCCGGCGGTTCGCAGACCGCTGACAGTTCCGGGGACCCACAGGCCGAAGCCGCGCACTCCGCTGCATCCGACGAGCACGAGCACGAGGTCTCGCTTGAGACGCCCAGCCCCGTGAAGCTGGAGTCGTATCTGCTTCCTCCTCCCGTGGAGGACGAGCCTGCAGGGGCACAAGCGCCGGAAGCGGAGTCCTCATCGGACACCAACATGGCCTATGAGGATCTGCTCGAAAAACTGGTTCTGCCCACACCGTCGGCCGCTCCCGAGGAGAACGAGGCGGCTGAAGAGCCACCGCCGTTCGCTCCGACGCGACCCAGTTCGTCGCATGCCGCGTCCTCTCCCTTGGCCAATCTCTTCCCGCCAGGTGCGCCTTCCCTTGCCGACGTTTCCGACGAGCGCACGGTTGTCACAGCCAACCCGCTTCTGGCTGAGGAACAGGAAGCCGCTGCCCGCGAGGCCGAGAACTTCATACTTCCCGCGGCTCCGTCGGTGGTCGCGCCCGTGTTCGTGGAGCCGCAGGCTCTCGCGCCGCCAGTGGTCGCGAACCAGCGGCCCAGCATGCTGGGCCCCAACAGGTTCATCCAGATCTCCTACCCGATGTTTGGGTTCATGATGCTGGCTGCGGTCCTGGTGGGCGGGGTGCTTTCCCGGCTCATGGCTCCGTCGCGCCCGGTTGTGACGGCACCACCGGCTCAAGTCCCGACCTTGGTGGCCAAGCCCGTGGTTCCCGCGCAGCCGACACCAGCGGCGCCGCCGGCGAATCCAGCGCCGCAGGTGGTGCCGCTGCCCACCGAACCAGCCGCGCCGGCCCCGGTGGCCGCTCAGCCAGCGGCCGTCCCTGCAGCCAAGGCCCGAGTCGAACTGCCGGCCGCGCAGCCAGCACCCGAAGAGCCCTTCATGGGTGAAGCGCAGCCAGCGGCGAGAGCACCGGCGCATCACGCGGCCAAGGCCCCTCGACCACCCAAGAGCGCTGCGCCAAAGGTGGCCGCGGTCAAGTCCGCCGCGCCGGCCAAACCCGCGCCTGCCAAGAAGCCGGCCAAGGGTGGCTGGGTGGATCCGTTCGCACAATAGGTCGTCCAAGGCCCGACCCGGTAGGGCGGATCCCGTCGCTGGCCCTGTCAAGAGCCCGCTGAATCTTGCCTGGCTGCTAACCCCCTGTTACTGTTTTACAATTGCTAAAGGAGCCGCTCGGTTCTGTCGACGGCCTATGGGGGTAACATGAGTCGACTCGGAGAGCTCTTACTGCGAGATCAGATAATCTCGCCGGAGCAGCTCCAACGCGCACAAGAAGAGAGCAGAAAGTCGGGTG
>Ga0265342_10002448_pt1 | contig 16005 bp, 14 predicted proteins | sample 4CB327metaG_FD_203125 | JGI IMG/M metagenome (GOLD analysis project Ga0265342, IMG submission 203125) | Rhizosphere microbial communities from Carex aquatilis grown in University of Washington, Seatle, WA, United States - 4-CB3-27 metaG | ecosystem: Host-associated > Plants > Roots >...
CCGAGGTGTCGCTGTAGAGCTTGCTGAATTTGGTCATGTCGGGACTCGGGATGTCGCCTGCGTAGGTGAACCAGGCAACATTGACCCCGCTTGCGAACTTGGGACGACAGGCCTCCGTTGCTCCTGCAGCTCCCCCGCTACCGGTCGCACCACCGGTTCCTGCACCGCCGGCTCCGCTGTCTCGTCCCGATCCCCCTCCCCCGCCCCCCTGCGTCCCGCCGGTTGGGGCCACGAGATCCTTGCCCCCGTCGGGATTGGCGGCGGTGTCCGCGTCGGTACCTGAATCAGGCCGACCCCCTCCGCTCCCACCAGAAGCACTCCCGCCAATACCGCCAGAAGCCTTTCCGCCGCTGCCCCCCGAAGCATTGCCGCCCGAACCACCGGAAGCATTGCCGCCCGAACCGCCGGACGCATTGCCAGCGCTGCCACCGGAGGTGCTGCCACCGGAGGCGTTGCCTCCGCTACCGCCAGAAGCTTTTCCACCGCTGCCCGAACCACTTTGGCCCCCGGTTTTCGGTGATGGCGTGCCACTTTGATCGGCACACCCTGGGGCCAGCAACAGGACGGCAACGAAGTACTTCAGCGCAGCGTGGAGCCTCATGCTTCTTCTCCTCTTCGTCGCCCGCGGTGCGGTTGCCTGCGACCACTGATGGTCACAGCCCAATCTAGGCGAGTACCATGAGCTAAGCACAGGGGACAAACACCTCTCAAGTGTAATGGTGTGGTGTAGTGGTGTGGCGTGCGAATCACGCCCTGCAAGATCGTGACCATTGTGACGCTGCCCCCCGCAGGTGGGTCGGTCCGAAGGGCAAATTCGGCGTGAACAGCGATCTGGCTCGCTGTAACAGCGAGCGCACCTGAGCACCACGAAGCCGCCAACAGTCGGCCGCAGGCGGGCCGAGCATGTAGGTTGAGCCGATTCCACCGGTATCCTTCACTGTCTGTTCACATGACCACCGCTAGTCGTCTTGGTGTGGCATTCTTCGGCTTGCCCGTGGCTTTCGCCTTGGGTTGTTCTTCGGGGCCGGGCGGCGCCGGGAGCATAGGGGGCTCACAGAGCTCCGGAGGCATTGCGACCGGCGGCCAGATCGGCTTAGGCAGCGGGTCGGGCGGAGCCGGGGCAGCAGGCCTGGGCGGTAGCTCGGGCAAGAGCGGAGGTGGTGGCAGAACAGCGACCGACGCGAGCGTCGCGGACGTGGGCGGATCTGCCGCGGGCGCGGGCTCCGGAGGGGCCGCCGGGGGAGCCAAGAGCGCCGGTGGTGCCACCGGCGTGGGCGGCAAGGGCGGCGCTGGAGGCGCACTCGTCACGGGCGGCGCGACGGGCAGCGGAGGAAGCGCGGGTGGATCCGCCGGCGCGTCGGCCACCGGCGGCGCGACGGGGTCAGGCGGCACAGGTGGCACGGGTCGTGACGCTGCGACGGACAATGGGTTGAGTCCCGATGGCAAGAGCGACCTGCCTGCGCAAACCAATCTGCCGGCTGGCGTGTCGGCATTGTTTCCACCGCCCGGGGGACAGGACATTTGCCCGGATCCACCTCTTCGCATCACCTTCGCCTCCCCCCCCACCCTGGGTGTGGCGGGCAAGATTCAGGTGCTCAATGCCTCAGGAACGGTGGTCGCCACGGTCGACATGTCGGCGAGCACCATCACCGATACCATCGGAGGAAGCAGCTTCGTGGTCCTGCGCCAGGCCTACGTCGACGGAAACGATGCGGTCATCTATCTCAAGCAGAAGGCCCTTTCCTACGGTCAGACCTACTACGTCAACGTCGACTCCGGGGCCATCAAGCCTCCGTCCGGTGCGCTGGCCATCGGCGACTCCACGACCTGGCGGTTCACGACTGCGGCGGCCAAGCCGAGCAGCTTGACGGCCATGACGGTCGCCCTCGACAGCTCGGGGCAATTCTGCACGGTGCAAGGCGCCCTCGACGTGCTGCCCGCAAGCAACACTGCCGCCTCGACCATCACCATCAACCCTGGGCAGTACCACGAGATCCTCTACGTGTCGGGCAAGAGCAACATCACGCTGCACGGCCAGGACCGCAAGGGAACCGTCATCCTCGGCACCAACAACAACACCCAGCAGGGTTCGAGCGCGAGCACTAGCAATCGCGCCTTGGCCGGCTTCCGCAACACGAACGGCCTGACCATCGAGAACCTGACCATCCACAACCTGACCCCGCAGGGTGGCTCGCAGGCCGAGGCCTTGGCCATGCAAGGTTGCGACAAGTGCAGCGTGCGCGACGCGGACATTCTGAGCCTACAGGACACGCTGCTGTGGAGCGGGCGCATCTACGCCAAGAACTGCTACGTCGCCGGCAACGTGGATTTCGTGTGGGGCACGGGTGCGGCCTATTTCGACGGCTGCGAAATCAGGACCGTCGGACGCGCCGGCTACGTGGTGCAGGCGCGAAACTCATCGTCGACCTACGGCTACGTCTTCGTCGATTCAAAAATCACGGCGGACTCAGGCGTTACGGGCATCATGCTCGGGCGCATCGATGTCAGCGCCTACCCAGCGAGCCACGTGGCCTACATCAATTGCCAGATGGGCAGCTACATCGCGCCGGCCGGATGGACGGTCACGGGCGGAACCGCCACCTCGGCCCTGCGCTTCTGGGAATATCAGAGCGTGGACGCGTCCGGTGCGGCCATCGACATCAGCATGCGCACCGGCGGCGTGCAGATCTCGGCCACGCAAGCCGCGTCCATGCGCGATCCTTCGGTCGTTCTGGCGGGCTGGCAGCCGTAGGGGCGGGTTTGAAACCCGCCGTAGGGGCGGGTTTGAAACCCGCCCCTACTAGCCTTCGACCTTGCAGTCGATCACCGTCGCAACGTCGACCTCTTCGGGATTGGACCAGGCTCCGGTCGAGAGCCAGCGCACGCGAACGCCACCCATCTTGCCAGCGATCTTCAGGTTGCACTTGGCCGTGAAGCGCTTGAGCAGGTCGCGCGACTTGTCGGGCGATTCGGCCTTGACACGCTCTTGCAGCGCGGGCTGGAGAAAGAGCCCAGGGATTAGATAGAGATGGCGATCCGTGGTGTAGAAGGGTTTGAGCTTATTCTGCTCTTCGCCGTGCCAGGGCATGTTCTCGTCGGAAAAGCCACAGCGATAGGGATCGACCCCTGTGGCGGCAGCGCAGTCCACGTCCGCACGATCGGACGTGACGAGCGTAATGTCCGCGGCCACCGTGCCAGACTGTGCCCCTGGTTCGCCGGGCGTACGCTGCATGGCCAGGGCCGCGCCAATGATGACGACCGCTCCCACGCCAAGTCCGATGAACACGCGACGGCGAGAGGCGCTGGGTGGCGCAGCTTCCGTCAATGTCTCGGGCGCCTCGGCTGCGGCGCGCGCCTGCTCGGCGACGACCGGTTGTTCCGCTTCGGCTGCTTTGGGCGATTCGGCTTGTGCTTCCGCGCTTGCCTGCTTGTCCTTTTCGCTCTCCACGTTGACTCGTCCTTTCGTCTACTCGTTTGCATCAGGCCGTTTGGCTGACCGCCAACCTTCGGCCTTGTGCGACACTACCAGATGCATGCGGCGGTCCACCACATCCTCGCTAGGGTACTCACGGAAGGCCCTTTTGGGAATGACATCGTGATATCGATATCATCGGTGCCCTCCTCTACCGCAAGGCATAATGCCCCTGCCCAATATTTCCATGATCGCGTTGGCTACGCCGGGCTAAGCCCGGCCACGCCAGCCCAATGTTCCCATGATCGCGTTGGCCAATATTCCCATGATCGCGTTGGCTCCGCGGGGTTATGCCGGGCAACGCCTGTGCGGGGGGGGTTTGGGGGGGGCGGCGCCACGCGGGGCGGCGGGGGTGGGTGGGGTAGGTGCCGAGTGCAGAGCTAACCCTCCCAGGGTTCCCATCACAAATGACGAGCCAAGACATTCCAGAACCTGCCCGAACCTCGGAGGCGCCACCTGAGTTGGCCGCTCCGCCAGTCCGCCTTGCCCAAGCGGCGGTGGCCCCTGCAACCTTCCAATCCGCCCGCTTCGCCATCACTGCCCTGTGTATCGGCCTTCTGGGCCTGGGGGTCATTTGGCGATTCGTCGACTTGGACTACCCGCGCACCTTCAGCTTCGACGAGCACCACTTCGTGAGCAACGCCCGTAACTACATCGCCCACAAGGCTGACTGGAACGACCATCCGCCACTGGGCAAGCTGGTCCTTGTGCCGGCCATGCTGCTTTTCGGCGATCGTGGCCTCGGCTGGCGACTGTCTTCGGCTCTATTTGGGCTGGCCATCGTTGTCCTGGCCGGCTTTTCTGCGGCCAAGATCTTCGAGGACCGGCGCGTCGGACTGATGGCAGCCGCCTTTCTCGCTGTCGACGGTTTTTTCATTTCCTATGCCCGCACCGCGCTGATCGACAACCCCCTGACGGCATTCATCTACGCGGCCTTGGCCTTGATGCTGTGGGCGCGCTCGCTGCGCTGGTTCGCGGGAGCCGCGCTTTGCGTCGGCTTGGCCGTGGCAAGCAAATGGACCGGGGTATGCGTGCTCCTGCTCGCGCCCCTTCTTCTGCGGCGCGCGGGCAAGTCCATCTGGCACACCCCTTGGATGTTCGCGCTTGCCTCGATCGTGTACCTCGCGATAGGAGCGGCGGCCCTTCGACTCTCGCGCCAACCGCTTTCGATGGCGGGCATGCTGCGCTCGAATTGGAGCCTCCTGCAACACCACGCCGGATTCACCGTGTGGGACAACGGCGCTAGCTCGAAGTGGTACACCTGGCCCCTCCTGACCCACCCCATCGTCATGCACCACGAACAGGTAGGTCCTGGCACGGTCCGAGCGACGTCGACCATTGGCAATGTTCTGCTGTGGTTCGGCACCACGGCGTCGATCGTCCTGGCGCTAGTCGGATTGGTTCGCGCCGTCTATCGCCGGCTGCATGCGCGGGTGGCCATTGCTGCCGAGCACCGGCATGACGCCCTGGTGTTGGCCGGAATGGTGGCCCTCATGCTGCCGTTCATCCTGACCCACAGACAGTCCTACATCTTTCACTACCTCGGCGCCTATGGCCTGGGCCTTGGCCTGCTCGCCTCCCGACTGGTTCGCATCGAGAAGCGTTCGGCGGTGGCCGCCCTGGGTTTTCTCCTCTGCGTGGCCAGCGTGTCGATGCTCTACTTGCCGCTATGGACTGGTGCCGTTCAGAGCGTGCACGGGTACCTCTTGCGCTTGCCGTTCGCTGGTTGGCGGTGAAGACGCCTAGTGAATCTCCACCTCGTTCAGGTGGAAGAAGTGGGGCGGCGTGTTCTTGAGGCGCACGTAGCGAGCCTCGGCGTGCAGCCCCTTGGCGGTCCACTTGTCGAAGATCTCTTTGCGTTCTGCAATTTGCTTGTAGTTCTGATTGTCGTTGCTGACTTCCACCTTCAGCGGGACAGCCCGATCCTCGAGCCCCTCGAGTCGGTTGTAGACGACGATCTTCTCGAACTTGCGTGCTCTTCCTAGATCGATCACGACCCACTGCTGGCCGCCGTCCATCGTGTGGAAACCCATGGTGTCCGGATCGCCATCCACGAGAAGGGCGTGATCCAAACCCTGCCCGGGGTATTGGCTGCTGGTCGTCACTACGGCGTGGAGCGCGATATTCGGCCCATCGAGCTTGACGCTCACCCATTTTCCGAAGAAGCCGATGACGATGGCCAACGCCGCCCCCACGACCAGCACGCGTGACCAGCGCGCGAAAAGCGCACGGCCCAGACGATTTGCCTCGATCTCCAGCGGCTCCGCCAGCCGCATCACGAGATCGTGCAATCCGACGGCGAACGCGTCGCGCTCCTCACCAGAAATGTTCGCGATCGTCGCATTCCGCTCCGGCCCCAGCATGGCAGTCAACGTCGAGAGCTGTGTGGCCGAGAGCTTGCCCCATGCGGCCTCCACGACCGGGATCTTGCGGGCACTCTCCCAATCCCCCTCGCCAAGTGGCCCGTTGCCGGGCAAGAGTCCCGCGCGCGCCAGATGGGCACGCACCAGCAACTCGACAGCAGTCAAATCGAGCAGAAGAACGGCCCAGCTTCCTTTTCCGGTTTCTCCGATCTTGACGACGTCGTCGCAGATCTGCCTGGCAACGTCGTACCAGGCGAATCCCGGTTGCGAGGGGCCGAAGGTCTTTTCCCTCGCCTCGGCTACCCGCGGCCCGAGCCATAGCAGCCGGCCTAGCCAGCTCGATGCCGAGGTTGCCTTCGCTTCGGTTGTCCCCTGGATTGCATTCTCGCTGATGTCGTCGCTCATGACGCTGCCGTTTATACCCCAGACTCGTGCGTCTGTGTACAGCAGCTAAATTCACCCCCTTCGTATCCGGTAGATCCTTGCCCTGGTGTGGAGGGGATGGGACTTGTCAGAATTGGGCGCTGACTTCAGCGTCGGCTTCCAGAACCTTGCGCGAACGGGCTTCGCGCTCGGCTTCCACGCGCTTGGATAGCGCCGGATCCGAAATCGCCACGATCTGCGCGGCCAAGAGCCCTGCGTTCTCCGCGCCACCGATAGCGACCGTGGCCACCGGGATTCCAGGCGGCATCATCGCCGTGGACAATAGCGCGTCCATGCCTTGCAGACTCCCGGCCGCGATTGGGATCCCGATCACAGGTCGCGTGGTGTGGGCGGCTACGGTCCCGGCCAGGTGAGCTGCCCCCCCGGCACCGCAGATGAACACCTTGGTTCCCGTTCGAGTGGCTTCGCGCACGAAGGCCGCGGTTTGCTCGGGCGTCCGGTGCGCGGACAGCACCCGAACCGCCACGCGCAGTCCGAGCGACTTGAGCACGTCGGCGGCTGGCTTCATGGTGGCGAGGTCGGATTTCGACCCCATGAGAATCGCAATGTCACAGATGGTTTCGCTCATGGTGTGCCTCTCATTCCGATGTCTTTGCGAAAGTGCATGCCGGGCCAGGTGATGCGGCCAATGCTAGCGTAGGCTCGCGCTCGCGCGCTCTCCAAGTTGACCCCATTGGCCGTCACGCCGAGGACGCGCCCTCCGCTCGTGATCAGACGCCCCTGGTCGCGCTTGGTCCCGGCATGAAAGACCAAGGTCTCGCCGGACTCGCCGGTAAGCTGGCCGTCCTCGCCCAGGCCCAAAATCGGGTCGCCTGAACGGACCTTGCCTGGGTAGCCTTGGGCCGCCAGTACCACGCAGACCGCTAGGCCGGGCAACCAATCGGGAGAGCGCAGGGGCAGCTGCCCCGAGGCCGCGTCGAGCAGCCAGGGCAGAAGATCCTCACCCAGACGCGAAAGCAGGGCCTGGGTTTCGGGATCGCCGAAACGACAGTTCCACTCGATGACCATGGGCCCGCGGTCTTTTGTCAACATCAAGCCGCCGTAAAGCAGGCCACGGAAAGGCCGGCCTTCGTTCGCCATGGCGGCCACCAGCGGCGCGAAGATGGTCCGCGCGATGGATTCGGCGAGGGCCTTGTCCACCAGTGGCGACGGGGAATAGGCGCCCATGCCGCCCGTGTTCGGCCCATGATCTCCGTCGAGAACGGCCTTGTGATCCTCGGCCGAATCGAGCAGCACGAAACGCGTTCCATCGCACAAGGCCATCATGGAGACTTCCCGCCCCATAAGGCGTTCCTCGATTACGACACGCGCGCCAGCCGCGCCAAAGAGCCTGTCCACCAGCATGGAGCGCACGGCCTGTTTGGCCTCCGCGCGCGAGGAGGCCACCACCACGCCCTTGCCCGCGCACAGGCCATCAGCCTTGACCACCACGTTGCCGGGCTGGGCGTCGATGAAGGCGTCGGCCGAGGCGACGTCGGAAAAGCTGCCATAGGCAGCCGTGAGGATCCCGGCCCGCTGCATGAGATCCTTGGCGAACTCTTTGGACCCTTCGATCTCGGCAGCGGCGCGCGAAGGACCGAAAAAGCGAACGCCTTGGGCGGCGCAAGCGTCGCCCAGACCGGCCATGAGCGAACCCTCGGGACCGCACACGACCAGATCGACAACCTCGGCCTTGGCCAAGGCCACCAGCTCCGGAATTGCCTCGGCCCCGAGGTTGGCCAGCGACACCCGTCCCGCCGCCATGCCACGACCCAGGGCTTCGATGCCCGGGTTTCCCGGCGCCGCGATCAGGTGGTCGCACAGAGGACTTTGCAGAAGCTTCCACGCCAGGGCGTGCTCTCGCCCACCCGAGCCAACCAGTAAAATTCGATAGCCCATGTCTTAATGCCGGAAGTGGCGTTCGCCGGAGAACAACAGGGCAATCTTGTGTTGGTTGGCCGCCGCGACGACCTCGTCGTCGCGCACCGACCCTCCGGGCTCGATCACCGCGGTCACGCCTGCCTTGGCCGCCTCGTCCAGGCCGTCGCGGAAGGGGAAAAAGGCGTCCGAGGCCAGCACCGACCCCGCCAGCGGCAGCTGCGCCTTCGAGACCGCCAACTTGACCGAGTCCACGCGCGACATCTGACCAGCGCCCACGCCCAGGGTGCGGCCGCCGCCCGCAAACACGATGGCATTCGACTTCACATGCTTGGCCACGCGCCAGGCGAAGTCGAGATCGTCGAGCTCGGCCGGGGTCGGCGCGCGCTCGGAGACCACCTTGGCCGCACTGGCAGCGCTGGTCGTGGCGTCGGTAGACTGCACCAAGATGCCGCCCGAAACCGTGCGCAGGTCGAGTTGTCCCTGGGCCGGCGGTGCGATCGCCGCGCGCAGAAGGCGCAGGTTCTTCTTGGCCGAGAACACCCTGAGCGCCTCGGGCGAGAATTCTGGAGCCACGATGCATTCCAGAAAGACCTCTGCCATCAGCCTGGCCAGGTCTTCCTCGACCTTGCGATTGAAGGCCACGATGCCACCGAAGGCCGACACGGGATCGGTCTCGCGCGCCAGCTTGTAGGCCGCCAGCACGCCATGCGCCGAAACCGCGATGCCGCAGGGATTGGTGTGCTTGATGATGCACGCAACGGGAGAAGAGAATTCCGCGCACAGCTTCATGGCCGCGTCGAGGTCGAGCAGGTTGTTGTAGGAAAGCTCCTTGCCCTGGATGACGTCCGCGTTCGCGAGCGACATGCCCGAAGGCGCGTCCCAGGCGTAGAAGGCCGCCTTCTGGTGCGGGTTCTCGCCGTAGCGAAGGGTGCGGTCGAGGTGCAAGGCTGGGTGCATGCTGGTGGAAAAATCGGAGACCGCAGCTCCGTTTTCGGTCAGGCGGCCGAGGTGGCTGGCGATGGCGCCGTCGTAGGACGCGGTGTGCGCAAAGGCCTTGCGGCAGAGCTCGAAGCGCAAGCTTTGCGAGATCTCGCCGTGGGCTTCGAGCTCGCCCATCACGCGATCGTAGTCGGCCGGGTCCACGACCACGGCCACGCGCTCATGGTTCTTGGCCGCCGAGCGCACCATGGCCGGGCCACCGATATCGATGTTTTCGATGACGTCTTCGAACGAAGCGCCCCGGGCCACGGTCTCGCGGAAGGGATAGAGGTTCACCACCACGAGATCGATGGCGTCGATGCCGTGCTCGCGCATCTGTCTTTGGTGATCTTCGGTGGCGCGGCCGAGGATGCCCCCGTGCACGCGCGGGTGCAGGGTCTTGACCCGACCGTCGAGCATCTCGGGAAATCCCGTGAAGTCGCTGACGTCCCTCACCGGCACCAAGGCCTCGCGCAGCGACCGTGCGGTCCCGCCGGTGGAAAGGATCTCGACGCCCAGCTTGGCCAGGCGTTTGCCGAGATCCAAAATGCCTTTCTTGTCCGATACCGAAATCAGAGCGCGAGCGACCTTTTGCATGGGCGGCGTTTTACCATAGGCGCGGCCGGATTCGGCTGCCACCCTAAATCGACAAGCGTCACGCTGCGCGATCCGACGATCGGCCTTGTCATTGCGGGGGTTTTGACCCAAAGATCCAAGCTAGCGCCATGACAGATATCAATACGGGAAAAACAGCGAAGCTAGACATCGACGGCAAGGTTCTAGAATTGCCGGTTGTCGAGGGCACCGAACAAGAGCGAGGACTGGACATTTCCAATCTCCGCTCTGCCACGGGCTACATCACCCTCGATGACGGCTACGGCAACACCGGGTCGTGCCAGAGCGCGGTCACCTTCATCGACGGTGACAAAGGAATCCTGCGCTACCGCGGGATCCCTATCGAGGAACTTGCGGAAAAGTCGAACTTCGTCGAGACCGCGTACCTGCTCATCTATGGGCACCTGCCGACCAAGCCCGAGCTGCAGCGTTTCTCTCTGCTCCTCACCAGGAACGAAAACCTGCACGAGGACATGAAGTACCATTTCGAGAGCTTTCCCTCGACGGCGCATCCCATGGCCATCCTGTCGGCCATGATCAATGCGTCGGGCTGCTACTACCCTGGGCTCATGCAGCGGGCGGGACGCGATGAATTCGACCTGCATGCCGCGCGACTCATCTCGCAGGTGCGTACCATCGCGGCCTTCTCGTATCGCAAGTCGCGCGGCCTGCCCGTCATCTATCCCAAGCCGACCTACCGCTACACCGCCAACTTCCTGCACATGCTGTTCTCGGATGTGTATGAGGACTACGAGCTCCGCCCGGAGGTCGTGCGCGCCCTGGACCTGATTTTCATGCTTCACGCCGACCACGAACAAAACTGTTCCACCTCGACCGTGCGCATGGTGGCCTCGGCCCAGGCCAACCTGTTCGCCAGCTGCGCCGCGGGTGTGTGCGCCCTGTGGGGGCCCCTGCACGGCGGCGCCAACCAGGCCGTCATCGAGATGCTGTCCGACATTCACGCCTCGGGCGACAACGGCTCGCGCTTCATCGCGGCAGCCAAGGAAAAAGGCAGCGGCAAGCGCCTGATGGGCTTCGGACACCGCGTGTACAAGAACTACGACCCGCGCGCCCGCATCATCAAGAAGGTGTGCGATGACCTGCTGGTGGCGCTCAAGATCGACGATCCCTTGCTCGACATCGCCAAGCGCATGGAAGAGGCCGCCCTGTCGGACGCCTATTTCGTGGAACGCAAGCTGTACCCGAACGTGGACTTCTACAGCGGCATCATCATGCGCGCCCTCAACATCCCGTCCGAGATGTTCACGGTCGTTTTCGCCATCGGCCGCATGCCGGGCTGGATCGCCCACTTCAAGGAGATCCAGGACGACCCCAAGGCCCGCATCTACCGTCCCCGCCAGATCTATTCGGGCCGGCCCCTGAACCACTACGTCCCGATGGACCAGCGCCGGGTGGGTTAGCCACGCCCTGGCCAGCCCGACAGATTGACCTGGGCCTGCGCGAATACGGCGAGGTCCTGCGCTTGCAGCAGGCTCTAGTGGCCGAACGCCAAGCTGGGACCATTCCCGATACCCTCGTCCTGGTCGAGCACCCCGACACCATCACCATGGGCCGCTCGGCCCGGCAGGACAACGTCGTCCAGGCTGGCGAGATCCCGGTGTTCGCCATCGAGCGCGGCGGCGACGTCACCTACCACGGACCTGGACAGCTGGTGGCCTATCCGATCTTTCACCTGCGCGAATCCGAGCGCGATCTGCATCGCTACCTGCGCGGCCTGGAAGAGACCATGCTGCGCACGCTTGCAGATTTCGGCATCACGGCAGCGCGGCGGCCCGGCCTCACCGGGGTGTGGACCGCAAACGAAACCGCGCCGCACAAGCTGGCCTCCATCGGCGTCGCGGTCCGCAAGTGGGTCACCCTGCATGGGCTCGCACTCAACGTGAATACCGACCTCGCGCGTTTCGGCGCCATCCATCCCTGCGGGCTCGACGCCAGTGTCATGACCTCGATGGCGGACGAGCTAGGACGGAAAGTGAGCTTCACCGCGGTCAAGAACACACTGGCCAAACACCTGGCCGCCGTGTTCGACCGCGAGTGGCTTGCTACGGTCGACTCTCCGTGATGATTAGGGCAGTATCCCGATCCGTGCACATCGCGGGCGACCGACCTTTGCATTTTCCATATTATCTCGTGGCGCTGGTTTCGGCGTTGCTTGCGTGTCCTAGGTCCCTGCGCGCCCAGACGTTGGCCCAGACTTTGATCGACTTGCCCGATGCCAGCCCGATAACCGAAGCCCCCCCGGCGCCTTCGCCGAGCGCCCCGATTCCACTCGCGGCACCTCTGCCCGCGGCACCTCCCGGCGAAGCCATCGCGGCTCAGGTTGGTACGCGTGCCGCCCTGCGCGCGCAGAATCCCAACGCGCGCAACCAGATCGACGATGCGGGCCTCGAAGGCGAAGCCGATGTCGTGTTCTGGGGACAGGTTCATCCCTTGCTGAAATGGCAAGCGGGCTTCATGGGCGCCTTCGTTCCCCAGGGCGCGACCGCCAGCGCGGCGCTGCTCGATCTGGTGGCCAAGCTGGAATTCGCCGAAGCGCTCAATCTGTGGGTCGGCCGCATGCCCATCCCTTCCGATCGCGCCAGCCTCAGCACGGTGTGGGCGATCGCGCCCTGGACACTCCCGGGCAAGTACAGTGTCTATGCCCCCTTCGCAGCGCGTCCTGCGCCCGGACCGCGCCAGGGTGACAACGACCGAGGCGACGGTGCCACGCTGTGGGGACAGGTGGGCGGTGGCACGTTCAAATACTACCTGGGCGTTTTTGGCCTCGACCAACCGCAGACCAGCCCGCTCTATTCCGCTCGGCTCGCCCTGAGCCTGCTCAACCCAGAACCCGGCTTCCGTGCCATTAGCACCTACTTCGGCGCCAAGGACGTCCTCGCGCTTGGCCTCGGCGTCCAGCACCGCGCTGGCGACTCGCGCGCGCCGGCAGGCTACACGACACCGGCGAGCGATTTTAATGAGCTCAATGCCGATCTGCTACTCGAGAAGGGCAGCCCCACCGCGGGCATCCTGAGTCTGGAAAGCTCCTTCGCCAAGCTGTGGGGAGACAACGAGCTGGCCAGCTACCAGTTCTTCGCCCTGGTCAGCTACCTCATGCCCGTCGAGATCGGCATCGGGAGAGTTCAACCACTCGTGCGCCTCCAGCACGCAGGCAGGGGCAACGCCTCGGACGCCAGCGCCTTCACCAGCATCGACGCCCAGCTTGGCTACATCATCGACGGCTTCCACGCCCGCCTGCTCGGCGTGTACCAATACTCCAAGGTGCAAGGCCAAATCGAGAACGCGATCCTGCTTGGCGTGCAGATGCTGTCGCATTCGAAGTAGGCATCAGGCAAGAGCTCTACCGGTTGGCAAGGGTTCGGAACCCCTTGCCCGCCAGAAGTCGTGCATCGGCGGTAGCAAGCGCCAAGTCGTAGATCGCGGCCGTGGCGGCGAGGAAGCGGTCAGCAGGATCCTCATGCCCGACCATGACAGCCCGGCTGGCCAGAGCGACCTCGTGGTTCAGCGGCGCCTCATGCATAGGCGCCTCCGCCAAGGCCGCGGCCACCCACTTCCCAGGAGCCTCCTGGATTGCGATCCGCCGCTTCTCGACCAACACCAGGAATTCCCAAATACTGATGGGCGACAGCCAGAGCTCGTTTGCCGGATCCAGCATGTGCTGGGTGAGACGCTTCCCAATGCGGTCAGGATCGAGGTGGCTCCAGAGCCACACATGCGTGTCGAGGAGGATTCTCACTTCTCGACTTCCCACGTAACCAGATCGCCCGTGGGACCGACGATGTCACCCAGGATTTTTCCGGTGGAGCGCCGCGCACCCAGCCAGTTGCGCGCGGCGGGTCCAGGCGTCGGGGGACGGATCTCGGCGATGGGCTTACCAAAACGGGTCACACGCAAGGGGCGGCCGGTCTTGCGCACTCGCTCCAAGGTAGCCAGGCAGGTAGCCTTGAACTTCGAGATCGCCATGGAATCCATACAGGAACTTATACCATGGTCAACAGACATGGTCTAAACGGCCGAGTCGCCGAGACGGAGCGCTCCGCCACCACCCCGAAGTCAGGTTGCGCATGGCCGCCGTCTCGCCCGAGGATGTGGCGGTTTGCGCAATGAACGAGGCCGAGCTTCGCTACGGCGCCCTCAACAGCGGACACTCCGACAAACACACCAGCGACGTGGAAGCGTCTCTCGGCCCCTCCGCGGAGAGACACGAAACAAGAGGTGAACACCACGATGCTTCACTTGCGAATCTTACTCATGGCAGGCGGCGGAGACTAGCGCGGCTACGCAGTTTCCGGTGTCAACTTGGCTGAGAGTGACTGCGTTTCGACAGGTGAAGAAGCAATTGTCTGCTGGATTCTCGCAAGAGGCAGCCTCCATACAATTGACCATGTCTTGACACTGGGTATGTAGGTCAATGGTGGGTTGGATGGTGTCTTTGCATTGGCTGCAGGCATTCAAAGTCGAGACCGCATAGCCGCTGCTGATGATTTGTTCCAAACACGTTCCAGCGTCAGCCAGGGTTGAATCGAGAACCGCCGCCGAATCGGCTGGCGCGTCTACAACCGAGGTGTCCAATTCCGCGTCGAGGTGAATCGCGACGATGTCGATGGCCTCGCTGTCTAGCCGTTCGCTGTCTTGCGCGCTCGTATCGAGAAGGACGGTTGTGCCACCGTCGTGACTCGCACCGGCTTCAGACGCGGCGCCATCCTCGCCAAGAAGAGGCGCGTCTTGTGCGTCGCTGGTTTCCGCGTCGGCGTTTCTGCCACCATCGAGTTGGACTCCGCCTCCGTCGACGCCACCCGTCCCTCCCGAGCCACCGGCGCCACCCGATTTGCTCGACCCACCCGAGCCACTGGACCCGCCCGACGCACTCGAACCAGCTGAGCCGCTCGTTCCGCCACTGGCACTCGACCCGCCGGCGTTGCTGCTGCCGCCCGAGCCGCTGGAGCCTCCGCTCGCACTCGAACCGCCCGAGCCACTGCTTCCACCCTTCGCGCTAGAGCCGCCCGAGCCGCTGGAACCGCCGTTCGAGCTCGAACCACCCGAGCCACCTTTTCCGCCATCTTTCTTTCCAGCATCGACGGTCGGACCCGAGCTGTTGTCGCTCGAACACCCGAGCGTGAAATAGCTGATGGAAAGGATCACGCTGAATCCAACGCGCAGGACGGTTCCTCGTTTCACGGCTGACTCCATGGTTGTGTACTCCTCCTAACAAGCCCCGTCCCCGGATTGAGAAGGTGCACAACGTTTCCGAGAGGTTAAAGAATGCGGCTCGACGCACCAGCGAGGGAACTCGAGCATAAAGCGTGGCAGCCCCTCACCCGCCTCGCTGCGCTCGGCGACCTCTCCCCACTCGCACGGCTCGCGGGGCGAGGTGGTTTCAGGGGCTACCCGGCGCGAAATTGGAAATCGCGCTGACGCACCACCTTCTCGTCTTCCAGATCCACGAGAAATGCGGTGCCTTCACCCACCATGCCGTTGAATGACCTGAGGTACCACACGTCCACGCCCCAGCGGCCGTGACCGCTTTCGCTCGGCGGACACCACTCGGCGGACTCGAGGTCGCCCAGCCCCGGCGGTCGCGCGCGCGTCTCGCTGGCAACTTCTTTGAAATGATGGGATGCGCGGGCAATTTGTTCGGCCTTGCGCGCGGACTTGGCCTCGATCTCGCGGCGCCACTCGCTGACCAGGCGAAACGATTTCAATTCCCCGCCGACCGGACCTTCCGCCTCGTAGACCTCATCGGCCACCAGACCGGCAAAGTCCGAAACGTCGAATTCCGGAAAAAGATCTTCCCTGTCGATCTGGGCGGAGCGGTCGGCAAACGACAGCTCGCCCATGGCCTTTCCGTGCGACGAGTAGAAGGCGTAAAGACGCAAGATGCAGTCGCGCGACGGGATCCGGTGATCCCAATCGAGCACCCACATGGCGGCCTTGTAGGATTTGCCCTTGAACGGCATAAAAGCCGGCAATGCTGCGGCGATCTTCTCCAAAGCAGCAGAATCCCCAAAGAGGTTCTGCGTTACAAGGCGCGGGTGAAGCTTGACCCCGCGTTTCAGCTCTTCCCGAAGATCCAACTCGGCCATGTCCGTCGCCTAGGTTAGCCGGAAATGGCCTTCTGCGCACAATTCTTCGCATATGAAAGAACCCTAAGAGGGTTCTTCCGTCGGGCCAAGCCCGACTGCGCTCACGCGTCTAGTTTATGAAAGAACCCTAAGAGGGTTCTTTCGAACTCCCGCGATGAGCTCCGTCGGG
>Ga0265342_10002456_pt1 | contig 15976 bp, 19 predicted proteins | sample 4CB327metaG_FD_203125 | JGI IMG/M metagenome (GOLD analysis project Ga0265342, IMG submission 203125) | Rhizosphere microbial communities from Carex aquatilis grown in University of Washington, Seatle, WA, United States - 4-CB3-27 metaG | ecosystem: Host-associated > Plants > Roots >...
CCGCCGATATCTACGACCATACTCCCGGACGGACCGTCAATCGGCAGACCCGCGCCGATCGCGGCGGCCATCGGCTCCTCGACGATGTCCACGTCGCGGGCGCCGGCCAGTTTTGCGGCATCTTTGACGGCGCGTTCCTCGACGCTGGTTATCTCGGCCGGCACGCAGATCGTCACGTGCGGCTTGGGCTTGAGGATCGACGCCCACCAGGAGCGATCGCGCATCACCTTCTTGATGAAGTACGAGAGCATCGCTTCGGTGACTTCGAAGTCTGCGATGACGCCGTCGCGGAGCGGACGGATCGCGTGGATGTGCGCGGGGGTCTTGCCCAGCATCAGCCGCGCCTCTTCTCCGACCGCAAGCACGCGGCCGGTGTTCATGTCTTTGGCAACGACCGAGGGCTCGCGCAATACGATCCCCTTGCCCTTGACGAAAACGAGCACGTTGGCCGTGCCCAGATCGATCCCAATGTCCAAGATACGCTCCTACGACGCCGGCGGCGTCATCCCGCTGCCGAAATGCGCGGGTACTCGCTCGTTTCGAAAAATCCCGTCGGTTCGACCAACGGCGTCACGCCGCTGCTTCGCTGCACCTGACCGCCAAGCTCGGAGAGCAGTTCTTCGAGACGTTCGTACCCCCGGTCTATGTACTCCAGACCGATGATCTCGGTCTCCCCGGCCGCCGCCAGACCCGCCACGACGAGGCCGGCGCCGGCGCGAATGTCCGGAGCCTCGACCGGTGCGCCGGAGAGCTGCTTGGGGCCTTTAATGACCGCCGCGTTGCTCTCCATCGTCACCTTCACGTCGGCACCCATGCGGGCGAGCTCGTTCACGTACGAAAAGCGCGCGTTGAAGATGGACTCCTCAACGACGCTCGTGCCCGGACAGGTGCAGAGGAACCCGACCATCTGCGGCTGCAGGTCGGTCGGGAAGCCCGGGTACGGTGCGGTGAGGATATCGGTACCGCCGGCGATCCCGCCGGCTTGCACGCGAATCCAGTCATCGCCGACCGTCGTGACGACGCCGCACTCGACGAGTTTGTCCAGGAGCGCATCGAGATGTTCGGGCCGGCAGCGCTTTACCGTCACGTCGCCGCGCGTTATCGCCCCCGCCAGCAGGAGCGTTCCGGTTACGATGCGGTCCGGGATGATCTCGTACTCGGCGCCGTGCAGTTCGTCCACGCCCTCGACGACGATCGTATCGCTGCCGGCCCCGGCAAGGCGCGCGCCCATCGCGATGAGAAAGTTGGCGAGGTCCACGACCTCCGGTTCCATCGCGACGTTCTTGAGCGTCGTCGTCCCTTCGGCCAAAACCGCCGCCAGCAACGCATTCTTCGTCGCGCCGACGCTGGGCATGCGGAACTCGATCGTCGCGCCGCGCAGACGTCCGCGAGGCGATTCGGCGATCAGGTAGCCGTGTGCGTTGTGGACGTCGCAGCCCAGTGCGACGAAGGCCTGCTCGTGCATGTCGGTCGCACGCGTGCCGAGCACGCAGCCGCCCGGCAGCGGCACCTCCGCCCGGCCGAAGCGACCCAGTAGAGCGCCCACGATGTCGAACGAGGCCGCGAGTTTGCGAACGAGCGCGTAGGGTGCCCGGTACGAGGCGACGTTGCTCGCGTCTATCGTCACCGTGTCGTCGCCCTCGTAGCGCAGCCGCGCGCCGAGCGCTTCGAGCAGCGACCACATGACCGAAACGTCGGTGATGCGCGGCACGCGATGCAGGGTCACGGTCCCTTTGGCCAACAGCGCCGCGGCCATGATCGGCAGGGCGGCGTTCTTCGCGCCGTGGGTTGCGACCGAGCCTTCCAGGCGCGCCCCGCCCCGCACGCGGAGCGTCGTTTCAAGACGATCGAGCATACTCTTTGGACCTACCCTTCGCGTAGGCCGCTTCGTTGCCTACGTATGCCCGGTCAGGCGCAGCTTTGCGTTGGCGAAATCTACGATGCTCTGCTCGCGCAGGAAGAGCGCACTCCCTGGCTGCGCGCCCTTTTGCCGCTCCAGCGCCGCGGCGAGGTCTTCGCGGACCTGGGCCACGGAAATTTCCTCGAATCGCAGCGCCTCGTCCACGAGCACGGTGACGCGGTCGGGCAGCGCCTGCATGAACCCCTCGCTCGTCGCGAGCTCCAGGCGCGTGGTCGCACCGCCCTCGACGACGTTGGCTCGGAGCACGCCCGCGCGCAGGGCCGCGAGAAACGGCGCGTGCTTGGGCAGAATGCCTTCCTCGCCCTCGGTCGTGACGGCGATGACTAGCTCGGCTACGCCCTCGAAGACGACCTGGACGGGCGTCACGAGGCGGAACGGAATCGCGTCAGCCACGGGCCATCCGCTCGGCGTTCTCTTTGACCTCGTCGATCGTGCCCGCGTAGAAGAACGCGCCTTCCGGCAGATCGTCCACCTTGCCGTCGAGGATCTCCTTGAACGACGCGATCGTCTCGGTCAGCTTCACGTACTTGCCCGAGCGTCCCGTGAACTGCTCGGCGACGAAGAACGGCTGAGAGAAGAATCGCTGGATGCGCCGCGCGCGCGCGACCGCAATTTTGTCGTCCTCCGAAAGCTCTTCCACGCCCAGGATCGCGATGATATCCTGCAGGTCTTTGTAGCGCTGCAGCACCTCTTGAACGCCGCGAGCGACTTGATAGTGCTCGTCGCCGACGATCTGCGGATCGAGAATGCGCGAGGTCGAGGCGAGCGGGTCCACGGCCGGATAGATGCCTAACTCCGAAATCGGTCGCGAGAGCGCCGTCGTCGCGTCGAGGTGAGCGAAGGTCGTCGCGACGGCGGGGTCGGTATAGTCGTCGGCCGGCACGTAGACCGCCTGCACCGACGTGATCGAGCCCTTGCGCGTCGAGGTGATGCGCTCTTCCAGCACGCCCATATCCGTGCCGAGCGTCGGCTGATAGCCTACCGCCGACGGCATCCGCCCCATGAGCGCGGAGACCTCCGAGCCGGCCTGCATGTACCGGAAGATGTTGTCTATGAAGAGCAGCACGTCGGCGCCGAGCTCGTCGCGAAAGTACTCCGCCATCGTCACGCCGGTCTGCGCGACGCGGAAACGAACGCCCGGCGGTTCGTCCATCTGCCCGAAGACGAGCGTCGTCTGCTCGAGCACGCCCGATTCTTTCATCTCGAGCCAGAGGTCGTTTCCTTCGCGCGTGCGCTCGCCGACGCCGGTGAAGACGGAGAACCCTTTGTGGACGTAGGCGATGTTGCGAATGAGTTCCTGAATGAGCACCGTCTTGCCGACGCCCGCGCCGCCGAAAAGCCCGACCTTTCCGCCGCGCGTGTACGGCGCCATCAGGTCCACGACTTTGATGCCGGTCTCGAAGACGCGAGCCGTCGGCTCCTGATACTTCAGCTCCGGCGCCGAACGGTGAATGGGCCAGTACGCCGCCGCCTTTACCGGCGCGTCGCTGTCGATCGCTTCGCCCAGCACGTTGAAGATACGGCCGAGCGTACCTTCGCCGACCGGAACCGTGATCGGGCTGCCGGTGTTCTGCACGGGTGCGCCGCGCACGAGCCCGTCGGTCGAGCCGAGCGCGAGGCAGCGCACCTGATTGTCGCCGAGCTCGTCCTGCACTTCGAGGGTCAGGTCGCGCGCAGCCATCGCGGTGCCGCCGAGGGTCGCCGAACCGTCGCCCGAGGATTTGGCGTCTTCGTTCACGCGGACGCGCAGCGCGTCGTTGATTTTCGGCAGCGTCTCGATCGTAAACTCGACGTCAACGACGTTTCCAAGGACCTGAACGACTTTTCCGGTGGCAGCCATGGTCTAAAGGTATCCTTTCATTCGACGCCGAGCGCTTCTGCGCCGGCGACGATTTCAAGCAGCTCTTTTGTGATCGCCGCTTGGCGAGCGTTATTCATCGCGATCGTAAGCTCGTCGACGAGCTTCGACGCGTTCTCGGTAGCATTGGTCATCGCGACGAGTTGTGCCGCGAAAAAGGCCGCATCCGTCTCGAGCATGGCCGAGTAGATCGTGAACTCGAGGTACTTGGGCAGCAGGCGCGAGAGCACGAACTCCGGCGACGGCGCGAACTCGACCGCTCCCTTCGACTCGGCTGCGCCTCGCTCAGGACTGCGCTCGCTGCGCTCGCTTGCCGATGCGGTAGTTTGAATGGGAACGAGCGTGCGGGTCTGCGGACGCTGCGACATCATCGAGACGAGCCGCTGGGAGACGAGCACGATCTCCGAGATCGCGCCGCTCTCGAAGTCCGCCGTCGCCGCGGCAGCGATCGCGCGTGCAGTCTCGAGTTTGTCGCCGCCGAGCGGCCAGGCCGGATGCTCGGCGATTCCCAGGCGCCGCACCGCGTTTCGCGCCTTCGTGCCTACCGTGTAGTAGCGCACGGCGCTCTGCCCGCGCGCGAACGCCTGGGCCGAATGGATGACGTTGGAGTTGAATGCGCCGGCGAGACCCTTATCGGCGCTGAGCAGCAGGATGCCGACCGGCGCCCCCTCGCGCCCGGGCTTCATGAACGGATGGTCCACTGACGAGACCGCGCGAATGAGGTCCGAGAGCATCTCGCCCAGCGCGTCGGCGTAGGGGCGCGCTCGCTTCTGCGCGAGCTCCGCACGCCGAATCTTCGCCGCGGCGACCTGCTTCATCGCCTTGGTGATCTGCTGCGTGTTCTTCAGCGACCGTATCCGGTCGCGGAGGTCTTTTACGGACGGCACGTCGTCTCTACGCGGTCTTGTTGTATTCCGCCAGCGCGGCGTCGAGCTGCTTTTTCGTATCGTCCGAGAGCTGCCCGCTCTCTGCGATCGCCTTGGGAATCTGCGGGTGCGACGCGTGGAGGAAGTCTATCATGCCGGCGGCCCAGCCGCTCAGGCGCGCGGTCGGAACGTCCACGACGTACCCGTTGGTTGCCGCGTACAGTATCGCAACCTGATCTTCGACCGCCTGCGGCTGATATTGCGGCTGCTTGAGAAGCTCGGTGAGTTTCTCACCGCGCGCGAGCTGATTCTGCGTCGCCTTGTCGAGGTCGCTCGAGAGTTTGGCGAACGCCGCGAGATCGCGATATTGCGCCAGTTCCAGCTTGAGCTGACCGGCGACCGATTTCATCGCCTTCGTCTGCGCCGAACCGCCGACGCGCGAAACGGAGAGACCGATGTCCACGGCCGGACGGATACCTTGGAAGAACAACTGCGGCGTGAGGTAGATCTGCCCGTCCGTGATCGAGATCACGTTCGTGGGAATGTACGCCGCGAAGTCGCCGGCCTGCGTTTCGATGACGGGCAGCGCGGTCAGCGAACCGCCGCCCTTGGCGTCGGAGAGCTTCGCGGCACGCTCGAGCAGACGCGAATGGAGGTAGAAGACGTCGCCCGGATACGCCTCGCGGCCCGGCGGGCGGCGCAGCAGCAGCGACATCTCGCGGTACGACTGCGCGTGCTTGGTGAGATCGTCGTAGATGATCAGAACGTCTTTGCCGGCATACATGAGCTCCTCGGCCATCGCGCACCCGGCGAACGGAGCGAGCCAGCGTAACGCGGCCGCTTCGGCCGGGCTCACGGCCACGATCGTCGTGTACGACAGGGCGCCTTTTTGCTCGAGGATCTGCGCGAGCGCCGCGACGGTCGAGTTCTTCTGTCCGATCGCGACGTAGACGCAGAATACGTCGCGGCCCTTCTGGTTGATGATCGTATCTATGGCGATCGCCGTCTTACCGGTCGAACGATCGCCGATGATGAGCTCGCGCTGACCCTTACCGATCGGAATCAGCGCGTCTATCGCCCGGATTCCGGTCTGGAGCGGCTGCTTTACCGGCTGGCGCTCGACGACGCTCGGCGCGACGTTCTCGATCGTGCGGAAACGCTTGGCGACGATGTCGCCCTTGCCGTCCACGGCCTGGCCGAGCGGATTGACGACGCGACCCAGCAGCTCTTCTCCAACGGGTACCGAGGCGATGCGCCCGGTTCGCCGCACCTTGTCGCCTTCTTTGATTTCGACGTCGGGCCCCATGATGACGACGCCGACGTTGTCCTCTTCGAGGTTGAGCGCGACGCCCTGCAGGCCGTTCGCAAACTCGACCAGCTCCGAAGACCGGACGCCGCGCAGGCCGTAGACGCGCGCCAAATTGGCGCCGACTGCGATGACCGTGCCGACTTCGTCTTCTTGAATCTCGGTATTGAATCGCTCGATCTGCTGTTTGAGAATGCCGGCGATTTCGTCAGCGTTTATCATTCATCAACTTTCGTGTGCGTTAGGTTGGTTGGGCCAGTTCTCGCGCGAGCGTCGCCAGGCGTCCGGAGACGGTCGCGTCAATGCGCCGGTCGCCCATCGTGACGCGCAGTCCGCCGATGAGGCTGGGATCTACGAGCTCGGTGACTTCGAACTTCTTGCCGTAATGCGCCTCGAGGCGCGCGATGAGCCGTGCGTACTCGCTGCGGTCGAGGGGTCGCGCCGATTGCAGCGTCAGGATCTCCACGCCGCGCGCCGCGCGCTCGAGCGCCATGTACTCCTCGACGATCGCGCCGAGCATCGCCTCGCGGCGCTTGCGAACGAGCAGCAGCAGCAGATGCAGCGCGATCGGATGCACGCTCTTCTCGAAGGCGCCCGCGAGCACGCGTTCCTTCTCCCGCCGGTCGACGACCGGTGCGACGAAGAAATCGTGGACGAGACCGCTGGGTCCGATCGCCCGGTCCATAGCCTGGAGCTCGCGGCCGACTCTTTCGACGACGTTCTGCTCGCGTGCCAGCGCCGAGGCTGCCAGCGCGTAGCGCCGCGCGAGCGTTCGGTTAACCACGGCCGACGCCTTCGAGCGACCCGGCAAAGTTTTCGACGAACTTCGCATCGAGGTCGGCACCGATCCGTTTGGATGCGTCCTCGCGCGCGATCTGCAACGCGAGGGCAACGAGGTCGTCGCGCACCTTGGCGCGCGCCGCCGCGCGTGCTCGGTCGAGCTCGCGGCCGGCATCGGCCACCGCCCGTTCGCCCGCGTCGGTCGCCTCTTTGAGAACTTGCTGCCGTTCGTGCTCGGCACGTTCGGCCGCACGCCGCGCGATGAGCACGGCGTCGCGCCGCGCCGATTCGATCTCGGCGCCGAGCGCTTCGACCGCCTCCTTCGCTTCGTCCCGATGGCGCTCGGCGTCGGCGATCTGGCGGTTGCTGCGCTCTTGCGCGGCGAGCAAAACCGGCAGCACGTACCGCTGCCAGATGTAGATCAGCACCGCAATGAAGACGACCGACGAGACCACCTGACTCCAGACGGCGATCTTGAGGTAGAGCTCGGACTGGCTCACCGCGCGGCCTCCGGCAGCACCTTGTCGAGCATGACGGCCGCCAGACTGCGCGCCGCCCGGTCCTCACCCGCACGCGCCGCGTCGTATTCGGACCTCGCCGTGGCCCGGGCGTCGTCTTTGGCGCCTTGCGCGGTCTTTGCGTAGCGCGCCGAGACCTCGGCCGCTTCGTTGGAGGCCTTCGCCCGCGCGGCCCCGATCGCGTTCTCGGCCTCGCGTCGCGCGGCGCCGCGAACGGATTCGGCCTGCGCGCGCAGCGACCGCGCCTCTTCCTGGTAGCGATCGTAGTCGGTCACGAGTCCGCTAATGTACTCGCGCCGGCTTGCGATCGCTCGCCCGACGGGTCGCAGAAAGACCACGCTCAACAGCGCGAAGAAAATCGCGAAGTTGATCAGCTGAACGACGAGGGTGCCGTCGAGCGAAAGGAACATCGCGGTTTAGTGGCCCGTCACCTTCGCCATGAGCGAGGCCAGCGGAGCCAGGCTGAAGATCATATAGAACGCAAGCCCCAGCGCGATGATCGGGAAGGCTTCCAGCACGCCGACGCCTAGGAACATGAACGTCATGATATTCGGGCGCGCTTCGGGTTGACGGGCGATCGCCTCGACCGCTTTGCTGGCGACGATACCGTCGCCGATGGCCGAGCCGAACGCGACGCCGGCGACGATGATGCCGAACGCCAGCAGGGTGAAGGCGGCTACTAACGCTTCAGGAGTCAAGAGACTAACCTTTCCTAATGACTGTCGCCGATCGCCAGCGAGAAGTAGACGATCGCCAGGAGAGTGAAAACGAACGCTTGGACCGTGCCCACGAAGAAGTTAAAAAACTGAATGAAGAAGGGCATCACGGTAACCGCGAGCGAGAGATTGAGCGCGCCGACCGTGATGTGCTCTTGGACGATAGACGCGATGACCAGGAAGAGCAGTTCGCCCACGAAGATGTTGAAGAACAGGCGGGCGGCAAGCGTCAGCGGCCGCGAAAACTCTTCGATGATGTTGATCGGGAGAAGCCAGGCAAACGGCTGAACCAGATGCGCGGCGTGCGTGCGCGGAAAGAGCAGCCACGTGGCGAGCCACACCGTGAGAGCCAGCGGGACCGTCGTGTTGAGGTCGGCAGTCGGCGAGCCGCCCACGGGTAGGCCGAGCGCCTTGAAGGGCAGCATCCCGAACTGATTGAGTAAGAAGATGAAGACGAAGAGCGCGATGAAGAACGGCACGAAGGGCTCGCCGCGCTTGCCGAGCGTGCTCGTCGCAAGATCGGCCAGGTAGTTGACGATACCTTCGACGGCGACCTGACGCTTGGACTGCGTCGGACGCCGGTAACTCGCGCCGACCCACGCAAAGAACGCCAGCGACAGCGCCATGACGACCCACGTCGTCACGATCGTGTCGGCGTGCACGGGCCCGAGAACCGGCAATCGCCACAGGATATGTTCGCCGATCTGTTCGTTCAAGCGTTACGATCCGTCTGTTTGAAACCTCGCGACGCGCCCCACGCATACGCAGCGAGCGGGAAGAAGAATCCGGCAAGAAACGGCCCGAGCGACCACCAGGGGCCCCGGGCCGCAAATGCCGCCGCTACTATACTAAAGCCTGCCAGCCGCAGTAAACTACTTAACCCAAAGAGCACCTTGTTGCGCGTATCAAGCAAGCGTTCGCTCGACCGCATCGTAGCCAGGACGTTCGCGAGCCCGCAGGCAACGCCGGTCCCCACCGCCAGCGCACCCGGCCGGCTCCAAGGGAGCACGACGAGCGTTACTGCCGCGCCGGCGCCTACGATCCGGCCGGCGGTCCTCCACTTGAGGCGGTCGTAGTCGGTCTTGAGGCGGTCGTAGTCGGTCACCGCATCGCCCGCTGGATCAGGCGCAGGGCCGAGTAGCCGCCGACGACGGCCCCGACGGCCAGACCGAGGGGGACGCACGCCGCCTTGCCGGTGCGCGCGGCAACGTACATCCCGGCAAAGAGACCCAGAAGCGCGGCGCCGGCGAAGGTCGTGCCGGCCGCGACGACGGGGAGCAGTGCTCTCACGGCGGAGCGGCGCCGGCGGCAAACTCCAGGGGGTAGGGCCCCGAGCGCAGGCGGGCGAGAAGCCAATCCACGATCCGGCCTGCGGCGCGGCCGTCGCCGTAGGGATTCGCGGCTCGCGCCATCCGCCCGTACGCCCCTTCGTCGGTCAGGAGCCGCACCGCGGAGGCGACGATCCGGGCGCGGTCGTGGCCGACCAGCTCCAGCGTCCCGGCTTCGAGGCCTTCCGGACGCTCGGTCTCCTCGCGCATCACGAGCACCGGTTTGCCCAGGCACGGCGCCTCTTCTTGAAGACCGCCCGAATCGGTGAGCACGAACGTCGCGCCTCGCACCGCCGCCACCATCTGGGCGTAATCAATGGGCTCGACGAGCACGACGCCGGGAACGGCGCCGAGCAGATCGTACGCCAGCGGAGCGACTCGCGGCGACGGGTGGACCGGCCAGTAGAGCTGCGGACGAGAGGGCAGTTCGGCGATCTCGCGCAGCGCCGCGCAGATTTCGCGCACGTGTGCGTGATTCTCGCGGCGGTGCGCCGTTACGACGATCGCCGGCCGCGCGGGATCGAGTTCGCCCCACCGGGGCGGCAGCGGCAGATCGGTGCGGCTCGCCGTCGCCAGAAACGCGTCAATAACCGTATTGCCCGTAACGACGATGTCGCGAGGGTCCACGTTCTCGGCAAGCAGGTGCTCGCGCGCGAGGGCGGTCGGCGCGAAATGGTAGGAAGCGATGGTTCCGGTCAGCCGCCGGTTCATCTCCTCGGGAAACGGCATCCAACGATTGCTCGTGCGCAGCCCCGCCTCCACGTGCCCGACCGCGACGCCCGCGTAGAACGCCGCCAGCGCGGCGGCGGTGCTCGTGGTCGTATCGCCGTGCACCAAGACGACGTCGGGCTTGGCCTGGGCGAGAACGCCCTCCATCCCGCGCAGCACCCGCGTGGTGATCTCGGTCAGGGACTGGTCTTCGGTCATGACGTCGAGATCGTATCGCGGGGCTATCGAGAAGAGCGCGAGCAGCTCGTCGAGCATCTGGCGATGTTGGGCGGTTACGCAGACGAGGTCGTCCACGCCCTCGCGCTCGGCGAGCGCCCGCACGACGGGCGCCATCTTGATCGTGTCCGGCCGCGTCCCGAAGACGCTCAGGACCTTCAACTTCGCCATCGCGGCCTCACGTCACGTGACGGAAGACGTGCGTGAACTCGCCCGAGAACGCCAGCGCGACGGCACCCAGCACCAGGCACACCACGTACAGCAGGAGCACCGCCTGGCGGACGTTCAGGCCGAAGCGAAAGATCAGCTGGTGGTGGAAGTGCCCGCGGTCCGCTTCGGTGATGCGCTTGCCGCTGCGCGCCCGGCGCACGATCGCCGCCGCCGTGTCCAGCACGGGGAGCGCGAGGACGAGCAGCGGCACGACGATGCTGATCGCAATGGCCGTCTTGCTCGCGCCGATGATCGAAACGGTGGCGAAGACGTAGCCGATAAAGAGCGAGCCCGAGTCGCCCAAGATGATGCGTGCCGGATTGAAGTTGAACGGCAAGAATCCCAGCGCGGCGCCGGCTAGCGCTATGACGACCAGCGCGACCACCGGATTGGCGTGCAGGACCGCGATCACGAACAGGAAGATGCTCGAGATCGAGGCGACGCCGGCGAGCAAACCGTCCAAGCCGTCCAAGAAGTTGATCGCATTCATCATGCCGACGTACCAGAGCAACGTGAGCGGTACGCCGGCCCAGAGGGGAAAGTCTATCCAGTTCGTGCCCGCGTTATGGTCGAACGGGTTGTTGATGCCCGGTATGACGAAGCCGTACAGCATGGAGATGGATGCGACGACGATCTGCGCGATCAGTTTGTTGCGCGGGCGCATCTGCATGACGTCGTCCCAGATTCCCACGCCGACGATGAGCAGGCTGCCGAAGAGGAGGCCGACGAGCCGATGGATCGCTTCGACCTGATCGGGCACCGGCAGCAGGCCGACCGGCGAAGCGAGCGAGATGCCGAGCACCGCGAAGAGCGCGAACGCAAAGCCGAAGAACACCGCTATGCCGCCGACGCGCGGCTTGGGATGGTCGTGCATGCGGCGTTCCTCGCCGCTGGCATCCACGATGCCGAGCTTCGTAGCCAGGCGCACGATCAGGGGAGTCGTCAGCGCGCTGACGGCCAACGCGATCGCGAAGGCGCCGCCGTACGCGATCGCCGCGTCGCTCGCGTGAGCGTTCACGCGCGTGCGTTCTCCAGCGACGCGTACGCTACGAGCGCGACGCCCGCTTCGGCGAGCAGCGTGGAGGCGACGGCATCGGGGTACGCCTGATCGAAGACGATCTTCACGACGCCCGCGCTCACGAGCAGCTTGGAGCAGTTGACGCACGGCTGGTGCGTACAGTACGCGATCGCCCCCTGCAGGCCCACGCCGTGCAGCGCACCCTGAACGACGGCGTTGGCTTCCGCGTGCGTGGCGCGCAGGCAGTGCTCCCCGACGAGCGTGCAGCCGACCTCGCTGCAGTGCGCGACCCCGCGCGGCGCGCCGTTGTAGCCGGTCGTGAGTATCCGGTGTTCGCGCGCGAGCACGCAACCGACCGAAGCACGCGGGCACGTCGCCCGCGTACTCACCTGGTGCGCGATCTGCATGAAGTACTCGTCCCAGCCTGGGCGCATCAGAGGCTCTCTTTAGCCGCGCGCGGGCCGCTTTACTTCAGAACGGGACGTTCTGCGGCGTGACGATCTTCGCGATGTCGGCAAAGAGCGCGTTCGCCACGCCCGGGGCGGGCTTTTCGCGTTGACTGTTGACGAAGACGACGATCGTCGCGCCGGTCGCGGGCATATAGTAGGCGCCGGTGTTGTAGCCGGTAATGCCGCCCGTATACCCGTACCAGCCGGCCGAGCAGCCGACGCCCAATCCGAAGCTGGTGTTTTTTGCCCCGGTCGGCAAGCAGGTGAGCCTCGCCTTCTGCGTCGCCGCGCCGTTCGTCGTCCCGGTAACGTAGGCTTTGACCCAACGTTTCATATCCGCCATATCCGAGATCATGACGCCGGCAGCCCAGGAGACCGACGGCGCGAGGACGGCCGACTCGTCAACCCAGGCGCCTTTCGCGTCGAGCGAGTAGCCGTGCGCGTACGGCGAGGGCATGCCCCACCCGGTCGTCGGAAACGACGTCTGGACGAGCCCCATCGGGGTGAGGATACGCGATGCAATCTGGTGCGCGATCGTATCGTGCGTGACTTTCTCGATGATGAGGCCCAGCAGAAACCAGTTCGTGTTGCTGTAGTTGTACTTCGCGCCCGGCGCGAAGAGCGGGGGCTGCTTGGCGGCAACGGCGACCCAATCGCGCGGCGTCTGATGCATCCACCAGGCGTTGCTCTGCTTCTGCACCCAGGGGATCGCGTACGCGTCCACGATGCCGCTACGCATCTCGGCCAGCTCGCGCAGCGTGATGCTCTTTTCGTTGGGTACGTTCAGTCCGAGGCCGAACTTCGAGATCGTGTCGTCCAGGCCCAGCTTCTTCTCGTCCACCAACTGCAGGAGAACGGTAGCGACGAACGTCTTCGTGTTGCTGCCGATGCGAACGTGATCGTCTAGTGCCATTGCCGTCTTCGGCGAGAGGTTCCCGTAACCGAAACCCTTGGTGAATTCGCCCTTGCCGGGTACCCAGACGCCTACCACGGCGCCGGGGATCGGCTGCGTGCCTCCGTAGGCCGCGAGCTCCTTCGCGACGGCGGCACCGATCGCTGCCTGCATATCGGACGGAAGCGCGTTGGGTGCGGCCAGGCCCGCGGCGCCGGAGAGCGAGAGCGAGAGGAGCGCCGCCGATACGGCAGTGGCAACGCGTTTCAAGGCGACGCCGGCCTCTTGGGGGTCGTGTTGGGAAACGTGGGTTTTCACTGTTGGCTCCTTCGTATGCAAACGGCGATGTAACTAAAGCCCGGCTAGCCCGGCAAGCGCAGGTAGAGAAGCAGGACGTAGAGGACGGTCATCGCCATGGCCTGAGCGGCGATCCACTCCTGCGCTTTGCGCGAACGGAGCGTCCATGCGAGCACGATTACGGCCTCGAAGGCCAGCAGAAACGCGAGGTTGAGCGCGGACGCCATGTGCCCCGTTCTCGAAATTTCCTCCGCGATGCTCAGCCCCGGCAGAAAGAACATGAGCGCGAAGAACCACGCGCGGTTGTGGAAGTACCAGCGCCCGAGATCGAGCTTGCCGTCCTCCTCGCGATCGGGCAGGACGAGCGCGGAGAGCAGAAAGAGGTCCACCGGCGTGAGCAGCTCCAGCCAGAACGTGCCGAAACTCCACTGCGAGGTGTGGCGCACGCCCCACTGCGCCCACCAGTGCTGCACGGCGATGAAGAAGAGGAAGGTTCCCCACGCGACCGGCGGCCAGTAGAAGTCCACGCGCTCGCGCGCCGTGATCACGATCGCCAGGCGCGTGAGCACGTTGGCGATCGCGAGCCCCAGGACGATGGATATGAGGACGGTCAGGTAGTCGAACGCGCTCATCCGCCGCCGCCGTGCGCCGGTACGCTACGGAACGTCGTATCGGGAGGTGAGTTCGTGCACGCGACCGCGCAGGAGGTCCATCCGAGCGCGGGCCTCGATATCGCCGAACGCATCGCAGATGATGCGCGCGACCTCGCGGCAGTCCGATGCGTCCAAACCGCGCGAGGTAATCGCCGGCGTTCCGATGCGAATGCCGCTGGCGACCATCGGCTTTTGCAGGTCGAACGGTATCGCGTTCTTGTTGACGGTGATCCCGATCTCGTCCAGGTAGGCCTCCACGGCCTTGCCGGTGAGGCCCCTCACCGATACGTCCACGAGCATGAGATGCGTATCGGTTCCGCCCGCCACCAGACGCAGGCCGGCGCGCACGAACTCCTCGGCCATGACCCGCGCGTTCTCGACGACTCGACGCTGATACGCCGCGAAATCGGGATGCAGCGCTTCGCCGAAACCGACCGCCTTGGCCGCGATCGCGTGCATGAGCGGACCGCCTTGAATCCCGGGGAAGACGCTCTTGTCGAGCGGCTGCGCCCACTGCTGTTCGCAGAGCACGAAGCCGCCGCGCGGCCCGCGCAGCGTCTTATGCGTCGTGGACGAAACGAAGTTCGCGATACCGACGGGACTTGGATGCAGGCCGGTCGCGACGAGACCGGCGACGTGCGCGAAATCCACCAGCAGCGTTGCGCCGACCTCATCGGCGATCTCGCGGAAGCGGTCGTACGTCATCGTGCGCGGATAGGCGCTGGCGCCGGCGACGATCAATTTCGGCTTGTACTCCCGCGCCATCGAGGCCGCCTGATCGAAGTCTATGAGCTCGCTGTCCTGGCGCACGCCGTACGCCACGGCGTTATACAGTTTGCCGGAGAAGCTGACCTTCGTGCCGTGCGTGAGGTGGCCGCCGTGCGCGAGCGACATGCCGAGCACGGTATCGCCGGGCTGCAGCACCGCCATGAAGACGGCCATGTTCGCCTGCGCGCCCGAGTGCGGCTGCACGTTCGCATGCTCGGCGCCGAAGATTCGCTTGACCCGATCGATCGCGAGCCGTTCCGCGACGTCCACCCACTCGCAGCCCCCGTAATAGCGCCGCCCCGGGTAGCCCTCCGCGTACTTGTTGGTCATGACGGAGCCCGTCGCTTCGCGAACGGCCTTGCTCGCGTAGTTCTCCGATGCGATCAGCTCGAGATTGTCCCTTTGCCGCCGTTCCTCGCCGGCGATCGCCGCGAACAGCTCGGGATCGTTTGCTTCGATCACGGCGTCGCAACCAAATTTGCGGGCGTCTGCGCGTCGGTCACTTCGCCGCGCTCGATCGCGAGGAGCGTCCGCTCGCGCTGCTCCGTGCCGAACTCGAACAATTGCTCGGTCCGGAACGCGTGGCGCCCCCCGTCGAACGGCGTCTCCAGGTACACTTCGAGCATGCGCTCGATCATCTCCCATCCGGTGAGACGTTCCGAGAAGGCGATGACGTTGGCATCGTTGTGCCGGCGCGCGAGCTCGGTGGAGTACGGCTCGGCCACGGGAGCGCATCGAACGCCGGGAACCTTGTTCGCGGCCATCGCGATGCCGAGGCTCGATCCGCACACGACGATGCCGCGGTCGGCTTGGCCGGTCGCGACCGCCTCGCCGACCGCGTAGCCGTACTGCGGGTAGTCCACCGGCGTCGAGTCGTGCGTGCCGAAGTCGAGGACGTCGTGACCTTGCGCGCGCAGCACCTGCGCGATGCGATCCTTGTATTCAAAGCCTGCGTGATCGGCGCCGACGGCGATTTTCATAAGCAGCGTGCGTTTTCCAGCGGTGAGGGTGAAGTGCGGTAGCCGGTCGAACCCCGACGCCGATGAAGCTGGCCTGCGCGAGCGGTGCCTTTCACCGTGCCATCGAGCGCGGCGACCTGACGCAACTCGAGTTCGTGGACCTGTGCGCGCGCGAGTTCGCTTGCGACGGCGTCGTGTTGGACGTGCGCCACTTTCCTCGAAACGACGACGACTACCTCGCACAGATCAAGAAGATGACGGCCGATCGGGGCCTCTCCGTCGCGGCGCTGGCCGATCCGGCGTTCTTCGCCCCGTCGCGACAGGGCCGGGCCGGCGTGCTGGAGACGGCTCGCGTGCTTGGCGCGCCAATCGTCGCGGCACCTCTGGCGCCGGAGACCGGCTGCTCGTGGAGCGAACAGCTCGCCGTTCTCCACGAAGCGACCGCGTCGGCGAAGGCCGAAAACGTCACGCTCGCGCTGCGCAACGCGCCGC
>Ga0265342_10002461_pt1 | contig 15963 bp, 17 predicted proteins | sample 4CB327metaG_FD_203125 | JGI IMG/M metagenome (GOLD analysis project Ga0265342, IMG submission 203125) | Rhizosphere microbial communities from Carex aquatilis grown in University of Washington, Seatle, WA, United States - 4-CB3-27 metaG | ecosystem: Host-associated > Plants > Roots >...
TTTGTGCATAGGGGGTTCTAATATGGAAAGACAGGAGAAAAAACTCCGACACACTCCTCATTTTGTCATTGGCACACCAGGAAGACTCAGAGATTTGATAGAAAGACGAAGACTCAATTTAGATCTTTTTCGCAATGTTGTTCTTGATGAAGTGGATCGAATGGTCGATATTGGGTTTATTCGTGATGTTACCTATTTTATTTCTCTTCTTCCCAAACAAAGACAATCGTTATTCTTTTCCGCAACAATTTCCGATAAAGTCAAAGGAATTCTTCATAGTTTTGTAACAGATCCTGTTACTATTTCAGTCAAACATCAAGATACATCAGAAAATGTCGAACAAGATATTATTCGAGTAAATGGAAGTAGTAAGATCGATACATTACATGACCTGTTAGCAAATGATGGATTTAATAAAGTACTGATATTTGGGCGGACAAAATGGGGGATTGAGAAACTCACAAGAGATCTCATCACACGAGGGTTTAAGGCAGCAGCAATTCATGGTAATAAGACGCAAGGACAGCGTATGAGAGCGCTTGAGCAGTTCAAGCAAAATGATGTTAGTATTTTATTAGCAACAGATGTTGCATCCCGTGGTTTGGATATAGAGAACGTAACACATGTCATCAACTACGATGCACCTGAGACATATGATGATTACGTCCATCGAATAGGAAGAACCGGTCGCGCTGGTAAAAAAGGTATAGCCCTCACCTTTGTGGAATAAATCATCCCCTTAAAACTTTTTATGCTACACTTTAAAAGATGTCACACCATCCTGTTTATTTTACCTATATTGTCCACTGTGCAGATGGGACATACTATACTGGAAAAACATGGAACTTGGCCAAACGTCTAAGACAACATAACGGGGAATTAAGTGGGGGAGCGCGTTATACAAAAATCCGACGTCCAGTGACATTACACTATTTTGAAGAGCATATATCACACGCAACTGCCGCACAAAGAGAAGGGGAAATTAAAAAACTTTCACACAAAGAAAAAAAACAACTTTGTCAGAAGAGAGATATTTCGATAGGAAAGTTTATATAAGGAGTACTTTTTATTTTAATGCTATTCTTTTTTGGATTTTTTTGGAGCTTTCGTTTTTTTAGGTTTTTTATCAATCGTAGCTTCATTTTCTTCCTGAACTTCTTCTGCAATCTCGTCAATTGTCTCTTCGCTAATTTCAGATTCTAACGGTGCAACTTCTACTGGTTGTGGAGTTAACAGACTGAGAATTTTGTCCATTTTTGCGTTAAGTGCGTCAAATTGTGCTTGATAATTTGGTCTTGATTGATTGTCTTCACGATTAAATTGTGGTCTATCAAATGATCCTCTTTCAGGTCTTCGCGAATCAGACCCTCTACTATTTTGAAAACATTCTCTGCAAAGAACAGGTTTGTTCCCTGTTGGACGGAAAGGTACTTCACATTGCTTGCCACAATTAGCGCACGTTGCACTAAACATTTCTTGACGATCATTATTATTATTAAATCGTGGTCTACTGAAATTGCGATTACCGCCTCCTGATCGATTTCCTCTATTATAGTCAGCCATAGTTGCTATTATAACAGATCTCACTCAGAATAGCTCGTTTTTATACATATTGCTCTTAAATGGTGTACTCTGTCTTACTGCATTTTGTTGCCTTTAGGCACAAAATCAGTTTAGACAGAGTTATACCCTTTCAAAATACAACCAGTTGGGTATACAATACGAGCATGCTTGTAGATAATGTTACTCTTTTAGTAAAAGCAGGGGATGGGGGAAATGGTTCAGCATCACTTCTGCACAATGGTCTTACCTTTAAGGGAGGACCGGATGGGGGAAATGGAGGAAATGGTGGCAACATTTATATTCAAGGCTCTAATAACATTAATGACCTGCGAGAATTCCGTTTTAAGAAAAAAATAAGGGCCCAAGACGGAATAGCAGGAGGGAAACAAAAACTTTTTGGGAAAAATGCGCCACACATGACCATCCTTGTACCATTGGGGACTTCTGTTGTCGATACCAAGTTAGAAAAAAATTATGAAATAACTGACACAAGAAGATTGCTTCTTGTAGCTAAAGGCGGCAAAGGAGGACGAGGGAATAACGAATTTAAGTCAGCGACCAATCAAACACCTGAGTATGCTGAGTATGGAAAACCTGGTGAAGAAAAAAAATTACTTCTTGAGTTGCGGTTGATTGCCGATATTGGACTTATCGGCTTACCAAATGCGGGAAAGAGCAGTCTTCTTTCTGTACTCACCAATGCAACTCCCAAAATTGCTGATTACCCTTTTACAACATTGGAACCCAATATCGGAATGCTGGGAGAGCATCCGATTGCAGATATTCCTGGACTTATCGAAGGGGCGGCAAATGGACGAGGATTGGGCGCAAAATTTCTCAAACACATTGAAAAAACCAAAATACTTATTCACTGTATAGAATTAACTGAAAATAATGTTGAAGAACGATATGAAACAGTGCGTCATGAATTTGAACATTTTAATCAATCTCTTTTAGAAAAACCAGAAATAATTCTTTTAACGAAAACAGATCTTGTTGACGAAAAAACGATAAATAAATATAAAAAAATATTTGAGAAAAAAGGCAAACAGGTGCTCACTTGTTCATTATATGATGAAGGCAGCATCGAATCACTTAAAAAAACACTGGAAACGCTCATTGAGAACTCATAAGCCTGCACCCTTACATGAATCATTTATTCATTCGTTATACTTAAAAAGTGAGTAGGCTATCTCCAACAAAAATTTTTCAGTACATACCAACTGTTGTTAAAAAAACAAGTAATATTAAAGACTTGCTAAAAAGGATAAAAATATTAGAACAAAATTCTGATAATGATTCTCTCGTTAATTCTCCATCTGTAAATCCTTCAGATATAGGAAAGTCTCCAGAAGCAAGGGGATTGGAACAACATGCAAAGAATATAGCAGTTAAGCAGGAAAGTGACAAAAACAAACTTGACGAGCTAATTAGAAAATCCAATAGAAGTATTGTTAGTATTTCTTCTGTTTTTCCATGGAATTTCTTTCCCAATACAATAGATGTAGAAGAAAGTAGAGTCACTTTTATCTTTCGTCAATTATTTGCCTCGCAATCGCACAGCGTTGATATTAAGGATATTTCAAATGTCTTTATTGAATCGGGATTCTTTTTTGCGACACTACAAATTGTATCTAAAACCTATGTCCAAAACGATATCAAAATAGAATATCTTAAGAAGAAGGATGCTTACCATACAAAAGATATCATTGAGGGACTGAGAACATTTATACAAAATGATATTAATTCCTCAAATTACGAAATTGACGATCTTATCACAAAACTAAATGAACTTAATATCCCCAAGATAGTGAATTAATATTCTGCAGCTTGTAATTACCTTCCACCTCAACTACACTCTATTGACCATGAAACAAAAATCGAAAAAAAGTGAAACAAAAATTGATTGGCGTACCAAAACTATCTATCAAATCTATCCGAGAAGTTTTCATGCTCAAGAAAATAAGGATGGAAATGGAGACCTCAAAGGCATAATTAATAAATTAGATTATTTACAAACATTGGGCGTAGATGTGATCTATTTATCGCCGATTTATCCTTCTCCTATGAAAGATAATGGATATGATGTACAAGATTATCAAGATATTAATCCTATGTTTGGGGACAGACAAACTTTTGACAAACTTATAGCGTCTGTGCATGAACGAAATATGTTGATAATGATGGATTTTGTCCCAAATCACACTTCAGATCAACATGAATGGTTTAAACAGTCCCGATCATCTAAAGATAATCCAAAGCGTAATTGGTATCATTGGCGATCTGGCAATGATAATGCGCCACCCAATAATTGGATAAATGTATTTGATAATACACCAGGGAGTGCATGGACCTATGATAAGGAAACAAATGAGTATTACCTGCATAGTTTTCTGAAAGAGCAGCCAGATCTTAATTGGGATAATCCTGAAGTCGTAAAAGCGATGCACACTATTTTACTATTTTGGATGGATCTTGGCATTGACGCGTTTCGTATAGACGCTGGTTTGTATATTATAAAACACCCCAAATACCCTGATGAACCGTTAAATCCAGATTATGTCGCGGGTGTCGATCACCCAAATGAAATATATATCCATACAGTAAGTAAAGATCAACCACGGGGTTTTAAAAAATTAGCGGATATGGGAAATCTTATTAGTGCACGCGGAGGATTTTCTATGCAGGAAGGCTACATTGAACCTGAAGAAAGAGTAATGCTTTACCGACTTTCGGAAGATGGATTAAGCGTTCCTTTGGATTTTGATCTTATTTTAAATACAAATTGGAATGCACAAGAAGTAAAAAAAGTACTATTTGATTATTATGCATTATTGAAAGATGATGATATTATTCCGCTACCATTGGGGAATCATGATCAATCACGAGTTGCAACACGTTTGGGAAGTCAAAAGAATGCTCGATTAGCAGCAATGTTACAGATGACTCTTGACTGTGTACCTGTTATTTTTCAAGGGGAAGAATTAGGTATGGAAGATGTGGAAATTCCAAAGGATAAACAACAAGATCCTTTTACCGCTAAACTTCGTGATCCCTCAAGAACACCTATGCAATGGGATGACGGTCCAAATGCAGGTTTTACGAAAGCACATGCGGAACCGTGGCTGCCTATTGGCACACATTATAAAGAAAGAAATGTTAAAAAAGAACTAAAAGAGCCCCAATCAATGCTTTCTTTGTATATACAATTACTTGCTCTACGAAAAAAAAGATTAATTCCTCAGCGTCCCCATATCGTTGAGATAAATAATAATAATGTCCTTTCCTATACACGGACTACAGCAGATGATAAAAAGATCCTCGTACTGTTAAACTTTTCCGACAACTTTGAATCTACCGATCTGAGTTCATTAATCATGAAATCAGCGAAATTGCTTCTTACGACTTCACTAGATGAAAAAAATGAAGAAATAACTGATTTTAAAAATTTTTTTCTCAAGCCAAAAGAGGGATATATCTATTTACTAGAAAACATTTAGCCTATACTTACAGGATAAACAACTGCATTGTCAATCATAGTCTCATTAATTTTAGGTATAGATTCTGCGAAAAGTTTTTTATAAAGCTTAAGATATTCGTTTGCATTTTTCTTCCAGGAGAAATCAGTAGCCAATGCATTATCAACCATAGCTTCATACGTACCTTTATCATTCGTCCACATTTCAGTTGCTTCTACAACTTTTTCCTCTAATGCTTCGGAGGTATATTTTGAAAACAAAAATCCGTTATATCCTTCTTTAATAGAATCAATTAATCCTCCAGTCCTATGGGCAATAGGTATTGTGCCAAAAAGCATAGCAACCATTTGAATAAGACCGCATGGTTCGTATTTTGAAGGAATAATAATAAAATCGGACGCTGCGTATATTTGATGAGCAAGCGTATCATCATATTTAAAATTACACGAAATAGATTTTGGATAAAAAGTAGAAAGCCATCGGAATCGTTCTTCCCAGGCTTTTTCTCCTGCTCCCATAACGACAAACTGTAATTTGGTTTGATCTATACGTCGTAACATTCTATGGAGTATATCCAAGCCTTTCTGCGCACCAGCAAGCCTTCCAATGAAACAAAACATTGGGATATCTTTTCCTATTTTTAGTCCTAATTTCTTTTGAAGAAATTCTTTATCGAGAGCTTTTCCATCCCGCCAATCATAGTACTCTATCTCTTCACCCACACGTTCTTCTTTGGGACCATAAGGGAATTTGATAGCAGGAATTCTGGAGGTGTGACGCCAATCAATATCTATTCCGTTCAAAATTCCGTAGACTTGTCCGCTTTTTGCTCTAAGAATTTCATGGAGACCGCAACCTAATTCTTCTGTGAGAATTTCTTTTGCATAGGTTGGACTAACAGTAGTGACAATATCTGCATGAATTATTCCTTCCTGCAAGAAATTAATTTGTTTACCTTTAATTTCCCAAGAATCTATTTTACACAAATTTGGGTCTATTCCCATTTTTTGAATAACGCTTAACGATGTTCTTTTCTGGAAGGTAAGATTATGAATTGTTAGAATTGTCTTAATTGGCAACTTTTCTTGTTTTACCAAAAGAGGAATAAGAGCAGCATGACAATCGTTTACATGAAGAACATCTGGTGTCCAATTTAATATTCCGCTCTTTATAAGCTCCACTACTGCTTTATTAAAGAAACCCCACGTTTCAATTACAGAAACTACGTCCAGATATTTTGTATTTTTTAGGAAATAGCCAATAACTTTTGTATATGGATTTAACGCCTGCCAAATTTCTACTTTTACTTTTTTACCGGCGTACAAGAAACTATATTCTCCAATTCTTGTCTTTTTATTTCTTCCCATTTTTACAACTTTGTAATAGGGGATAATGACGCGGATATCAACATCTAATATCTTCAACGCACCTGGTAGAGACCTGGCGACATCACCAAGACCTCCTATTTTAAAAAAAGGATCATTTTCCCAAACAACAAAGAGTACGTTCATAACAAAAGAATTGCCGATTTAATCAATATTTGCAAAGAGATGAACTGAGAATGAAAAGAAGAAGTATTGAAAGCTAGGGAACACGATCTTTACGACTAATCAAAGTCTATTCAAGATTAAGCATGTAATGCACAATCAGATATAATCATCATAACAGAAAAGGGGAACTAAGTCAATAAAACTATAGGATATTTTACGCTAAATTATAGTAATTAATGATTGTCTCTGCTGAGACATCGGGAGCAGATTCAGATGTATTAAGAGAAAGATGTTCAATTCCTTGATACTTATTAAATATGTCATGATTTTCTTTGAATAATTCTTTCAGCATTTCTTTAGATAAAGATTTCCCATGTTCTTTGCGAAAATTATCTTCTACACGATTTAAAAGTGTCTCTTTATTTGCAGTCAAATGAACTAAGCAAATTTCTCCATTGTGCGTATTTACAGTTTTTATAATATCCTCTATATGTTCAAAAGGGTTATTGCCTGCAATACCAAAAGTGTTTATGAGGTTGATATTACTTTTTATGGCTTCTTCTATAATTCTCAAACGAAATTCTCTTGTTAATAATCTATTGGCAGGATTTTCAAAAGGGAAAACTTCTGCAATAGGATTTACAAGTAAGTGGTTGTGCAATAATCTATAATCTATTTTGGATGCAAGTACTTTAGCAATGGTGAGTTTACCAACAGCTGGAGGACCATAAAGAAAAATAATTTTCCTCATACAAATAATTCTATCACACTAAAATATATAACTATAGATATTTCTTCGCAAAATGATCTGCTTCATTTTCCTGTTGTTCAATTTCTGATTGAGTTTGTTCATATCCAATGGAATTTCTATGATCCAAAACTATATGGCCAACCTCATGTAAAATTGTGAATCTAATTTGCGCTTCGTTTTGCGTGAATAATTCATCAGAAAGAATAACAAGGCTTCTATTTTTTATTTCAGATCCACGAAAAGAAAAGGCCCACGCATCTTCAGGAGAAGAGATAAACCATACTGCAGCACATACATTTTCTAAAACATCTTGTGGAAGGAGAATGAGGGTTGTGCATACCATTTCTCTCATAAAAAGTTTCCCAATTAGCTTTCCACCCAGAGCCTTTCTCACATCGGTCACTTTCCATTTCATACATTCATTATACGATAGGTGAGTTATTATGTGCATCTATTAGTAAATTTTGCAAGCTCGCCTTTGGAGGAATTTATGCTGAACCATCTTGGAATTTTGTATTGTTCTCTTATATACTATAAATAAGATATGTTCACTTCTTTTTGGTTTGAATTTAGTATCCTTTTATTTGCTGCAATTTTGGGAAGTATAGCAATCATTCCCTATAGCTTACGACTACTTAAAGACTCAAAAAAAAATATACGACTTAAATTGCCATTTTGGATACTTATTCTTCTGTCAGTTATTCAAAATGGCGTTCTTTTTTCTATAGCCATAAGTATCGGTTTGATTCTGTCTCATCAAATGGGACACGGTGCTCCTCTGATTGAAACTATTAGCACAGGTAAAGGGTGGAATCAAACACTTACATCAAACCTGATAAGCGCTTCAGGCTTGGGCATAATAGGAGGTAGTTTTTTACTACTAGTAGACCTCCTTTTCTTACCATATTTTCCTAAAAAACTGCTCGACATAGCCTTAAAAACTACTTACTGGGAAAATTTATCCGCTTCATTTTACGGCGGCATTAATGAAGAACTTTTTATGCGTCTTTGTGGATTATCCATTGTTGTGTGGCTATTTCCAAAAATTATACCTACAGCAGCTGGTATATCAACAGTAAGTGCCTTTTGGATTGCAAACAGTATTATGGCAATTATCTTCGCTTTGGGACACTTGCCCACACTCAAATCTACACTAGGTGAAATATCTCGTGTTATGTTATTTCGAACAATTCTACTCAACACTCCAATCGGCCTTATCTGCGGCTGGATATTCTGGCACAGCGGAATAGAAGCGGCAATATTGGCACATTTTATGGCAGATATCGTCTATCACGTCGGAGGAACCCGCGTTCTACGTTCTAAATTTAAACAATCCAGCTAGTGAATAGCTCAACTAATTTCTTGAATAGTCCATTAAAAAATAAGACGACCACAGCTAATAGAACTCTCTATTGATTTGATCAATATTAAACAATTCTTTTTCATAGCGTAGTATAAAAAATATTGTTATACTAGGCTAATATCGTATGCATATAAAATCATTTCATTTTAATAATAAAATAATCATTCTGTTTTTTACAATAATTATAATAATTGGTGGTTTATTGCGCTTTGCAGACATCACTGCTGATCCTCCCGGATTGTACATTGATGAGATTTCAATAGGTCTTAATGCTTACGATATTCTCCATACAGGTAAAGATCAGTATGGATATTCCTATCCTTTTGCGTTTAAATCTTTTGGTGACTATAAAATGCCTGTATATATTTATTTAGTTTCGTTTTCAATGATATTGTTTGGCAAAACTGAACTTGCAGTCCGTTTCCCCTCAGCGCTTGCTGGCACACTTACAATTATTGTTATTTTCTTTCTTACTAAAAAACTCGTAGAGAATGAAAACAAAATGAAAAAGCACGCATCGATTTTGGCACTTCTCTCAGCTGGTACTCTCGCAATACTACCATGGCATATACAATTTTCTCGTGGCGGATTTGAAGTAACCGTTGCACTGTTCTTCTATAGCACAGGATTACTTTTAAGCATTATTTTTTTGAAAAGAAATAGGTTAAAATATATATTTTTAGCAGCAATATTTTTCGCGCTTGCTATGTATACATACCATACTTATCGCCTATTATCTCCTTTAATTGTGTTTATTGAACTTTTGTACACAACAAAAAACAAAAAATATTTTAAAAATATGCTTCTTGCATTTGTGTTATTTTGTTTTCTTGCTTATCCAATGATTTCATTTTCACTTACACCAATAGGGCAAACCCGACTACAAGAAACTTCAGCTTTTGTTAATAATCCCTATCCTCAAGGAATAGAAAATAATCTTGCAGATGGAATTATTTTTTTTGATAATTATTTATCTTTTTTCTCTTTATCATATCTATTTCATACTGGAGATCAGATTAATAGACATCAGATAGCTAATTTCGGCTTACTCTATTTATGGCAGTTGCCATTTATAACGGCGGGTATATATTTTCTTATAAAAAAAACACGGAATAATTTACTTCGCTTTAGTATATTTATATTATTATTGATAGCACCAATTCCAGCTGCGTTTGCAGTTCCAAGTCCTCATACACTAAGATTATTGCTAAGTGCTATCCCATTTAGCATCCTTACTGCATTTGGCTTATATCATATTTTTACACTAAAAAAGCCGTGGGGGAAATTTATTATTGCCTTAACAGTTTTTTTTGTAATTGCTGAATCTTGCTATTTTCTTGATTACTATTTTATACATTACCCAAAAACTGCCTTAATTGATTGGGGGGGACAATGCAAACAAGTTGCACAAGACATTCAAACAGAATCTAGTCATTATAAGTATATTGTTGTTGATCGTAATAGTGATTGTATTCCAGAATATTTCATGTTTTATATCCCAACAATTCCTCTTGTGTATGCCGATGCTGAGTGGCGCCAACCTTCAACTTGGAAAAATAAAACTTTTCTCTATGTTCGACCTTTTTATGGGAATATACATCCTAATAATCTGATTTACAATGTATACTTATCAAACACAGATCATGATATTTTTGTACAATTCTTAAGGTTATGAAATTTTTTTTAATCCTTTTAACATGGATCATTGAACTACTTGCATTCAAACGCTGGTTTTCCTGTTGGCTCTTTAACAATTTTTTATACTACACTTCTAACACGCTAACTGCTCGAGTAATTGATGCGATAAATAATGATAGAGGTATGCCTCATTTAGTAACTCATATGCTCCATAATAAAGTCCTCTACTTTTTTTGGGGGAGTTTGCAAACATTACTAGGTTATTGGGATATTCAATTTTTAAGTAGTTTCATAGGTTTCGTTGGTGCATTTGGAGTTGTTTTAGCATTATGGTATTTTTTGACAAAAGATTCACATAACAAGCTACTGTGGATTCTTTTTTCTTTGAGCATCATAGTTCCTTTCACCGAAATGGTTTTCCAGCCAAATGTAATCTTTTTTTGGAAACTACTTATCTTTGGTGTAATTTTTCAAGCAATTTCTTTATATGGCTTATCAAGATTCTTAGTTGAAGCAACAACACTTAAATATAGTATTATTATTGCGCTAAGTATCATTTCAATAGTAGCAATCTTTATTTTCCCATTTTCGCAGTACGCCTTTTGCTTAAAAATCTAATGAAACTATAGTAACCCCTCATGGATTCGAACCAATGTAGCTTCAATATTTCGAAAAACGTAAAAATTTTGTATCTGTTTAACCTCATTACTGTCGAGCACTCTGCTGGTATCTTCGCCGTTTAAAAACAGCTCGACCTTAATCTAGATGCCCTTGGGTACGATCTTGAAACTTTTTACGAATCTCCCAGATAATCCATTAATTCCTGTAAGACACTTTCAACTGGTTTATTTGTAGTTATCACTTTATCAATCATATCTTTATCAAAGATATTTTTCTGATATGCCTCCATCCTATCAAAATGAATACTTAGGTCATCATATCTTTCATGTTTAATACGATGGTTATTGCGAGATTCCATATCTTCGCGTGGCAATATGAGCTGTATTAATTTAAACCCCCGTTGTCGGGCTGTGATAAGATCTTGATAAGTAAAATAATCAACATTACTAAAGAAGATAATTCTCTTTTGTAGCAATACATCAGCAACCATTTTGGGTGCTAAGACATTACGTTTATAATTATAATCTTTGGGGAATTCTCCTCCGTTCAATGAAATTAATTTATCGTCCGATTCACTTATTGCCAATTGCGTATGTGCTTTTAACTGTTTGAGAAGCGTTGTTTTTCCAACTGTAGATGCACCAATAATTATTGCCTTCGTTATCATACCTTTGTATTATATCAAATTCAAGGCTTTTTGAGGCTAAATTTCATTCGCTGGCAAGCCTTGATCGAAGATGCCCTCAGGTACGATCTTGGAACTTTTTATTCTGGCAGCATTTGAGGATTCCATGCAATCTCCCATAAATAATTATCCGGATCTTGGAAATAGCCAGCATAGCCACCCCAAAAAGTATCTTGTGCTGGTTTGGTAATTTTTGCTCCTGCTTTTTTTGCTTGTTCCATTACTGCATCAACTTCATCTTTACTCATCACATTATGTGCAATACTAATTGATTGCACCTCATTATCATCTACAAAAGTTACATTTGCGTCTTTTGCAAGGGAAGTTTTAGGAAATAATGAAAGTGTTAATCCATTGCGTAATTTAAAAAAAGCAACCGCACCATTTTCAAATTCTTTACCAACTATTCCCTCAGTCGGTAGACCCAATCCATCACGATAAAAAACAACAGATTTTTTTAAATCACTTACGCCTAATGTTAGAAGTGTTATATGAGGTTTCATTACTTCATTTTATCAAGAATTTCTAATGCTGTCGAGCCTTAACGATCTTGGAACTTTTTTTACTTCACCGAATATGGTTACTTATCATTTGATATAAATGTCTGAACAGGACCTAATGAGTTATTTATTTCTTTATACCTATCTTTTGTAAATTCATTAATAACCTTTCTCCAGAACTCTATTGCTTGCAAATTGCCATTTAGCTGGGACACTTCCCATTTACCAGAAAATTGGTTAAATATTTGAAACGCTGCCTCTTTTCCAATACCGATTTTTCTAAATTTTGGAAGAATATAAAACTCTCCAATTGCGTGCAGATTATTATCTTCTGATAAAACTGAGTGATTATTTACAAAAATAAATCCAGCTATTTCATTATCAATCATAATAAAGAAAGGATATCTTTTATTATCTTCCCAATAACTATCAAAATATTGATACTGGTATTCTCCTTTTTCGTTTTTTTTCTGTCTACCAAACTGAGAAAGCTCTTGTAAGTAGTCTTGTAAGATTTTCCAAACTATTTGTTTTTGTTCAAATTTAATGAGTACAAGAGTAATTTTGTCTTTGTCCATATCTGAAGTATAACAGATTAAAATTGAGGCTAAGATTGATCAGTTGCCGAACCTGTACCCCAAGTTCTTCTTCCAAGCGGCGTACCCAAAAGCATCTTCGCTCACTTTGTTCGCTTCGAGATTCGAGCTAAAGCACAGGTCCATTTCACCGGTATCTCACAAAAAAAGACCCTCTTGTGGGTCTTTTTTTATGAGCTGGCTCTAGGCAACACGTTTAAAACCTATGAGTGGCTAGATGACTATCAAGAGATTGAAAAGCAAACGGTTTATTTGCAATTTTTAACGGTTACGGCTTGAAAGTATACCAATTAATTTTTCATGATCTTCCGCTTCCCCCAGTTTATCAATGCCTTCTTCTTTGAGAAGTCCATCCAGCTGCATTATTCTGCCGATCTCTGCTCTAATAATCAATTGCACAATTTCTGGAATATCGGAAACTAGATCAAAAATTGACTCATCTGCCCCTTCCCAAACAATAGCATCAGCAATCATAATGGCAATAGCATAATTTGCAGGACGCCAATAAGCGACAAAATCAATTACTGCTGGTAACTGTCCTTCATGGAATAAAATGTTCCCAGTGAAATCACCATGAATTAATTGATTAGTTACCTGTATTGGACGAAGAAGATTTTCCAGTTTTTCTAATACAGGCATAATCTTTTCATTTACTTTTATCGGTAGCTCTTGCCATGCAATTCTGTCTGCGACTGCATATCGGTTTGTTTCTTTATCTAAATACTCTGGTTTAAGATATGCTGATAATGCTTTATGAAAGGCTTTACAAAGCTCAATTTTTTCATCCCACCGTGCTTTCACGTGTTCACCATCAATACGATTATATGCACACCAATTCTTATATAACCATTTTCCTTCAACAGTCTTAATTGGTCGCGCAACTCTAAAACCATTTTCAACGATACTCTCCATAACATCAGCAACATAAAGAGTTTCAGCAATGTTGCCAACAGGTTTCAAGACAATATCTCCAACAACCCAAGTAGTTCCTTGTCCGCCTGATAATAGAAGGGGTGTTCCTGTTGCAGCAAATGCTTCTAAAACATCGTTTTCAGGTTGTTTATCCATAAATCAAGTATAGCAGGTTCGAATTCAGGAGCGTCTATTCCTATTTTTGAGGCTGTTTTTCTGGGCTGTCGAGCTTACCATTAGGCGGAACCAAATTTTCCCCTCGTTAGTCAAAACATATGAAAAATTAAAGAACTTGGCCTCATTTATTATAACGGAAAAGTATATCTTTTTGATCATACCTTGAGATCATAATAGGATTTGCAATGAGTTAATCTTGAATATATAATTGTCGCGTAATATGAAAAAAACAATATCGCTTTCAACAAACGGGGATGCTATATCAGTACTGATTGATCGCTCTGAGCAGCGAAAAAGAGAACTCCGCAATAGTCCAATTACAAAAAACAACTTATTCAAAGGAGCGAGCGGCAGAATTTATTCTGGCATTATTGATGCATATCATGGTGAAACTGGCCTTCCATTAGACAAAGCAGCACAAAAGGCGTTGCAACAAGCTTGGACTGAAATTCTTCATAAAAAAATGCCAGTCGATTATTCAAGCGATGTACTATATGATAAAAAACAGCCGCTTATCTTACGTCAACTTGCTGCTGAAAAATTATTTTCTCGTTTATCACAGTCATTTCCTGGAGAAAAAAGTATAAATGTCCAGCCAGATGAAGTTATTGTATGCCCATATTCAAGTATGCTGATGATTGATGAAGCTCTAGCAACTATAGCACGACCAGGTGGCGTTATTATCTGCCCAGAGGGCTTTTACAAAAATTTTGGACTCGTAGCAAAAAAATTAGGACTTCGTATTGTTACGTGTAAGACTACATCAGATGATTCATTTAAAATTGATATTGAGACGCTTGCAACATGTATACAAAAAGTTAAAGAGACAGGTATGCTTTGCGGCGTGCTGCTTACATGGCCGGGTAATCCTGTCGTTCGAGTTTATTACACACCCGACGAGTTAAAAACATTCGGCAAAGCTCTTGTTGATGTTGATATACCGATCATTTGTGATATGGCATTTGATCTCCTTATTGATAACTATATTACTCTCGCAGCTTTACGCATTCCTACTCCAAATGGTTCAATTCAACTTTACGATAAGATCTTATTTGTCACAGGCAATTCAAAAGGTTACAACGCTTTTGGCCCTTGTAAGTTTGGAGCAGCTTGTACAGGCAACGCAGAATGGTTAAAGAAAATCCGCGACAGATTAACGACATCTTTTCAGCGCGAAACTACTCATCTAGTACGTGCAGTAATTGAAAATACATCCGATGCTTACTTTGAACACAACAGAGCTAAGATGCAAAAACAGTTCAAACGAGTCCATAAATATATTGAAAATATCAATCAAAAATTTGGAGCGAGAATCCTTCGTCCACTTGGCACTCAACAGGGGATCTTCCTTGGGCTTGCATTTGATCCATCACTTTTTACTGCAGCTGAAATTTATACCAGTTCTGAGCTTGAAGATGCCCTTCTTCGTTTAGCTGGTATTGACAGCGTTGCACTTGACCGTACAGGTTCTGATAGATTGGGCGTACGCCTCAATATCTTTGCTCCACGAAAATCAATCGGACAGGAACAACCCGAACTAATAGATGAACTTTTCGACAGAATTGAATATTTTTGTATGAAGGCACTGCAAATACAAGAACACAAAAATATTAAAAAAGCATACTAAATAAAAAGTATATTTTATATTCATTGATTAATTAAATTAATGAGGAGCTACCTAATAGTAATTTATGAATCACTAAATATTCCAAAAAAACATATCAAATTGGTTCTACTCCATGCTCGGGGTGAGAATAATGGATATGGAACTTTGAGGCTGGAAAATTTTGCTGGCTTTGGGCAACACGTTTAGAACCTATGAGTGGCTAAAAGATTATGAACCAATTGATACATATAGCTCTTTCATTCAAAAATTCGTATAGATGTAACTTTTGCACTAAGTTATACTTGCGGCTTTTCAGGGAAAGAATACATTGCTTCTTTGTATGCAGGTAAACATATAGTTAAGAGTTCACCGTTGCCCGTTATTTCATATTTTGTTCTCGCAGTAACAAAAACACGTTCTTTGTTTCTTAAAAGAATTTCTTCCTTCTTTCCATTTTCAAAAAATGTAAATGTAAGCTCGCCTTTCGTTATTACGTATAATGCGCTGTATCCGTCGTTTATCATACAAACTTTATCTTCTTCTACTGGATCGCGTCCATTGATAAATCTTAGATAATTTGTG
>Ga0265342_10002462_pt1 | contig 15963 bp, 16 predicted proteins | sample 4CB327metaG_FD_203125 | JGI IMG/M metagenome (GOLD analysis project Ga0265342, IMG submission 203125) | Rhizosphere microbial communities from Carex aquatilis grown in University of Washington, Seatle, WA, United States - 4-CB3-27 metaG | ecosystem: Host-associated > Plants > Roots >...
GCGGAAGACGGCTACGCGCGGACGCTGACCACCGAGACGATGAAGAATGGCCTGGAGAAGACAGCCACGGCGCATCACCTGGAAGTGGCGACCACGCCGCTGGTCGGTATCCGGGGCGTGATTGCCGCTCTGCCCGACGCGACGCAGGTGATCGCCAGGGCCTTCGAATCGAAACAAGGCGATCCGCCGCAGTTTGCCGCAACCGGCGAGGGTTACGCGATCTTTCAAGTGACGGGAATCGCGCCGGCTCATGCGCCCAACTTTGCCGAGTACAAGAGCAAGATTGCCGACGACTACCGCGACGAGCAGCTCCCCAGCCTGCTCAGCCAGAAGACGAGGGAATTAGCCGAAAAGGCCAGAAACATGAACGATCTGGCCAAGGCCGCCAAGGCCGTGGGAGCGATCGTGAAGACCAGCGACCTGGTGCTCCAGAACGGCCAGGTGCCCGAGTTGGGCCAGGTGGGCCAGGTAGCGCCGCAGCTCTTCGACTTGAAGCCCGGCGATGTGAGCGGTCCCATCAACGCGGGGAGAACCGGCGTGGTGGCCAAGCTGGTAGACAAACAGGAGCCCACCGCGGACGAGATCGCCAAAAACTTCGACAATACCCGCGACCAGATTCTGGAGCAGCGCCGTTCAGACGCTTTCAACGTCTTTCTGGGCGGGCTGATGGATGAGTACAAGAAGCACAATCGTATCCGGTACAACCCCAAGGCGCAGAACCCGGAGGTTCCGGGCGCGTAAGCCGGCTAGGGAGTTAAATCAAGCAAAAGAAAGGCCTGCAACCATCATGGATGCGGGCCTTTTTTGTACTCACAAACAGAAATGCGTCGCGGAGTGAATATCGAGCGCCTGCTGCGGAGATAATCAAACCATGGAGTTTCAACGCTCGTCCGGAGTTCTGCTGCACGTGAGTTCGCTGCCCTCGTATGGGGGCATTGGCGATCTGGGGCCGGCCGCCCATGAGTTTGTGGCCTTTCTGGCTCGCGCCAAACAGCACGTGTGGCAGGTTTTGCCGCTTGGACCGACGGGATACGGCAACTCGCCCTATGCGGGCTCATCGGCCTTTGCGGGCAATCCCGCCTTCATCAGCCTGGAATATTTGTCGGACTGGGGTTGGATCGACGGAGAGCGCATCGCAGGCCTTGCCGGGCGAAGGGGCAACGTGGAATTCGACGAGGTGGAGCGGCGGAAGCTGCCGCTGCTCTATGAGGCAGCGGGAAACTTTCTGGACCGAGGGCCGCACGAACCGAAGCTGGCGGAACAGTGGGAGCAGTTCGAGGAGTTCTGCCGGAGTGAGGCGAGCTGGCTGGCCGATTACGCTCTCTATGCCGAGTTGCGGCGCCAGTTCGGGACAGGCGCATGGACAGAGTGGCCGGAGCCGGTGCGCCGCCGAAGGCCGGAGGCCCTGGCCAAGGCAGCCGCAAAGGCTGGGCGCGCGCTGGCTCAGGAGCAGACGCTGCAGTTTGCGTTTTCAAAGCAGTGGATGAACCTGCGCGAGGCTGCCGCGAAGAGTGAAATCCGGGTTCTAGGCGATGTGGCCATCTTCGTCAACATGGACTCGGCGGATGTGTGGGTGCATCCGGAGCTCTTTGAACTCGACGAGGAGTTGAAGCCGGTGCATGTGGCTGGAGTGCCGCCGGACTACTTTTCTCCCACCGGGCAGCGCTGGGGCAATCCGCTCTATCGCTGGGATGTGCTGGAGGAGAGTGGTTTCGACTGGTGGATTGAGCGGATTCGCCGTGCCGCCCGGTTATACGACATAATCCGCCTGGACCACTTCCGCGGATTCGAGGCTTATTGGGCGATTCCCGCGGACGAGGAGACAGCGGTACATGGCGAGTGGGTGAAGGCACCGGGGCTGAAGCTGTTCCATGCGCTGGAGGCTGCGCTGGGGCCGCTGCCGCTGGTAGCCGAGGACCTGGGGCTGATTACTCCCCAGGTGGAGGCGTTGCGGCAGGAGCTGGGAATGCCGGGGATGAAGGTGCTACAGTTCGGCTTCAACAGCAAGGGCGCGCACATCCATCTGCCGCATCGCTTCACTCCTGACACGGTGGCCTATACCGGCACGCACGACAATGACACGACGCAGGGTTGGTGGAAGACGGCCGGCAAGGCGGAGCGCGGCGCCGTCGAGGCTTACACGGGGCCGATAGGCGAGCGGCCGGTGTGGGCGCTGATCCGTGCAGTGGAGTCGAGCGTAGCGCAACTGGCGATGCTGCCAGCGCAGGACCTCTTCGAACTCGGCTCAGAGGCGCGGATGAATACACCGGCTGTCAGTGCCGGCAATTGGAGCTGGCGCGCGCCGGAGGGAAGTTGGAAGCCGGAACTGGCGGCGCGGCTGGCCGCGCTTGTCGAGGGGACGGACAGGGACCACGATCCGTTGGGTGGAACTAGGGACTAGGGCCAGTGAATAGGCATCCCGGAAGAGAACAGCGATCCGCCAGTGACACGCAGGCGTTTATCTATTGCATACTCCCTAATCCCTGTTCTTAAAATGGAATATCGTCGTCGGAGATTTCAGCGGATTGGGCGATGTCGTCCACGCCGGCGGGCGGGCGCTGGTCGAAGCTGGCCGCCGAACTACTGAAACCGGCCGGACGGCTGCCGCCCTCTTCGCGGGCGGAGAGCAGGACCAGCTCATTGACGATGATTTCGGTGCGGTACTTTTTGATGTTGGTTTCCTTGTCGTCCCAACTGCGGGTCTGGAGCTTGCCCTCGATGTAGAGCTTGGAGCCTTTCTTCACGTAGTCGCGGACGATCTCAGCGGTACGCTTGAAAGCGACCAGCGTATGCCACTCGGTGCGGTCCTGCCAGTTTCCCTGCGCATCCTGAAAGCGGTCGCTGGTGGCGAGGGTAAAGTTGGCTACCGTGACGCCGCTGGCGCTAGACCGAATCTCGGGGTCTTTTCCAACATTGCCTATGAGGATGACTTTGTTGACGCTTCTTGCCATGTTCATTCACTCCATTCATCGAAAAGGATAGCAGACGATCAGCCGAAAGCGAGGGCGAATTTCACCTACTCATCGGGCAAGCGGGATTGCTTTCGCTCACTTGCTGCGTCAGAATGGCATCGTCAGAATTTTAGGAGAGTTCGATGCGCCTAAGCCGATTTGTGTTCGGTGTTGCGAGTTTTGCCCTGATGTTTGTGACGAGCCAACCATCGCTCGCGCAGAGTGCGGCGGTCGCCCAGCAGAGTAACGGAAATGGGGCTGTCGGGAGCGGTTGCCCTGTGACGGTAGCCCAGAAGCAGCCCATTGAGCCGTATACCGGAATCCGAAAGACGTCACGGGTGCAGAAATTGGCGGACGGCACAACCATCAACCATGAAAGCACTTCAAAGGAGGCTCGCGATTCGAGCGGTAGAACCTATCGTGAGAACCAGCCTGAGATGGCGCCGGGTGCAGAGGCGCTGATCCCCGTTTATACCTTCTTCTTTGTGTATGATCCCGTGAACCACGTCACCATCAATTGGAATTCAAACTCGAAGGAAGCGACCGTATTTCACATGGCCGAACCCGGTCAGGCGGGGGCGGTGGCTGCTGTGATTTCGATGCCTAACGTGGCGATTCCGCAGCCAGCGCCGGGGACAGTGATGGGATCGGTATTTGGCGTGGTCGGCCCAGCGCCACCAGTCAGGCCGGTTCGCCGTGTGCTGGAAGATCTGGGCACGAAGACGATCAACGGCGTGGAAGCCAAGGGAACGCGCATGACCACGGTCATTCCGGCGGGCCGGGCCGGAAACGATCAGCCGCTCACCGTAACCCACGAGACCTGGATGTCCAGCGAGTTGAGGATCTTAGTGCTGCAGATAGATAGCGACCCCCGAACCGGAGTGCGGACAACTGAACTGACAGAGATTGAGCGTGGCGAGCCGGACTCATCCCTCTTCCAACCGCCCGAAGGCTACACCATCAAGGACCGCTATCCGGGCCAGCAGAACTGAACGATTCCGCAATTCGATTCTGAAGACAATCTACCGTAACCGTCCCAGGCAGCGTTTGCGCAGCCATTTGGCGACGCCCAGCGTCAGCAGCAGTCCGCCGTAGGGAATGCACGTCAAAGCGATGATGAGGGCGAACCAGCCGCTGTTGGTGCTGGCGCCGGTGGGCGAGAAGCCGCCCAGCCGGGTTTGAAGCAGCACGGCGGCTAATATGCCCGCACCCAGCATGGACGCGCCCCATTCGAGCAGTTGACGGGTGCCGTCGGCGGGCCGGGGTTGGCCGGGAGTGGATGAGTTCGGGTTCAAGGGGCTTGCGGGCATGATCGATCCTGAGAAACGGGCGCTGGTTGAGGTACGGGGTTTCCCTCCTTAGGCACAAAAACAAAAACGCGCCGAAGGTGGGGCACCCAAGCATGGTTGATTTTACCCTTGTGCCAGGCGCAGCAGGATGTAAGTCACCACGCCAGTAACCGAGACATAGAGCCAGAGCGGAAATGTCCAGCGGGCAACCTTGCGGTGCTCACGGATGCGGCCGGTAAGCGAGAAGAAGAAGGTGACCAGCACCAGGGGCAGGGCGACTATGGCCAGCAGAATGTGACTAGCCAGCAGCGGGAGATAAACAGAGTGCAGAGCGGCGTGGACCGGGTAGCGGACGTCGCCATGCAGCGCGTGGTGGAGGATGTAGCTGACCAGAAAGAGCGTGGAGAAGGCGAAGGCGGTCATCATGGCCGCGCGGTGAGCCTGAATGCGTTTTGCCCGGATGAAAGTAAAGCCGATCAGCAGCGCGGTGGCGCTGAGGCCGTTGAGCAGGGCGTTTAGAGCGGGCAAAAAGGCAAGCCGAGCGTGGGTTGTATCGGCGGCCGGGTGAACGTAGATGAGCCACAGTAGAAAGAGGCAGGCGGCGGCGCTGATGGCTAGAATGGCTGCGATGGCGGGGTGGGTGCTGGATGATGGGGCGGTAGTCGTCATAGTTCCTTACGGCCTTCGCGTGGCGCAAAGCATGAGCGTTGTGAAGAGCAGGGGCAGATAGAGGACGCTGACCTTGAGTAGATCGCGCGCCAGCATGCGGCTCTCGGCCTCCGTTTTGGCGCGCAGGATGCGGACAAAACGGATGGTATAGGCCAGGTAAACGAGGCCCAGCACAGCAGCCAGAACAGCATAGGTATTGCTGGCGATGCCCAGCCGCCAAGGCGCCAAGCTGACGGGAATCATGAGCACGGCGAAGAAGAGCGCCTCGGCAACGGTGGAGCGGCCATCGGGCTGGACGACCGGCAACATGCGGATGCCGGCACGGGCGTATTCGTCGCGGTAGAGCCAGGCGATGGACATGAAATGGGGAAACTGCCAGACAAAGAGGATAGAAAAGAGGGCTACGGCAGGCCACTCGATGCGTCCGCGGGCGGCGGTCCAGCCGAGCAGAGGGCCCATGGCACCGGGAAATGCGCCGATGAAGGTGGCCAGGGCGGTGAAGCGCTTGAGCGGCGTGTAGATGGCCACGTAACCGAATGCTGTGAGCAGCGCCAGGGCCACGGTGAGCAGATTGGTGGTGAGCGCCAGCCAAACCGCTCCCAGGGCCAGCGCGCCGAGGCCGGCCCCGATGCCCTGAGGTAGCGAGAAGCGTCCGGCGGCCATGGGGCGATCGGCGGTGCGCTTCATGCGGGCATCGATGCGGCGTTCCAGAGCCTCGTTGAGCGCGCCGGCTCCGGCTGAGACCAGGCCAATGCCGAGCAACGCGTCGAGAAGGCCGCGCTGCATGGTGGAGATGCCGGACTGCATGGAGCCCAGATAAAAGCCGCCCCAGCCGGTGACCAGCACCAGGCCCACGACTTTGACCTTGAAGAGCTCGCGCAGGTCGTGGATGAGCGTGGCCGTCGCGCCGGGTTGCGGGGCGTGAATCGGCCCGTGTACCGCAGTTTCCTGGTGTTCGGCCGGAGTGGCGATCTGGGAGGAGGAAGTCACGTGTGATGTAGTTCCTATTTCCTGGTGAGCTTTACTCGTGCAAAAGACGTTAGCTTGCCGCCGTCTTCGTTATCGATCAGCCAACTCCAAGTGTCAGTGCCTCTGCTGTAGGCGAACGTTGTGTGGACGCCGCTGTCCTTCTCATCTTTGTCCCTGAACAAGAACGCGATTTCGTCATTGCCCCGTTTGCCTTGGGCAATAGGGGCCGATAGACCACCGCCACCGGTCGAGTCGAGCCACAGGCATCTGTATTCGTTCGACGATTCGTCCCATTCAATAAAGATGATCGCTTCATACGCGGGCTGGCCTTGTACGTTCTTCTCGCGCGATGTTTCGTGGAGTCGCAGGTATTCATGGTTCAGCACCCATTCGGACTCGATATCATGTGTGGTCTGGTGTCCAGCAATGGTGCCCTGAAGTATCCAACTGCCGGTCAGACGATCAAGTAAGGGATCTTTACGTATTGGCGCCTGTGCTGAAGCTGAAAATGAAGTCATGAAAAGCAAAGCCAAAATTGCAAGATTTGTCTTCATTGTGTGACCTCCTAGTATCTTCCTCTTACCAGCCTGGACTGTGAAAAAAAGGTAACATTTTTGGTGCCCTGCGAGTGTCCCCTCCGCGAGCATTCTCTAAGTCTGTATGGCGTGAGCACCTTGGCACAAGCGCCCGGCTGGCGAGCACCTGTGTCGATGATAGCAAGGGGGGAAGTTTGGGAGTGGAGCGTTTCGGTTAGCCCAGACGGGCAGCTTTGAGAATTGCGTCCACGACATCGTCCGGGGTGAGCGTGTCGACGGGGATTGAGACGTGGGCTACTCGGTAGAGCGGGAGGCGACGTTGATAGCGGCTGGCCAGGTTGGCCTGGTCGGCGAGGACGGGGCGTAGGTGCTCGGTGCCCCGGCAGCGGGTGAGGGTGGCAGATAGCTCGACTTCGAGATGAATCAGGAGCGTGTCGGGAGTTGTGAGCAGCAGAGTGCGGGTGGCGGGGTGCTCGATGGCGCCGCCGCCCAGGGCCAGGACTAGAGCATCGCCTGAGGCGAGGCGAGCGATGGTTTCGTGTTCAAGCCGGCGGAAGGGTGCCTCGCCGTAGCGGGCGAAAAGCTCGGCGATGGTCACGCCGGCCTCGGCCTCGATTACGTCATCCACATCGATGAAACTCCAGCCCAGGCGGGCTGCGACCAGCGGCCCGACGGTGGTCTTGCCCGAGCCCATGAAGCCGGTGAGGACGATGCGGCGGGGCGGGGCTGCGGGTTGGGCTTGAGCGGTCATCTGACTTTTTCGCAGTTAATCAATTTGTGTTTCTCTTTTGAGTATAGGGAATCAGCTTCAGAATCGCGGTTGTCAGCCGAGAACCATCACTACGGCTCCGGCTGTGATGAGCAGGCCGCCGAAAAGGACCGGTGGAGTGAGCTTTTCGCCCAGCAGCAGCCAGGCAAAGATCAACACTACGGTGGTGCGGATAGCCGTGGCCAGGTTAGAGTCAACGTGCGCCAAGCCCACCTTGGCCAGCAGGGCGGTGGCGGCGGCAAATGCAGCGGAGGGAAGCGCCCATCCAATTCAGGTCATGGGAAATATGGTACTCGGCCTGAGCGCTGCCGGCGGTCCTCTACACTCGAATTGATGGAGATTGGCAAAGCCAGCAAGACAGCTCTTCGGGTAGCCATACGCCGCGCCGCGCACCAGTTGGTGGACGTGCCCCCGGTTCTGGATGATCCGATTGCGGTGCGGCTGGTTGGATTGGGCTATCGAGGAAAGATGGGGCGCGCCTCGCACCAGGTGGGACGGGACTTTCGCGCCTTCATGGCCGCGCGCAGCCGTTATGTGGAGGACCAGCTGGCAGAGGCGGTTCAAGAGGGAGTCTCGCAGTATGTGATTCTCGGGGCCGGCCTGGATACCTTTGCCTATCGCAATCCGTTTCCTTCGTTGCGGGTCTTCGAGGTGGACTTTCCCGCCACCCAAGAGTGGAAGCGCGAGATGCTTACCGAGGCTGGAATCGCACTGCCGAAGAGTCTTGTTTTTGTGCCGCTAGATTTCGAGCACAAGGCACTGGCGGAGGGGCTGGCGGAGGCCGGATTCGACGACAAGAAAGCAGCTTTCTTCGGCTGGTTGGGTGTGGCGCCTTATCTCACGCTGGATACGTTTCGCGCTACGCTAGATGCGATTACTAAACTGCCTGTCGGCAGCGGAGTGAGCTTCGACTATGCGTTCTCGCCGGAGACTCTCAGCCCGCCACGGCGGAGGGTCTTCGACAGGCTGGCCGGGCGCGTGGCTGCCGCCGGAGAGCCGTTCCGGCTTTTTTTTACGCCGGAAGAGATGGAGCAGGAGGTCCAACGCGCAGGATTCCGGCGCATGAAGCAGGTGGATTCGGACGGGCTGAACGAAATCTATTTTCAGGGGCGCGCGGACGGCCTGAAGCTCTCGAAGTCAGGGTTGGGGATGCTGGTTACCGCGTGGGTTTAATTGGCTAGACGTGCCTGGCAGCACGATAAGATGAGTTATGAGCAGGTTTGTCCTTTTGACGGTTGTTATTGCCCTCATGGGAATATCCGGATGCGGATATCACACACTCGGCGCGGCTACCCATCTGCCGCCTGATGTGAAGACGCTCTCCGTACCGGCCTTTGCCACGCGCACAGATTCTTACCATACCGAGACGGTAATGACACAAGCGGTGATCCGCGAACTGGCCGCGCGTAGCCGCTTCCGCGTAACGCCGGATGCGGACACCGACGCCGACGCTGTCCTGCGCGGGACGATTCTAAAAGAGTACGTAGCTCCGCTGACTTACAACACCTCGACGCAGCAGTCGTCCAGCTTCCTTATCACAATGGTGGTTTCGGTCACGCTTACCGGCCGGGATGGCAAGGTCCTCTACGAGAACAAGAATTACGTCTTCCGCCAGCAGTACCAAGCCACTATGGACCTGCCTACGTTCTTGCAGGAGAATCCGGCGGCCGTCGAGCGGCTCTCGAGCGAATTTGCACGGCAGTTAGTGGCCGATCTGCTGGTAGGATTTTGAAGCGTCACGCCGAGTGGCTGGTGCGGGTTTCGGCCTCTTTTTCCTCGTAAAACTGGTCTCACCGCCGCAGGAAAGGTATTCTGAAGGCGCATGATGTACGCATCCAAAGGGCGCGCGAGCCGGAGGCCTGTCCGTTGAGCGGCTCACGCTGGGGCGTTGGGTTTGCCTCCGTGGCACGCTTTGTGGCGGAGATCGAGGCTGCCGCAGCGGACACAGCGCCGCTACGGCCCGGCTACGTGCTGGCCGGCGACGAAGGCTTTTTGCTGGATCGCTGCCGCGGCGCCGTGCTTAAGGCCTTTGTTCCTCAGGATTTGAGGGATTTTTGCCTTTCTGACCTCGATCTAACCGGAGCCTCAATCTTCGAAGTGCTGGACCGCGCGCAGACTCCGTCGCTGATGGCGCCATTTCAGGTAATTTTTGTGCGCAACGTGCGCCAGCTTTATACACGCGGCGCTAAAAAGGAAGAGTTTGCGGCGCTGAGCCGCTACTTCAGCTCGCCCAACCCACAGGCGCTGCTAATTTTTATCGCCGATTTCCTGAGCATCCCATCGGATGCGCGGCGCATGGAGCTGGACGACAAGAACCGCTATGAGCGGCTGACCGAGACGCTAGGCGAGCATTGTGGCATGGTGGAGCTGGCCCGCGTAAACGAGGAAGACGCCATACGCTGGACCGTGGCCACCGCGCAGGAAGCGGGCGCCCGTATGGAGCCCGACGCGGTCCGCGAACTGGTTGATGCGCTGGGCGCGGACATGATGCTGATCTCCTCGGAGCTGGAGAAGCTGCTGCTGTATACCCTGGGCCGCGGCCGCATCACCCTGGGCGACGTGGAGACGATGGTCTTGGGGGCCAAGCAGCGGTCGCTTTATGAGTTGACCGACGCCATCAGCGCTCGCGACCGCGCGCGCGCCCTGGCTCTGCTCCACGGACTGCTGAACAGTTCCGATGGTGGCGAGGACTCGGCCATCGGCCATCTCTATATGCTGGCCCGCACCTACCGTCAGATGCTGGTGATTCTGGAGAAGAACGTGCGCGATTCGCGCGCCATCTGGCAGGCGCTATGGCAGGGCTTCCGGATGCCGCCCTTTGCTGCCGACGATCTCATTCGCCAGGCTCGCCGGTATAAGAGCCGCCGCGACCTGACGCGCGCCTTGCGGCTGATTGCCCGCGCCGATATGGAACTGCGCTCCTCGCCACCCGATAAGTGCCTGGTGCTGGAGCGGCTGGTCTACGAACTAGCATCGGAGCCGAAACCGGCTTCACCGTTGTTCGCATCGGCCCAGCTTTCCTTTGAGGTCTAGCGCTTGCCGATCCCCTTCAGCCAAAGACCATAGTGCGTGTCATCATGCTGAGCATGGGCAACGCGACGCGCCCTACTCCAGGATGACGGCCGGGCCGGGCTCGTGACCTCGCGTGGTCAGTGTGATGGCCGCAATCAGAATCAGCGCGCCGCCCGCCCAGGCGTAGGGGCCCAGGTGTTCGCCGAGCAACCGGACTCCCAGCCATGAGCCGAGGGCGGGCTCGATGTTCAGAAAAACCCCGGCGCGCGAGGCAGGCACATGGTGGATTCCCCAGTTCCACAGCAATGTGGTGGCGGCGGTGCAGAAGAGGCCGCTGATGGCTAGCGCCGCCCAGGCGGTGGAACTCAGATGGGCGAAGGGAGGCGGCTGGACCTGTGCGTGAGTCAGGGGGCTCAGCAGCCACGGGCCAAGCACCCAAACGATCAGCATCAGGGTTCCTGCAAGGATGGTGTAGGCCGTGACCACAGGCGGGCTGTGGGTCTGCATCAGTTTTTTACTGAGCAGAATCCAAGCCAGGGCGGTGATCAGCGAGGCGACGACCATCAGGTCGCCTACGAGCGAGGGCTGGCCATGCGCGGCGAGGCCCCGGCTGCCGCCCAGGACGATGAGCGCCGCGCCCACCGTGGAGCCGCTGAGGGCAAGCCAACCAATCACGTCAAGACGTTCGCTAGCGAAGAGCGCGGCAGCGGCGGCCAGCATCACCGGCATGGCGCCCACCATGAGCGAGGCGTGGCTGACCGTGGTCAGGTCAAGACCGTGGAATTGCATCAAAAACTGAATGGGCACGCCCAGGGCGGAGCAGATGAGCAGCAGGCGGAGCTCGGCGGCGGTGAGGCGGAATCGGCTACTATTCGCAAGCGTCACCGGCAACATTCCCAGGCAGGCGAAGAGGAAGCGGTAGAGCACCATATGCTCCACGCTCATCTCGTCCAGCGCTATCCGGCCCCAGTAGAAGCCCGTGCCCCACAGGCAACCGGCCAGAGCGCAGGCGCCGTAGCCGAGGAAAGCAGTGCCGCGTCCGGCCATGTGAGTCTTTGTCATCCTACTCTTACTTTCGCACATAGTACGAAAGGCGGGACACACACGTTACTGACAGCGGTGAAGTTGCTCCGCCTAGTTGTCCTGCATCAAGGTGTGCAAGGTCTTGCTAAGGCTTTCTCCACCCATATTGCGATTAAGCTTGATCCTTCTAGAGACTGCTGAGGGCGCGCGTCTCCATGTATCATATCTGCAACAATGACTATCCCAATCGTCCGTTCCTTTGCACTCCTGAGTCTTCTTTTGCATCTGTCGACACCCGCGCTTACTCAACCATCAGCCTCCGCGGCTGTGGATGGTGTATGGCTGGGCACGATTCACTCTGAATCCAAGACACTCCGGTACCAGCTTCACCTGAAGTCAGGAGCAGCCGGAGCCGAGAACTGCGCCCTCGACAGCATCGATCAAAAATATTTTGGCATCCACTGCTATCACGTGCAGGTTGCCGGTGACGCTGTATCCATTGACTTCCCGGAGGTCCCAGGAAATTTGCGCGGAAATCTATCCGCCGACGGCAATACCATCTCCGGCACATGGACACAAGCAGGCAATGCGCTGCCGCTCATCCTCGAACGCGAGACCACCGCCATCGAACCGCCGAAATACGTTAAACCTGCGTTTGATCCCGCCATGCCGCCCGTTGGCGTCGCGGACCTGAAGACTGTTCTCGATCACGATCTCGCGCTTGCTATCAACAGTGGCGCATTGTCACCGGCGACACGCAACGGCGTTACCATCGGCGTCGTGCAGCATGGCGTGCAGCGCATCTTTAGCTATGGCATCGCAAAGCCCGACTCGATCTTTGAGATAGGCTCCATCACCAAGACCTTTACCAGTCTCCTGCTCGCACAGATGGTCGAAGAGGGCAAGGTGCGCCTCGACGAGCCGATCCGCGAGCTCCTGCCTCCCGGAACCGTTGCCAAGCCAGCCTCTGGTGCAGAGATCACGCTGCTCGACCTCAGCGATCAGCATTCTGGACTTCCGCCCATGCCGGACAACTTCCCCCGCGCCGACAAGAACAATCCCTTTGCGGATTACAACGTAAAGCTGCTCTATGCCTTCGTCGCCCAAAACGGTGTCGCACTTTATGCGAATGCTCCATTCATCTATAGCAATCTCGGCGTGGGTTTGCTCGGCCAAGCTCTCGCCGATCATGAACACACAACCTATGCCAACCTTCTGCACGACCAGATCACCGCTCCCCTCAATATGCAGGACACTGGCATTGCGCTCACGGCGGAGATGAAGGCGCGTTTGATGGTAGGGCACGGAGAATGGGATTTCGATGCGCTCGCAGGCGCAGGCGCTATCCGCTCCACCGCTGCCGATATGCTCGTTTACCTCCAGGCGCAACTTCATCCTGATCGTCTGCCCGCCAGCACCCTCGCGACACCGAACGGTAAAACACTGCCTGCGGCAATTGCGATGTCGCACCAAGTTCATGCCGAGACGAGCAAAGGTGAGCACATCGCCCTCAACTGGTTTCGCGACGATGCAACAGGCAGCTATTCGCACGGCGGCGTGACTGGAGCCTACGTCTGCTACGCCCTCTTCAATCCCGAAAAAGACTTTGCTGTGATTGTTCTGTCGAACAAAATGCCCGCTCAGGGTGTCTCCGTTGGAGATCTGGCTCAACACATCGAGCAACGACTGAATGGCTCAGCCGCAATCTCGCTGGCCACCGGCCAAGCTCCCCGGTGACAAAACAGCGAACTGCGGGTTTACGGACGCTATTGAAAGAGACTCTTTAGAGTTTCGCTCAGGCCTTCGTCCTTCAGCTTGTTCCCCACCGAAACGATCTTATGATGCTCGTCGATCAACACCAGTGTCGGCCATAGTGTTATTTGGAATTTGTCGTCAAACAATTCCTTGTCGTACTTGGCTTGGGGCCATGCAATCTTGTATTTGTTGAGAAGTTTTTGCGGCTTTTCGAGGTTCTCTTCTGCTCCGTCCATTCCCAGAATCTCAAAGCCTCTGCCATGAAACTCTTCGTAAATTTTGACTTTTGACGGCATATCGGCCACGCAAGGCAAGCACGTCGTCGACCAGAAATCCAGAAGAAGATATTTGGCCTTGATCTCCGAGAGGTGGTGAGTCTTTTCGCTGAAATCGGTGAAGGCAAAGTCGGGCACAGTCGAGCCAACCGTCAGCTCAATCCGGTTGTATTCTTTCGGCGAGACTGTACGCAGCACAAAAGTATTTGTAGCCAGATCGATGGATTGCGCGCTCAACAACAACTTCCCGACGTGAAAGATCGGGGGCTTGCCCGTCGCATTCAGCGCTTCCATGCTGCCTGCCGAGGTATCGATCTTCCCGTCGCCATTCACATCCGCCCACTCCGCATCGTGGTTGAGATCGATTGCATTGTTCACAAAAGTGTACTCAAAGCGCATCAGCAGAGATCGATCCGGAAGTTGCGCATAGCCCTCGACAAACTGCCGCCTCACATAACGGATCCATAGCTTCTGTTGCGCAAAAGGCTTGGGAATATCCGCTGTGAATAAGTTGATCTGCATGGGACAGCTCTTGTAGGGACTGGAGGTCAGCCGCACCTCGATGCGAACCCAGCTCTTTGTCGCCGTGTCCCTCGAGTGATCGGTCAAGGGTTGCAAAACGAATCTCTCGTTCTCCTCGAAGCGGCCATCCCGGTCGAGGTCCAGATAGAGCACATCCGTTCCATCGGCGGATTCGACGACGGCTCCGTCGAATTTGATGCCGGCCTGGGCCGCCAGTGTGAGCTGGCCTTTGAAGAGGTGATCCTTCTCTTTGAACGGCACGCCCAGTTTGATCTCATCGGCAGGTATTCCCTCATCCCATTGGGTATAGTTCGCCCAATCAGGATCGATGTGCAGCCGCCCGTCCAGCTTGCCGTAGTACGTGGTTTTGGATTGAGCTATCGCGAGCGGGAAAACCAGTATCAGCACCATCCATGGCGGAAAAAAGACTGAAAATCGCAGTAATCGCATTGAGGACTCCATCGAGAGGAACTTTAAACAGTTCACCCCTCACTTACTATTGCACGCGCTAGAGGAACCGCATCACTGCCTAAAACCGGCCGCATCGGCGAAAATACAGTTCAATGAAGAAAAGGCTTCTTCGAGCGCGATTGTGGATGGGTGCAGGGCTATGGCTGGCGATGTCCGGTGCGGCGCTGTGCGGGATGCCAGCGGCGTGGGCGCAAGCCACAGATGCGCCGGCACTGTGGCAGCTGGACCAGCCTCAGAAGGCAAAGGAACGCGCGCTTACTGGAAGGCTTCCCGATAAGCCATCGCTGCCGCCCGCGTTCACCATACAGGTTGGGCCGTTGGGTTTTACTGCTCCCGGCGCCATCTACCTGGGCCAGCGCAACAGTCTTTCCTCGCTGGACTTTCTGGACGAGAACCGGCTTCTGTTCACCTTTCGCGTGCCGGGACTTATTCATCGCGAGTCTTTTGACAGCGATGAAACCGATGAACGGCAGATTCGTGCCGTGGTGCTGGTGCTGCCTGCGGGAACGGTTGAGGCGGAGGCCTTGTGGTCGGTTCACGACCGCGCCCGGTACCTGTGGATGCTCAAAGACGGCCACTTCCTGCTGCGGGACCGGGACGGCATTTCGCTGGGCGACGCCGCGCTGGAGTTGAAGCCTTTCCTGCGTTTTCCGGGGCCACTGCTTTGGCTGGAGATGGACCCCGCACAGCAGTTTCTGGTTACGAACTCCCGCGAGCAGGCGGGGACCGCAGCCAAACCAGGCGATGTCTCCAGCCCGGAGAGCGCGGAGGCGAGCACGGTTGTGGATGGGCAGAAGTCCTCCGGACAGCCGGATATGGTGCTGCGCATCCTGCGACGGGATTCCGGCCAGGTGATGCTAGTCAGCCATGTCCGCTCCACTGTACACCTGCCCATCAACTCGGAGGGTTACCTAGAGAGCCTGCGGGCCAACGGCGTGCAGTGGCTGGTGAATCTGAACTATTTCAGCGGCGGGAGCAGGATTCTGGGGCGCGTAGACTCCACGTGCTCGCCTACGCTCGACTTTATCTCTCAGCAGGAGTTGCTGGTGCATACTTGCGGCTCTTCGGGCGGCCACAAACTGGTGGCGATGGCTACCAATGGCCGTCGCCTGTGGGAGGATTCCCCTTCGGTCGCGCCGGTCTGGCCCTTCGTCGTGAGGTCGCCGGATGGCTCGCGACTGGCGTGGGAGACGCTGGCAGTCGACCATCCGGTTAACGCCTCTTCGCCTATTTACAGCGAGGAGATCAGAGGGCAGTTGGTCGAGGTCCTCGATGCGGCCAACGGCAAGGTCGTGCTTGAAGCGCCGGCTAATCCTGCGCTCGATGCCGGCGGCAATGTAGCCATCTCGCCCTCCGGGCGTCGCGTGGCCGTGCTGAACGCCGGGGCCATCCAGGTCTTCGAACTGCCCGCGCCGCCTCCGATGCCGGAACCAGCAGATAACCAGCCTGTGCGCTGAGTTGTTGTCATGCTACTTCGTTTCCGGGTCCGGTTCTGTGAGCGCAGTCTTGCGGCGGTGATCCTTAGCGATCCACTTGCGTTCAACGTGAGATTCAAAACGTAAAGCGCCACTGCTCAACTTGCACTTTTCTTGAGGCTGCGCATCGCAAACAGGGCAAACATAATCCAGGGATAAATCGGGCATCTGTTCCTTATACGCTGTTCGAGGATAATTTGCTGTTCAATTCGGGACGTTCCGCGCCTGGTGCCAGCAAGGCACAAAC
>Ga0265342_10002464_pt1 | contig 15958 bp, 16 predicted proteins | sample 4CB327metaG_FD_203125 | JGI IMG/M metagenome (GOLD analysis project Ga0265342, IMG submission 203125) | Rhizosphere microbial communities from Carex aquatilis grown in University of Washington, Seatle, WA, United States - 4-CB3-27 metaG | ecosystem: Host-associated > Plants > Roots >...
CGAATGCGATAAGGAAGATGTTCATGACCATAAAAGACTAAAGAAAACACATCCTTTTCACAAGCACGAGGAACCGCTACTATGATCGTCATCATGGACATAGGTGGCAAAACGTGGAATCTGGATTCGGTTCTGCTCGCCGACGGGGCCTGGGGAACGGAGTTCTTCAAGCGCGGCCTGATGCAGGGCTCCCCACCGGACGAATGGAACCTGACGCATCCTGAAATCGTACGAGACATCACGCGGGATTATCTCGACGCCGGGGTGGACGTAATCCTCACGAACACCTTCGGAGCCAATCGGTGGCGCCTGGAGCCGCACGGGCTTTCCGCCCACGTGAAAGAGATCAATTGCGCGGCGGTAGCCATCGCGCGGGAGACGGCATCAGATCGAGCTCTGGTCGCCGGAGATATCGGACCCAGTGCGCGCTTCCTGGCACTCGGCGAGGTCACTCCGGAAGAGCTGTACGATGTCTTCATTGAACAGGCGCGGACGCTCGGTGAAGAAGGAGTGGAGTGGATCGTCGTGGAATCCATGACGGACGTGGAAGAGATGGCCATCGCTGTTCGCGCAGCCGTGGACGCCACCCATCTGCCCGTTGTGGCCAGCATGACGTACAACAAGACACCCAAGGGCTATCGGACGATGATGGGAAACCCACCGGAGATCTGCGTGAAGAAAGCCGTGGAAGCGGGAGCAGCGCTCATCGGAGCCAATTGCGGATCGGGGATCGAGGATTACGTGCCGCTCGCCCCGATCCTTCGCGCCCTCACGGCCCTCCCCCTCTGGGTCAAGGCGAATGCCGGCATCCCCCACATCATCAACGGAAAGGTCGCCTACCCCCTCACTCCGCAAGAATACGCATCCTTCGCGCCGGCGCTGATAGAAGCGGGGGTGAACGTGATCGGCGGTTGCTGCGGAACCGACCCTCTCTTCATACGGGAGCTCGCCACGAAGCTCGCCGACAAGAGGCATGCACGCTGATGGGCGCATTTCTCATGATCGTTTGCATCTTCGCGGTTTTTTTTCGCAGCGATTTCGTGCTGTTCTTGTATGCCCACTTCGCGCCAGGCAGGCTCATGGACAAGGTCACGCGGTACCAGCCCGTCATATCTCGCAAGCTCTTCTATTTTGCCACGCGCATGGGGGGCATGAAGTCGGATCTGAAGCGATTCCCGGGCACTCTGCCTCCCGTCTTCCTCATCGTCTCGAATCATCAGAGCCTTGTCGATATTCCGGCCATCGCTATCGCCTTTTCACGCAACAAGCTGCGTTTCGTGGCAAAGAAAGAGCTTTCCCGCGGCATCCCCTATGTGTCGCGGGCCTTGCGCTACGGGCAGCACGCCCTTATTTCTCGCAAGGGTGACTATCGCGCGGGCCAGAAGGAGCTGCGGAGGTTCGCCGCCCTTGCGCACCAGGGACTCAGCCCCGTCGTGTTTCCCGAAGGCTCGCGCTCGCGTACAGGCATGGTAAGAGATTTTTTCTCTGGTGCGGTGCGCATTGTGTTGGAGAAGGAGTCGCTGCCGGTGCTTGCGGTCGCCGTGGACGGCGGGTATCGCATGGCGACCCTCCCCCAGCTTCTTCTTCACGTGCGGGACACGCATTATCGCGTGAAGCCGCTCACCCTCTACCCGGCGCCGAAAGGTAAGCGGGAGATCACGGCGCTCCTGGAGACCGTCCATGACGAAATCGCAGCCCAGGTGACCGAATGGCGTGCGGCGGACAAATGTGGGCAAAAAAAAACCCATCCAAGCGCGAAGGACGCGAGGGATGGGCCGGCTTCGAAGTGACTATGCCTTGAAATCGCTGGGCTTGCGCTCCTGGCGATGGCACTTCTCGCACTCGGCCGTGTTGCGCAGCTTGCCTTTTGTGAAGACGAGCTTCATCTTGATCTCGCCGCCGCAGCCGCAAAAAAACTTCTGCGTGACGATGCCAACCCTCGCGTTTTTGCTGATGACCTCTGCCATGTATGTAGAACCTCCTTTCCTTTGATTTTCGTGGACCCTGGGTCGCGCCCGGAATTCGGACAGCGGCACAAGTCTCGAAAATTTACGGTTTACTAAGGAAAAGTCAAGTACCCCAGCGCCCCGAAGGGGCGCGAAGGTCGCTCCTGGCGACATTCAGCCCTTGTCTCTCGGGGGCATTCTGAGCATGATGACCCATTCTATGAACACCTACGCGGGCTTCCTGCTCGACGCAGACAACACGATATTCGATTATGACCGATCCGAAAAGGAAGCTCTGATCGAGACCTGCGCACTTGAAACGCCGGACGTACCGCCGGCCAAAATGGTGGAAACCTACAGGTCCATCAACTCCGAGTACTGGAGGCGTTTCGAAAAGGGACTCATCGGCGTCGCTGAGCTCCAGGTTGGCAGGTTCGACGAGCTGCTGAGAGCGGTCGGCGCGAAGGCGGATGCGCGGCGCGTTTCGGACTCCTACCTCGACCGTCTTTCCCGCAAGGCGTATTTCGTACCCCATGCCCGCGAGGTCCTCGAGGCGTTGGCATCGCGCGCGACGCTGGCGGTGATCACCAACGGTATTTCGCGTGTCCAGCGCGGTCGGCTGGAGACGGCCGGAATATCCTCCTTGTTCAAGGCGATCCTTATTTCCGAGGAGGTCGGTTGCGCCAAACCCGACCCGCGATACTTCCAACTCGCCGTCCGTGCAGTCGGCCTCGACACACATCAGCTCCTGTGCGTCGGTGACAATCCTTTGGCGGACATCGCGGGAGCACGCGCTGCCGGCATCGATGCTTGCTGGTTCAATCCGAACAGAGTTCCCTGGCCAGGGCCCGGCGATGAGCCGACCTTTGTGGCCAGTGACCTGCGCGAAATTGTAAAATATGGGGTAGGAGTGTTCCAATGAGCCATGTTTTGATATATTACTGGCTCTACCGCGAATGAAATAGAAAACTCGCTCGATTCACCTGAGAGAAAGGAGAACGCCTTGATACAGGTCGAGAATGTCACGAAACGATACGGCCAGCGTGTAGCCGTCGACCACCTGAACTTCACCGTCAACCGCGGTGAAATACTCGGGTTTCTCGGTCCCAATGGTGCTGGCAAGTCCACCACCATGAACATCATCACCGGCTATCTTTCCGCCACGGAGGGCTCCGTGAAACTGGATGGGCATGACATCCTGGAGGAGCCGCAGGCGGTGAAACGGCAGATCGGGTACATGCCCGAATTGCCACCGCTGTACTTTGACATGACGGTGCAAGACTACATGTCGTTCGTATGCGACATCAAGGGCGTTGCCCGCTCCCGCCGCAAGGAAAACATGAATCGGGCCATGGAAATGCTCAAGATCACCGACGTTCGCGGTCGGCTCATCAAGAACCTATCCAAGGGATATAAACAGCGCGTCGGCATTGCGCAGTCCCTCATCGGCACCCCCCCTGTCCTCATTCTGGACGAACCGACCATCGGACTGGATCCCCAGCAGATCATCGAGACGCGCAACCTCATCCGTGAGCTGGGCAAGGAGCACACGATCATCCTGAGCTCCCACATCCTCCCCGAGGTGCAAGCGGTCTGCAGCCGCGTGCTCATCATCAACAAGGGAAAAATCGTGGCGAGCGACACGCCGGAGAATCTCTCCCGCGGGTTGTCGCACGACAACAGGCTCAATGTCCGTGTCGAGGGCTCGGAGAAGGAAGCACTCGCCGTGGCCCGCGCGGTAACCTTCGTGCAGAAGGCGGAGAGCCTCGGGAGCAAGGAACCTGGCACGGTGGACCTGGTCATCGAGGCGAAGCGGGAACAGGACGTGCGCCGCGAAGTATTCCTAGCGTTCGCGAAGAACAACCTCCCCCTCCTGGTCATCAAGTCGATGGATCTCACCCTTGAAGAGATCTTCTTGAATCTCATCACCGAAGAAAAGGAGGTATCCTGAGATGTTCGCGATATTCCGTCGGGAACTGAAGGCGTACTTTACATCGCCGCTGGGCTACGTGTTCATTGGATTCTTTATTCTCATTTCGGCGGTGTTCTTCGCCCTTTCCAACCTCCTCTCGGGCAACCCCAGCTTCACGGGAGTGCTCAGCAATCTCACATTCATCTTCCTGTTCCTCGTCCCCATCCTCACCATGCGGCTTCTCTCCGAGGATGCGAAGAACAAGACCGACCAGTTGCTGATCACGAGCCCGCTGTCCATCACGGGCATTGTGCTGGGCAAGTACTTTGCGGCGGTGGCCGTGTTCGTCATTACCTTGCTGATCACGGTGCTGTTTCCCATCATCCTGAGCTTCTTCGCCTTGGGCGGTCTTGCCTGGGCGGAAATCCTCGGCGGCTACATCGGGTTCCTCCTGATGGGCGCGTCGTTCATTGCCATCGGGTTGTTCTTCTCCTCCGTGACTGACAACCAGCTCATCGCGGCAATGGAGACTTTCGCCGCGTTGCTGCTCATCTGGATACTGGACTACGTGGCCCAGAGCGTGCCCGGCGATTCGACCTCGGGGCTCGTCTTCCTTTCGGTGCTCGGACTGGTCCTGGTGGCCATCATGTTCTTCAGCACGCGCAATGCGTTGGCGACTCTGGGAACATTCGTCGTGGTCGCGGCGGTCGTTGCGCTCCTCTTCGGGCTCGACAAGGGCTTCTTCGAAGGCCTGATCGCGAAGGTCCTCTCCTGGTTCTCCCTCGTGAAGCGCTACAACGACTTCAGCATGGGTCAGCTGGGCCTGAGCCCTATCGTGTATTACATCTCGTTTTCCGGCGCTTTCGTCTTCCTCACGATCCGCATGATCGAAAAACGGCGCTGGGTGTAAGGGAGGAGAACGCCGTGAAAAAAGGCACAATCATGAACTCTCTCAAGAGTCGCCAATTCCGCTTCGGCGGCTACGCGACCCTCATCATCCTCGTGGTGCTCGCCGTGCTGGTCGCCGTGAACATCCTGGTCGGCCAGATCCCCGGCAAGCTCGATCTCACGAAAAACAAGCTCTACTCTCTCTCGGATGAGACGTACAAGCTGCTGGACAACCTCAAGGCCGATGTCACGATAACGACAATCGGGAAGGTCGGCAGCGAGGATGGAACCGTTTCGGCCATTCTCGCCAAGTACGCGTCACGGAGCCGCCACATCAAGCTGCAAACAAAGGACCCCGAGCTGAACCCCGGCTGGACGAAGCAGTACGATGTAACGGGCCAGGGTCTGGCGGCGGGCACGCTCGTGGTTGCGGTGGGGACAAAGTACAAGAACATCGGGATGTACGACATGTACAACTACGATACGTCCAACTACGATCCGTCCAATCCCAACTCACAGCCGCAGCTCACCTCGCTGTCCGTGGAACAGCGGGTGACATCGGCCGTGCAATACGTGACCGCGGCAAGGAACACGACGCTCTACGTTCTTTCGGGCCACGGGGAACAGACACTCGATACGTTCTCCCTCACCAGCGAGGCGAGCAATGAGAATTACGCGGTGAAGGATTTGAACTTGCTGAACACCCCCGCGGTGCCCGAAGACGCTGATGTCCTTCTCATCCTTGCCCCCAAGAGCGATCTTCCCGGCCCCGACGCGGACAAGGTGCGCGCCTATCTTGCCAACGGCGGGCATGCCGTCGTGCTCCTCGACCTCCTGCGCAAGGCGAACGAGCTGTCCAATCTGGCGGATCTGCTCAAGAGTTATGGCGTTGAAGTGCGCAACGTCGTAGTGATGGAGCCGGACCCCAACAAGAGGGCCCTGCAAAACCCCTTCTACGTGCTTCCCAATCTCGAATACCACGACATTCTCTCTCCCTTGCGGACCAACAACTATAGTGTGCTTCTTCCCGGAGCGCAGGTGATCCAAACCCTCGACCTGAAGAAGAAGGGGCTGAAAGTGGAAGCCCTCCTCACTTCCTCCGCGGCCTCCCTCGGTCGCATCGATGTGGCCAACAATCCGTCCGGTACGCGCCTGGCAAGCGATTTGCGCGGGCCGTTCAATCTCGCGGTGGCCATCACCGATCCGTCAAACGACACAGCAAAGCCCGACACGAAGCTCGTCGTGGTGGGAAACGTGTCATTCCTCGCCCCGTCCCTCAGCGCGCAGGTGCCGGGCAATACGGATTTTTTCATGAACAGCATCGCCTGGTTGAAAGGCCAGAAAGATAGCATCACCATTCGGCCGAAGAGCCTTCAGACCCTGCGCTTGACCATCACCGACCTGCAAGCGCGAATCTTCTCGGGGCTGGTCGTGATCCTGCTGCCACTGCTCATTCTCGGCGCCGGACTGGTGGTGTGGATGAGGAGACGCCATCTATGAGCAAACGGCTCTGGACTCTGATCATCGTCGTCGTCGCGCTCGGGGCGGTCATTGGCGCGTACTTCTGGATCACCCGCCCCAAGGCGGCGCCTGCGGTCACGCAGGGTGCCAAAACCGAGTTGTCCAAAGGGGACAAGGATTCGATCGTCAAGATCACGCTGGCCGACCGCGCCGAGGGGACGCTTGTCCTGGTGAAGAAAGGCGACGCGTGGACCACGGACCCTGCGCTCCCCGTGACATTCGACCAATCCAACATCGACGATCTCTTGTACAGCTTTTCTTCTCTTCTCGCCGAGCGCGTCATTGACCCCGCCCCGACCGATCTGAGCCAATACGGTCTGAAGCCGGCTCGGGCAACCGCGGTAGCGACGTGGAAGGATGGGACGGAGCACACGATCTACCTGGGTGACAAGACAGAAGCCGGCAATACGTACTACCTCCAGGTAAAGGGCGATCCAAAGGTCTACTCGGTATGGATGAACAATGGCGAGCATTACCATTGGAAGCTCGCCGACTTGCGCTCGAAGACGATCTCCCCGGCCCTCAAATACGACGAGGTCACCTATATCAAGCTGACCGAATCCAACGGGACCGTCATTGAAGCGCGGGCGAAAACGCCTGAGGAAAGCAAGACCTACCAGCTGGGCTTCGGCAGTTTCATGCTCCTCAAGCCCTACAGCTACCAGAGGGGCCTCGATTCCGAAAAGCAGGACGCGTTCCTGAAAGGCGCTCAGAACATCGCCATCAGCACGTTTGTAGAAGACAATCCCAAGGATCTCGGCAAATACGGGCTCGCGCATCCCTCCGCGGAGCTCATCGTCAAAGACAAGACGAGCTCCATCGACTTTCTCTTCGGATCCGCTGTCGGGTCCGCATCCGAAACGTACTTCATGATCAAAGGCCAGCCCTCGGTGTATAGCACCGACTCCTCGAGCCTTTCCTTCTTGGCGACCAAACCATTCGACATCGTCGACAAGTTCACCTTCATCCCTAACATCGACGATGTGGACGGCGTCACCATCCATGGCGGAGGCGCAACACACACGCTGGCCATAACGCGCACAAGCAAAAAGGCGGACAAGGCGGGAGACCCGGATGTCGTCGTCGCCACCTATGCGGTGGACGGCAAAAACGCGGAAGAGGACAACTTCAAGAAGTTCTATCAGGCCCTCATCGGACTCCAGGTGGAGGGAGAATCCGCCCGGCGGGTCCCCAACATCCCGGAAGTCTCCGTTACGTTCAATCTGAACAAGGGGACGAGCAGAACGGTTCGCGTTGACTACGCCAACTACGATCGCGACTTCGATGCCATCTTCCTGAATGGCATAAACGAATTCGCTCTCACAAAGGGCCAGCTCACGAATATGCTCGCGAAGCTCGACCTCCTCGTAAAAGGCGAAAAAGTGCCGGACTAGGGGCATCGCACAGGCGGATCATGCAGGGGCTCACTCTCGCGGGTGAGCCCAGACGCATAGAATGATTCAGCCCCCGCGGCTACAATGGCTTCTGCTATGCGCTCTCGAGAATCATCCCTCTCCTTTGACTGTTCCTCACCCCAGGTCGAGGAGGGATTTGCCTGGGCAAAGAAGCAGGCCTTGGGCTTCGTCAATCTCGGCGACCCCGTGGGGGATTGGTACGAGGCGGCCCTCCCCGGTCGAGAAGCGTTTTGCATGCGCGATCTCAGTCATCAGTGCACCGGGGCGCGGGTTCTCGGGCTCCAAGAGCTGACGCTCAACATGTTCCGTCATTTTGCCTGTAACATCTCCGTGACGCGCGATTGGTGCACGTTCTGGGAGATCGACAAGAATGGACACCCTTGCCCGGCCGATTACCGCGACGATTCATCCTTCTGGTACAATCTCCCCGCCAATTTCGACGTGCTGCAGGCTTGTTTCCGTGAGTTTCTCTGGACGGGGAACATAGCCTATCTGGAAGAGCCGTGTTTCCGTCGGTTTTACGCCGCGACAGTCGGCGAATATATAGCGCGCTGGGACAAAGACGGGGATGGCATTCCCGAGCATCATGCCTCATACGACTCCCGCGGTCTGGGTTCCTACAATGAAGGAGGGCACGGCAAGGGCGCCTCCCTTGGCGGGGACCTCATCGTGCTCCAGTACGCAGCCTTCCGCGCTTTCGCGGCCATGCACGAGCACGAAGGGAGCCCCGTCATCGCAGCGGAGCTTCGCCGGCGGGCCGCTGGATTGAAGCTCTCCTACAACGCGGCCTGGTGGGATTCCGCGCGACAACGCTTGCAAAGCCTCATGCTCGAAGGGGGATCCTTCTCCGATGAGGATATTCCCGAGTGCCAAATATTTCCCCTTCTGTGTGACATCATCGATCAGGGAGAGAAAAGGGAGAGAACGCTTCAGGCCACAATCGAGGGTCCACGGCCGAACGTGGAGGCGCGCACATATTTCCCGGAAATATGGTATCGATACGGCAGGAACGAAGCGGCCTTCGAGGAACTGATGGCGCTTGTCGATCGGGCGCTGCCGCGGCGCGAGTATCCGGAGGTGTCGTTCTCCGTCATCGGCTCGATGGCCTGCGGAATGATGGGCATCGATGTCGACGCGCGGGAGCGAATGGTCGCGACGATCCCCCGACTCACAACCGAGGTTTCTTGGGGGTGCATGGATAACGTACCAGTCTTGGATTCACTCATCAGTGTCCGTCACGACGGGATTCATGAATCGGTCCTAGAAAATCGGGCAGGCCCGGCTTTGCTGTGGAAGGCGTGCTTCTCCGTCAATGCTCAGCACCTCACCGTGGACGGCAAACGAATGCCCGCCGAGACGGAATCCGGCCGCGACGGCAAGCTATGCTCATTCGTCACCGTCCCAATGGAACACGCCGCCAAACGGACAATCTCCGTGGGGCGCTTTTAGAACGGCGCCCCTAGGCGCCAGCGGACCCGGCGCCTGACCGGATGTGCAGCTCCCATGCCTGCGTGGTGGAGTTGCGGGACATGGACTCGAATCCGACGTCGAGGATGCGACCCGATTCGCTCTGGAAGCGCACGCGACGGGCCAGAACGTTCAAGTCGGTCACCCGGAACTCTTCTCCCTCGTGCTGCACCCGTGTTCCCATGGTAGGCAGGGCCTGGCGCGCCTCTTTGTACACGTCGAACTCGTAGGAAAGACAGCAGAGCAGGCGACCGCACGGTCCGGAGATCTTCATGGAGTTGAGGGTCAAGTTCTGCTCTTTGGCCATCTTGATGGAAACAGGGCGCAACTTGTCGGTAATGGCGTTGCAGCAGAGAGCACGACCGCAGATCCCCACCCCGCCGACAACGCGCGCTTCGTCGCGCACGCCGATCTGGCGCAGCTCGATGCGCATTTTGAATGTCGCCACGAGATCCTTCACCAGCTCGCGGAAATCAACGCGGTTCTCAGCGGTAAAGAGGAAAAGTATCTTTTGCTCGTCCAGAAGGTAGTGCGCGCTCACGAGCTTCATCTCCAGACCGCGCGCGTCGATTTTCTCGTGGCACAGTGAATAGGCCCGATCTTCCTTCATGTCGTTTTCTTGGAGACGGGTCAGATCCGACTCGCTGGCCACACGCACGATTGTGTGCACTTCGGCGCCCTGGTCAGGGGGCTCGGTTTCCTTGCCGAGGACTTTTGCGATCTCGTTTCCATAACGCGTGGGTACGATCACCATGGCGCCGAGTGACAGACCGACGCCCGGGGGAGCCACGCAGAACTCGCTGGCGCTGGAATACAGCACCTTCACCCGCCAGATCTCGCGGCCTTCCGTGATGGTAGCCGCCGCCGGAGCTGACCCGGGCTGGGAAGCGGAATCCTCGAACGACTCCTCGACCGGATCGTCCATCATGATATCGTCGTTATCGCTCATGCCCCATGCTCCTCAGGCTTCGGGTCCGCTTCAGGAAACCAGATCCACAAGCAGCCCGTTGATTTCTTCGATTTGCGCCAGTATGGCCATCTGTTCTTTCTGTGCCGAGAGCACCGAGACGGCGAGCGCCTCGAGCTTCTCATCAATCACCTTTACCATGGTGAAGCGCTTGCGCTTCAGGATATTGGTCCCCGAAGTGGTCTCCTCCACCTGGATGCTGTGCTCCACCGCGTATTTGATGAATGCCTTCACCTTCTGGCGGTAGTCCCTTATGGCATCAAGAGTCGGAGCCCTCTTGAGGGAATCCCCCGAGGCAAAGACGGAATCCAGAAGCTCTTCTATGCCCTTGCGAGCAGCTGCTTGGTCTATGCTCTCGTCGGAAGCCGTCTCGCTCTCCGCGGCCGATTCTACAAGCTGTGAAAATACACGCCGATTCGTCTTTTCCTTTCGGGCCGCCTTCTTTTTCTCCGGAATGGGATACTGGAAGGACTCGCCGAGCGAATCGATGCGCGCCATGACGTCAGGCGGGGTGTCAACGCTTCTGCGCTTGAAGCGTCACCGCCTCCTTCTGTTGGGGCGCGGGGGCGGATTTCTGCCCGTTGACGGCGGGAGAGTGCACGGTATCTGAGGAAGCTGGTGTCGTCACTTTGCACGAGCCGTTGAAAATGACCCCCTCCTCGATGATGAGACGCGGGGTCGTGATGTTGCCGATGACCAAACCGGTTGAAAGGATGATGACCTTCTCCGTTGAAAAGATCTCCCCGCGGACCACGCCGCCCACGACAACGGTGCCGGCATTCAGAGTGCATTCAGCGCGGCCGTTTTTGCCGACCAGCACCTTGCCTTTGGTGCGAATGACACCCGTAAAGTCTCCGTCGATGCGAAGAAGCCCATTCAGGTCGAACTCGCCCTTGAACTTTGTACCTTCACCAATGATGGAGTTTATGAATGCGTCGTCAGTGACATGAGTATCGCTCAATCGCTTGCCCCTCCGCTGATCGCGATCGCAGACTGGTTTCCCGGTGGGATGGAAAGGAACATCATGGGATCGATGTATTGCGCCCCGAGTCGGACTTCGTAGTGGAGGTGCGGTCCGGTTGTGAGTCCCGTCATTCCAATGAAGCCGATGACGTCGCCGCGGTGGACCTTGTCGCCCCTCCCCTCGCCTGCCGTCCTGCTCATGTGGGCGTAACGCGTGTAAAACCCGTATTTATGCTGGATGACGACGAAATTGCCCAGATCGCTCGTATAGCTCGTCTGCGTGACCTCCCCATCCGCCGTCGCGACGATGGGGGTGCCGAAAACCGCCGCGATATCGAGACCCGTGTGGAGGTAGCCGGCATGGGTAAAGGGATTCTCCGTCCAGCCGAATCGGGTCGTAATGGTCCCAATGGCACCGCGCAAAGGCCAGGTGGTGGGCGTATTGGCCATGAGGTCCAACAGGGAGGCGATGGTCTTTGTGATGCTGTCCAGGTTGGTCGTCGAGCTGCTCAGGACGTTCGTGACCGTTGTCAGCTCGCTCAGCTCCCGAATGCCTTCCGCGGATGGTGAGGCATCGGCGGGGAACGAAGCGTAGCTGCCGACGAGCTGGGTGGATTGCGCGTTGGTCGTGGACAGGTTCTGGACCGCGCTCATGATGGCATCCATGCTCGTCTTGAATCGGGACCCCGCGGTCCTGATGGAAGCGACCTGGTCTTTCAGGCTGGTGAGAGTCTTTTCGTTCGCGTCACGTTCCTGGGTGAGCGTGGTATTCTGCTCGTTGACGGCCGTGAAGTGGGTGGCGAGGACGAAAAACCCTACGAGGACGATGCTCAGGGTGCAGGTGACGAATATCAGGGTGAAAAAGGATATCTGGAAGTTGAAGATCTTTTTCTCGGAATGGGGGATGAGCATGACGGTGAACCGCTGCTTTCCCTTGACCATGACGTACTTGAAGAAATTTGCTATGGACACCCAAATTCGTCGAAACCACGAGCCCATCCTGTCCGCAAGTTCCTTCTCAACCTTCTTGTACTGGGTGACAGGCAACGCGTCTTCCTTCTCTCCGGCAATGATCTCAATCAGATAGTATATGAAAACCGAACCGAGATTACCACGGGAGGTGTTTTTTGTCAAATGACACCCTCTGCCCCCCGCCTATGATGGATAGAATAGGCGTTGCTGCAAGAAGCGTCTACAAAAGTCTACAAATAAAATAAATTTGACTTGCTACTCTCAGCGTGATATTCTTTCCAAAAATCGAGAGATGCGGAAGAAACTCTTTCGAAATTACAACTATACGGAGATGTATGCGCTATTTCGACACGCACGCCCATATCGGTCTCATAACGGAAGACCCGATCGATCAAATGATAATCGTGCAGGAGGCCCGTCAGGAGGGTGTCGAGCACCTGGTCACCGTATCGAATAACCTCGTCGACTTCAACCAGCTTTACGAAAACCTCAAGACAGAAACCCAGGTTTATCACAGCATTGGCATATCTCCCTCCTCCGTTGAGCAGCCCGGCGACGATTGGGAAGCCAAGATCATGGACGGGTCAAAACTCAGCCGCGTTGTCGCCATTGGAGAAATAGGACTCGATTATTATCGGAAGTTCGGAGACAGGGACTCACAGGTAGAGCTTTTCATCCGACAGCTTGAGCTCGCTGAAAAGCTGTCGCTTCCCGTGATTATCCATAATAGGGACGCCGGTTCGGACGTACTGGAAATACTCCGCGAAAGGTTGCCCCAGCGCGGCGGCATCCTCCATTGCTATTCTGAAGACTACGAATACGCCAAAAAGGCGCTGGACCTTAATCTCTGGATATCCTTTGCCGGGAACGTCACCTATCGCAACGCGCGCAATCTCCAGGACACCGCGAAAAAGATCCCCGCGGATCGCATGCTCATCGAGAGCGAAGCGCCATTCATGGTGCCGGCCATTCATCGCGGAAAACGCAACAAGCCGTCGTACATAAACGAAACGGCCGCCTTCGTGGCACAAATCCGCGAGGTCCCCGCTGAAGAGCTAACGGAAATCCTTTACGCAAACGCCCTCAAGGTCTTTGGACTCTCCTAAAACCCAGCTTTTCCGCCCCGTCACGGTCGGTTCTCTCGTCGTACCCGGCAACGTGTGGCTTGCGCCGATGGCGGGATACACGGACGCGGCGTTTCGCTCCGTCTGCGTTCGTCACGGGGCGAGCCTCTGCTTCACGGAGATGGTGTCGGCCGATGCTCTGGCGCGCGACAATGGCACGACGCTGCGTCTTCTCGCCCGCGCGCCGAACGAGACCCTGACGGGGTTTCAAATCTTCACGGCCTCCGCGGCCCTCGCGGGGGCGGCTGTGCGCCGCATTCGCGAAATGGGCGCGGCGATCATTGACCTGAATTGCGGTTGCTCGGTGCCCAAGGTCCTGAAGGCAAACTGCGGCGCGATTCTGTTGCGTACACCGAAGCTGATCGGGGAGATCGTCAAGGCGATGAAAGCCGAGACGGCCCTGCCGATTTCCGTGAAGCTCCGACTCGGCTACGAAGGAAACACGCTCACCTATCTTGCCTGCGCCGAAGAGGCAGTGAAGGCGGGGGCGTCGCTGGTGACGCTGCACCCCCGTACACGCGCGCAGGGCTTCTCCGGCAAGGCTCAGTGGGACCACCTGCGCATCCTGAAGGAGGCATGCCCGGTCCCTGTGATAGGGTCGGGTGATCTGTTCACCGCCGAGAACTGCCGATCAATGCTCGCTACCACGGGCTGCGACGGGGTGATGCTCGCGCGTGGGTGCCTGGGAAATCCGTTTCTCTTCGCGCAGACCAACGCCCTTCTTTCCGAAAGCGTTCACGAGCCATGCTTGGACGCGCGCGAGCGCCTGGAAACGGCCATGGCCCACCTGCGCATGCTCGCGGTTTCCGTCGGCGAGGAGAAGGCCTGTCGCGATATGCGAAAGCACTTCGTCGCGTACACGAAAGGCCTCGAGGGCGGCTCCGCCCTCCGCCAGAGCGTGGTCAACGCCGAGACAATCGCCGACTACGACGAGCTCGTCACGAGCTACCTGCGCGAATAGCGCCGCTTACCCGATTGACGCACCCGTCCCTTTCGTGTTTCATTCCGGCGTGGAAGACGGCAGCGACGCGGTTCGCCATCATTGCGGGCTGATCGGTATCTCCTCGCGGGAGGAGGTCAACATGCCGGAGCTTCTGTTCTACGGCCTTTTTTCACTCCAGCATCGCGGTCAGGAAAGCGCGGGGCTCGCCTACCAAAGGCACGGCCGCATACGCTCCTACAAAAGCGTCGGCATGGTCAGCAATGCCCTCTCCCACTACCTGTCGGAAAGTCATCCCTCGCGTCTAGGGATCGGACACGTGCGCTACTCGACCCACGGCACCAACAAGCTGGAAAACGCGCAGCCCATCGTGGTGAACTGCAGCAAGGGGGAAATTTCCCTCGCCCACAATGGCAACATCTCCAATTCCGAGGAGCTCCAGCAGAGACTCGTCGCTGAGGGATCTATCTTTCAGAGCACGAGCGATACCGAGCTGCTGCTCCACCTGATCGCGCGCTCCCGACAACCGAGCTTCCATGACGCCCTGGTGGAATGCCTTTCCATGATCGAAGGGGCGTACTGCTTTCTCATGACGCACGACAACAAGCTTTACGCCGTGCGGGATCCCCATGGCCTGCGCCCCCTCGTGATGGGCTCCAAGGAAGGCCAGGTCTATTTCGCCTCCGAAACCTGTGCTCTGGACATGTACCAGGCGGGCGACATTCGCGAGGTCCTGCCCGGCGAAGTGGTCACGGTGGACGGAACAAAGGTCACCTCGGAGATGCTTCCCCACGCCTCGTCGCTCAAGTCCGCCCACTGCGTCTTCGAGCTGATCTATTTTGCCCGTCCCGACTCCGAGGTCTTTTCGCAGTCCGTCCATATGGCGCGAAAGCGCATGGGGGCAATGCTCGCCCGCGAGGATCGCGTGAAGGCGGACATCGTCATCGCGGTACCGGACTCGGGCAACAGCGCCGCGCTGGGCTACTCGGCGGAATCGGGCATAGCCCTCGAGCAAGGGCTGACGCGCAACCACTACATGGGCCGCACTTTCATTCAACCGACAACGGCCATGCGCGAATCAGGCGTGCGCATGAAGCTGCATCCCATCCGCGAAGCCATCGACGGGAAACGCGTCATCGTGATCGACGATTCCCTCGTGCGCGGCACCACGTCGCGCCAGATCGTGAAGCTGTTGCGTGAAGCCGGCGCTCGCGAAGTTCACCTGCGCCTCTGCTCCCCTCCTCTGCGCTTTCCCTGTTTCTACGGCATCGACATCCCGACGCGGGAAGAGCTGATTTCCAATAGGCTGACACCCGAGGGTATCGCCCGCGAGATCGAGGCTGATTCGGTGATGTTCCTCTCCGTGGAAGCCCTTCGTCGGTGCATACCCGACCCCGACGATTATTGCTACGCATGCTTCACCGGCGCATATCCCAGCCCCGTCAAGGACGCGCCGATCAGCAGAAAAGGATAGTACTGACCATTCGAGCCGGATCGGACGGCGCGAGCGCCAAAAGCGAGGACCACGCATGAAAAGTTATAGCGAAGCCGGTGTCGACATCGACCGCGGCGACAGATTCGTCGATTTCATCAAGAGCATCCCGTCGCGCGCTGTCTCGAAGGGCATCGGCGGATTCTCCGCGGCGCTTCCACTGGATTCCCTGGGATTCAAGTCACCCGTGATGATGACGACCACCGACGGAACGGGCACGAAGCTCCTCGTCGCGCGGGAGCTCGGCGTCTACGATACAATCGGGATCGACCTCGTGGCCATGAACGTGAACGACCTCCTCGTGTGCGGCGCGAAGCCCATCGTGTTCCTGGACTACATCGCGTGCGGCCG
>Ga0265342_10002466_pt1 | contig 15956 bp, 10 predicted proteins | sample 4CB327metaG_FD_203125 | JGI IMG/M metagenome (GOLD analysis project Ga0265342, IMG submission 203125) | Rhizosphere microbial communities from Carex aquatilis grown in University of Washington, Seatle, WA, United States - 4-CB3-27 metaG | ecosystem: Host-associated > Plants > Roots >...
AGGGGCCGCAGGTAGCCCTCGCGCACCGAAGCCTCGGGCCAGCCGACAGGGCGCAGGCCGACCAGGCTGCCCTGGAGGGTCAGACTTTCGGCGCCAAACGCCGGATGGCTCTCGCTTCCGTAGCTTCCAAATCTCCCGGACACCTGCCTCACGTCGACGTGGAAACGCACGCCGGTCTCCCAGTTCGCGTCCACCACCCCCATTGTGACGGACAGACCCTTGCTCGCTTCGGTGACGTGCAGGCTGCCGCCGCGCACGAGCAACGAAGGCAGCGACGACGCACTTGCCCTGGCGGTGGCGCCCGTGGACGTGCCCCGCAAACGCCTGAGAATGGCGCTGACGTTGTCCTCGGATCCGCCACGCACCAGGTTGGCGGCCGGACCATCAGCCACCACCACGCCACGTCCCCACAGGGCGGAAAAGGGGATTTGCAAACTGTCCACGGTCAGCAGCGGTCCCTGTTTTCGCCCCACCACGACCCCGTAGAGCCGGAGCACTCCCCATCCTGCCCGCGCCCGCTGCGCCTCCACGGAAACCCCCAGCTTGGCTGCAGCCTTGGACGTGACCAAGTGCCCACCCAAAGCCCCCACGGCGAAGGGATAGACAGCCACAGCCACCCCGACAAGCCCCAACGCCCATACCCGGCGGTCGAGCAGGATGGCTTTGAGAAGACGTACGAGCCTGACTAGGGGCGCCATTCGAGAACCCCGCATTCTACCTGCCAGGCCCTGCCAAGGTCACCCAAGAGTGGTTGTTCGTGACATTGATTGCCATACAATGTGCTTTGCCCATGACGAAGCTTGCCATCTTGTCAACCGGCATGGTCGGGTGGCTTGCATTGTGGGCCGGGGCGTGCGAGACGGGCGAAAGCAACGGGCACGTCGAGACAGGCGACGCCGGATCCACTGATGAAAGCAAAGGAGACACCGTGAACGCAAACTCAGTCATGCCGGCTGCAAGCGGCAGCGTCTACTCTTTCCAGTTCGGCGACACGCTATTCGCGGTCGACGCGAACCAGGGCGGCCGCATCGTCACGTTTGCCCTCGCGGGACACAATATCCTGACCGGCCCGGCCGTGGACGCGGCCAACTTCGGGTCGACCTTCTGGTCCAGCCCGCAAAGTGCCTGGGGCTGGCCCCCTCCGCCCGAGATCGATTCAGGGCCCTACGCGGCCAGTCTCGACGGCGGCGTCCTCTCCCTGTCGGGCGCCACCGCCCCCGTTTTGGGCCTGGCCGTGGCAAAGAAATTCTCCGCCGACGGCCAAGCGGGCGTGGTCACTGCCGAGTACACCATCGCCAATCGGGGCAGCCAGGCGCGCCAGGCGGCACCCTGGGAGATCACGCGCGTCGCAGCCGGTGGCCTCACGTTCTTCCCCATGGGCGCGGGTGGGCCGCGCAAGGGCGATCAAGATCTCCTCAACCCAACCATCGCCAATGGCGTGGCCTGGTTCGCCTATGACGCTGCGGCCATCACCGCGGACCAGAAACTCTTCGCCGATGGCCTGGAAGGCTGGATAGCCCATGTCGACGGCGATCTTTTGCTGGTGAAGTCCTTTGGCGACACGCTGCCTTCACAGGCGGCTCCCGGCGAGGGGGAGATCGAAATTTACGCCAACGCCGGGCATACCTACGTCGAGGTCGAGAACCAAGGCGCCTATGTCAATCTCGCGCCCGGCGCTGCGACGACTTGGACGGTGCGCTGGATCCTGCGCAGGCTCGATCTGGCATCCACACCGGCCAGCGCTGGCAGCGCGGCTCTGGTGGACCTGGTGCGCAGCCTCGTGAAGAGTTAGCTATTTCTCACAGAGACACAGAGACAACAGAGCCGGATGAGAAACGGAAGGGTTGGATCCGGCACAATCCGGATTCCTTCTTCCCATCCGACCTCTGTGTCCTCCGTGCTCTCCGTGTGGAATAGGTAACTAGTCCTACGCGGCCCAGAGCTGGACGTCGAAATCCGTCGCTGCCCGCAGATCCTCGGCCACCCGCTGCCGGGCGTGGTGCAAGCGCGACATCACGGTGCCGATGGGACAAGCCGCGACCTCGGCAATCTCGTCGTAGGCGCAGTCCTCGAACTCGCGCAGGGTGATGGCCTGCCTCTGCACGGGCGCCAACCGCGCAACCGCAGCCCGCACCATGAGCTGCATCTCGGCGATCCCCAAATTGCTCTCAGGAGTCTGGTCGTGGGCTGGCTCGAGCTTGGGCTGGCGTTCATCATCGCGCTCGTCAACAGTCGCGCCTTCGATTCGGCCACACCGCTTGCGAAGAATGTCCAGGCTGGCATTCATCACGATGCGATGGATCCACGTGGTGAAAGACGCGCGGCCCTCGAAGCGGTCCAGATTGCGCCACACCTTCAACATCGCGTCCTGCACGGCATCTTCGGCGTCGTCGCGATTACGCAACACCTTCATGGCAATGGCCAGGGCCCGCGGACGAACCTGATCCATGAGTGGCCGCAGGGCCTGGACATCGCCAGCCTGGGCCTGCTCTGCCAGCATCGATGCTGCATCGCGTCGTGACTCGTCCACTTCCACAGGCCGCTTCCGACGTGCCAAACCGCCCACCAAAGACCGACTCGCCACGCTCGACTGTGGCAGTCTTGCAGCCAGGTCCGCTAACATCGCGAAATCCGTGGTTGGTTGCATGGCTGTAACTTCCTTGTGCAAAGCTGGGACCGCCGCCATGCGACGGACTACCTTCGTAATTGCCGCGTCTTATTGGCGCGCTGAGCCACCCAAGGCGCGGACTATACTTTCGAGCCCATGACTGACATCGAGCGCGTCCGCCTCTTCCTGCGCCAAGTGCGCCGGCGGGCTTGGCTCGTCTTCGGGCTGCGCACAGCAGGTTTCACGGTCGCCGCGATGCTTGCCACCCTCCTGCTGCTGGGACTGATCGCGTCTTGGATTGGACCCGCCACTTCGTGGCCGGCGACGACCGTCGGGACCTTGCTCGCGCTCCTGTTTGCGGGCTTGGGCCTGGGTTTGGGCTTGCCGGTACGGCGGTTGCGATCCATGCGAGCGGTTGCTGCGTTTGCTGGTCGGCGCCACCCGCCGCTGGCCAGCGATCTGCTGTCTGCTGTCGAGCTTGACGCCGACGCGGACCAAGAGCTGTCCAACTCCCCATCACTGGGGATGACCCGCGCTTTCTTCGCCACTGTGGCGGACGCCGCCGCGCCACTCGATCCAGCGCGCTTGCTTCCGCTTCGGGATCAGATTTGGGCCGGACTCGCCGCTGCGCTGGCAGCTTTGATGTTGTTGCTGACCGCGGCCCTGTCACCAGACACAGTTGGCCGCGGCCTGCACCTGCTTGTGCTGCGGCCCAGCCGGTTTGAGGCCGCGGCCCTGTCGCGCGACCCGCTGGTGGCCGATCTGCGCATCACCTATCAGTACCCGGCCTATGCCGCGCTGGCGCCCCGGGTGGTGGAGGGATCCACCGGCGATATCGTGGCGCTGCGGGGAACGCGCGTGCTGCTCGAGATGCGACCCTTGCACTCCGCCAGGGAAGCCCTGCTGCTCCTGGGTGAATCAGGCGAGCGGGGCGAGATCCGGGCGACCCTGGCGGCTGGCAAGCTGTCGGCCAAGCTCGTCATCAACGAGGACAGCAGCTATCGCGTGTGGTTGTCGCCGCTCCTGGGGCGGCCGGTGCGCGAAACGCGACCCCATCGCATCGTGGCCGAAATCGACCGGCCGCCCGAGGTGGACATTGTGGCGCCGGCCGATCGCCTGGAGCTGGCCGCGCCCCGGCCGGTGGAAGTCGGCTACTCCGCGCGTGACGACTACGGTCTGGCCCACATCGATCTCGTGTATCGGATCAACAGCGGACCCGAGCAGCGCACGCTCCTCAAGGATGCCCAGGGCGCGCGTGCTGTGCGCGGTACCACGCTGTTCGAGCCGACCACCGCCATGCTCACGCCCGGGGCGCGCGTCACTTATCACATCGAGGCCCACGACCGCGACGATATCTCGGGCAGCAAGATGGGCGCCTCGCGCAGCTTGACGCTGGTGATCCAGAACCCGCGCGAAGCGCTTGACGAGCACCTGGCAGCAGAACACGTGGTGCTCGACAAGCTGGTGGGCACGCTGGCCGACCGTATCGAGTTTGGCGAAGCGGTGGTGGAATCGCCGCCCCTGGAGCGCCTATGGCGCTGGCGCGATCTGCACGAAGCCGAGGAATCGCACCTGGTGCTGCTCGGCCGCCTGGTCGATGAACAGCGACGCAAGACCTCCAGCAGCCGGACCCTGGTGGCGGCCCTGGGCAATATTGCGGATCGCCTGGGCCGACAAATGCGCGAGGAAGCGGATCTGCTCAAAAGTCTGCGCAACCAGGCCGATCGGGGCGCGCTGACTCCGTCGCGGCTCAATCGGCTGCAGCCCGCGGGCGCCCGCCACGTGACCGAACTGGAGAGCGCCGTGCTCTTGCTCGACGATCTGATTGGCCGGCAGCGCCTGGACGATCTGGCCGAGCTGGGCAAGGAACTGACCGACGCGCACAGGCGCCTGCAGGATCTGCTGGCGCGCTACCAGGCGGCCGGCGACGAATCCCTGCACCGGCAGATCGAGCGCGAGATCCGCGAGCTGCGCGCGCGCATCGCGGAGCTGGCGCGTAAGATCGCCGAGGTCAAGGCGCGCAACGAGGTGGCCACGGACTGGATGAACATGCCTGATCCCAAGAAGGCCATGGAGCAGGCGGCCCGGCTCGATTCGCTTCTGGAGAAAGGCGACGCGCGGTCTCTGGCCGAGGCGCTGGCCGAGCTGGGCAAGACCTTGGCGGCGCTTTCGCAGGCGCTCGACAAGAATGCCGACGACTTTACCCACGAGCGCTTCCCGCAAGAAAGCCGCGCCCTGGCCGAAGCCATGAAGAAGATCGGCGATTTGGAAGGCGATCAGCGCGGTCTGGCCGGGGATAGCAAGGCGCTGGCGGAGGAAACCGAAGCCGAGCAGGAACGCCGACTGGGAGCGCAGCTCGAGGCCTTTCTGGCCAAGGCCAGGCAGAGCCTCGATGGGGTGCAGCGGCGCATCGCAGGCGCGCCGCCGCGCGAGGCGGGGTCCAGCCTGAGCCCAGATCTGGAGCGCGCGCGAGACAATGTCCGGCAACTGCGCCGGCAACTTTCCGCCAAGGACTGGGCCGAGGCGCGCAAGGAAAGCGAACGCCTGGTGGCGGGCTTGCGGCGCACACAGAGTGCGCTGGTGGAGCGCGGCGCTGGCAAGCCGACGTCTTCTTCGTTCGAGAGCTATGGAGCGCAGATCAACGAAGCCGGCGCCTTGGCGCAAGACCTGGCCGCCGATCTGGCCAAGCTTGTTCCGCGCAGCGAGGAAGCGCTGGCGCCCGGCCAGCGCGAACGGGCCCGCAGCATGAGCGAGCGGCAAGACAGCATCGGCGAGCGCACGGAGCGGCTGGCCCAGGAACTGGACAAGGCCCAGGTGCCGGGTGGGGACATGGCCAGCTCCGAGCTGGGCGGCGTGGCCGGACAGATGCGGCAGGCCAGCAAGGATCTGCGGCAGGGCGCTGCCGTGGAAGGAGCGGGCCGCGCCGAGGAAGCGGCCGAGCGGCTGGCCAAACTGCGCGAATCGATGGGTCAGCGTCCCATGGGCAGCGCGCGCTCGACACGCGAGCCGGTGCGAATTCCCGGAGCCGACGAGTACCGCGCCCCGCGCGAGTGGCGCGAGGAATTGATGGAGGCCATGCGCGAGCAGGCACCGGAAAAATTTCGCGATGAGGTGCGCCGCTACTACGAGGAGCTGGTGCGATGAAGCGAAGCCTGTCGCTGGTTGTGACGACGCTGGCGCTGACCGCAACGATCCCTGGCGTGGCCGATGAGGTCGTGGACATCGAGCAGGCGGAGACGGTCGTCAGGCTGTACGACCAGTGGCGTTTCTCGGATGCCGACCGACTGCTGGCCGAGCTGGAGAAGACACATCCCGGCGAGGCGCGCACGCTCTACGCCAGAGGCTACGAGCGCTTTCTGAGTGGCGACTACCCGGCCGCTGTGGCCAAGCTGAAGGCCGCCGCGGTAGGCATGCCGGTCAAGGAGTTGTTGCTCCTGGCCGAGGGCGCGCAGAAGAGCATCGAGGGTCATCAGGAACGACGCTCGGCGCATTTTCTGATTCGTTTTCCGCCGGAAGACGCGGTCATTGCCGACTACGCGCTGGATGCGCTGGAAGCTGCAGCCGCGGCTTTGCACAGCGATTTGGGCTTCGTCCCTGCCCGCCCGATTCCGGTGGACATTCTGCGCAGCCCGGCTGATTTGGCGCTGGTCACGGCACTCAGCACCGACGACGTGGAACGCACCGGCACCATTGCCGTGTCCAAATGGGGCCGCATCATGCTGTCTTCTCCACGCGCCATGCGACTCGGCTACGCCTGGCTGGACAGCCTGTCACACGAGCTGGTCCACTACGCCGTAGCGAGCGCGACCCACGACCGCACGCCGGTGTGGCTGCAAGAGGGCCTGGCCAAGTTTCTCGAGCACCGCTGGCGCGATCCGCCTGGCCTGGCGCTGACGCCATCGCTGCAGCACCTGCTGGCCAAGGGGCTGGCCACGCACAAGCTGATCAGCTTCGATGCCATGCACCCGTCCATGGCCAAACTGCCGCGCGCCGAAGACGCATCGCTGGCTTTTGCCGAGGTGACCACCGCCATTGCTTTGCTCTTCACAAACGGTGGCATGCCGGCCCTGCGCAATGTGCTTTCCATGATCGACGAGGGCGCCGACGCGCGAGTGGCCGTGGCGCGAGCCTTTGGTGGCAGCGGCACCTGGGCCGACTTCGAAAAGGCGTGGCGGGCCTTCATGACCGCGCAACACTACAAGGTCATTCCCGGCTTCGAGGCCCTGTCGCCCAAGTATCGCAAGAGCGGCGCCATCGCGGCTCGCCGCGCGCCGGTTGAAGACGAGGCCAGTCCGGACCGCGCTGGCGCCGAGAAATTCTTGCGCCTGGGAAACATGCTGCTTCAGCGCGGCCGGGTTCGCGCCGCCAGTGCCGAATACGAAAAGGGCGCCAAGAGCGCGGGCTCGGCGTACTGGTTGTTTTCGGTGAAGCTGGGTCGCAGCTATCTGGCCATGGGCCTGGCCGATCGAGCCTTGCAGGCCGTGGCGTCCGCGCAGGCGCTCTATCCCGAAGTGCCCTGGCCCAATTTGATTGCTGGACAAGCGCTGCTGGCAAAGGGAGATGCGGCTGGTGCCGTGGCGCCGTTGCTGGCATCGCTGGCCGCCAATCCCTTTGACCCCAGCGTGCACTGCAGCCTGGCCGAGGCTTACAAGAAACTGCCCACCGACGCTGCAACCACGAGCAAGCGCCAGCGAGCAGAACGCGACTGCCGGGCGATGAGCCGGTAGGTGGCTCTGATGATTGGCGCCCCGCCCCCGCACATCCGGGTCCAGGCCCGGGGCTGTCTGCTGAAGATCAACGGCGGGCCTAAAGATGGCCTTGACTTGGCTACATCGTTGAGCCAGTTGTTGTAGAGCACGCCCAATGGTAGCGGCGTTGGTCGTGTTGGCGCAAGCTCGCAGGAGTTGGGAGCGATTTCCGCGAGGGGCAGTGCGGTGAATAGGGCGGCAGGACGAGTACTCGAACAAGCATTGCCCGGCCCCGGGTCCGACCGTTCCGTCTTCGTCGCAGGGCGAAACCGCTGTGGAACTTGCCGCGAGCGTATATGGGAGTAATATACAGCTCGTGAAGGAATTCCCAGACGAACTCGCGCGCTGTGTGGGATTCGAATGGGATACGGGCAATGCGGACAAGAACTGGGACTTACACAAGGTCACTCGCGCAGAGGCCGAGGGTGTCTTCTTCAATCGGCCATTCATCGTCGCACCTGACTCGACGCACTCACAACGCGAGCCTCGATACGCGGCCTTGGGCCGGACGGACCAACGGCGCCTGCTCACGGTCATATTCACGGTGCGAGGAGCCTTGCTGCGAGTCATTTCTGCGCGAGACATGAGCCGGCGAGAACGGAGGATCTATGAGCAAGCGAGTAGCAAAGCGTAGGAAGGAGATTCCGAATTTCGCCAACGAGGACCAGGAGCGGCGTTTCTGGGCCAAGGAAGACACGGCTGACTACTTCGACTGGGACAAGGCCGTGCAACCGACCCTGCCCGACTTGAAGCCGACGACCACGGCGATTTCTCTTCGGTTGCCGGTGGCGATGCTGGAAGACTTGAAGAGTCTGGCCAACAAGAGGGATGTTCCCTACCAATCGCTGATGAAGCTGTATCTGTCGGAACGGATCGGCCGGGAACGAACCAAGAAGGCCTCCTGAGCCGCCTATCCCTTTGACCCCGCCGCTAACGAGACGCTGCGCCTATTGCCAATGCCTTTGGCAACCTCCGAGCCGGGACAAACTGGAATCGCCGCTTCAGTAACCGTGGATCCAGACGCCACAGGAAACAGGTCGCCAGGGTCAGTGTGCACCAACAGTTCTGGCAATCGACCGGGCGGGCTAGCTCGGCAAACGCAGCTCGCACGCCTTGTCTGAAGACATTGGGTGCGCTGGACGTACGCCCCGAGCGGCCGCATGGGAACATGTTGCCGTCCGGATCAATGGCGGCCTGGATGCGACCGCCGGCGCAGAAGGGAACGGGCTGCGGATCGGGCCAGCGACGCAAGTAATCCAGGCAGAGCCAGTCGTTGGCGACGGGCTCACCCTGCTGTTGCGCCTTGATGATCCCGTGGAACGCCTCGCAGTAGCGCTGGACATCGGCGGAGTGCGGCGCGAGTGCGATGTTGCCGTCGAGAATACTGCCCACCGCGGGCTGAAACAGAATCGGGCAGTCAAGATCCTTGGCGATGGCGAGCGCTCGCGGCCAAGAGTCAACGTTGTGCGCACCGATCGTAGATCACAAGGCTGCGCAACAGGCTGCCCGACTTGCAACCGACGACCGCGGCAATTTCTTCTCGCCTGCCGGTGGCGATGCTCGAAGAAGGCCTCACGGCGCATGCCGTGCTCGATACACGGCACGGGATCTCTGTTATGATCGGGCGACGGAGGAAAGCGCCATGATCGAGAAGGTTGGCTCGACGAAGAGTTGGGTGTTTGCTTGGATGGCGTACGTTTGCGCCATCGGTTCCGCCGTACTCTTCAGCGGCTGTGGTTCAGGGGAGTCAGGAGGTGCGGGGACTTCAGGCGGCGCGGGGCCTTCGGGCGGTTCGAGTGCCTCGGCTGGTTCGGGGCCTTCAGGCGGCGCGGGGGCCTCGGCTGGCTCGGGAGGCAGCGGCAGCACCGTGGTGCCAATTCAGCCTGGCGAGCCCGGCAATCCCGACGGTCATTGTCCGATTCCCACCGATGCGCAACTCGAGGACGTGTCGAGTCCTACCGCAGTCATAGGCACGGGCACGCCGGACAGTTGTACCGCCGACGCGTTCATCGCCGCGGTCGCGGCAGGCGGCATCATCACGTTCAACTGTGGTCCGGATCCAGCGACCATCACGCTGACCAAACCAGCCAAGGTGTTCAACGACAAAGGCCCGAAGATCGTCATCGATGGCGGGGGCAAGGTCATCCTGAGCGGGGGCGGCACCACGCGCATTCTCTACATGAACACCTGCGACCAGAATCAGGTCTGGACCACCAGCCATTGCGACAATCAAGAGACGCCCCAGCTCACTGTGCAAAACCTGACCTTCGCCAACGCCAACTCCAAGAGCGAAACCAACTACGACGGTGGCGGCGCCATCTATGCCAGCGGCGGACGTCTCAAGGTCATCAATTCGCGCTTCCTGAATAATGTGTGTGCCGACACCGGCCCCGATGTGGGCGGCGCTGGGATCCGCGCCTTCGAGCAATACAACAATCTGCCGGTCTACGTCGTCAACAGCACCTTCGGTGGGTCCGACGGCGCCGGCAACGTATGTTCGAACGGCGGCGGCATCAGCAGCATCGGCGTGTCGTGGACCATCCTGAACAGCCTGTTCAGCTACAACCATGCCATCGGCAACGGCGGCAACCCCGCGACCTCGGGCACGCCAGGCGGCGGCAGCGGCGGCGCCATCTACAATGACGGCAATACCATGACCCTCAGCCTGTGCGGCACGCGTATCGAGTACAACCAGGTGAATGCCTTCGGCAGCGCGATCTTCTTCGTCACCGACGATCACACCGGCAACATCGTCATCGACAGCTCGGTGATCACCAACAACATCGGCGGCTCGTGGTACCCGCAATACCCGCAGATTTCCGAGTTCGACGACACGCCGACCACAGTCACCAATTCGACCATACAGTGAATGGACTGGCGACTTACGCTGCGGCCCGGTGGCTCCGGCCGGGCTGTACCGCGGAGATGAAGATCACACTCTTGTACTTCTCCTCGGTGCGCCGGAGCAGGTACTCGGTTTCGAAGAGCACCAGCGGCCGGCCTTCCACGTCGACCACGCAGCTCTGCCGGCCGGGCAGCTCGAGCTGGTCGAAGTCGATCCCGTCACCCTCGATCCAGCGCGCGAAACGGTAGGGCAGGCGATCAAACCCGACGCGCACGCCATATTCGCCGCGCAGGCGGTGCTCGACCACCTCGAACTGCAGCGCGCCCACCGCGCCCAGGATTGGGTCGCGTTCCATGCGCTGCCGATCATAGAACACCTGCACCGCTCCTTCCTCGGAGAGCTGCTCCAGCCCCTTCTTAAGCTGTTTTCGCTTGAGCGGATCGTTGAGGCGCACGCGCACGAAATGTTCAGGCGAAAAGCGCGGGATGCCCTCGAATTCCAGCGGCTGCGCTTCGCACAGGCTGTCGCCGATGCGCAGAACCCCCGGATCCCACAGACCCACGATATCGCCGGAAAAGGCCTCATCCACCACGGTGCGCGTCTGGGCCATAAACTGCACCGAACGAGCCAGCGTCAGGGTTTTGCCCGTGCGCACGTGCTGCACATCCATGCCGCGCACGAAACGGCCGCTGCAGATGCGCACAAACGCGATGCGATCGCGGTGCTGGGGATCCATGTTCGCCTGGATCTTGAAGACGAAGCCCGAAAACGCGGGCTCGTCGGCAGCCAGGGGTCCGGCCGAGGTCATGCGCGTGCGCGGCGCCGGTGCCAGATCCACGAAGTGATCCAGCAAGGATTCCAACCCGCAGTTGGTCATGGCGCTGCCAAAAAAGACGGGCGTGATCTGACCGGCGAGAAAACCCTCACGGTCAAAGGGCGTGCCGGCCGTATCCAGCAAGGCCACGTCGTCGCGCAAGCGATCCATCTTACTTTGCCCGAGAATCTGCCGCAGCTCGGCGTCGTCCCAGTCGGCTTTTCGCATCTCGCCCCGGCGGCTGCCGCTTGACCCTTGGAAGACCTGCAGCGACTGGGTCCAGCGGTCAACAAGCCCCACGAACGAGCGACCGAAGCCGATGGGCCAGTTGGCCGGGCTGCACGGGATGCCGAGCACGCGCTCGATCTCGTCGAGAAGTTCGAATGGATCCTTGCCGTCCCGGTCCAGCTTGTTGACGAAGGTCACGATGGGAATGCCGCGCATGCGACAGACCTGAAACAGCTTGATGGTCTGCGGCTCCACGCCCTTGACGCAATCAATGAGCATGATGGCGGTGTCGGCGGCCGCCAGGGTGCGGTAGGTGTCCTCGGAGAAGTCATTGTGGCCGGGCGTGTCCAGCAGGTTCATCTGCCGGCCGGCGTACTCGAACTGCAGCACGCTGCTCGATACCGAAATCCCGCGCTGCCGCTCGATGTCCATCCAGTCACTGGTTGTCTGCCGCCCGTCGCCCCGGCTGCGCACCGAGCCCGCCACGTGCAGCGCACCCCCATAGAGCAGCAGCTTCTCGGTCAACGTGGTCTTGCCCGCGTCAGGGTGCGAAATGATGGCAAAGGTGCGCCGGGCCGCAATCTCGGCCCGCAAGCGATTCAACGACTCGTCCATGGAGGCGCGTAGAGTAGCAGGAGAATGGCGACTATGCGCGAACGAGATCGACGAGGTCGGACTGGTGGCGCCGTTCAGGTCTGCAAAACGCGGCCATTGATACTGGTGGTCTAGTCTGACGCTGTTTCGCTAGATTCCGAATCTTCCGAATCGCTTGCCCCATCAGGAGACCCGGAACAGGAACCGCCCGCATCCGGCGCGCAGCAAATGCCGGGGTGTTGGCCAGTGCCAAGCACACAGCGGTAGCCCAACGGGCAGCCATTGTCGTCGTGGCAGACGAGGGTGCTGGGGTCGACCGTGGGGTTGTACTTGCAGGCGGAAACACCAGGCAGCAACACAGCCGACGCCAGCAAGAAGGCTTTTCTCAGGCCCATGACCTAGAATCTCCCCTGCAGCACGGCGCCGGTTCCGCCCGGCAGCAGCACAGGCGCGAAACTCAAGGAATCGGAAGCGGGCGCGTGGGCTTCCCGGTAGCCGAGGTAGTAGAGAAATCCGCCGTCCACGAGCAAAGCCGCGCCGAGGGTGTAGCCCATCCACTGCAGATTCGAGTATCGCCGGCCGCGATCGTCCTTGCTTCTGCTGTAGGTGTGCTGGGCATTGTCGGACGTGACCTGGTTGGCGATGCTCCGGGCCGTCAGGCTGAAGATCACCCCGGTGACAATGCCTGCAGCTCCAATGGAGCCAATCACGATTCCCCCCAAGCGCAGTCCGGCGCCGCGGGAGTCCGCCGACGGCTGGGCCGGCGTGGTCTGGGCAACGCCGGCCGGGGCGGCAGCCGCCACGGGCTTGTCTGTCGCCGCGGGCGCGGGAACCGCGGGAGGTGCGGGCTGGGCCTCAGTCGGGATGCTGGGCGCCTGGGCCTCTTGCGCAGCCGCCTGTTGCGCACGGGCTGGGACGGTTGCCAGCAGGAATGCGCAGGCCAGTGCTCCTGCTAGCGCCCCGCGCAGCCGGGGCCGCAACGAAGTTGCCATCGTCCTGGCAGCGTGGGGAACAACCATATTCAGTTGCTCATTTGAGCGTGGAGGTCGGTCCGTGTCAATACCTCGAATCTCGGATACCCGAGCTAGCCGAAACTGCGGGCGAACAGGGCGTCGATGGCGGCACGGCCATTCGCCTCAAGGAAGCGCGTGCCTGTTCCACAGAACAGGGGCTGGCGGATGATCGGGTCGGCCGCGCCTTCCCAGACTTCGCCATTCCAGCGGAACCACGCGGAGCGCACTTGGTCGAACACGTACACCGGCTTGTTGAACATGCGCGCGTACTCGGCGGCGATGCCCGTGCCGCCGGTCACGGTGTCGTCCTGATTGATCTTTCCGACGACGAAGATCTCTTTCCCGTTCTGCACCTGGTGCCAGATGGTCTGCAGAATGCTGCGGAAGATGGGAGTGTCGGGATACTTGCGGTGCATGAGCTTGCTGAGGTAGCCGAGGCTGACATCGCCGTGGCGCAATTCAGCCCGGGTCAGCACACGTCGGCCGCGCTGGCGTGCCGGGTTGTGTCCCTCAAAGGTGAAATTAACCTCGTCGATGCCGTAGCGTTCCGCCGCGGCCCCGAACATTGTCTCGGCGCCAGTGGCGGCGCCGCTAAAACAGATGCAGTCCTCGCGCTTCATTTTCGGTCCTTGTGTCCTGGTTACAGTGCCGCCGTGGTCCGTCAACGAAACCTCGGCACAGCAGGGCACGATGGTCCATGGCCCGCAGCGCGCCGGAGGATGTCCGATGGAATGGTCAAGGTCAACCAACAGTCAGCGCCGGAGCGCCGCGCCAATGGCCTATCAGAGAACAATCTATGTCCACGAATCTCGCGAATCCGCGGTCGTTCGTGACGAGAGTGGTCCAGCAGGCGTACAATCGTAGCTGACAGGGGAACGATCAGACTGGAGGGGCGTTGATCCAGACAGGAGGTGACGACCATGACCATCCTGTCTTCCTTCCAGAAAATGATCGAAGATCGGCTGTAGCTCAGCTCAGGCTACGGACATCCGGCGGCACTGGTCCGGCGCAACACGATGGCGTCCATCGCATCCAAATCGACACTGGACGCGGCCGAGCCGTCGTTGTAACGCGCGGTTGATTGCAGCAGGAGCGCATCGGCCATCAGCGTTCCCGTGCCGGCGTTGCGTACGCGCACCACGGTCTGGTCGGCAGCGCGCAAGGCCACGCTGGCCACGTGGTGCCACTGGTCGCCGGTCGCGCTCTGGTCAAGCGTGGCAGTGACCAGCACGGCACCGCCCACCATCACTTCGAACACGGCCTGCGTGGTCCAGCCCGCCTGCCCGGGCGCTGCGGCCCACCAGGCGTCAATGCTGTAGGTGTCGTCGGCGCGGATGTCGAGAGCCCAGGTGGCGTCGCCCGTGCCGCTCGTCAGTTCGTGACAGCCGGGCCGCCAGTTGTGGAAGAAGGGACCGGTGGCGGTCCAGTCCCCGCTGTCGTAGTCACAGCTTTGCCAGGCGCCGGTGGAGCTGAATGCGGCACTGGAATCGTCGACGATCAGGAAGGTACGCGGGGCTTGTGTGCCGGAAAGACGCGCGAGATCGCTGCCCACACTGACGGTTTGCCGATCGTGCGTGCCGTTCAACACGGCCAGGCCGTTTGTGAATGCCCGCGTGAACACGTCAGCCGGGTGCTCCGTGATCTGGACGCCGTCCAGCCACACGGTCCCCACGACGGCTCCGATGGAGAACCCCAACTCGCCGTCGACCGCGGTGACGCTGGCCTCGAACGTGACTTGGAACTTCGTCCACTGCGGCGTCAGCGTCACCTGTTGCCACAGACCGTAGTTGTCCCAGTTGGCCACCTGCTTCTGCAGACCGATGGAAATCGGTTGGCTGGCCGACCCCTTGGCCCAAAACACTACGTCGTAGCTCTGCCCTTGAACGATCGAGATGTCGCGGTGTTGGACCGCGATGTGCCAGTCCACGCCTTGGCCTGCGTTGCTGACATCGGCGCGCAGGGCCTGCTGTCCCTCGGCCACGTCGCTGGATTCCAACTGGAAGGTGGCGGCAGCGCCCACGTCGGTGTTGACCCAGGTCGTCCACGGCGCCAGCGCCGCGTTCTCAAAGCCGCCATCGCTGACATGGTCGCTGGCAACCGCGCCGGGCAAGGCCACGCGCTGGGCAGCGCCGCAGGGCTGGCCCAAATCGAAGTCCAGCTCGTCGTACCACCAATCGTTGCCGTGGTAGGTGTCGCCATACTCGTAGGCGAAGTAGCCGTCGTTCATCAGGGTCACGCCCAGACCGAAGCGCATGTTCGGCCAGTCGCCGCGCGCGAATTCCAGCGTCGAGGCCGGGATGGTATTCAATGGGTCGTAGCCGTAGCCGTAGCCGATCTGCATGGGCGGCGCGGCCTCGATCATGGTGACCACCGGCTTCTGTCCCAGGGTGTACCAAGGTTGGTACATGCCCCAGAAATCGGCGAACGGGTTCAGGCCCTCGCGCACCTCGGGCACGATGAAGCCGAAGCTGTCGCCGTTGAAGATCTGGCCCAGCTCGGCATCGGGCGGTCGGGGCAAGTGCCCGGTGACGATGGCCCAGGGCATCCACTTGCGAAAGGCGCGCAGCTCGTCGTACACGCCCTTTTTCCAAGCAGCGTCCAGCCACACCGGATCGTCGGGCAGACCGTCATCATTGGCGTCGACCGAAACCGCGTTGCCGTAGATGTCCTGCTTCACCCACGACTGGCTGGTGAAGAAGTTGTCGAAAAAACAGCCGTCGACCGCAAAATCGGCGTCGACCAGTTGCTGGTAGGCGTACTGGGCCTGCATGGCGGCCACTTCAGGCTTGGTCAGGTTCAGGCGCCAGGCGCCCGGCCACACTTCGATCTTCTTGCCGGTGGTGTCGTGCAGCCAGTAGGCGTCGGGCACGCCGGCCTGGCTGGAGGTGTCGCGCTCGACACTGTTGATCGAGCGCGTGATGAGAATGTTGGGATTGAGCGTGCGCAGGGTCTGGATCTCCTGCGGGGTGAAACCGGCCCCGTTGTAGAGATCGATGCGCGCGGCGTGCGGCAGGCCCTGCTCGACCACTTGCCACGAGCCCCACAGATTGCCCTTGCGCGGGAAGTTCGGGTTGGCGTTGGGCAGGGATCGGTACTTGAGATCGAG
>Ga0265342_10002468_pt1 | contig 15953 bp, 13 predicted proteins | sample 4CB327metaG_FD_203125 | JGI IMG/M metagenome (GOLD analysis project Ga0265342, IMG submission 203125) | Rhizosphere microbial communities from Carex aquatilis grown in University of Washington, Seatle, WA, United States - 4-CB3-27 metaG | ecosystem: Host-associated > Plants > Roots >...
CATCTCCTGCGGGAGGCGTTGCCGTGTCGACCGCAGGGGTCGCAACCGGATTTTCGTCCTGGGCGAGGGCCGAACCGGACAGGGCGACGAGAGCCAAACCAACTCGTGCACTCACTCTTTGCACCTCTTCTCCTTATGGTGAGCTCTGTTGCAATGCAAATACTGGTCCACGCGGCAGATGCATGGAAGGCTCGCGCTTTCGCCCCTCCTCGAGCTCGGATTCTCCACGCCTGTGTCAGGCGATCACGACCCGAACGTTGTTCCTGACGTATTGTCACGGTACGCAGTTGTTGGCGCTGAGCCTCGCCACTTCGTAATCCGGACGCTCGCAGACCGTCGTTCAGCAATGCAGTTCCGCCCCTCATCATGGGTATACCTCTATTTCTGTTCTCCCCTTCGTCCGCCCAACGCCTTGCCGTTCAGCGCTGCAACGGCCTGTTCGGCGGCACTCACCGCCTCCAGGCGAGATCAGTCCCTTCCACCATCAGCGAAATCACCAGTCACCGTATTTATGATCCCGAACTGCGTCGAGTTGAACGTGATGCCGATGTATGTTGCCTTTGCATCAGGCTTCCACCCGGAAGGCCCCAGTCCCTTCGACGGACCGATTCGGACGATCTTAGGCTCGGCGAACCGATAGGGTTCGAGCTTGCCGTCAACGAATGGGTTTTTCGTCCATAAAACTTGTCCATCGAAGGTGATCGCGCTGACGTGTCTGCCATCGCTCTCGACATAGAAAACGGTCTTCAAGCTGGCGTCGGCATAGGCGGTAGGTCCTTTGAAGGTTGAGACCTTGTTGAGATAGGTGTGCATTTCGCCCGCGTCTGCGGTCAGGGTTGTCAGAGCAATGAACACGACGATGGTCCGGAACATGGTCTCTCTCCTCAGCCAAGTGTCCGTCCAACGCTCCATTAGCCTGCGAAGAATAACATTAGCGCAGCGGCGGGTAGTGGATTTTGCGGGCGGGTCGGTGCCTCGAATCCCTGTGTTTTCACGCTGTTGGCGGTCGCGACTATATTCTTGGGCTCCCGTGGCCGCTTCGTAAGCAGGATTTCGTCCGCGCGCAGGCCCTGGCCATCAGCGGTCGAAGGGGCTGCGTACGCCGCGAGTGAAGGTGGTGGAATCCGAATTCTGCTTCGCCCTTCTCGGCAGCTTCCGCGACGCTCGCCCGTGCACTCGCTATTGGGAACTTGGCCAGGGGGCGGCCGGTGGCGCCTTGGGGGCAGTTCACGAATTCCCCTCCTGTTCCACCACGCCGGCCAGGTCCTGCAGCGAATCCAGCACGCTTGTTCCGCAGGCCTCTAGCCTTGCTCTGCTTTGGTGCCCGCTCGGCACGAGCAGGCACGCGATGCCCATGGCGGTGGCAACCTCGAAGTCGTGGGTGGTATCGCCGACGAGCACGATGCCAGTCTTGTCCGGGCCGAGTTGGTCTGCCAATGCCCGGCCCAGGTCGAGCTTGCCGTGGGCATACTGATCCTGCACGCCCACCACATGCGTGAACAGACCTTCCAACCCGTAGTGGACGATGAGCTCGTGCAGCGACGATTGCCGATAGGCCGACAGCACGGACTGCTCGATACCGCGGGCACACAAAAGCTGGATGGCCTGTCGCGCGTGTGGCTGGAGTCGGCACTGGAGTCTACGGCGCTCGTACGCTTCGATGAATTCCTGGGCCAACTGGTCGTAGGGTTCGCGCGAAAAGTCGAAACCAATGCGAAGGTAGTAGTCCTTCACCGGGAAGTCGAACACCTCTTGGTACTGCGCCATGGTCAGCGCGGGCAGGCCGCGCGACTCGAGCAGTTGGTTGACCACCAAAACGCACAGCCACGCGTCGTCGAGGAGCGTACCGTTCCAGTCCCAAATCACGTGTTTCAACTTAGCGAGCGTGGCCATCGCTTTCGCACCTTGTCCGTGGCAACGTTGTGTCCCCCGGCCGCGACTCTCGCGGCGACGCGTTGGATCGCCTCTTCGACCGATGAGAGGACGACGTAGACGAAGAGAAAGCGAAACCCCTTCGCCAGCGCCCGCACGACGATGTCCTTGTATTTGTCGGTGCTGAGGACGGTTTCAATGACTACGGATCGATTAGCCTCGTCGATGAGCTGGCGTACCCGGTGCTCGCAGGCATCGGCGGCGAGCTTGTTGGCTTCCGAAAGTGCAGGTCCGGGCGTCGCTCTAAGGATTTTTGGGGTGATGAGATCGGGGTTGATGATTTCGATCTGTTCTACTGCTCCGCTTAACCCACATAGTTCGCGGATGCTGACGGGGTCTTGCGCAAACGTTGACTTTCCGGCCCCGTTGACGCCTCCAACAAGCACAAACCACGGCGAGCCCGTCGTCATGCCTTCTTGGTCGCGTCGCGTTTGATGGCCCGCACGGCCCCGACGAACGCCTTCTCGAGACGAAGCCCCACCTGCGAGGTCTTGACGTTTCTCGATCTCCGTCTCGACCGAAATCCTGGCGCGTTGCGATCGACGGTTGACAGCAATACAGGTCGAAGGACGCCGTCTTTCGACGAAGCCACAAACGTCCAGGGCACTGCCTGACTTTTCTTCGCTCCGCGGGCCGAACTCATCGCCTTGATGCTACCACAGGAAGGCCCCGCGTGTTCACATGCCCGGGACCGGCGAAGATCCACATCGGCCACGGCCACGACCACAACCTCCTGCTGGCTATCACCGCCCAGGACGCCGTCGTTGCTGCTACCCCTGATGGATCATCAGGTCGATGAGTAGCTGCCCGAAATGGGTGGGGTCGGGCAGGTCGCCCCCTTCCGCGAGCAGCGCCTGGCCGAGGAGCAACTCGGCGAAGTCGCCGATGCGGGGATCCTCCTTGTTCTTGTCGAAGCGCTCCCGCATTTGCTTGATCACGGCGTGGCCTGGATTGAGCTCCAGAATGCGACGCTGCACGCCCTTGTTCTTGCCACCGAGGATGCGATCGAGCCGCGGCGAGACCACCCCGTCAGCGACCAGACAGGCGGGCGACGAGGTCAAGCGCGAGGACAGTCGCACCTCGCTGACGTGCTTGTCCAGGCGCTGCTGGATGGCCTTGAACAGATCTGCCAGACCTACTTCGGCCTCCTTGCGGTCCTTTTCCTTGGCCTCGCGCTCGTCCTTGCCTTCCAGGTCCAGCGAGGCGTTGGCGGCCGATTTCAGTTTCTTGCCGCCGTACTCGGTGACCGACTGGATCATGAATTCGTCCACCGGATCGAGAAGGAAAAGCACTTCGATGCCCTTGCTCTTGAACACCTCGAGATGGGGTGAGGCCTCGAGGAGTGCCCGGGACTCGCCGGCCAGGTAGTAGATGGGCTCCTGGCCCTCCTTCATGCGACCGACATACTCCTTGAAGGTCGTCCGCTTGTCGGGATCGGCCGCAGAATAGGCCGAAGACTCGAAGAGCAGGAGCGAGAGCAGCTTGTCGCGGTTCTCGTAGTCGGAATACGCGCCTTCCTTCAGGCTGCGGCCGAAGGTGTCCCAGATTTTTCGGTAGACCTCCGGCTCCTTGTCCTGCGCCTCGGTCAGGACGTCGAGCAGCTTCTTCACGAGCCCTTTGCGAATCTGCGCGATCTGCCGATCTTGTTGCAGCATCTCACGCGAGACATTGAGCGAGAGATCCGACGAGTCCACTACGCCCTTCACGAAGCGGAAGTAGGGCGGCAGCAGATCCTTGCACTTCTCGACGATCTTCACGTTCTGGGCGAAGAGCTGCAGGCCTTGCTCGGTATTCTGGTAGTCGAAATCGATGGGCGCGCGCGACGGAATGAACAAGAGCGCCCGGTACTCGAGACGGCCTTCCGCGCTCAAGGTGATGGTCTTGAGCGGCTTCTCCCAGTCGTGGGAGATGTGCTTGTAGAAGTCAGTGTACTCGTCTTCCGTGACCTCCTGCTGCTTGCGCCGCCAGATGGCCTTCATCGAGTTGAGCGTCTTGTCCTCGACCACGGCCTTGGTGGGGGCATCCTGCTTGGGCTTGCCCTCTTCATCCCGTTCTACCTCCTCGCGCGTGACCTGCATGCGGATGGGGTAGCGGACGAAATCCGAGTACTGCTTGACGATTCGGCCGAGCACCCAGTCATCGGTGAAGTCGGGCATGCCGTCATCGTTGTCGGCGGGTTTCAGGTGCAAGGTGATGGTGGTGCCGCTGTCGCTGCGTGTGCCGGGGGATACGGTGTACGTGCCGTCACCCGTGGATTCCCAAGCGGTCGCCTGCTCGCTTCCCGCGCGACGGGTGACCAAGGTGACCTTGCTCGCCACCATGAAGGCCGAGTAGAAGCCCACCCCGAACTGGCCGATGAGGGCCAAGGTCTGGTCGCTGGACTTGGACGCCTTGATCTTCTCGATGAGCTCGCGGGTCCCGGAGCGGGCGATGGTTCCAATGTTCGAGATCACCTCCTCCCGCGACATGCCGATCCCGTTGTCGGAGATGGTCAGGGTGCGCGCCTGCTTTTCGACCACCAGGCGGATCTCGGGCTCCAGCTCGCTGCGCAGCTCGGGCTGGGTCAGCGCTTCGAAGCGACGCCGGTCGAGAGCGTCCGAGGCGTTCGAGATCAGCTCGCGCAGAAATACTTCTTTGCTCGAGTAAAGAGACCGGATGAAGAGGTCGAGGACCTGCTTCATCTCGGCCTGGAAGGGCAGGGTTTCGGTGGCTTTGGCGTTCGCAGTGTCTTGGGCTGTGTCCATGGCGTTTTCCTGTCTGTCTAGCGATCGAATTTGTAGCACATCGCGCGGCACCTGTAGGGCGGGTTTGAAACCCGCCCCTACAGCCGTAGCTGAACCCGCCGTAATCACGTCGTATTCAAACCGTTCGGTGCTCCAAGCACCGCTGGGTGGTCGGGAGCGACCTCGGCGATGGTGTGGTTGATCATGCGGCGGGCGATGGAGATGGGCAGGGGCAAGGGGGGCAGGCGGTCCAGGGAAAACCACCGCGCATCCACGATCTCGCCCGGCTGGCAGACGATCTCCCCGCTGTCGTAGTCAGCCACGAAGGCGATCATCAACGAATGGGGAAACGGCCAGCTCTGGCTGCCGAAGTAGCGCAGATTGCGCACGCGAACCCCAACCTCTTCACGGGTTTCGCGGTGCACACAATCTTCGATGGATTCCGAAGGCTCCACGAATCCGGCCAGGGCACTGTAGAACGCTCCGGGAAAACGCGCGCCACGTGCTAGCAGCAGCTCGCGCCCGGCAGGGGCGTCTCGTTTGATGAGCACCATCATGGCGGGCGCGATGCGCGGGTAGGTGATGGCGCCACAGCTTGCACAGCGACGGGCCCGCTGTTCGTCATCGGGCTTGGTCGGCGCCGCGCACGAGCCGCAGAAGCGGTGGGTGCGGTGGAAGTCGAGCACTTGCAGGGCACGCCCGGCAACCGCCAGTAGCTCTTCCGGGAGTCTACCGAACAGGCTGCGCAACCCGTCGAGGCTGAAACCGCTCGGGAGCGGTCCCGCTTCGTCCGTGGCGCTTGCGGCCGTGGCGCTTGCGGCAAAGCACAGGCTGCCGTTCAAGGTGCCGATGCAGTGGGCGTCGGCAATCGGGAAGGGCAGGGCAGCACCGTCCCACAGCCTGGGAATCTCGGGGCCCCGGGGACCGCTGGCCACCAGCAACTTGTCGGCATGGAAGGCAAACCAGTAGCTGCCAGAGGAGGGAGAGTCCTCTGGCCTGGTCCATAGTGGCGTGAAATGTGCGGGCAGGAACAAGCACGAAGCATACCTTACGGGCCGTCGTGGCGTGATAGGAAGCGCCATGAGCCCCGTGGTCCTCTTGACCCAGCTGCTGCCCCTGCTCGTCTTCATCGTCGTCGACGCGCTGGTGACCAACGCTCGCATTTCGATCCTGTGCGCCGTGGTGTTCGCGCTCGGACAGCTTGCCTACACGTGGATCAAGTCCCGTCGGCTCGACTGGTTCGTCCTCGTCGACGTCGGGCTCATTGCCATCCTCGGCGGCATCGCCATCGTGTTCGAGAACGACCAGTTTTTCAAGGTCAAGCCGGCCATCGTCGAGGGCGTTTCCATCGTGCTCATGCTGGCCTTGATCGTTGCCCCCGAGCGTTTCCTGGTGGGCTACCTCGGCCGCACGATGCCCAGGCTGCGCCCCGAGGTACTCGGCGTGATGAAGTCCATGCTGGTCTGGACGTCGCTCTACACGGCGTTGCACGTCGCCGCCGTGCTCTACACGGCCTTCCGTGCGTCGAGGCAGACCTGGGCGTGGGTATCCGGTCCAGGCTTCTATCTTGTGCTCATCCCCATCGCGGCGTTCGTGCTGGTCAAGAGGCGGCGTAGGGCGGCAAGCTAGCACACCGGTGTGGGGGTGCGCTCTTCGCGGAAGTGCTGCGGGGCTTGGTGACGCACGAACATGTAGAGGATCCCGGGCAGCACCACCAAGGTGGTTAGTGCGCCGACGGCGATGCCTACGGCGACGGCGGTCGCCAGAGGCTGTTGAACCTCGGCGCCCGCCCCGTGCGAAACCGCCATGGGCAAGAAGCCGAAGGCCGCCGCCGCGGCGGTGGTCAGCACGGCCCGCAGCACGTTGGCGCTTCCGCCAACCACGGCATCCAGCGGGTCGTCGCCAGCTTCGATCTTGCGCCACACTTGCTGGCCCATGATCACGCCGTTGAGCACGGCGATGCCGCCCAAGGCGATGAAGCCCACGGCAGCCGAGAGTGAAAATGGCATGTCGCGCAGGGCGAGCCCCAGGAAACCGCCGGTGAGGGCAAGGGGCACGGTGAGAAAGACGGCCACCGCGAGCCCGAGGTGACGGAAGGTGAGAATCAGCATCCCGAAGATCACGGCAACGACGATGGGGACGACGATCTTGAGGCGGGCTTGCGCGCGTTCGAAGTTTTCGAATTGACCGCCCCATTCGATGCGATAGGCGCTGTCCAAGGTCACGTTCTTCTTGACCGCCGCTTGTGCCTCTTCCACCCAACTCACCAGATCGCGGCCGCGTAGGTTGACGTCCACGCGCACCACGCGCTCGCGGTTGATGCGGCGGATGGCTGCCGGGCCATCTTCCTCGGTGATGTTCATGACCGCACTCAAGGGCACGCTCTCGCCGGCCATGGTTTGCACGCGTAGCTCGGAAAGGCCTTCCTTGGTAGCGGACTTGGGCGGCTCCATGACCCGCAGGGAGAAGCGGCGTGCGCCCTCGTAGATCTGTCCCACGTCGATGCCCTCGCGGGTGGCCGTGAGCGCGGCCAAGGCGTCTTCCACGCGCACACCGTAGGTGGCCATGAGCTTGCGATCCACCACTGCGCTCAGCGACGGTTGCCCGAGCAGGCGCTCGACGCGGTAGTCGCCGATTCCGGGGACAGCGCGCACAGCATCGCGCACCTGATTGGCCAGGCCCGCCAACACGTGCAGCTCGGGTCCATAGATCTGAATCGCCACGTCGGCGCGGGAGCCGCTGATGATCTCGTTGGTGCGATCTTCGATGGGTTGCGAGACCGAAACGAAGGTGCCCATGACCTGACCTTCGATAGCCTGTTTGATGGCTGCCGAAAGGTCATCGAAGTTCTCGGCGGTCCTCCATTCTTTGATGGGGCGCAGCCGCACCAGGATATCGGTGGCGTCGGAGCCACCGAGATCCACGGCGATCTCGGCCCGACCGGTCATGCCCAACGTGGAGACCACTTCGGGAAAGGCATGCAGGACCTTCTCGGTTTCCAAATCGAGGTCGCGGGCCTTGGAAAGCGAGATGCTGGGGGCGCGCCGGATGGTCACCACCGCATCGCCCTCGAAGATGCGTGGCACGAACTCTGCGCCCTTGCGACTGAAGGAATAGCCGGCCGCGACCAGGGCCAGGGCCGCAAACGCGAGAATGGGGATTCGGCGCGCCACCAGCGCTGGCAGAATGTGACGGTAGCGATGTTCGATGGCTTCTAGCCAGAATGGGCCGTGGTCGGCACGCGGGCGCACCAGCAAGGTGAGCACCGCAGGGAAGAACACAATCGTATAGAGCAGCGCCCCCGCAAGGGCCAACGCCATGGTGATGGCCATGGGCCGGAACATCTTGCCTTCCACGCCCTCGAGCGCGAGTAGCGGAATGTAGACCAGTAAGATGATGGCCACCGCGAAGGCCACGGGACGGATGGTGGCCGAGGCCAGCTCGCCGTAGGCGCCCGCCCTGGACTGACCCACGAGCCTCCTTCCTGCGGTACCGGCGATGACCGCTTCCAGAACAACGATGGGACCGTCTACCAGAAAACCGAAATCTATCGCACCCAACGACATCAGGTCGCCGGTCACGCCGAAGAAGTTCATGCCGATGAGCGCGACCGACATGGCAGCCGGGATCCCTAGCACCACGGCCACCGCTCCGCGTAAAGTGCCGAGGAACAGCGCCAGCACGATGACCACGACAAGCACGCCTTCGGCCAGATTGGTGGCCACGGTCGCCAGCGTGCGCTCCACGAAGTCGGCTCGGTCGTAGACGACTTCGATGGCAGCGCCGGGCGGAAGGGCTGCGCGGATCTCCTCCATACGTTTACCGACGGCTCTCACCACATCGCGGCTGTTGGCCCCGAGGAGCATCATGACCACGCCGGCCACGGCTTCACCCTTGCCGTCGTGGGTGATGGCCCCATAGCGAAGCGCGGGTCCGATGACCACATCCCCGACCTGCGACACGCGCAGCGGCGCCTGCGTGCCGCGAACCTTCACGATCACGTCGGCGATTTCCTGCTCGTTCCGCAACATACCTTCGCCGCGTACGACGTAGCTTTCAGAGCCTCGATCGAGGTAGCCGCCGCCGGCGCTCAGATTGGCCGAGTGCAGAGCCGCCACGACCTCGGCCAGACTCGCGCCCTGGGCGTGCAGCCGAACCGGGTCGACCCTGACCTGGTACTGCTTGAGCTCGCCGCCCATGGTGTTGATCTCGGTGATGCCGGGAATACTGCGCAACTTGGGCACGATTTCCCAATCGAGCAGGGTGCGCAGTTGCATGGGCGAGTGCACCGAGCTCTTCACCACGAACTGATAGATTTCGCCCAGGCCCGTGGACAGCGGTGCCAGCGCGGGCACGCCCGCTGACGGCGGGAGCTCCTTTTCGATGCCGCGCAGTCGCTCGAGCACCAGCTGGCGCGCGAAGTAGGCGTCGGTCTTTTCGCGAAAGATCACGGTGACCGAACAAACCCCGGCGTCGGACAGCGCGCGCAATTCGACCTGGCCAGGAATGCCGTTGAGGGCGTTCTCGATGGGAATGCACACCGTGTTCTCCGCCTCCTGTGCCGACAGTCCCCCGGTCGAGGTCAGCACCGATACTTGCACCGGGCTGACATCCGGCATGGCGTCGACCGAGAGCGTGGCCCCAGCGTAGACGCCCGCAACAAGCAGCATGATCAGCAGGGCCACGACAGCCCCGCGCATTTTGATGACGGACAGAACCAGGCGTTCGAGCATAGGGCTGCGATCCGCTAGCGGAAGATTTCCGATTTGAGGGCGAAGAGACCATCGGTGATGACTCTCTCGCCAATGCGCAGTCCCTGCCGGATGGAGACCTGCTCGCCGTCGTCGGGACCGAGCTCGACCGGCCGAGGCTCGACCAGGCCCGGCCCGACTTGCACCAGGGCCGTGGGCCTGCCGTCGATGAAGCTCACGGCCGCTTTGGGGATGGTCAGGGCGCGCGCGGCCGGAGCGCGGCTTTGGATGCGGGCGCTGGTGGACTGTCCCGGACGCAGCCAGCCCTTGCGATTGTCCACGTCGACGCGAACGATGGCGCTGCGGGTGTTTGGGTCGACGATGTCGCCCACCTGGGCCAAGGTTCCCTGCACGGACTCGCCCCGCGCGGCGGCGGGCAGGAGCTCCACGGCATCGCCTTTACGGATGCGATCGAGATCGCGCTCGAACACCAGCAGCTCGACCCACACCGTCGACAGATCCGCGACCTCGAACAGGGTGTCGCTGGGCTCGACGGTCTGACCGCGGCTGGCCTTGGCCAGGATCACCCGTCCCGCGATGGGGCTGCGCAGTTTCAGAACGCCAACTTCGGAATCCAGCCCAGCACCCAGTGCGACCACCGCTTTCTCGGCCGCGCGGCGTTCGGCGCGCAAGGCTTGATGCTCGGCCTTGGCAGACTCGGCCTCGCGCATGGCCGTGACCTTGGCCTCGGCCAATTGCTGCTCGCGTTTGAGGTTGGATTCGGCCGCGATTTCCTTCGCGCGCAAGGCCTCGGCATTGGCCTGGGCCTTACCCAAATCCACGCTTTCGAGGTCAGCCAGGATGTCGCCCGGCTTGACCTCGTCACCCATGATTTTCAGCACCCGGCGCACGCGGCCCGCGCTGCGTGCACCGACGGCTGCGAACTTTCGCACGTCGTAGCGGACCGTACCCATGACCTGGATCGTGGGGGACAGCTCGGCTTCGGCGGCTGGCACCGAGGTGACGTGATGACGGGTGGCGAATTCCTCGCTGAAGCGGATGCGACTGCCTTCCATGGCCACGGCGGGCGCCTGCGTGGCGAGCGTGGTCTTCCCTGCCGTGCCCCGGATGGTCAGCACCACGGTGATGACGGCGGCAAGCGCAACCCCCGCGAGAAGCCAGCGTCGCCTGTTTCCGGGCAGACGCACCGTGGGTAGGTCAGCGCCCAGGTTCTGGGTGTTGGCAGGCACTCCCGATAGTCGAGATCGTGAAGACGGAGAGCGTCGTATTTCATCGACGGGTGTTTTCATAGTTCTTGTCCCAGCAAGCGATTCATCTCGATGAGGTTGGTCCAAAGCTCGGCCCACAGATCGAGGCGAGCTTGTTTGGTGTCGGCCACGCTTCGTTCGGCCAGGAGGACGCGCAGAAAGTCGAACTTGCCCGCCTGCCAGCCCGCACGCACCAAGGTGCGCACCGCTTCCTCGTTCTCCAGCGTGCTTTCGACGGCCTTGAGCTCTTGCAGACGAAACGCCTGCTCCTCGAGCAGCGCCGCCCAGCGCCGCTGCAGCCCGGCCAGGGTCGTCGCCTGCTCGAAGTCCGCGCGTTCGCGCTCGACGCGTGCTTCGGCCAGTGGCCCCTGATTGCGCCGCCACAGCGCGGGTGAAAAGGAGAACGCCAGCCCGACGAAGCGCTCCTCGTTCGAGGGGCGCTCGGCCGCAAGTCCCAGCGAGAGGCGGGGCAGGCGCTCGCGTTCGAGCCGAGCGATTTCGCTGTCGATGGCCAGTCGGCGCTTCTCGACGGCTTGCACCGATAGATGATGGGCGAGCAGGTCCTCCTGACGGCTTCGCTCGGGCAAGGTCGCCGGCGGTGGCGCCAAGGTATCGCTCGGCACGGCGGCGGTGTGGGCGGGAAGCTCCAGCACGTCCCGCAGAATGAGCAGAGTCCTCATGGTCAGCGCCTGTGCTCCTTGCAACGCACCCTCGGCGCGACCTGCCTCGGCCTGGGCCATGCGCAGATCGATGTCCGAGCTGGCGCCAAGGCGGACCCGCATCTGCAACGCCTCGGCGGTCTGGCGGGCCGTGGCCAGGCGCTCCTGGTCGAGCCCGACCCGCGCCCCGGCCACCTGGGCGGCCAGGTACACCATCCGTGTGCGCGCAGCAACCTCGGCGCGGGCCAGGGCAAGGCGCGCCTTGGACCAGACCACCAGATCCGCGGCTGCCCGCTGTCGAGCACCGGCCTGCCCGAACAGATCCAAGGGTTGCTCGACGCGACCCGTGACGGACGGCTGGTTGCCGAATAATCCCTGATCGCGGCGTACGCCGCCCTCCACGCTGACCAGAGGATTCTCGGCCAGGATCCCGGCCACGCCATCGGCAGCGCCCTGGGCCCGGCGCGATTCCAGCATGCTCTCGACGACCACGGGATTGCGCTCTAGCGCTCGCGCGACCGCCTGCTTGAGTGAAAGATGGGAAAGGTCGCCCGTCTGGGCGATGGCGGAACGCGGCGCGAGCAGCGTCGTGACGATGGACAGGATGACCAGATGCTTGGCGTGTACGGGGGACATGGTGGGCGATGGTCCGTGGGTGTCCGCAACGTCAGCAAGGTTCATGCCCGTGGATATCGCCAGCGAATCATCGCGGCCACGTGACCTGTCCCCTCGCCACCCTGTGCAGGTCTTGCACAACGCCACACCCAGGTCTGGCAAAACGCACGAGCTTCGATTGCAGGACCGCCTTGCAGTGGCTTGTGCGAAAGTAGCCGTGTGGTTTCCGGCGAAGATCTTCCCGAGCGCAAGCCCACGCGCATCCTGACTCCCTACTGGGTCTCAGCCTTTGTCGCGGCGACCGTGCTCCTGGCGGTGTTTGCGGCAGGGGAAGTGGCCGAGCGCAACCGCATGGAAGAGAAATACGCGGTCGCCACGCGCGTGTCGGCGACCAAGTTGGCCGCGGATTTCGAACATCACCTGGATCAGCTCGCCGAGGACGTGCATCTGCTCGCCGAGTTGCACTGGCAGACCGGACAAGACCCCGACTATCCGCGGGCCTTGCGCGAGAAGGTTCTCGGCGACGGTGTGCGAGCCCTGTCGTCCGCCGTCCACCACTGTCGGGGGGTGGCGTTCTCCGGGGATGGACGGAACATCGACCTAGCACTGGATCCATCCGAAGACGCCGCCCTCGCGCCGTGGCTGCAAGAGGAGGCGCGCGCATCCTTCCTGGCCAGTCCCGCCTCGCCGCGCCTGATTGGACCGGTACGCGCACCGGGGGATCGTCCCTTCTTTTTGCAGACCCAGAAGCTGCCCTTCGGCATGGTGGTGGCAGCCGTAGATGCGCGCCGTCTCTTCGAATCCCTGCAACATGGTCGGGCGTCCGAGTCGCGCTTCTTGCTCGTGGATTCCGCGCAAACTCTGTGGGCGGGGTGCGGGTCGTTTGCCACGTGCCAGGCCCTGTCTCCCGGGGAATGGACCCGCGACGAAGCGCTGCACAGGTTCATGGCGAATCGTACCGAAGCTTCCGACAGCGACTGGATTCCCGCGAAGCTTCGGCAGTTGCTCACGCTGCCGCCCGCGGCCGAGATGGCTGTGCATTGGCACAGGCTCGAGACCGGCGGGGCGCCCCTGGAGTTGGGGCTCTTGACCTCCAGGTCCGAGCTGCACACCCACCGCCAGGCCGAGCGCTGGCGGCTCTTGGCCATCGGGGCCGGCCTGCTCTTGTCCGCGGCCATCGTCGTGGTCTTTCTGTGGCGCCAACGTCAACAAGAGCGAGCGTTGCAAGAGCGTCTCCGTCACGCCGAAGAGCTCAATCGGCTCGAACACCAATTGGTGCGCGCCGAGAAACTGGCCACCGTCGGCGTTCTGACCGCGGGCCTGGCACACGAACTGGGCACGCCCCTGGCCATCATTCGCGGCCGGGCCGAGATCTTGGGGGAAAAGACTAAGTTGCCGGAGATCGAGACCATCCTCGAGCAGAGCGACGGCATCGCAAACACGCTGCGCCAGGTGCTGGATTTTTCGCGCGAGCAGCCCGTCGTGCTGCAACCTACGGATGTGATAGCCGCTTTCCACAACGTTGCGACTCTGCTCGACTTTCGGCTGCGCCAGAAACAGATTGCCTGTCACGTGCAGTCTGCGGACGGCTCTTTGCGGGTGGCTGCCGATCCCGATCAACTACAACAGGTCCTGGTCAACTTGCTGATGAATGCCTGCGACGCCTGTCGTGCGGGCGGCCAGATCACCCTGGCCGGGTGGCGAGATCCGGCGTCGCCGGGGTTTATTCGGCTCGACGTGCGCGACAACGGTTGCGGCATCGCCGCGGCGAAGCTCGATTCGGTTTTCGATCCCTTCTTCACCACCAAACCCAAGGGCGAGGGCACCGGCCTCGGCTTGCCGGTGGCCGCCAGTATCGTGCGCAACCACATGGGACGCATCAGCATTGTCAGCGTGGAAGGTGCAGGCACGACGGTCAGCGTGCTATGGCCGGTGGACACGAAAGCTAGCGCATGAGCACCCATCGCATTCTAGTCGTGGACGATCACTTGGAGATGGCTCGCACCATCGTGGACTATCTCGGCCAGCATGGCATGGAAGCCAGGGCGGTCTCATCGGCGCAAGAGGCGCTGGCCCTGCTGGACAAAGAGTGCTTCGATGCGCTTTTCACCGACTTGCGCATGAAGGGCATGGACGGCCTGGATTTGCTCGATGCTGCGCACCGCATGGACGCGGAGTTGCCGGTGGTAGTGATGACCGCGTTCGGCGGAATCGACAGCGCCATCGAATCGATCCAGCGCGGCGCCTATCACTACGTCACCAAGCCCTTCAAGCTGGACGTAGTCCGCGTGCTGCTGGAACGCGCATGCCGCGAGCGCGATCTGAAGAGCGAGAATCGCCGCCTGCGCCATGCCGTGGACGATCGCTTCGCCAACATCCTTGGCAAAAGCCCGCCCATGCAGGCCCTGTTCTCGCTTCTCGAACGCGTGGCCCAGGTGTCGAGCCCGGCGCTCGTGCTGGGTGCAACCGGTACCGGGAAAGAGCTGGTCGCGCGTGCTCTGCACCATTCCGGGCCGCGCACCGCGGGGCCTTTCGTGGCGGTCAACTGCGCCGCCATCCCCGAGGGGCTTCTCGAAAGTGAGCTCTTCGGCCACACCCGCGGGGCTTTCACCGGCGCCACCCAGGCCCGCCGCGGTCTGTTCCTGGACGCCGATGGCGGCACGTTGCTGCTCGACGAAATCGGCGAGCTTTCACCCCCATTACAAGCGCGGCTGTTGCGCGTGCTCGAATCCGGCGAGGTGCGCCCCCTGGGCAGCGACGCCGTTCGGACAGTCGACGTGCGCGTGGTGGCAGCCACGCACCAGCCGCTGTCGGACCTGGTTCACCGGGGCGAGTTTCGCGAAGATCTCTATTTCCGACTCAAGGTTCTGCCCATCGCCATCCCACCCTTGCGTGAGCGCGGCGACGACATCCGCCTCTTGGCAGAGCATTTCTTGGCCAAGGCACGCGAGCGTCTGCCCATGGCTGCCGCGCGCGCGTTCTCCGCAGATGGCGTGGCCGCCCTGCTGACGCACGCGTGGCCCGGAAACGTCCGCGAGCTACAACATCTGGTCGAACGCCTGGTGGTCACCACGGACCAAGAGATCCTCGACGGCGAAACGGTGCGGGCTGCGCTGGAGCTACCCGTACAGCGTGAGCAGGGCAAGATCGAGCCCTTCGGCGCGTTTGAGGCTCTGCCCACCCTGCGCGACCTCGAGCAGCAGTACATCGACCACGTGCTTGAACACACCGGCGGCAACAAGACCAAAGCCGCGGACATCCTGGGCATCGATCCGTCGACCCTGCACCGGCGAGGCAAGGCGCGCGGTTAGGGCTTCACTGCCGGAACAAGTCCGCTCGCGCCGACTCTGTGATGGCGACGATAGCGGGGTGCTTCAGACGCCGTTACACGGAAATGGCGTAGTAGCGTTCCCGCACGCCCTCGGCCAGGCCCAGTGGCACCACCCCGTACTGCCGACTGACTTCTTTCTTGATCACGGTGGGGGATGGAAAAATTCCGACCCCGTCGCATCCAAAAACTCTTAGAGGGCGTCTGAAAAGTACCAGAAGTACGGTCAGTAGCTTCCCCTCTCCCTCCGGGCTCAGGTTTCCCATCATCTCAGAGCGTGTTTTGCCGAGAAATCCGCATGTTCTGCTCCACCGAGCCTGAGCACGACAGCAATTCTTGAGAAATTTGCATGTTGAAAGCCGCCGGGCGAGTCTCAATCCCAGCCGCGAGCGGTTGAAGGAGGTGGTTTGTTCGCTTTGACCGAAACTCGCTGTAGGACAGTGTCCTAGACGAGTATTTTCACGACGCCCCACCAGGTTCGTCGAAATGCCTGTCGAAGATGATGGGAAACCTGAGCCCTCCGGGAGAGGGGAAGGGGTGAGGGTAAAGACTTTTCTGAGGCGGATGCTGCAGTCATGCATATCAGGGCGAAACCTGCCTCGCGGATCCCAAGGAGAGCTATTTCCCCGCACCCTACCCTCTCCCGGAGGGAGAGGGAGCATTAGCTTTCCACGGCTTTCCGAACCACACTGTCCCGATTTTATGATTGGCCATCGGACTTTTCAGACGCCCTCTTA
>Ga0265342_10002469_pt1 | contig 15952 bp, 14 predicted proteins | sample 4CB327metaG_FD_203125 | JGI IMG/M metagenome (GOLD analysis project Ga0265342, IMG submission 203125) | Rhizosphere microbial communities from Carex aquatilis grown in University of Washington, Seatle, WA, United States - 4-CB3-27 metaG | ecosystem: Host-associated > Plants > Roots >...
CACCCCCTGGCGCGGAACCATCAGGGGGCGGTGCGAGAACGAGCTTGAACGCGTCCTGCAGGCGAGTCTCTCCCCGCTGCGCGACTTTGGGGGGCGTCTCACCGGGTTCGTCGCAAGCAGCCGCGACATCACCGAGCAGACACGGACGGAAGAGCGGCTTCGACAGGTCGAAAAGATGGACACCGTTGGCCAGCTGGCCGGCGGTGTCGCCCATGACTTCAACAATTTGCTTCAAATCGTTCTTGGCAACGCCGATCTTTGCCTGGCACGCGGCGCCCCAGAGCCACTGCGAGCCGCGTTGGGGGAGATCCAGGAAGCCGGAAAACGCGCAGCCACCCTCGTCAAACAGTTGCTCTCTTTCAGCCGGAGTGTGGGCGAGCCCAAGAGCATTGCGCTTGCGCCTCTCATGGACCGCGTGCTTCCGCTCCTGCGACGGTTGCTTGGGGAGCACATCCTCATCGAGGTCGAGCTGTGTGGCAGCGGCTTCGATGTCTGGGGAGACGAATGCCAGCTGGAACAGATCGTCGTCAATCTGTGTGTGAATGCTCGCGACGCCATGCCTAAAGGAGGCCGCCTCAACCTCCATCTTTCACAGTGCTCGATTGACGCCGGTGAGGCCGATCGCCTCGAGTTGTCAGGTCCAGGCGCTTACGTCGCTCTCGAGGTAACGGACACGGGATGCGGCATGAGCGATGAGATTCGGCGCCGAGTTTTCGAACCCTTCTTCACGACCAAAGCGCCAGGAGTGGGCACGGGACTTGGCCTTGCGACCGTCTACGCCGTAGCCAAACGACATGGTGGCAGCGTCGAGGTGCGGTCGCAGGTCGGCAAGGGAAGCCGCTTTCGAGTCCTGCTTCGCCCAGCTGAACGTCCGGATGAAAGACCCGTTCAGCACTTGCAGGTCGTCTCAAGAGAAACCCCGCGTCTTCGCGTGTTACTGGCCGAGAACGATCTGTCAGTGCGAAAGATCACCCAGCGTTTTCTTGAGGTGGCTGGTCATGACGTGGTCGCGGCCCGAGATGGCGAGGAGGCAGTTTCGCGCATCCACGCGGACAGCGCGGCTTTCGATTTGCTCGTGCTCGACGCAATCATGCCGAAGGTGAATGGCCCGGAAGTGTACCGGACGTTCCGATTGCTGAGTGCTGCACCAGTGTTGTTCGTGACTGGTCACGATTTCAACGTACTCGAGGCGCTCCCGCACGATCGAGCCCGAGCACTGTTGTGCAAACCCTTCGGAGCGGCCGAGCTTGCGGCTGCCATCTCTGGGCTCGTCGACGGGTAGACTCTGGAAAACCAATCCGGACAGATTTCCTCTGCAAGTCGGTCTATCCGGGTGCGCAATGGGGCTGGCATGCTATGGTTGCTCGCGTAAAACATGCCCAATCGTTCGTTTGTCGATATGACCATCCCGGGGGTGTCGTGACCCGAAAACCAGTCTTTCTCGCACAAGCCATTGTGGGGCTCGGCCTTGCCCTCGCGACCAACCCGTCCTTGGCACAGATGCCTCCGCCCGACCACAACGCCGCCATGAGCGCGCCGCTTTTCGTCGAAGATCTGCCGGTGGGCACCATCTCGGTTCGCATCACCCATCCATCCATGACCGACCCCATCGCGGGCGCAAGTGTGGTGGGCTCCTGGTCCACCAAGGACGGCAAGCAGAAGATGGCGACGGTCAAGACCGGCGATGACGGCCGGGCGATCTTCACGGGCATCCCAGTTGGAAGCACCTTCGGGGCCAAGGCGACCATCGAAGGGGAAACCCTCGCCACGGCGCAATTCACCGTACCCGAGCAGGGCGGTACGCGCCTACTGGTCATGGTGGGCGCCCAGGCCGCCGAAGCCATGAACGAGATGACTGGAGGCGCGGCAACTGGAGCGGCGGTCGCGGCCGCACAACCGAAGCCACTAGGCGTTCGGTCGGGCAAGATCGAAGCGCGCGATGGCATGAAGGCCGGCACCTTGGACGTTACCGTGCTGAGCAGCGATGGCAAGCCCATGCCAGGGATCGGCGTCGACCTGGGCCGAGCAGAGCACAAGGGCGGCGTGGATTTCGTACATGCCGTCGCCGACGCGTTGGGCGTCGCCCATTTCGCGGACCTCAAATCGGGAGACGGCTCGCCCTATGCCGCCGTGGTCGAACGCGATGGCTTTCGGGTTGGCACCCCAGCCTTCACCTTGGATGACAAACGCGGCGACGTCGGGGAAATCCGCTTGCCAGGCCGGACCAGCGATCTGTCCGTCCTGAGCATCTCTGCCTCCTCGCGCATGATGGTGGAGCTGCACGAAGATGCCATCGGGGTCTTGCAGAACCTGCTGGTGGAAAACACCTCGGACAAGGTCTTCGACCCGGGGCCGCGCGGACTGTTCATCCCGCTGCCCGAGGGATTCGCCGGCGCTGAAAAGCTGCCGGGCGGAGTCGACCTGGAAATCAAGGAAGGCTCCGGCGCTTTTCTCCACGCCATGCTCCCGCCCACGCAATCGCCGGGTGCAGCTGCCCAGGTACGCCTGGGCTACATGCTCACCACCCACGAAACTCCGGAATACGACATCGTCCAGCCCATGCCACTTGGACTGCAAGGCGGGCTGGTCCTGATCCCGGGTGAGTATGCCATCGGACTGTCCTCCCCAGGGTTGCGTGCGCGTCCTCCCGAGCGCGACGACAACGGCAACGAGCTGCGCATGTTCGAGCTCGACGCCGTGGCGCCGGGGCAGGCCTTGCGCCTGAGCGTGCTTGGACTGCCCACACGCAGTCAGGCTGGCAAATGGATCGCCGGCGTTCTGGCGGGTCTCCTCGTCGCCGCTGGGTTCGTCGCTACGCGCCGGCCACGCCACGCCCTTGGGGGCAAGGCTGGGTGACAGCAATGAACGAACGCCACCTTCGCGTTGCGAAGGTTTGCAAGAGCTATGGCCGACAGCGCGCGCTCGTCGACGTGTCGCTGACCTTCGCGCCTGGACAGGTGGCCGCTATCGTCGGGCCGAACGGCGCCGGCAAAACCACCTTGCTCGGAATTCTATCGACCCTGGCCAAGCCCACCAGCGGCGAGATCCTGCTCGCCGACCAGCCTTTCATTCGCGACCCGGCCGCTCGGCGAACCATCGGCTACGTAGGCCATGAACCCGGCGTGTACCCCGACCTTTCGGCCCGGCAGAATTTACGCATCTTTGCTTCGCTCTACGCTCTCACCGACGCCGAGACGCGCATCACGGCCATGCTCGAACGGGTCGACCTGGCGGACGTGCGCAGCGACCTACCAGCCCGGGCCTATTCGCGCGGCATGCTTCAGCGCCTGGCGCTAGCGCGCGCTCTTCTGCACGGTCCCAAGATACTGCTCTTCGACGAACCCTCGTCAGCCCTGGATCCCGTTGGCGTACGCTGGCTTTCCGAGGAGCTGTTGCGCGAGCGCGATGCTGGCAGCCTGGTTATCCTGGTCACCCACGATCTCGATGCCGCGGCTCAGGTTGCGGGCCACCTGGTGGTGATTCGGCGCGGGCGCGTGGCGATGGATCGGACCGAACCCTCGGGATTTTCCGCCACGCAGGTGCGCGCCCTGTACGAGGAGGCCCTGCGTGACAGGTAGCCCGCACCCCAGCTTCTGGCGCTACACGGCGCTCATCGCGATCAAGGATCTGCGCATCGAGGGCAGGAGCCGAGAGGTGCTCTACACCATGGGCTTCTCGGCGGCCCTCGTGGTCCTGGTCTTCTCGTTCGCCCTGGCCAGCGCCACCGATCCGGCGCAAGGGCCTATCACCGCGGCTGGCGTCCTGTGGGCCGCAACGCTCTTCACTGGCACGGTGGCGCTGGCCCGCGTGCTCGACCGCGAGCGGGAGAACGAGTCGATCCGCTCCCTCTTGCTCTCCCCTGCCCCGCGCGCGGCCATCTACGCCGGCAAGCTGATCGCAACTTCGACGCTCATGCTGGCGGTCGAGATCTTGCTGACGGTGCTGGTTGGCGTGCTCTTCTCAGCCGGGGTCTTTGCCCATCTCGGCTGGCTAGCCCTGGTGCTGGTGCTCGGCACCCTCGGATTTGCCTCTACGGGCGTGGTATTTTCGGCCGCGCTCTTGCGTTCGCGCAGCAGGGAAGCCCTACTCGGTGCCCTGCTTTTCCCCATTGTGATTCCGGTTTTGCTCGCTGCCAGCCGCGCCACAGCGTGCCTTTTCGACCCGCTTTCTCCGGATCTTGAACCCGTGGCCTTCTGGACGCGTTTCCTTTTGGCAACTGACGTCATCTATATAGCGCTGGGCCTTTGGGTTTTCGAACCCGTGGTCAGCGGCGAGTGACGCCCCCTACAACCAAACTGCGATGTCTTCCACCATGTCTCCCATGCCCACTGAAACGCGATCCACGTCGCCCAAACTTCTCGCCACTTGTGCCATCACCGCCATCCTCTTCGTGATCGCTTGCAAGGCCATCGCCGATGCCCCGCGCGAGATCACCATGGGACTGGTGCAGAAGATCTTCTACTTCCACGTACCCTGCGCCTGGCTGCTCATGCTTTCCACCCTGGTGTGCGCAGGTGGTAGCGTGGCGTATCTCTTCGGCGGCTCGGAACGAGGCGACCGCGTGGCCGTGGCGTCGTCCGAGCTCGGCGTGGTCTTCGGATTGTGCGTGCTGGTCTCCGGCCCTCTGTGGGCCAAAGCGGCGTGGGGCGTGTACTGGCAGTGGGAGGCGCGCCTGACCTCGTCGCTGCTCTTGTGGCTGATGCTGGTGGCCTACGTGCTTGCGCGGCGCTACGGTGGCGCCGCGGCCCGTCGGTTGGCTGCGGCCCTGGCGCTTTTCGCGGCCATCGACATTCCCCTGGTCTATTTCAGCGTCCGCTTTTTCCGCAGCATTCACCCCAGCAACACCGTGGTCTCGACCCTCGTACCCGGGATGCGCGGCGCCTTCTGGCTTTCGTTGCTCGCCTTCACCGCCCTGTGGTGGGTGCTATTCTCCACGCGCATGGCCACGGAGAATGCTTACGCACGGCTTGTCGACCTTGAGATCCTGCTCGACCAGGCAGAGGAGAAGAACGCATGAAAATGGTGGCCCTTGCCTACGGATTCATCTGGCTGGCCGTGTTCAGCTACGTCTTCATCGTGAGCCGCCGGCTGGGCAAGCTCAATGGCGAGATGGACGAACTGCGCCGTCGTATCGACCGAATCAAGCCGTGATGGGGACGCTGACCTGAAGCTATCGGACCGCGTCCCGCAGGCCATGTCTCTCCAATACCATGTCCTGGCAGTCGGTTCGTTCGCGGCAGGTCCCGAGGGCCAGCGAAGCGTAGGCCGCATGCGAAGATCCTTTTCCCGAGTCGCGCGTTGAAAGATCTTAGCCCGTGGGGCTGTCTATCCCCTGGGCAGGAGGTCTGTTATGCAACGCGCACAAGCTCTGTATCTACTCGTCGGCCTTCTCGTCTCTTCGTTGGCGTCCACCCCATTGCAAGCGGCAGCCGCCGCAATGGGACCGCTACCTGTCTTTAGCCAAAACCTCATACGCCAAAAGCAGCAGGTTCCTGACGATCCCTTGGCTGGCCTGCCCAGCGACGAAGACAGCCAACCGGGACACAGAAAAGGCAGGGGTAGTGTCAGGGCAGCTTGTGCGGTCAAGGTGAACGCCGCCAACGAGCGAGACATCGGCGATCTGCGGGCAACCCTGGCCTTCGTCAAACATGGTCCAGGATCGCTGCCGTGCCCTACCCGCGCAGCCCGGTCAGACCTGCGACTGCGTATCAGCATCGATGGAAATGGCAAGATCACCGCCGCTGAGGTGATCGCGGGAGACAGCAGCGTCGCCAGCGCCATAGCCAAGAAATTGGTCGGAAAATCGATTGGTCCACGTGCGCAAGGCGCTACGGTAGGAACGGTCGTCGTAACTTTCGCGGGCAGCAAGCCATGACACTGACCAAGCCAACCGAAATCCGGGCTATAACCCCGTGACTTTTCGACCATGCCTCGCCCCTTCGTCATCTTCGACTTCGATGGTACCGTCGCCGATTCCTTCACGGAGTCGCTGCTGGCCTACAATCGCATCGCGCCCCGCCTGCGCCTGCGGAGGGTGTCGGAGGCTGAGATCCCCGAGCTGCGCCGGATGGGTGCCGGACAGCTCATGCATGCGCTGGGTATCCCCATGTGGAAGCTGCCACGACTGATGATCGCGGTACGCGCGGATCTGCACGATCACTTCCACACGGTAAGACCCGTGCCTGGCATCGCGGAAGCCATTCACGGCCTGCGCCTGGCCGGATGCCACCTTGCCATCGTGACCTCCAATTCCGAGGAGAACGTGCGAAACTTCTTCATACGCCATGGCATGGAGGGCTTCGACACCGTGGTGGCGGGCTCAAGCATCTTCGGCAAGGCGACGCGTCTACGCCGGCTCATCAGGACCACCCGCGCCGACCGCGCGACGTCCGTCTACATAGGGGACACCGTGCCCGACATCCGCGCCGCGCGCGAAGCAGGTACGGTGGCAATAGGGGTGGCCTGGGGGTTCAGCGACCCAGGCCTGCTGGCGGCTGAGGCACCGGATGCGCTGGTACAGTCGACGAGTGACCTCGCAAGCTCGGTCATCCGACTCCTCGGCGAGCCGCGCAGAAATTAGAGAGCACACAGAGAACACAGAGACGTATGAGAACGGGGATCGCATCTGCGATAGGAAGCCCTTCTCCACCTGCCCCGTGGCAAGGGCGGCGATGTCGCGGATGGCGGCAGAAAGAGACGCCTTTCCACGATGGATGTTCACACCCAATCGGAGCGGCGAGTGGTGGTCGTGGTCGTGGTCGTCCCCGTGGCCCTGGCCGTGGCCGTGGCCGACCAGGATCACTCCGGCCACGCCCTCTCGCGGTTATCGCGAGATTGCGGTTTCCACCGTCCTCTGTGTCCTCTGTGTTCTCTGTCTTCTCTGTGTAAAATATACCACTCCACTGGAGATCCTTTCTCCGGCTCGCGCGTTCGTAGCTTCTGACCCCGGATAACTTCCTTCGCCCGGGGCAGGAGGTCCGTCATGCGCCGCTCTCTTTTGCCACGACTCTTTGCAGGATCAGTCGCACTTTGCCTTTCCCCCGTAGGGGCCTCGGCCGAGGCCCAGCCACGGCCAACCCCGGTCACCAGCCCCACCCAAGTGCTCAAGGCCCTGCAGTACACGGGCCCGATGATCTTGCAGACATCGGGTGACCAGAGCTCCGAAGCGTCCAACCACAGCCTGTCGCCCTACCTCTACGTCGCTGGTGGCGATCCCACCCACGATCAAGTTCCTCTCAAGAAGACCTGGGCCGAGGTCAACATCGCCGGCGTCATCGCGGCGGTGAAGGTGCATCAGATCTTCGAAAACACCGGCTCCAAGCCCATCGAGGCCATCTACGTGTTCCCGGCCAGCACGCGTGCGGCCGTGCACGCCATGCGCATGAAGATCGGCGCGCGCACCATCGACGCCAAGATCGAACGCAAGGCCGAGGCCCGGGCGCAGTACGAGGCGGCCAGACAGTCCGGCAAGCGCGCCTCTCTGCTCGAACAACAGCGGCCAAGCGTCTTCACCACCAGTGTGGCCAACATCATGCCCGGCGATCGTATCGAGGTCGAGCTCGACTACAGCGAGCTGGTGGTCCCGGAAGACACCATCTACGAATTCGTCTACCCGACGGTGGTGGGCCCTCGCTACGCCGGCGGGGCCGATCCGAAAACCGATCGGTGGATGGCCAATCCGCACTTGCCCGAGGGCGCGCAAGAGCCCTACGTCTGGGACGTGAAGGTGCACCTGCAAACCGGTATCGGGCTCAAGGAAGTCTCGTCGCCCTCGCACAGGATCTCGGTGAGCTACTCCGGTCCATCCACTGCGGATATCAAGCTCGACCAGAGCGGCGGCGGCAACAAGGACTTCGTGCTGCGCTACCGCCTGGCCGGCGACAAGATCGAGACGGGCCTGCTGCAATTCGAGGAGCCCACCGCCGGGCTCGGTCGTCCCGCCGAGAAATTTTTCGCCGTCCTGGTCGAACCGCCGAGGCGGCCCACCCTGGCTGACATTCCAAGCCGCGAGTTCATCTTCCTACTCGATGTCTCGGGTTCGATGCACGGATTTCCCATCGATACCAGCAAAGAGCTCATGCGCAACCTCTTGCCCAAGCTACGCCCCACCGACCACTTCAACTTGGTCTTCTTTTCGGGCGCCAATTACGTGTGGAGCCCGTCCGGCTCGCGCCCGGCCACGGAAGGCAACATCAAGGATGGCATCGACTCCATCCTCAAGCAGTACGGCAGCGGTGGAACCGAGCTGATGGGCGGGCTCGAGGCTGCGTACGCCATTCCGCCCGTGGGCAAAGGAGTGTCGCGTACCGTGGTCGTGGTGACCGACGGCTTCGTGGGCATCGAGGCCAAGGCCTTCCGTTTCATTCGCGAACGACTGGACCAAGCCAACCTGTTCGCCTTTGGCATCGGCAGTTCGGTCAATCGCGCCCTCATCGAAGGCATGGCCCGCGCCGGACTGGGCGAGCCGTTCGTCGTACTCGGTCCGCAGAAGGCCGCCGCCGAAGCCGAGAAGCTGCGCCAGATGGTCGATCGCCCGCTACTGACCGACATCGAAGTCCGTTTCGGCGGTGCGGGTGCCTACGAGGTCGCGCCGGAGAAAATCCCCGACTTGCTGGCCGAACGCCCGTTGCTCATCTACGGTAAGTACCGGGGCGACAAGCCGACGCGCATAGAAATCACGGGGCGCACGGGCCACGGCGCCTTCCATCACGCAGTCGATCTGCGGCCAGCCGACGCGCGCCAGGAAAACCACGCGCTGCGGGCGCTGTGGGCGCGTAAGTGGGTTGAGCTTCTCGAGGACGAGTTTCACATGGGTGGCGGCAAGCCGGTCGAGAACGCCATCACCGATCTCGGTCTTTTCTACCATTTGCTCACGCCGTTCACGTCTTTCGTGGCCATCGATTCTGAGATCGTGAATCGTACCGGCAAGTCGGACACGGTTCGCCAGCCCCTGCCCATGCCCGAAGGCGTGTCGAACTACGCGGTCGCCAAGTCGCAGGCCATCGCGGCTGTCCCCGCCGCGTCAGCAGCTCCTGCCTACAACGGTCCAGCGATGCGAATGAAGAAGTCCGCGAAAAGCCTCGACGATCTGCTCTCGGGTCCCGTTGCAAGCGAGCGTGCCGGGAAGTCAGCCGGCGCCCCTGCCCATGTCTTTGCCTCCGAACCCAAGCACGCCGAGCTCGCGAAAGACGAAGAATCCGACAGAAAGTCCGGGGCCAAGGCCAATTCCCTCGCCTGCAAGGTGGTGGTGACTGTGGACAAGGCCGAGCGCGCTGGTGACACCCAGGCCTTGCTCGCGCTGGTCCAGCGAACCGCACGCGCGCACGTTTGCCAGGCCTTGGGGGTACTGAAGCTGCGGATCGCCCTGGACAGCACCGGCAAGATCACCAGCATTGTGATCGTCTCCGGCGATGGAAGCGCTGGCAAGGTTCTGGTCCGCAAGCTGACCGGCGCAACCTCGGCCACGCACGCGACCGGCCAAGCAGCGGCCTTTGTCGAAGTCACCATCTCGATCGAGTCCCAATAGTTCCGGCTTGATTGCCCCCGGACACTGCGGTGCGCCTGGTCTGGGATCTGGTCCGAGCACATCCGTCTTGACAGGCTGCCGCACGGTAGACAGATTTCAACCAGGCGCTCGATTATCTGGACCGGTACTTGTGAGGTGAAATCATGAGCCAGATCCGGGACGAAGTTCTGAAAGCGAATGCCGCCTACGCGGCCGATTTCGGAGACAAGGGCAAGCTTGCTTTGCCCCCTGCTAGGAGGTTCGCCATCTTGACCTGCATGGATGCGCGCATCGATCCTGCCAGACTCGCCGGGCTTCGTGAGGGGGATGCACACGTCATTCGCAACGCTGGTGGCAGAGCCAGCGACGACGCCATTCGCTCGCTGGTCATTTCCTACAAACTGCTCGGCACGGCTGAGTGGTTCGTCATCCACCACAGCAATTGCGGCATGGAGCTCTTCACCGATGATGTCATGCGCTCGCTCTTGGCCTCGAGTCTGAGCACCTCCAGCTACGATGGGAAGGCCTGGAAGGACACCGGCAAGGGCTCTGGCTCGCACGAAGGTGATTTTGTCGACTGGCTCACCATTTCAGACCAGGCCAGAAGTGTTGCGCTCGACGTGGAGCGCATCCGCAGTCACCCGCTCGTGCCGCGGACAATTCCCATCTATGGATACATCTACCAGGTCGAGACGGGAAAACTGGTCGAGGTTCAGCAAGCCACGTCAATCGGACAGGCCAGGTAAACCCCAGAGCTCAAGACGTGTCCATCCATGGACACGTCTTGAAGATTTTAACCCCACCTGCGGCCGAGCCCTTGGCTCGGCTGCTGTCGACCTGTCCAAGTTTTGGGCAGGTCATCAGAAGTGATCCTCGCTGCGGTAGGAGGAAGCCGAGGCATTGCTGCGGGCCGCAATGGCCTCGTCCCACGGGGCGACCTGCCAATTGTCCTGCCCTCTTTCCGCATGCAACCAGGGCGGAAGAGCAATCAGCAGACTCCGCGCCAGCGCGGTCACATAGGGTTCGTACATTCTGCGCAAGGTTGTCAGCTTTTCCTCTGCGGCTACGCCCTCGCGTAGCGCAAGGTTCTTGCCTGACAACGCTCGCCGCAGCCGCGACAGCGCCTCGCCGGGCAGACGGTCCGGCGAGGTTGGATCGTACCTAGCCACCACCACCTGCGAAAGATCCACCACCGCATGTCTGGCCATGGCGAAGGTCATCTTGGCCTGTTCGGTTGGAATACCTTCGATACCGACGATGACCAAAGCGGTCGCGTCCAGGATCGTGGTCAGAGCCGCGAGCCACGATTGGTTGTTGTGTTGCGAGCGAAAGAAGCTGAGCACCGGGTACGACAGGTGGCTTTCCAAGACCTCGGCGGACCAACGCTCCCAGGCTTGAAAGATTCTGTCCAGTCCGTCGTAGGGCGGGCACTGGCAGTACCGTCGCAGCAGCTCCGCGGCGGTCGGCGGGGATCCGGCGCGAGCATCCAGCAAGGAGATCTCGATTTCGCGTCGAGAAAAGGCGGAATAGATGGTCGGCAGATAGCCGATGACGATGCCCAGAAAGGCGAAACCCATGCCTGCTTCCAGGACGGCCACAAAGCGCGACAAGCCCGAGTCCGGAACGATGTCGCCATAGCCGAGCGTAAAGAACGTCTCACCGCTGTGATAGAGCAACAGCCCGAAGCTCGGGCTCGCGTTCGACAGAAAAAGGTGCGCGCCGGTCCCGTATTGCACGAGCGCGAACCCCAGGATAAGTCCGGCTGCCCAGAGAGCGAGGAGGAAGATCAACGACAGGGGACCGTAATAGCCAAGCAGGGACTCGCGGCGCGACTGCGAAGTGATCCGCCTGGTCATTCCTGAAAAGGGGCCCCAGGTCAATCGGTAGTACCAGGCGGTCAGTCGGAACAGACCACGCACACGTCGAGGAAGAACCACGGTTTCGAGTGCATCCAGCAAGACGGACAGCAAGACCAGTAGTCCGGCAAGAGTGGCAGCGATGCGGAGGACAAGCATGACGATTGCTGAATGCTAGCAGGCAAAGTCGACGAAGGCGGCAAAGGAGCAAACCCTGGCATGGTCGTCGAGCATCTTACCCACGTGCCACACGACCATCCCCATCCCCACCCCGAAACAAGCCATCACGGTCCGGAGAAGCTACCCGGCATCACCCACGTCATCGCCGTGGGCAGCGGCAAAGGCGGCGTGGGAAAATCCACGGTCAGCGTGAATCTGGCCTTGGCCCTGCAGCAGGTCGGTGGGCGCATCGGACTGGTCGATGCCGACATCCTGGGACCGAGCATTCCCGGCATGCTTGGCCTACCCACCAACCAACCGCCCATGGCGACGGCAGAACAAACCATCCTGCCGGCCGAGCGCTACGGGCTCAAGACCATGTCCATGGGCATGCTCACGGGCGACGACAACCCCGCCATCCTGCGCGGCCCGATGGTGAACAAGTACTTGAACATGTTCATCGGCAACGTCGAATGGGGCCAGCTCGACTATCTGGTCATCGATCTGCCACCTGGGACCGGCGACACGCAGCTCACGCTCGCGCAGAACGTCCCGCTCTCGGGCGCTATCATCGTGACCACGCCCCAGGACGTAAGTCTCAAGATCGCGCGACGCGGATTGCGCATGTTCGAGAAGGTGCAAGTGCCCATCCTCGGCATCGTGGAGAACATGAGCACCTTCACCTGTCCGCACTGTGGGAAGGACACCGACGTCTTTCGCCGAGGCGGCGGCGAACGCATGAGCAAGGAGCTTGGCGTGCCCTTCCTGGGCTCGATTCCCCTCGACGCCGACGTCGTGACCTGTGGCGATGCCGGTCTCCCCATCGTGCTGGAAAAGCCCAAATCGGTGGCCGCGCAAGCCTACCTGGCCATCGCCACGGCCTTGGCAGGGCAACTGCACGGAAGGCCCACCTCGGCCATGAAGCCATTTTCGTGGGAGTGGAGCAGCACGGACGCCGGCCCCGGCTGGCCCGAAGGGATCGCGCCATCGGGCTCGCGCACGACGGCGATTGGCCTGCGGCGAACCAATCCCCGAACTCTGTCCGTGCTTTGGGAAGACGGCCGCCAAGGGCATTTCGACGTCAGGGATCTCCGGCTGGCCTGCCCGTGCGCCCTGTGCGTGGAAGAGATGAGCGGCAAGCCCCTCTTGGATCCGAGCAAGGTACGCCCGGACATCGCCCCCATCACGCTCACCAGCGTGGGCAGCTACGGTATCACCATCAAGTGGAATGACGGGCACAGCACGGGGATTTACTCTTTCGAGAACCTACGCGCGGTGGCCGACCACGGAACGAGCGAGAGTGCAGAAGATGTCTGAGGGCCACCCGGTGCCCTTGATTGCGATTCGTGCGGAAGTCCTGCTGACGGATCCCAACACGTGCAAATTTACGGTCAGCCAACCGGTTCATCCTGGCGGACCGTTCTTCTTCGACCGCCAGGAACGCGCCGCCGGTTCGCCGCTGCCCGAGCAGCTCTTCAGCTTACCCGGCATTGCCCACGTGCTCGTCTCCGACAACGTCGTCACCGTGGGCAAGGTTGCTGAAGTCGAATGGACGCAATTGAAAGCCGCCATTGGCGCCAAGATTCGCGCTCAGCTGCTCACCGGCGCGCCCGCCATCCTCGAGCACACGTCCCCCAAGGCAACCTGGGGACGCTCCGACACCGAGGTTCGCGCAGCCATCCAAGAGTTGCTCGACGGTGAAGTCAACCGCGGCATCGCCGGACACGGCGGTCAGATCTCCATCGTCGACTATCAAGACGGGAAGCTGCGCATCGCCATGAGTGGAGGCTGCCAAGGATGCGCGTCCTCTCAAGTAACCCTGCGACAGGGCGTCGAGGTCATGGTGCGCAGAATCGCGCCCGAGGTCGTGGAGATCGTGGATACGACGGATCACGCGGCCGGGAAGACTCCTTTCTACGAACGGCCGAGATAGTCTCGACACAGCTCTGCGGACGTGATCGAGGATACGGTGTACAATCGCACATCCCACTCGGAGGAACCTGTATGCGCATCTATCCCAAACTGCTCTTCCTGCTCGGCGTCGCTGGCCTTGTCGTGTTGCTCGGCGAATCCTCGGCGTTTGCCCAGCGCCCCTACTATGGCCGTGGCTACGGGCCGCAGCCCGGCTACGGGCCCGCGCCGGGCTACGGTTCGTGGTACGGATACCACCAGCACGACGGGTTCTACATGCGGCTCTACGCGGGTCTCGGCTACTTTACTGCCTCGGAAACCTACGGCGGGGCGACCGATACGTACTCTGGCGTGGGTGCGACCTATGGCGCCGCGTTCGGAGGCACGATTGCCCCCAACCTGATCCTCTACGGCGAGTTTCTTGGAACGACGGTCACCAATGCCACTGCGTCGTATGGTGGCGGGCGACCAGACTACTCGGGCATGGATCTGACACTATTCGGCTTTGGCCCCGGCGTTGCCTACTACATCGAGCCAGTCAACCTCTACCTATCTGGCACCTTGACCTTCACGGAAATCTCCTTCAGCGACACCAACACCGCAGCCCCGCTCGACAGCACCAACCTCGGCATTGGGTTCAGCTTCATGGTTGGCAAGGAGTGGTGGATCACTCCCGACTGGGGCATCGGCATCGCAGGACAATTCCATATCGCAACCATGGGTGACCCAACCGTGGACGCCCGCATGCGGGCGTCGGTATTCTCCATGCTCTTCTCGGCGACCTACAACTAGCTACTGCGGGGCACCCTCCAGGATCCACTGGAGGACCAGATTGATGTCGGCCGCGCCGAGGCAGTTTGCCGCCGCACCCCCGTCAAGAGAATCGCAGGACGGGAGTGTGGGGGCGGCGCCGTCAACTCCGGCAACCAAGACGCGGGGCATGCGAACACCACAGTTGGCGGGCGGGTTGCCGGGCGAGGGCTCTGTCCCCGTGATCTTCAGGTACAGGAAGCTCGATGACGGATTTCCAGGAACAATCGACCTACGCGCCTGAGCCGCGTCGCCGCCAGCGTCGATGTTCTCACCACAGTAGGTCTCAAGGACGAGCGGCCCGAGCAGACGACTGTAGAGAGTACTGCCCGCGTCGGGGCTGTCCGTGAAATCGATGCGCGTCGCAGCGGTCCCCGTGCCAGTGTGACAGCCAGCACAGCGGGCCGCGATAAGAGATTTAATCTGTGCCAAAGTGGCACCCCCATCGATTCCTAGCGGGGCATCCGTGGCTCCATCCACGGCAGGCCCCGCATCGACCGGCTGGACCGGAGAATCAATCGCAACATCGAGCTGAGAAACGGCTACGTCGTGCGCAGCGTCCAGTGCTCCACCGTTGCCCCCCGCTCCTCCTCCACCCGCGCCCCCAACGGTAGCCCCTCCTGCCCCAGCCCCGATACCGCCAGTGCCGTGACCACCATCCTTCGAGGTCGCCCCGCCCGTGCCACCATGACTTCCGCCCGCCCCGCCTCCTGTAGAGCTGTCGCCACACCCCATGACTGCCAGCGAAAGAACCAAGGAGAGAATTCCACAAACATGCCAACGCAGTGAGAACATCGCGTTTCCTTTGGTGATTTGTTAGGTCAGATGTCGATAGTCCAAGGTTGGATTGCCAGTCCCGCTGAAAGGTTTCAAAGGTTTCACGGCCAAGCAGGCTCGGGCATGAGCCTAGACGACGATTGCTTCGCCACGCCACTCGCGATGCGCGAGCCTTCAGGATCGGTCTACGACTCCTGGCTCTGCATATCCTGCGTAGCGCCGAGGACATCAGCGCGAAACCGCAACTCGCCCCCGGCACCAAGCTACAGATGCAGTGCCGGACCAGCCCCGCTTCGATCCCGGGAGCAACCGTCACTTCCGGGTGCTACTAGGGCTATCTGCTCGGATTACTTGTACAGCGTCACGTCGTCGATCCAGAAATCGAAGCTGCTGGAGACATAGGGCTGGAACTCGAAACTCCAGATGCTGGACGACACGAACGGCGTCGAATAGCCACCGGTCAAGTACGAGAACGGCAGGGTGAGCTGAGTCCAGGACGAAGAACTCGAAGTCGAGAAAAGATACGAATTGCCGTAGCAGGAGGTTGCCGCACACGTCCCGCCGTACGTGGTTGATTCGGTCGATGGCATCTGGCCGACGACCTTGATGTAGCTGGCTCCCTTGACCCAGAACTTGATGCCGGTGTATCCGCTCGCATTGAACGTGCCTGGCGTTGTGTTGAGCACGGGATTGTTGAGCAAGAAGGCAAGCCCGGCATAGGAATAGAAGGAGCCGGTCGCGTGCATGGCGTACAGACTGGTCGACGTCCGCGGCGTGGGAAGCAGTTCCGGCAGGGCCACGCTTCCAGGCGCCGGACTTATTGTGGAGCTCGTGAGGTCGCTGTCGACGTAGGTGTACCAGCTCCCGGCGCGGCCATTGCCCGCGCAGATCCATCCGGTGTCGGCCTCCATGTCGTCGATGAGATCCCCGCACG
>Ga0265342_10002471_pt1 | contig 15946 bp, 15 predicted proteins | sample 4CB327metaG_FD_203125 | JGI IMG/M metagenome (GOLD analysis project Ga0265342, IMG submission 203125) | Rhizosphere microbial communities from Carex aquatilis grown in University of Washington, Seatle, WA, United States - 4-CB3-27 metaG | ecosystem: Host-associated > Plants > Roots >...
TCGGTCCGTGGGGCCTGTTCCAGTCCTTCGCCGATCTTCTCAAATTCATGCTGAAGGAGCCGGTGATCCCGGCCGGCGCCAACAAGGGTGTGTTCCTTCTTGCCCCGCTCGTCACCTGCGTGCTGGCGCTCGCTGCTTGGGCGGTGATGCCGGTCAATGCCGGCTGGGTGATCGCCAACATCAATGTCGGCGTCCTCTACATCTTCGCGATCTCCTCGCTGATGGTCTACGGCGTGATCATGGCGGGGTGGGCGTCGAACTCGAAGTACCCGTTCCTCGCGGCGTTGCGCTCGGCGGCGCAGATGGTGTCCTACGAGGTCTCGATCGGCTTCGTCATCATCACCGTGCTGCTCTGCGCGGGTTCGCTGAACCTGTCGCAGATCGTCGCCGCGCAGGACACGTCGTGGGGCGTTCTCGGCTGGTACTGGCTGCCGCTCTTGCCGATGTTCGTCATCTTCTTCATCTCGGCGCTGGCCGAGACCAACCGGCCGCCATTCGATCTCGTCGAGGCCGAGTCCGAGCTCGTCGCCGGCTTCATGGTGGAGTACGGTTCGACCCCCTACATGATGTTCATGCTCGGCGAATACGTGGCGATCGCCACGATGTGCGCGATGGGCGCGATCCTGTTCCTCGGCGGCTGGCTGTCGCCGATCCCGTTCGCGCCCTTCACCTGGGTGCCGGGCATCATCTGGTTCGTGCTCAAGGCCTTTTTCATGTTCTTCCTGTTCGCCATGGCCAAGGCGATGGTGCCGCGTTATCGCTACGACCAGCTGATGCGGCTCGGCTGGAAGGTGTTTCTGCCCGTGTCTCTGGCCATGGTCGTCGTCGTCGCCGCCGTCATCGAGTATGGCGGCTTGGCGACCGCCGCGATGAAGTGAGGATGCGATGAGACTGGATCGCGCGGCCAAACAGATCTTCTTGTGGGAGTTCGTCACCGGCTTCGTGCTGGCGATGCGCTATTTCTTCAAGCCGAAGCCGACCATCAATTATCCGTTCGAGAAGAACCCGATCTCGCCGCGCTTCCGCGGTGAGCACGCGTTGCGCCGTTATCCGAACGGCGAAGAGCGCTGCATCGCCTGCAAGCTCTGCGAGGCGATCTGCCCGGCGCAGGCCATCACCATCGAGGCCGGCCCGCGCCGAAACGACGGCACGCGCCGCACGACCCGCTACGACATCGACATGGTGAAGTGCATCTACTGCGGCCTGTGCCAGGAGGCCTGCCCGGTCGACGCCATCGTCGAGGGCCCGAATTTCGAGTTCGCCACCGAGACGCGCGAGGAACTCTACTTCGACAAGGATCGCCTGCTCGCCAATGGCGACCGCTGGGAACGCGAGATCGCGAAGAACATCGCGCTCGACGCGCCGTACAGGTGAGATCACGATGATCGCCGCCCTGTTCTTCTATCTCTTTGCCTGCGTCTGCGTCGCCAGCGCGGTGATGGTCATCGCATCGCGCAACCCGGTGCACTCGGTCCTGTTCCTGATCCTCGCCTTCGTCAACGCCGCCGGCCTGTTCGTGATGATGGGCGCCGAGTTCCTGGCGATGATCCTGATCGTCGTCTATGTCGGCGCCGTCGCCGTCCTGTTCCTGTTCGTCGTGATGATGCTCGACGTCGACTTCGCCGAGCTCAAGCACGGCGTGCTGCAATATCTTCCCGTCGGCGTGCTGGTCGGCGGCATACTGCTGGCCGAGCTCCTGCTCGTGGTCGGCGGCTGGGCGATCGGGCCGGGCGTCAAGTCCGCCATCGCTGCACCGATCCCGGCCAACCTCACCAACACCGAGGCGCTCGGCCTCGTCCTCTATACGAAGTACGTCTACTACTTCGAGGCCGCCGGCATGGTGCTCCTTGTGGCCATGGTCGGCGCCATTGTGCTGACGCTTCAGCACCGCGTGCGCGTCAGGCGCCAGAGCATCCCGGTGCAGAACGCGCGCGAGCCGGCGACGGCGATCCAGATCGTCAAGGTCAAGACGGGCCAGGGGCTGGGGAGCAACACATGACCATCGGCCTCGGCCACTATCTCAGCGTCGCAGCGATCCTGTTCACGCTCGGGATCGCCGGCATCTTTTTGAACCGCAAGAACGTCATCATCATCCTGATGTCGATCGAGCTCATCCTGCTCGCGGTCAACATCAATCTGGTGGCCTTCTCGACCCACATGGGCGACATCGTCGGCCAGGTCTACGCGCTGTTCGTGCTCACGGTCGCTGCGGCGGAAGCCGCGATCGGCCTCGCCATCCTCGTGGTCTTCTTCCGTAACCGCGGCTCGATCGCGGTCGACGACATCAATCTGATGAAGGGCTGAGCGTCCCGATGTACCAGGCCATCGTCTTCCTGCCTCTGCTCGGCGCGATCCTTGCCGGCCTGATCGCGCTTGCCGGCGCGCGCGCCCGTTTCCCGGGCGAGAGCCCGCCGAAGGGCATGGAAGATGGCGCGACGGACCACGCCGCCCATCACCATGAACCCGCCGTCTCCGGCGGCGGCGTCATTCATCATGCCGCGCACGAGCCGCATGGTGACGCTCACGATGACCATGGTCACGGTCATGCGCCGGCGGAGCCTGCGGCGTCCGGCTCGCGTCTTGCCGAGTTGATCACCACCACGCTCCTGTTCGTGTCGATGATCCTGTCCTGGATCGCCTTCGTGCAGGTCGGCTTCGGCCATCAGGACGTGCGCGTCCCGCTGCTCACCTGGATGAATGCGGGCGACCTCAAGGTCGAGTGGGCGCTGCGCATCGACACGCTGACCGCGGTGATGCTGGTCGTCGTCAACTCCGTCTCCGCCTTCGTACACCTCTATTCGATCGGCTACATGAACGAGGAGCCGTACCGGCCGCGCTTCTTCGCCTACCTGTCGCTGTTCACCTTCGCCATGCTGATGCTGGTGACCTCCGACAACCTGGTGCAGATGTTCTTCGGCTGGGAGGGTGTCGGTCTCGCGAGCTACCTCCTGATCGGCTTCTGGTACTACAAGCCGGAGGCGAACGCGGCCGCGATCAAGGCCTTCGTCGTCAACCGCGTCGGCGACTTCGGCTTCGCGCTCGGCATCTTCGCGCTCTTCTATCTGACCAACGCGGTCGACTTCGAGACCGTCTTCCACCAGGCGCCGGGGCTCGTCGGCAAGACCATTCCGTTCTTTGGTTGGCATCCGGACGCGCTCACGCTCACCTGTCTGCTCTTGTTCATGGGTGCGATGGGCAAGTCGGCGCAGTTCGGCCTGCACACCTGGCTGCCGGACGCGATGGAGGGCCCGACGCCGGTCTCCGCGCTCATCCACGCTGCGACGATGGTCACCGCCGGCGTGTTCATGGTGGCGCGGCTCTCGCCGCTGTTCGAGCTCGCGCCGACCGCGCAGGCCTTCGTCATGTTCATCGGCGCAACGACGGCGTTCTTCGCGGCGACGATCGGCCTCGTCCAGAACGACATCAAGCGCATCGTCGCTTACTCGACCTGTTCGCAGCTCGGCTACATGTTCGTGGCGATGGGGGCGGGCGCCTATTCGGTCGGCATGTTCCACCTGTTCACGCACGCCTTCTTCAAGGCGCTTCTGTTCCTCGGTTCCGGCTCGGTGATCCACGCAATGCACCACGAGCAGGACATCCGGAACATGGGCGGACTGAAGGACCGCATCCCGTTCACCTATGCGGTGATGATCGTCGGCACGCTGGCGCTGACCGGCTTCCCGCTGACCGCCGGCTATTTCTCCAAGGACGCGATCATCGAGTCCGCTTTCGTCGCGCATAACCCGATGGCGCTCTACGGCTTCGTCTCGACTGTGGTCGCGGCGCTGCTGACCTCGTTCTATTCGTGGCGCCTGATCTTCAAGACCTTCCACGGCGAGCCCCACGACCGCAAGCACTGGCGCGACGCGCATGAGAGCCCGATGGTCATGCTGATCCCGCTCGGCTTCCTGGCGCTCGGCTCGATCGTCGCCGGCTATCCGTTCAAGGCGATCTTTGCCGGCTCCGGCGTCGAGGAGTTCTTCCGTCACTCGCTCACCTTCGCGCCGACGAACAAGGTGCTCGAGGACATGGAGCATATTCCGCTGTGGATCGGCCTGATGCCGACCGTGATGATGGCGGTCGGGTTCCTCATCGCGTGGCATTTCTACATCCGCCGCCCCGACATCCCGGTCGAACTCGCGCGCACGCACCGGCCGCTCTACATGTTCCTGCTCAACAAGTGGTACTTCGACGAGCTTTACGACGTCATCTTCGTGCGGCCGGCGAAATGGCTCGGCCGCGCGCTTTGGAAGGGCGGCGACGGCTGGTTGATCGACGGCTTTGGCCCAGACGGCGTCTCGGCGCGCGTCCTCGACGTCACCCGCAATGTCGTGCGGCTGCAGAGCGGCTACCTCTATCACTACGCCTTCGCCATGCTCATCGGCGCGGCGGCGATCATCACCTGGTTCATGTTCTCGGTGCACTGACGGATTTCGACATATGACCTGGCCGATCCTCTCCGTCGTCACCTTCCTGCCGCTCCTCGGCGCGATCCTCATCGCGCTGATGGCGCACGGCAACTCGCCGATGGCGCGCGGCACGTCGCGCTGGATCGCACTGTGGACGACGATCGTCACCTTCGCCGTCTCGATCCTGCTCGTTACGCACTTCGACACGGCCTCGGCCGAATTCCAGTTCGTCGAAAAGCATGACTGGCTCGGAATGGCCGCCTATCACATGGGCGTCGACGGCATCTCGCTGCCCTTCGTTATCCTGACCACGGCGCTGATGCCGATCTGCATCCTCGCATCGTGGACCTCGGTGCAGAAGCGCGTGAAGGAATATATGATCGCGTTTCTCGTGCTCGAGACGCTGATGATCGGCACCTTCTCGGCGCTCGATCTCGTCCTGTTCTACCTGTTCTTCGAGGGCGGCCTGATCCCGATGTTCCTGATCATCGGCGTCTGGGGCGGGCCGCGCCGCGTCTACGCGTCGTTCAAGTTCTTCCTCTACACGCTGCTCGGTTCGGTGCTGATGCTGCTCGCCATCATGGCGATGTACTGGCAGGCGCACACGACAGACATTGCCACGCTCCTGCATCACGGCTTCCCGACAGGCATGCAGAAGTGGCTATGGCTCGCCTTCTTCGCGTCCTTCGCGGTGAAGATGCCGATGTGGCCGGTGCACACCTGGCTGCCGGACGCGCATGTCGAGGCGCCGACCGCGGGCTCGGTCATCCTCGCCGCCATCCTTTTGAAGATGGGTGGCTACGGCTTCCTGCGTTTCTCGCTGCCGATGTTCCCGGAGGCGAGCCACGTCTTCGCGCCGCTCGTCTTCACGCTCTCTGTCGTCGCCATCGTCTACACCTCGCTGGTGGCGCTGATGCAGGAGGACGTGAAAAAGCTGATCGCCTATTCCTCGGTCGCGCACATGGGCTTCGTCACCATGGGCATCTTCGCCGCGACCGAGCAGGGGGTACAGGGCGGGATATTCCAGATGATCTCGCACGGCATCGTCTCGGGTGCGCTCTTCCTCTGCGTCGGCGTCGTCTACGACCGCATGCACACGCGCGAGATCGCGGCCTATGGCGGCCTGGTGAACCGGATGCCGATCTACGCCTTCGTGTTCATGGTGTTCACCATGGCCAATGTCGGCCTGCCGGGCACGTCCGGGTTCGTCGGCGAGTTCCTGTCGCTGATCGGCACCTTCAAGGCGAACATCCATGTCGCCTTCTTCGCGACGTTCGGCGTCATCCTGTCGGCCGGCTATGCGCTCTGGCTCTACCGCAAGATGATCTTCGGCACGCTCAAGCCGGCGCTCGCCGGCATCCGCGACATCGGACTGCGCGAGGCAGTGATCTTCGCGCCGCTGGTCGTGTTGACGATCCTGTTCGGCATCGCGCCGAAGCCGGTGCTCGACGTGTCGGCGGCCTCGGTCACCCAGCTCCTCGCCAACTACAACCGCTCAATTGCCGGCACCAAGACCGCCGAGGCGGCGCCGATCCTCACGACGGGCTCCGCACGATGAATCAGCTCACCACCTGGTCCGGTTACATGCCGCTTCTGCCCGAGCTCGTGCTCGCGGGCGGCGCGATGGTGATGCTGATGGCGGGCGTCCTGTTCGGCGAACGTAGCGGCCGTGCCGTCAATTTCTGGTGCGTGCTGGTGCTGCTCGCCGCGGCGGCGGCGATGCACTGGGTGCCGGCGGGCCGCTTGTCGATGTTCGACGGCAGCTTCCTGGTCGATGATTTCGCGCGCTTCCTCAAGCTCCTGACGCTCGCCGGCGCGGCCGGAGCTCTGCTCCTGTCGCTCGACTGGCTGTCGATCGAGAAGCAGCAGCGCTTCGAGTATGGCGCGCTGTTCATCCTGTCGACGCTCGGCATGATGATGCTGATCTCGGCAGGCGACCTGATCGCCCTTTACCTCGGCCTCGAGCTGATGAGCCTCGCGCTCTACGTGGTCGCGGCCTCGAACCGCGAAAACCTGAAATCGACCGAGGCGGGCCTGAAGTATTTCGTGCTCGGCGCCTTGTCGTCCGGCATGCTGCTCTACGGCGCCTCGCTGATCTACGGCTTCACCGGCACGGTTTCCTTTGCCGGCATTGCCAAGGCGACGCACGCGGGCGCGAGCATCGGCCTTATCTTTGGTCTCGTGTTCCTGTTCGTCGGCTTCTGCTTCAAGATATCTGCAGTGCCGTTCCACATGTGGACGCCGGACGTCTACGAGGGCGCGCCGTCGCCGGTCACCGCCTTCTTCGCCTCGGCGCCGAAGGTCGCGGCCATCGCCATTTTCGTGCGCGCGACGATCACCGCATTCCCCGGCATCACGCACGAGTGGCAGCAGATCGTCGTCTTCGTCTCGATCCTGTCCATGGCGCTCGGCTCCTTCGCGGCGATCGGACAGAAGAACATCAAGCGGCTGATGGCCTATTCCTCGATCGGCCATATGGGCTTCGCGCTGGTCGGCCTGGCAGCCGCTTCGCCCGAAGGCGTGCAGGGCGTGCTCGTCTACATGTCGATCTATGTGGCCATGACGCTCGGCTCATTCGCCGTGATCCTGGCCATGCGCCGGCAGGGCGTTGCGGTCGAGAACATCTCCGATCTCGCCGGGCTCGCGCGTTCGCATCCGACGATGGCGTTCCTGTTCGCGACGCTGATGTTCTCGCTCGCCGGCATCCCGCCGCTCGCCGGCTTCTTCGCCAAGTTCTACGTCTTCCTCGCCGCCATCAACGCCGGGCTCTATACGCTCGCGGTGATCGGCGTGCTGTCGAGCGTTGTGGGCGCCTACTACTACCTGATGATCGTCAAGACGATGTACTTCGACGACCCGGTCGCGAGCTTCGACCGCATGCCGGGCCTGTTGCGGCTGGTGCTGGCGGTCTCGGGCGTGATCAACCTCCTGTTCTTCGCCTGGCCGGCGCCGATCCTCGGTGCGGCGACGGCGGCAGCGAAGTCGCTCTTTTAAAATTTCGCCGACGCGCGGCGCGTCGGGACCTGAATGAACCGCGAAGCCACGGACCTGGCGGGGGTCCGATACCTGAGGTTCGACACACTCGGCTCCACCAATGCCGAGGCGCTGGCGCGCGCGCGTGCCGGCGAGCGCGGACCGTTGTGGATCGTGACGGCCGAGCAGACCGCCGGCCGCGGTCGGCGCGGCGCGGCCTGGGTGTCGAAGCGGGGCAACCTCTACGCCACGCTGCTGCTCAGCGAGCCGTCGCCGAGGGCGGCCGCGCCGCAGCTCTCCTTCGTCGCCGCTTTGGCGCTGCATGACGCGGTCGCGAGCCTCGCTCCGCAGTTAGGGCCGGTCCTCAAGCTCAAATGGCCGAACGATCTCCTGCTCGGCGGCGCCAAGCTCGCCGGCATCCTGATCGAGGGCGAAGCCGATCCGGTCTTCGCCGTCGCCATCGGGATTGGCGTCAATTGCGCGCATCATCCGGATGGAACCAGCTATCCCGCGACCGATCTCGCCGCGGCTGGTGCGCTGGTCGCGCCGGACGCGCTGCACGCGGCGCTCGTCGCCGCCATGGCGCTGCGGCTCAAACAATGGGCGCAGGGCCAAGGCTTCGCCGCGATCCGCGCCGATTGGCTCAAGCGCGCTGCGGGCCTCGGTCTCGACATCCGCGTGCGTCTGCCGGAGCGCGAGTTCTCGGGCCGCTTCGAGGGCCTCGACGAGACCGGCCGCCTGCTGGTGAGCGAGGGCAACGCAGTCACCGCGGTCGGTGCCGGCGAAGTGTTTGGATTGGGAGAGATACGCTGATGGCTGGAGCGCCGCAGGAACTCGTATTCGCGCCGCTCGGCGGCGTTGGCGAGATCGGCATGAACCTGTCGATCTACGGCTTCGGCCCGCAGAACAAACGGCAATGGCTCGCAGTCGACGTCGGCGTCTCCTTCGCCGCCGAGGAGCATCTGCCCGGCGTCGACCTGATCCTGCCGGACATCCGCTTCCTCGTGGAGGAGCGCAAGAACCTCGCCGGCATCGTCATCACCCATGCGCACGAGGACCATTTCGGCGCGCTGCTCGAGCTATGGCCGCGGCTGAAGGTGCCGGTCTATGCGACTCCATTCACGGCGGCGCTGCTCGACGCCAAACGCCGCGGCGAGCCCGGCGCGCCGGAGATTCCGGTGACGGTCATCCCGGTCGGCGGCCGCTTCACCGTCGGCGCCTTCGACGTCGAGCTCGTCACCATGGCGCATTCGATTCCGGAAGCGAACGCGCTGATCATCCGCACGGGCGCGGGCACCGTGTTGCACACCGGCGACTGGAAGATCGATCCGACGCCGATCCTCGGCGACAAGACCGACGAGGCCAAGCTCCGCGCGCTCGGACAGGAGGGCTGCCTCGCGCTGATCGGCGATTCCACCAATTCCGTGCGAGAGGGCCGCTCGCCCTCGGAAGCCGACGTGGCGAAGACGCTGACCGAGCTGATCAAGGCCGCCAAGGGCCGCGTCGCCGTCACCACGTTCGCCTCGAACGTCGCGCGCCTGCGCGCGGTTGCCGAAGCCGCTCGCGCCGCCGAGCGCGAAGTCGTGGTCGTCGGCCGCGCCATGGACCGCGTCGGGCACATCGGCCGCGAGCTCGGCATGTTCGGCGACCTGCCGGACTTTCGGCCGATGGAGGCCTACGGCTATCTGCCGCCGAACAAGGTGGTCGCGCTCTGCACCGGCAGCCAGGGCGAGCCTCGCGCGGCGCTCTCGCGCATCGCCGAGGACCAGCATCCGGAAGTGACGCTGTCGCGCGGCGACACGGTGATCTATTCGGCGCGCACGATCCCCGGCAACGAGAAGGCGGTCGGCCGCGTCATCAACGGCCTGATCGAGCAGGGCATCGAGGTCATCACCGACCGCACGCACCTCGTGCATGTGTCCGGCCATCCGCGCCGCGCCGATGTCGAGGAACTGATCTCCTGGGTCAAGCCGCAGATCCTGATCCCGGTGCATGGCGAGGCGCTGCACCTGTCCGAGCATGCGCGCATCGCCCGCAAGTGCGGCGTGCCCGAGGTCATCCAGTGCCGCAATGGCGATCTGGTGCGGCTGGCGCCGAAGGCGGGCCTGATCGATGAGGTGCCGGCGGGGCGCATCTACAAGGACGGACGGCTCTTGGTCGACGCGCAGCAGCGCACGGTCGCGGACCGCAAGCGGCTGTCCTTCGCCGGATCGGTGTCGGTCGCGCTGGCGCTCACGGAGAAGGGCGAGCTTGCCGACGATCCGTCCTACGACCTGCTCGGCATTCCGGAGCGCGACCGCGACGGCGGCTTTCTGCACGAGGCGGTGCACGATGCCGTGCTTCGGACGTTCGAGTCGCTGCCGCGCGGCAAGAGGCGCGACCCTGACGCGGTCGCGGAAGCGGTGCGCCGGGCCGTGCGCGCTGCGGTCAACGAGCGCTGGGGCAAAAAGCCCATGTGCTACGTGCACGTGCTGGAAGTATAGTTGGCGGGACGAGAGGGGATTTCATGATCGGCCGTTTGAACCACGTGGCGATTGCCGTGCGCGACATCGCCAAGGCGTCCGCCGTCTATCGCGACACGCTCGGCGCCGCGGTGTCGGACAAGGTCGCGCAGCCGGATCACGGCGTCTACACCGTGTTCATCACGCTGCCGAACACCAAGATCGAACTGCTCGAGCCGATGGGCGAGGCGTCTCCGATTGCCAAATTCCTCGACAAGAATCCGGACGGTGGCATCCACCACGTCTGTTATGAGGTCGACGACATCAAGGCGGCGCGCGACACGCTCAAGGCGCACGGCGCGCGCGTGCTCGGCGACGGCGAGCCGAAGACCGGAGCGCACGGCAAGCCGGTGCTGTTCCTGCACCCGAAGGACTTCTGCGGCACGCTCGTCGAGCTCGAGCAGGCGTAAACCGTCATGAGCATCACCACCGTCCTCGCAATCTACTTCCTCGTGTGGTGGCTGACGTTGTTCGCCGTGCTGCCCTTCGGCATGAGCCGGCAGGCGGAGGAGGGGCACGAGCCGGGCAGCGATCCCGGCGCGCCGCTCGCGCATGTGATGTGGCGCAAGGTGATGTGGACCACCATCGTGGCGACCATCATCTTCGCCGTCATGTACGTGGTCTATGTGAACGGCCTGCTGCAGGCGCCGCTCGACTACCTGATCAAGCACTTCGGCCCGCCGATCCGCTATTAGCGATGCGAGCGCGGCAGAGACAAAAAAAGAGCAGGGCTTTTGGCCCTGCTCGTCTCTAATCAGTGTCCTTAACCCGGTTCTTCTTGTCGCCGAGACCGGGGCGGCTGCGGGTGAACGCGCCGAGGACTTCTTCCCTCCCAAGACTTGGACCGCACGTTGGAGCCGGTCTTATGCTGCCGGAATTCTCCCCTCACACGGACGGGCGAAACGTAATGCATGTTTCCGAACCTGTCACGAATTATTCTTGCTCTCGAGACTGAATGACGATCGGCCCATCGAGGACGACAATCGCTCCGTTCCGCGGCGTGATGGTCAGCAACAGGGTCCAGATTCCGGGCCGGCGGAGCGCGATACCGCGGGCCTCCCAGACGGCGTCGGACGCGGGCTTCGCGTCAAAGGCGACAATCGAAGCGTCTGCCTCCGGTGGTCGCAGCTCCACGTGCACGGCGCGCGCGCCGTAGTCGGTCGAATCCTCGTTCGACAGGTGGATGCGGACATCGACCGGTCCGGGTCTTCCAGGCGCGACGGTCACATCGGCCATGGCGAGGTTGGTGTGGATATGCACGAAGGCGGCGTCCTCCGGGATCGCGCTGCTCGCATGGTGGTGGCCGCCCGGTTCCAACATGCCGAGAATGGCGACGAGGAACAGGACGCCGGCCCCGAGCGCGAGTTCGCACAGGCTGTTGCGCAGGAGCGCCCGCAGCGCCTCCACGTCGGCAAGGCGCGGCGTCAGCTGGAACCGGTTGACCGCGGCGATTGCCAGCATCGCGGCGAACAGGCCGAGCTTGAGGGCCAGCACGCGGCCGTAGACCGTCGTCATGAGATCGCCGGGGCCGGACAGCAGGAACCAGCTGTTGATCGCGCCGGTGACGATCAGCGCAGCGACGCAGGCGATCCCCAGCCAGGAGAAGCGGGCTGTGGCCCGCACGGCGCTTGCGCCAAGCCCTGCCGGGTCGCGATACGAGGCCGCAAGCAGCATGGCCAGCGCCGGCAGCGCACCGAGCCAGCAAGCAGCCGCGACGAGGTGCGCCGCATCGGCGGCAAGGTGCAACCAGCCCCAAGCGCCCGCCTGGGCGCCGGCATGGCCGGCCGGCGCGATCAGCACGACGAGGACGAGCGCCAGCGCCGCCCGCAGGCGGTCGTTCCACCCCGGCAGGATCAGGAGCAGCGCGAGCGCGACCCGCATCACCGCGAGCCGGCCGAACTGCGTGTCCGCGGCCACCGACCACAGGCCGCCGTGCAGGCACACATCGGCGAACGACGTGCCGAGGATGTTTGCTGCGGTGATGGCCAGCCAGCCGAGGCCTGACAGCGCCGCGATCGCGGCGCAGGCGGCCACGACGAGCCGCCAGCGCCGCCGCAGATCCCCCGTCGCCGCTGCCGGCCCGGCGGCGAGCACGGCGAACGTGGCCGTCCCCGCCGCCATGACACAGGCGGCGATGTGGACGAACCGCGCCAGCACCAGCGGATCGGTCAGCCAGTCCATGCGGTCACGGCCCGACGGTGAAGGAGAAGGTGCCCTGGGTGCGATGCGTGTCGACCGAGAGCACCTTCCATTTGACCGTATAGGTGCCGGCCGTGAGCGGCTTGACGCCGACCCGCAACTGCGCGGTGTTGCCGGCGACGCCCTGCGCTGCGCCGCTCTGCATCGCTGCGCCTTTGGCGTCTCGCACCTCTATGCTGCTGAACTTCGGTTCGACCGCCTCGGTGAAGGACAGCGTGACGGCGCTTGGCGCCGCCTTGACCGTGCCGCCGACGGTGGGGCTCGCGTGATCGAGTTGGGCGTGAGCAAAGGATGCCGTCGGCGTCACGAGCACCGCGGCACAGGCGAGGGCGAGAATGCGTGTCCGGTTCATAGGCCCTCCTTACTCTTTCGGCACGAGTTTGATGCCGGGTGCCGGGTCGCCCTCTGCCGGCTTGCCTGCGCGCGGCATTTCGACCCAATGGTGCGCGCCGGTCTCGCACACCTGTTCGACCGGGAAATACAACATTTGCCGGGGTGCGAGCTCGCCGGCGATGAACACCGACAGCACGAACTCGTTGTAGAACGCGTCGGGCAGCTTGCCGCCGCTCCAGGTCACTTGCGTGACGCCCTGATCGAACTTGGCGCCGTGGAAATAGCTGTAGCTCCTGGCGTAGGCGCCGCGCTTGGTTTCGATTTCCCATCCGGCCTTGACCATCGGCTTCACGGCGATGACCCCTTCCGGGATCTGCACCGTGAGTTTGACCGTCGTCGAGCCATCGCAGCCGTGCGGCACCTTGAAGACGGCCTTGTAAGGCGCGCCGACCGGCGCCTCGCTCTGTTCGAGCGTGATGTGAGCGAGGGCGGGCGTGGCAATCAATGCGCTCAAGAGCGCGCAGCCCAAATTTGATATGCGAAGCATAGTATGGGGTCCTTGCAGCAGTGATGTGATGAATGCGCCGCGCGGGGTGAACCGCGCACGTTTCACATCGCCTGTGGAGGACCTCGGGCGAGCTTTGGATCGGAGGCAAGCGCGGTGCGCGCCACCGTCGATAGCGGATGCAGGACGTGCAGGACGCGCGCGGGTACAAGATTGGCGGCGAGCGGTGTATCGGGGGGAGGTGGCGGCGCCAGCGTCGTGCAGAGATTGCAGTGCTCACAGGCGTGGCCGGGCTGCGGAACGCCCTGGTCCTGCTGGCCGGCGGCGCCGGAGGGCACACTGTGGCAGATGACCGAAAGCGGGTCGGACGACGTCGCGAGGGCCGCGACCGGCATGAGGCCGGCCAGAACGACATGCATGGCGACCGCATAGATCGCCAGCACCCCGATGACTTTCCTCCAGCCCGACCGCATGACCCAGCCGCTGTTGCCCGGTTTCCCCATAGGACAAATACCATGTCTCCGCACGCTTATTCCATTGGATGCGCGCAAGGCCGGGACGTTCCCCCTTGTCTTTCCGGCGCTGATCCGCTTTCACTCCCCGAGCCCGATCCAACCCCGAATCTCGCGGTTTCCATGCGCCTGTCCCGCTACTTCCTGCCGATCCTGCGTGAAAACCCGAAAGAGGCGGAGATCGTCTCGCACCGGCTGATGCTGCGCGCCGGCATGCTGCGCCAGGAAGCGGCGGGCATCTATGCCTTCCTGCCGCTGGGCCTGAAGGTGCTGCGCAAGATCGAGCAGATTGTGCGCGAGGAGCAGGACCGCTCCGGCGCAATCGAACTGCTGATGCCGACGATCCAGTCCGCCGACCTGTGGCGCGAGAGCGGCCGCTACGACGCCTACGGCAAGGAGATGCTGCGCATCAAGGACCGGCACGAGCGCGACATGCTCTACGGCCCGACCAACGAGGAGATGATCACCGAAATCTTCCGCGCCTATGTGCGCTCGTACAAGGACCTGCCGCTCAACCTCTATCACATCCAGTGGAAATTCCGCGACGAGGTGCGCCCGCGCTTCGGCGTGATGCGCGGCCGCGAATTCCTGATGAAGGACGCCTATTCCTTCGACCTCGACGAGGCCGGCGCGCGACACTCCTACAACAAGATGTTCGTCGCCTATTTGCGCACCTTCGCGCGGCTCGGCCTCAAGTCGATCCCCATGCGCGCCGAGACCGGCCCGATCGGCGGCAATCTCTCACACGAATTCATCATCCTGGCCTCGACCGGCGAGTCGGAAGTGTTCTGCCACAAGGACTATCTCGACATGGCCGTGCCGGGCGCCGACGTGAACTTCGACGATGCGGCGTCGCTGCAGGGAATCGTCGACCAGTGGACGTCGCAATACGCCGCAACCTCCGACATGCACGACACCGCGGCATGGGACCTCGTGCCAGCCGACAAGCGCGTCTCGGCGCGCGGCATCGAGGTCGGCCACATCTTTTATTTCGGCACCAAGTATTCCGCGCCGATGAAGGCCGTGGTCAACGGTCCTGACGGCAAGGAGACGCCGATCCATGGCGGCTCCTACGGCATCGGGCCGACGCGGCTCGTGGCCGCGATCATCGAGGCCTTCCACGACGATGCCGGCATCATCTGGCCGGAGCAGGTCGCGCCGTTCAAGGTTGCGCTCCTGAATCTCAAGCAAGGCGATGCGGCCTGCGACGCCGCCTGCGGCGACCTCTACACGCAGCTCAGCGCCAAGGGCGTCGAGGTCCTCTACGACGACCGTGACGACCGCCCCGGCGCCAAGTTCGCGACCGCGGACCTCATCGGCCTCCCATACCAGGTCATGGTCGGCCCGCGCGGGCTCGCCGACGGCAAGGTTGAGGTCAAGAAGCGCGCCGACGGCTCCAAAGAGTTGATGAGCCCGGCCGCGGCGCTGGATTTGCTGAGCAAGTAGCTCGTCATTCCGGGGCGCGGCCGTCGGGCTGCGGACCCGGACTCAGCCAGTGGTGCGGTGTTCGATACTGGATTCCGGGTCCGTGCCTTCGGCGCGCCCCGGAATGACGGACCTGCGAGACGTTGCTCCGCGAGAAACCTGTGTGCGGACAAAGGCTTTCGCCGTTCCCCGGGCTTGAAAGCGCCAGAATCGTGTGAAAATCCGGGTTTGGTGGGAACCAGGCAGCGAACCAAGCAACAATGACCGAACCTCAGGGGACGCGGCCCTTCTCCCCGTTCGAATGGATGCTGTCGCTGCGCTATCTGCGCGCGCGCCGCAAAGAGGGATTCATCTCGGTCATCGCCGGGTTCTCCTTCCTCGGCATCATGCTCGGCGTGGCGACGCTGATCATCGTCATGGCGGTGATGAACGGCTTCCGCCACGAATTGCTCGACAAGATACTCGGCCTCAACGGCCACCTGTTGATCCAGCCGCTCGAGAAGCCGCTCACCGACTGGGCCGAGGTGGCGGCGCGGCTCGACAAGGTACAGGGCATCAAGCTCGCCGCGCCGATCGTCGAGGGCCAGGCGCTCGCCTCGTCGCCGTTCAACGCCGGCGGCGTGCTGATCCGCGGCATCCGGCTCCAGGACCTCGAGAAGCTCCCCTCGGTCGCCAAGAACATCAAGCAGGGCACGCTCGCCAATTTCGACGAGGGCGGCGGCGTCGCCATCGGCCGCCGTCTTGCCGATCAGCTCTCGCTGCGCGCCGGCGACAACATCACTTTGGTCGCGCCGCGCGGCGCGGTGACGCCGATGGGCACGACGCCGCGCATCAAGATCTACAAGGTCGCGGCGGTCTTCGAGATCGGGATGTCGGAATACGACAGCGCCATGGTGTTCATGCCGCTGAAGGAAGCGCAGGCCTATTTCAACCGCGCGGGCGACGTCACCGCGATTGAGGTTTACACCGACAATCCCGACAACGTCTCCGCCTATCGCAAGGCGGTGCAGGACGCGGCCGGGCGGCCGATCTTCTTGATTGACTGGCGGCAGCGGAACGCCACCTTCTTCAACGCGCTTCAGGTCGAGC